>Ga0075520_1000897_pt1 | contig 13780 bp, 11 predicted proteins | sample NGEPerB_FD_75100 | JGI IMG/M metagenome (GOLD analysis project Ga0075520, IMG submission 75100) | Arctic peat soil microbial communities from the Barrow Environmental Observatory site, Barrow, Alaska, USA - NGEE PermafrostAB12-B | ecosystem: Environmental > Terrestrial > Soil > Wetlands > Peat ... | reverse complement strand
TCGCCGCGCAGGGGCCGGCGGCGGCGCGCGCCTGGCTCGCCAACAGCATCGGCCTGGGCGACGACGCGACGGCGCAGCTGGTGGACTATCTCGGCCGCACGTTGGCGGCGCTCGGCACGATGCCGACGCAGGAGCGCATCGTCCTCGAGCGCTTCTTCGACGAGTCGGGCGGCATGCAGCTCGTCATCCACACGCCGTACGGCAGCCGCCTCAACCGGGCCTGGGGCCTGGCCTTGCGCAAGCGCTTCTGCCGGCGCTTCAACTTCGAGCTGCAGGCGGCGGCGACCGAAGACGCGATCGTGCTGTCGCTCTCGACCAGCCACAGCTTTCCCCTCGACGAGGTCGCCCGCTACCTGCACTCGGCGAGCGCGCTCGACGTGCTCGTGCAGGCCGTGCTCGACGCTCCGCTCTTCGCCGTGCGCTGGCGCTGGAATGCGACGACCGCGCTGGCCCTGCCGCGCTTCGTCGGCGGAAAGAAAGTGGCGCCGCAGCTGCAGCGGATGAAATCGGAAGACCTGCTCGCCGCCGTCTTCCCCGACCAGGTGGCCTGCGCCGAGAACCTCACCGGCGAGCGCGAGATTCCCGCGCATCCGCTGGTCGCGCAGACGCTGCGCGATTGCCTCGACGACGCCATGGACGCCGAAGGTTGGCTGCAGCTGCTGCGGCGCATGGAAGCCGGCGACGTCGAGGTGATCGCGCGTGACCTGCCAGCGCCGTCGCCATTCGCGGCCGAATCGCTGAGCGCGAAGCCCTATGCCTTCCTCGACGATGCGCCGCTCGAGGAGCGCCGGACGCAGGCGGTGCAGAGCCGCCGCTACAGCGATCCCGAGAGCGCCGACGACCTGGGCCGTCTCGATCCCGAAGCGATCGCGAGCGTGCGCGACGAGGCGTGGCCGCGTCCGCGCAGCACCGACGAAATGCACGAGGCACTGAGCAGCCTGGGCGTGGTGACCGACGACGAGGCGGCGGCCCACGCGGGCTGGGCGGCATGGCTCGGCGCCCTGGCGGCCGACCGGCGCGCGACCCGCTGCGCCATCGGCAAGACGCAGGGTCTTTGGGTCGCCGCGGAACGCATTGCCCAACTGCGCGCCGTGCATCCCGACGCGGCAATGGCTCCGTCGATCGAGCCGCCCGAGCAATACGCACGCATCGCCGACAGCCCGGACGACGCACTGCGCGAGCTGCTACGGGCGCGTCTCGGTGGCGTTGGGCCGATCTCCATCGACGCGCTCGCGACGACGATCGGCGTGGCGATCGGCACCGCCGAGGCGACGCTGCTGCAGCTGCAGAGCGAAGGCTATGTGATGCAGGGCCGCTTCACGCAGCAGTCGTTCGAAGGCGACCACGCCGAATGGTGCGAGCGGCACCTGTTGGCGCGCATCCACCGCTACACGCTGAAGCGCCTGCGCCGCGAGATCGAGCCGGTCGAGCCGCGCGACTTCGCACGCTTCCTGTTCGAGTGGCAGCACGTCGGCGCGGCCAGTCGCGTCAGCGGCCCGGAGGCGCTGGCGGGGGTGCTGGCGCAGCTCGAAGGCTACGAGGCGCCGGCGGCGCTCTGGGAAGCGGAGCTGCTGCCCGCGCGCATGACCGACTATTCGCCGCAGTGGCTCGACGAGCTGTGCACGGCGGGCCGCACGCTGTGGACGCGGCTTCGCCCGCCGGCGGCCGAGGCGCGCGGCACCGGCGGCGGCACCTCGTTGCGCGCGACGCCGATCCTGCTGTTGCCGCGCCGCGCCGCGTCGTTCTGGACCGGCCTCGCGCCCGCGCCGGCCGGCGACGACGGGCTCGGCTCGCGCGCCCGCCGCGTCGCCGCTTACCTGGCCACGCACGGCGCGTCGTTCTTCGACGACATCGCCAGCGGCGTGCACCTGCTGCGGGCCGAGCTGGAAGACGCGCTCGCCGAGCTCGTCGTGCGCGGTCGCGCCCATTGCGACAGCTACTCGGGCTTGCGTGCATTGCTGGTGCCGCCATCGAAGCGCGCATCGGGCAGCGGCAAACGCGGCCGTGTCGCCTGGTTCGGCATCGAGGACGCGGGGCGCTGGTCGCTGCTGCGCGCGGCCACCGCTGTCCCGGCCACGGATGCGAGGCCGGCGGCCACCTCGGCGAGGGCGACGACGCTTGCGGCCGTCGCGCCGATCGCGACGCCTGCGACCGCCGAAGCGGTCGAGCAGGTCGCGCGCATCCTGTTGCGGCGCTACGGCGTCGTCTGCTGGCGCCTGCTCGAGCGTGAGCCGGCGTGGCTGCCGCCATGGCGCGATCTCGTGCGCGCCTACCGGCGCCTCGAAGCGCGCGGCGAGATCCGCGGCGGCCGCTTCATCGCCGGCCTGTCCGGAGAGCAGTACGCGTTGCCCGATGCCATCGCGCTGATGCGCCAGGTGCGTCGCCGGCCGCCCGATCATTCGCTCGTGTGCCTGGCGGCCGCCGACCCGGCCAACCTGCTCGGTACCGTGCTGCCGGGGCCGAAGGTGGCGCGGGTCGCCGGCGCGCGCGTGCTCTATCGCGACGGCGTGCCGCTGGCCGCCAGCGTGGCTGGACAGGCGGACTGGCTTGCCGACGTCGACGCCGCCGAGAGGCCAGCGCTGCGGCGGGCACTCGAGCTCGGCCCGGCGGCGCGTGTCGATGCATTCGCAGCGCGTGTCGCGCCGCTCGGGCAGATCGCGTGACGGCCGCCGTCGACTCCACCGCGCTGACCTTGCGGGTGAGCGCATCGGACAACGTCTCGGCCCTGCTGATGCGCCCCGAGCAGGCCAGCGCCTGCTACGTCTTCGCGCACGGCGCGGGCGCAGGCATGGAGCACGCGTTCATGGCCGCTTTCGCCGACGGGCTGGCGCGGCGCGGCATCGCGACGCTGCGCTTCCAGTTTCCCTACATGGAGCGCGGCTCGAAGCGCCCCGACACGCCGGCCGTCGCCCATGCCGCGGTGCGCGCGGCCGTCGCCGAGGCGGCGCAGCGATGCGAGGGCTTGCCGCTCTTGGCCGGTGGCAAATCGTTCGGCGGCCGCATGACTTCGCAAGCACAGGCCGCGGCGCCGCTGCCTGGCGTGCGCGGACTCGTCTTCGTCGGCTTTCCGCTGCATCCAGCGGGCCGGCCCGGGCTCGATCGCGCCGCCCATCTCGATGCCGTTCGCTGCCCGATGCTCTTCCTGCAAGGCACGCGCGACGAGCTGGCCGAGCTGGCGCTGCTGAAAAATGTAGTCGATCGGCTGGGGTCGCTTGCCACGCTGCATCTCGTCGACGACGCCGACCACTCGTTCCACGTGCGCGCGAGCAGCGGCCGCGACGATGTGCAGGTGTGCAACGCGATGCTCGACACGATGGCCGCCTGGATCGCCACGCTCGCCTAGCGGCCGGGCTCGCGACGCGTCGCGGCGCACCGGCGCGCTCCCGAAAGAGGCGCATCCCGCTACTGTCTTTCGAGGGGATTGCCCGTTCTCTCGTCGTCGCCGAGTCTTCGTTCGCGGCATGTGCCGCGTCTCTCGGAGTCCGCATGAACATGCTGTCGTTTCAACGCATTGGCGTTTCCAGGATCACGTCAACGATCACGCCGATCGCCGTCGCCGCAGCGATGACGCTCGGGCTCTCGGCTTGCATCGTCGTGCCGATCGATCCGCACACCGGCCAGCCCTATGCGGCCGCGCCGCGCGACGGTGGCGGGTATGGCGGCGTATCGCCGGCGCCCTTGCCCGCTGTCCAGTCGATGCAGAGCGCACCGTCGCTCCTCAACGTCCGCCTGTATCCGCTCAACACCCAGGCCAACCGCGGCGGCCTCCTCACCGCGCAAGTGCTCGACAACAACGCCGGCCGAGGTACCTTCACCGTGCCCTACCTCGGCGACACGCTGCAGGGCGAATCAGCGCGCGTCGATGCGGGCTATGCCGCGTTCGGGCACATCCACCAGCAGGTGCTCGGCACGGCGCAGCGCACCTACGTCGGCAGGCGCGGCATCGCCAACGCCTACGGCGCGAGGGGTGTCAACGCGCAGTGCGAATACGTGCTGACCGGCCCCGGCGCCGGTACTGGCGTGTGCGCCTTCTCGGACGGCGCGAACTATCAGATGTATTTCGGCGGATGACGGGGCGCGGGTGCGGCTCAGCGGACGCTGAACGTCGCCCATGCCGGCGCGTGGTCGCTCGCGCCTTCCTGGCCGCGCACGTCGCGGTCGACGCCGGCGTCGCGCAGGCGCTGCCGCATCGCCGGGCTCAGCAGCAGATGGTCGATGCGCAGCCCGGCATCGCGCGCCCAGCGGTTGCGCCGATAGTCCCAGAACGTGTAGACGCGATCGGTCGGGTGCTGGTGCCGGATCGCATCGGTCCAGCCTTGTGCGAGCAGCCGCTCGAAAGCATGGCGCGGCTCGGGCTGCAGCAGCGCGTTGTCGAGCCAGCTGGCGGGCGAGTAGATGTCGTCGTCGGTCGGCACGACGTTGAAATCGCCTGCCAGGACAACCGGATGGCCGGTCTCCATCAGTTGCGCGGCGTGCGCCAGCAGACGCTCGAACCAGGCCATCTTGTCGTCGAACTTCGGGCCGGGTCGCGGATTGCCGTTCGGCAGGTAGATCGAGGTGACGATGACGCCGTCGACGGCGGCCTCGAGATAGCGGCGCTGCGTGTCGGCCGGATCGCCCGGCAGCACGCGCCGGATCTCGACCGGCTCGGCGCCGCGCGCGAGCAGGGCGACGCCGTTCCACGGCCGCTGGCCGGCGCTCAGCGCGCCGTAGCCGGCGTCGTCGAAGGCGGCGCGAGGAAACGCCGCGTCGGTTGCCTTGGTCTCCTGCAGCGCGACGACGTCCGGCTTCGCTTCGGCCAGCCACTCGAGCACGAGCGGCAGGCGCTTGACGACATCGTTGACGTTCCAGGTGGCGATCTTCATGGCGCCCGCATCGTTGCACGCGTCGACGCGATGCGACGCGTGCGCCCCTACGCCAGCGACGCGGCGAGCTCGCGCAAGACCCCGCGCGGATTGGCCTCGATGAGATCGCCGTGCGACACGACGATGCGCTTCAGGTCGGCGATCTCGGCCCAGTGCAGCAATTGCGCACGCAGTGCGGCCTTGTCCTTGACGATCGTCAAGGATGTCGTCGCCGGGATCTGCGCGTCGTCGCCGGCAAATCCCATCCTGCGCAGCAGCCAGCCGCCGAAGCCCGACGCGTGGCGGATGTTGCCGACGAGATCGTTGAGCACGAGCGTCGTGCCGCCCGGCCGGCGAACGAGGAGCGACGCCTCTTCATCGTGCGTGCCGGGCACGGCAGCGAACTGCACGCGCGAATCGCCGAACTCCGGCGCGGTCGTGTCGACCGGCACGACCTCGGCGGTCTGCTCGCGCGAGCCTGGCGGCGTCACGACCTGCAGCTGTGGATAGCGCGCCTTCCACGCGGCGGCGTCGAGGCGATGGTGCTCGCCCGGCACGACCAGAAATGCCGGCCTGCCATACGACTCGAGCGTCGCCATGCCGGCATCGTCGAGCGACACGGCGCTCCAGATCACGAGCCGGCCGTCGCGCAGGCGAACGACCGTCATTCGCCGCGGCAGATCGACCAGCGGCATCGGTACCTGGCCGACCACGCCGAGGATGCCGCTGTCGAGCTCCGCGAGCGGGCCGTGCGGCAAGACCTTCCATTCGTTCGTGGGCGTCGGCGTGGCTGATTCTCCCGTGTCGCGATGCCGTCGGACGACGCCGCCTTGCGTGTTTGGCAATCGAGGTGCCGGCGATCCTGGTGGACAGGGCTCGAGCCGGCAGACAAGAATCATGCGCTCGTTTGTCGAGATCGCCGTCCCTGGTTCGTCGTGTCAGGAGCGCCGTTCGTTCGACGGCTTCGTTCGCACAGGAGAAGACCGATGCAGAAGATCACGCCCTTTCTCTGGTACGCCAAGGAAGCAGAGGAGGCCGCCAGGTTCTACGCCGCCACCTTCCCGAATTCGCGCGTCACGCGCGTCACGGCGATGCAGAGCGAGTCGCCGAGCGGGCCGCCCGGTTCGGTGAAGATCGTCGAGCTCGAGCTGTTCGGCCAGCAGTTCACGGCCATGACCGCGGGCCCGCGCGATCCGTTCAACCACGCGGTGTCGTTTCTGGTCAGCTGCGACGACCAGGCCGAGATCGACCGCTACTGGGATGCCCTGCTCGGCAACGGCGGCATCGCGGAGCAGTGCGGCTGGCTGAAGGATCGCTACGGGCTGTCGTGGCAGATCATTCCGAAGGTGCTCGGCGAGCTGATGTCGAATCCTGACAAGGCCAAGGCCAAGCGAACCGGCGACGCCATGATGAAGATGGTCAAGATCGACATCGCCGCGCTCGAATCGGCCTGACGCCTCGGTTCTCAGCCCGCCAGCATCGAGCCGATCCCGAGCGCGAACAAGGCGGCCACGAGGGCGGCGCCGTAGAGCAGGGCGATGACGACGCCGCGTGCAAGCGTCGGCCACCACGGCCCGTGGTACACGCGGCGACACGACAGCAGCGCGTAGAGAGGCAGCACGACGAGGCCGATGCGGGCGGAGAGCGGCGGCAACATCGCGAGCAGGTCAGCCACAGGAACCAGAACGCGTGCGTGTGCAGGCTGAAGACGAAGTGCGCGCCGTACGGCAGGCCGCGCGAGCGGTAGGCGAGCATGACGATGGCGGCGAACAGCGGCAGCAACACGAACACGACATAGGGGGCCAGGCCGAGCAGGCGATGCGAGAGCTCGTCGGGATGCTCCGAGAGCGAAGCCGCCTGCAGGCCGACCTCGGCGCTGCGCGTGCGTGCCCAGGAGCAGCTGCCTTTTTTCTCGACGCAGCCGCGCATCTCGGCGATCGACGCGTATTCGGCCGGGTTGCCTGCCGCCGTGATCGGCCGGCCGTGCGAATCGATGGCCGGGGCCACCTGCAGCTGGAAGCTCGAGACCGAGCCGAACACCTTCACGACCAGGAAGAAGACGAAGCTCGCGCTCAGATAGAGCCGCAGCGGCAGCACGTAGCGACGCCTGCGTCCGACGAAGTATTCGGCGGTGAGCCGGCCCGGCGAGAGGAGCAGCAGCCGCAGCGTCCGCCAGAGCGCGCCGTCGAAGACGACGTAGTGGCCAATGAACGCGTGAACGAACTCGAGGAAGGTCGGCTCGTGGAGCTGGGTTTCCTGGCCGCAGTGCCAGCAGTAGAGCGGCGCCGGCTCGGGATGCAGTGCGGCGTTGCAGTTGGGGCAGCGGGTCGTCGAGGCGAGGACGGGTTGCACCCCGCCAATTTACCTTGAGGACATCGTTGCGCCGGGCTGGATGTCGTGTCCGGCGACACGGAGTCGCCGACAGGCGACTGTCCGAGCGTCCTACTCGGCGTGCGGAGCTTCCACGCTGCGTGGTTCGAAGGCGACGGCGACGGCATCGCGGTGGCCCGTCACGGTCACCGCCGGGAGCATGACGACGTCGGTTGGCGCCACGCGGTGACCGATGACCGTCACCGCCGGCAGGACGACGACGTTCGCTTCGGGGGCCGGCGCACGATGGCGGGAGTTGACCATCTCCGAGCCCATCGCGGCGGTGCCAGCGGCCAGAAGGCCGAAGGTCAGGACGGCGGAGAGGATGTTGTCGGACATGGTGTGCTCCCTGGTGGACGGGCGCATCGGGTGAGGCGCTGAGGAGCAATGTAGTCAGCGCATCCGGCCGCTCATAGCGGCTTGCGACGAACCGCGCGTCGGCGGCGATGAAATGCTCCGTAAGCCGACAGATCGGTCGCTGCCGCTTGCCGCCGCCGCCCGGTCACGCCAGCGAACGATCGAGCGTCGGATAGTCCGTGTAACCTTCCGCGCCGCCGCCGTAGAGCGTCTTCTGGTTCAGTGCCGCGAGCGGGGCGCCGGTGCGCAGGCGCTCGACGAGATCGGGATTGCCGATGAATGGGCGCCCGAAGGCGACCAGATCGGCGTGGCCCGAAGCGACGGCGCGCTCGGCCATCGCGCGGTCGTAGCCGTTGTTGACCATCCACGCGCCGCCGGGATGGAGCTCCTTGAAGCGTTCGCGCAGGGCGTCGAAGTCGAAGGGGGCGATGTCGCGGGCGCCGCCGGTGGCGCCTTCGATGACGTGGACGTAGGCCAGCCGCATCGCTGCGACCTGTGCCACGGCATGGCCGTAGAGCGCCTGTGGGTCGCTGTCGGGTCCGGCGTCGTTCGCCGGTGTCACGGGCGAGAGCCGCAGGCCGGTTCGGTCGGCGCCCACTTCGGCGATCACGGCGCGCATCACTTCCAGCAGCAGGCGCACCCGGTGCTCGATCGGGCCGCCGTAGGCGTCGGTGCGGTCGTTGATGCTGTCGCGCATGAATTGCTCCAGCAGGTAGCCGTTCGCGCCGTGGACCTCGACGCCGTCGAAGCCGGCCTGCACGGCGCAGCGCGCCGCGTGCGCGAAGTCGGCGACGATGCGCGGCATCTCGTCGAGGCGGAGCGCCCGCGGTTGCGAGACGGCAACGAAGCCCTCGCTGGTGAAGGTCTTGCCGTTGGCGCGACGCGCCGTCGACGACACCGGCGGCTGCCCACCCGGAAGCAGCGACACGTGCGAGATGCGGCCGACGTGCCACAGCTGCACGACCATGCGGCCGCCGGCGTCGTGGACGGCATCGGTGACGCGCCGCCATGCCGCCACCTGCTCGGGGCTGTAGATGCCCGGCGTGTCGAGATAGCCCTGGCCTTCAGCGCTGATCTGGGTCGCCTCGGACACGATCAGGCCGGCGCTTGCGCGCTGGCGGTAGTAGCTGGCCATCAGGTCGGTCGGCACCTGGCGGGGACCGGCACGGTCGCGCGTGAGCGGCGCCATGACGATGCGGTTGGCGGCGGCGATGGCGCCGATGTGGATCGGTTCGAAGAGGTTGGGCACGTTCAGCGGAGCGGAGTGGAGCAGCCAGAAGGGTAGCGCTCTGCGCGGCGTCGTGAGGAGCAGCGTCCGAATGACCTCATGAAGACTCAAGCCCGCGGCGTGGCGCGCTCGATCAGCGCTGCGCAGTCGACGCCGCGCGGCAACGTGCCCACGTTGTGGTGGCCGGCCTCGCCGAGCCGGGATGCGCAGAACGCGTCGGCGACCGTGGCCGGCGCGTGCTGGAGCAGCAGTGCCGCCTGGATCGCCAGCGCCATGCGGTCGACGACGTCGCGGGCGCGGTACTCGACGTCCGCCGGATCGCCGAGCTCCCGGTGCAGCTCGGCGACGCAGCGGTCGAGCAGCGTGTTCGCGCCTTTGGCCGCCGACAGCTCGTGGAAGAAGACCTCGACGACTTCCGGTGTCTTGTCGATCGCCCGCAGCACGTCGAGGCATTGCACGTTGCTGCTGCCTTCCCAGATCGCATTGACCGGCGACTCGCGAAGGAGCCGGGGCATCGGGCCGTCCTCCATCACGCCGCTGCCGCCGATGCATTCCATCGCCTCGTAGGCGTGGTTGGGCGTGCGCTTGCAGATCCAGTACTTGCCGACCGCCGTGCACAGCCGAACCAGCAGGTCGTCGTGGCGATCGGCGCGGTTGTCCATGGCGCGAGCGACGCGCATCGTCAGCGCGAGCGAGCCTTCGTTTTCGAGAACCAGGTCGGCCAGCACATTGCGCATCAGCGGTTGCTGGTTCAGGACCCGGCCGAAGGCGGCGCGGATCGAGCAGTGGTGCAGTGCCTGCGCGGCCGCGGCGCGCTGGCCGGCCGACGAGCCGACCATGCAATCGAAGCGCGTCATCGCCACCATCTCGATGATGGTTCGAACGCCGCGGCCTTCCTCGCCGACCATCCAGGCGAGGGCGCCGCGCAGCTCGGTCTCGCTCGATGCGTTCGAGACGTTTCCCATCTTGCGTTTCAGGCGCAGCAGCTGCAGCGGATTCTTGCTGCCGTCGGGCCGCCAGCGCGGCAGCAGGAAGCACGACAGTCCGCCGGGCGCCTGCGCCAGCACCAGGAACGCATCGCTCATCGGCGCCGAGACGAAGTACTTGTGGCCGACCAGCTCATAGGCTTCCGCGGACCCGCTTGCGCCGGTCGGGTACGCGCGGGTAGTGATGGCGCGCACGTCGGAGCCGCCCTGCTTTTCGGTCATCGCCATGCCGATCGTCAAGCCCGGCTTGGCTGCATCCGGGACGTTGCGCGGGTCGTAGACGCGCGCCGTGATCTTCGGCTCCCACAGCCTCGCCAGCGCCGGCGTCGTGCGCAGCGACGGCAGCGCGGCGAAGGTCATCGTGATCGGGCAGCCGTGCCCCGCGTCGACCTGGGTGTGGAGATAGCTGTGCGCGGCGCGCGCGACGTGGGCGCCCGGGCGCGGATCGGTCCACGGCGACGCGTGCAGCCCGTGTTCGATCGACGTCGCCATCAGCGCGTGGTAGGCCGGATGGAACGTCACCAGGTCGATCCGTTGACCGAAGCGGTCGTGGGTCTCGAGCTCGGGACCGAAGCGGTTGGCGAGCACGCCGAGCGCGAGATGCCCGGCCGAGCCCGTCAGCTTGCCGAAGGCTGTCAGGTCCTCGTGTGCCCAGGCAGCCCCTTCTCGCCGGACTGCCTCCTGCAGGGCGATGTCCTGCAGATAGGGATTGAAGTCGACAAGCTCGCGCGAGGCATTGAAGACCTCGTGGGTCTCGGCGAGAAAGAGCCGATCATTCGGGAGCACGGCCGGTGGGTTCATGGCGTTGCCTTCCAGGCGCGTCGATGACTCGATCTTAGAGACGGCATAGGGCTGCTTTCAGGTCGGTCTGGTCGGACCGCCGACGCCATAGGGTAAATGCCCAGTCGATTTGCCGCCGCGACGGCCCGAAGATCGCCGTTGCGTTGACGCGTCAGCCGACGACGAACAAGGAGACCCATGAATCATCGCTTTGTCCATGCCCGCACCAGATCCAGCGCTGCTGCACTCATCGCCTGCGGCGCCTTCGCTCTGGCGATTCCGGCGCTTGCCGCCGAACCCATCAAGATCGGCGTCATCTCCGAGGCACAGGCCGTCGCCGGATCGTCGATCGGTCCGGCGGCGCAGCTCGCGGCCGACGAGATCAACGCCAAGGGCGGCATCGACGGCCGCAAGATCGAGATCGTTGTCTACGACGACCACTCGTCGTCCGCGGAAGCGGTCCGTGCCTTCCAGCGCGCAGTGAGCGAAGACAAGGTCAACGCCGTCATCGCGAGCTACATCTCCGAGGTCGTGCTGGCGCTCGAGCCGTGGGCGGGCCGGCTCAAGACGCTGATGATCACGCCCGGCGCCGCGTCCGACGTGATCACCCAGAACATCGCCAAGGACTACGAGCACAACAAGTACACCTTCCACGGCTACCTCACCTCGAGCGCGCTGGCCGGGCTCGTCTGCGATGCCGCTAAGGATCTGCTGGTCGCGCCGCACAAGATGAAGACGGCCGTCATCGTCAGCGAAGACGCGGCCTGGACCACGCCGCTCGATGCGGGCTACGAGACGTGCCTGCCGAAGATCGGCCTGAAGGTGCTCGACCATGTGCGCTTCTCGCCCGACACGACCGACTTCACGCCCATCTTCAACAAGATCGAGGCACTCAAGCCCGACGTCATGATCACCGGCATCTCGCACGTCGGCACGCAGCCGACGGTGCAGTGGAAGAGCCAGCAGGTGCCGATCCCGATGTTCGGCATCTCGTCGCAGGCCACCAACTCGACGTTCTGGAAGGACACCAACGGCGCGACCGAAGGTGTTTTCTTCCAAGCCGTTTCCGGGCCGGGCGTGGCGGTCACGGCCAAGACGCTGCCATTCGTCGACGCGTTCGTGAAGAAGTACGGCAACACGCCGTCGTACTCCGGCTACACCGCCTACGACGAGGTCTACATGATCGCCGACGCGGTCCATCGCGCCGGCTCGACCGACAGCGACAAGCTGGTTGCGGCGATGGAAAAGACCGACTACGTCGGCACGATCGGCCGCATCGCGTTCTTGCCTCAAGGCGACCCGCACGTGCACGGTCTGAAGACCGGCCCGGGCTACATCACCGGGCTGATGCTGCAGTGGCAGGACGGCAAGCAGCAGAACATGTGGCCCAAGCAGCTCGCCGTCGGCGAGACGAAGTTCCCGGCGTTCGTCAAGCTGCCGAACTGACCCCACGGGCGCGGGCCGGCATGCGTCCGGCCCGCATCGATCCACCGCGCGTCACCAGATCGGCGGTTGCAGGCGCATGCTCCTCTGGCAGATCCTGATCGATGGCTTCGCCATCAGCGCGCTCTATGCGCTGGGCGCCACCGGCTTCACGCTGATCTTCGGCGTGTCCGGCGTGCTCAATCTGTCGCACGGCGCGATCATGGTCGCTGCGGCCGTGGCTGCCTGGGCTGCCGCCGGCGAGCTGCACGTCGGCGCCTACCTGGCTGCGCTCATCGGCGTGCTGGTCGGCATGGTGCTGGCGTTCGCCACCTACTTCATCACCGTGCGGCCGATCCAACGATCGAGCCGCATCGTCGAGGCCGAAAAGGAGATCTTCATCCTCACGGCGACGCTGCTCTGGGGCATCATTCTTCAGGAGCTGGTGGCGTATCTGTTCACCAACAACGCGAAGACGGTGCTGCCGATCGTCGAGGGTGTCGCCACGGTGTTCGGCGTGCGCACGCCGACCAATGAGTTCTTCACCGCCGCCATCTGCTGGGTCGTCATCGGCCTGCTCTGGCTGCTCGTGAACCGCACGCGCCGCGGCAAGGCCGTGCTGGCGGCGTCGATGAATCCGCGCGGCGTCACGCTGCTCGGTATCGAGCTGTCGAGCATCTACCTCCTGGTCTGGGCGGTGTACGGCCTGCTCGCAGGAATCGCCGGCGTCCTGCTCGGCATGTTCCTCGGCGTCAGCTCCTACAGCGTCGGCCCGCTCACGGCCAGCGCCTTTTCCATCGTCGTGCTCGGCGGCCTCGGCAGCGTGTCCGGATCGTTGATCGCGGCCTACGTTGTCGGCTATCTCGAGACGCTCACGGCCTACATGATCTCGCCGGCCTATCGGTCGATTCCAGCGCTGCTGTTGCTCGTCGTCGTCATGTACGTGCGACCGCAGGGGCTGTTCGGGCGGCGCTGATCGTGCGTGCGACGTTCACCTCCCGCCTGTTCTGGATCGGCCTCGCGGCCCTGGCGGGCGGAGCCTTCCTGCCTCTCTTCGCGTCCGGCTACGTGCTCGGGCTCCTGACGGTCGCGTACTACACGGCCGTGTTCGCCATGTCGTGGGACCTGCTGTTCGGTTTCGCCGGCGAGGTCAACTTCGGCCCGACCTTTCTCATCGGTCTCGGCGCCTACACGGCCGGCATCCTCGACGCGCGGCTCTCGCCCGGCGTCCCGATCTGGGTGTGCCTGGCGGCCGGCGCGGCGGCGGCCGTCATCGGCGGCGTCATCCTCGCCTTGCCCGCGTTGCGTCTGCGCGGGCCGTATTTCGGCTTGACGACGCTGGTCGCGGTGTTGCTGCTGCAGAATTTCGTCGTCGTCTTCGCCGAATGGACCGGCGGCGAGATCGGTCTGACCGTTCCCGACGTCATGTCGATCGACGCCGGCGTGAACTACTGGATCGCCTTCGGCTTCATGGCGATCAGCGGCGCGATCCTGTTCGGCCTGTCGCGCTCGGCGATCGGGCTCATCCTGCAGGCCAGCGGCCAGGACGCCGTGCAGGCGGGCGCCCTCGGTTTCAACGTCGCCAAGCACAAGCTCGCGGCGTTCATCGTCAGCGCGTTCTTCTCGGGCCTGGCGGGCGCGCTGATGGTGTTCTACATGGGCACCGCGTCGGTCGGCACGTTCGTCGATATCTCGGTCGGCGTGCAGGTCATCATCGCGGCCGCCCAGCACGGCCGCGATGATGACCTGCACGCCGACCGAGATATCGAAGAACGTGCCGACCGACGCGGTGC
>Ga0075520_1000896_pt1 | contig 13782 bp, 8 predicted proteins | sample NGEPerB_FD_75100 | JGI IMG/M metagenome (GOLD analysis project Ga0075520, IMG submission 75100) | Arctic peat soil microbial communities from the Barrow Environmental Observatory site, Barrow, Alaska, USA - NGEE PermafrostAB12-B | ecosystem: Environmental > Terrestrial > Soil > Wetlands > Peat ... | reverse complement strand
TCGGGCGCTGTCGTCTCGGGCGCTGTCGTCTCGGGCGCTGTCGTCTCGGGCGCTGTCATCTCGGGCGGCGCGGCGGTCATGTCGTCTCCCTGGCCACCGAGGAGGTGCGCTGATCGCGGTGGACGACGAAGCGAACCGGGATGCGCTCGGCCAGCGCCCCCACGTGAGTGATCACGCCGACCATCCGGTCGCCGTTGGCGAGGTTCTCCAGCGTTTCGGCCACCGTTTCCAGGGTCGCCGCGTCGAGGGTGCCGAAGCCCTCGTCCAGGAAGATCGAATCGAGCTGCGCCGCCCCGCCGGCCGCCAGCGACGACAGCTGCGCGCTCAGCGCGAGGGCCAGCGCCAGGCTGGCCTGGAACGTCTCGCCGCCGGAAAGCGTGCGCACGCTTCGCAGGCTGTCCGCGTCGGCGTGGTCGATGACGTAGAACTCGCCCTTGCGATGGGTGAGTTCGAACTGCCCGCCGGACAGTTCGGCCAGGTTGACGGACGCGTCGATGACCAGTGTGTCGAGTGCCGCGGTTTCCAGCCATTCCGGAAACTTGTTGCTGCGCAGAAGATCCCCCAGCAACTTCGCGACCCGCTGGTCGGTCCGGGCGGCGTCAAGGGCCGTCGCCCAGTCGGCCGCCTGTTTGCGCCGATCTTCGATACGGGCCAGATCCGCTCGCGCCTGGGTCAGCGCGGCCGCGGCGGCGACGGGTGCAGTGCCGTCCAGCTCACCCGGCGGTAGCAGCACGTCGAGTGCCGCGAATTCGTCGGTGAGCAATGTGCTGGTCTCCTCCTGGTGCTGGGCGGCGGAGAGCACCGCGTCCTGCGCACCCGGCAGCGCGGCGGCCCGTTCGTCAGCCTGGCCGCCGGCCCAGCTCAATAGTGCCGTCCAGCCACTCAATGCCGATCCGTCGGATAGTTCCGGGGCGCCGAGGCCGACGAGCTGGTCTCGGGTCGCACGCAGCACCTGCCAGACTGCGGCGGCATCCCGGGTCAGTGACTGCTCTTCGGCCTCGGCTCGTACCCGAGCTGCGCGCGCTGCGCGAAGAGCGGTGTCGGTGCCGCGGGCGGCGGTCGCGAGATCGTCCAGCCCGGCGAGCAACTCCCGAGCATCGGTGTCGCTCAGCGCGCCGGACAACGCGGTGGCCAGCTCGACCCGCCGGCGTTCCAGCCCGGCAAGCGCGGTCGCGGCGCCCTGGTGGGACCCAACCGCCTGGGTGTGCGCGGTGTCGGCGCTCGCGGACGCTGCCTCTGCTGCGGCAAAAGCCTTGCGCGCGGCGGCTTCTGCCCTGAGGGCGCGGGCAGCGGTGGTGCGCGCCCCGATCACCGCGGTCGCTCGCGCGTCGGCCTGTAGCTGCGCCCAACCGGCGAGCCCGGTCCAGGCGTCCAGTAGGTCCGTGTCGTCCAGCGGCGGCGCGCCGAACGGCACCAGCGGATCGCGTGCCGTGCGGAGGGCTGCTCGGAGCGCAGCGACCTCGCCGTGCAGACCGCGGGTCGCCCCTTGCGCCGCCAGGTGTGCGGCCCTCGCCCGGGTGAGGGCGGCTCCCGCCACGCGGGCATCGGCCTCGAGAACATCCAATCCACACAGGGTCTCGCGGATCACCGCCGCGTCGGTCGGGCCGCCGTCGAGGGCGGCAGTGAGCCGACCGACCTGCGCCGTCGCCGCCGACAACTGTGCGCTCGCGGTCGCCGCCGCGTTCCCTGCGTCGGTTTCCACGGCACTGGCGGCCCGCACGGCCGCTTCTGCCTCCCGCACAGCCGTGGCCGCGGCGTCCAGCTGCGGAGCGTGCAACGGCGGCGGGAGTGTGGCCACCGTCTGTTCGCACACCGGGCACGCACCGCCGACGGCAAGATGCGGGCGAAGAGCGGCCGCTCGATCGGTGACCCCGAGCTCGTCCTGAGCCAGCCGCGCCGCGTCGACGGCGACCGTCGCGACAGCACGCGCCGCTTGCGCCGCTTCATGCTTCGCGGCGGTCAGCTTGTGCTTCCGGTGCAGAGCGGGCAGTGCAGCCGCCGCCTCGTCGAGTTCCCGGAGCAGGTCGAGCGCCTTCTGCAAGGGACCCCGCGGCGGCGTCGCGGCCAGCGCATCGCGGGCCGTGATGTCCTGTTGCTCGGCGACGGCCAGTTGCTCGGCGGCGCCCGCCAGCGCCTCGGCCGCCGACTTCGCGCGCCGATCCAGATCGCCCAGCCGGTCCGGGACGACGACGGCGGCGAGCGCGGCGCGCTCGTTCTCCAGCCGTTCGACATCGTCGCCCGCTGCTCGCACGTGGCCGATCGCGCTCTCTTGCCTGTCCCGAGCGGACTCCAGCGCGGCAATCGCAGACGCCCTGGTGCGTGCCGCCTCGTCCAGCCCCTGGACAGCCGCGTCGACAATCAGACTCGCGGCCGGAATCTCGGCCAGCACCTGCGCGTGCTCGGCGTGGCGACGACGCGCCTGTTCGAGCGGACCGCGGTCCGGCGCCACCGCCAGTCGGTCCCGCGCGGCGGTGTCGGCGGACTCGGCCGCGGTTTCCTCGTTCCGCGCCTGTTGGAGTGCGCGCTGCGCGCGGCTCAGCGCGGCATCCACCGCCGCGACGCCGTCCGGCCGACGTACAGTGCGGAGCATCTGCAGCTCCGCCGCCAGTTGTTCGCACCGCTGCTGCGCCCGCTGCCGTTCGGCCGTGGCGGCGGTCAGGCGCGGTAGAACCTCGTCGACCCGGCCGGCCAGGGCCCGCAGCGCGGAGGCCCGGTCTGCAGCCGACGCTTGCGACTCAGCCGTCGCGTCGCCCAGCACGGCGATCTGCTCGGCGAGCACCTTCGACCGCTCGGCGGCCAGCGCGGCGCGCGAATTCGCCTCGCGCCCGATCTGCTGGTAGAGCTCCGCGCCGAGCAGTTTCATCAAGATATTCCGACGATCGGATCCCTTGGCGCGCAAAAACTCTGCGAACTCCCCCTGGGGTAGTACCACACATTGGCAGAAATTCTCGAACGTCAGGCCGAGCAGTTCTTCAACAGCGGCGGTCACTTGGGAATCGGAGGCCAGCACCTCGGTCTCGTCGGACAGGGCGCCGGTCGCGGTCGGATCCAGCAGACGCTCGAGCCGCGCACTTTTCACCTGCACGCCTTGTTTCGTTCGGCGCAACTCGCGGGCGGCGACGTAGCGCACGCCATCGGCGTCGAACACCAGCCGGACGGTGCCGCGCACCGCGGTCGGCGCGAGCGCGTACATCACCATCCGCTTGTCGTTCCACCGTGGCACGGTGCCGTACAGCGCGAACGCCATCGCGTCGATGACGGTCGACTTGCCCGAGCCGGTCGGCCCCACCAGCACGAAATAGTCGGCGTCGGTGAAGTCGACCGACGCGGGCTCACGGAACGACGCGAACCCGTCCATCTCCAGCAGCCTGGGTCGCATGTGACCCCCCTCAGCCGTGCCCGGCGGTAGTGGTGAGCTCGTCGTGCAAGACGTCGAACAGCGAGCGCACCCTGTCGTCCGTCACACCCACGAACGAGCAGTACTCGGCGAACAACTCGGCGGGGGAGTGCTCGGTGCGGTCGATTGTCGGGCCCTGTGGGTTCACCTCGGAAGCGAATTCCGGGTCGATCCTGACCTCCAGCGCGTTCGGCAACACATCGGTGATGTCCTCCCGCAGCCCGGCGCGCGCGGGCTCGCGGACGTACACCCGCAGGTAGTCCTCGCCGAGTTCGCCCGCCCGGGCCACGATCTCGGCAACCGTGCCGGACACCGTACGCAGCCGCCGCGCCGTGGTGATCGGGACGTCGGTGATCCGCGCCGGCGTGGTCGGGGTCGCCTCGACCAGGCACACGACCGGGGTGTTGTCCTGCTCGCCGAAGTCCACCGCAAACGGCGCTCCGCAGTAGACGACGGGGCAGGACGCCGGCAGGCGCTGTTTGCGGTGCAGATGGCCGAGTGCCACGTAGTGCGCCTCGGGCGGGAAGGCGGAGGCCGGCACGTGATACTCGAAGATCGACTGCGCGGTGCGCTCGCCACCCCCGAGCGTGCCGCCGGTGACGGTGAGGTGCGCCATGATGATATTGACCGCGTCCGGGGTGAGGCCGGCGGTCAGGCTGGCCAGTACCTCGCGGACGAGTTCGTCGTAGGCGCCGGAGTTCTCGGCCGGGGTCGACGCGACGAGCTGGGCGGCCCGCACCGCATAACGCTGGGACACGAAGGGCAGCACCGCAACGTTGACCGGTTCGCCGGTGGTCCGGGCGGTGAAGCTGACTACGCCGCCGTTGACGGGCTCGCGGACGGTGCCGACCAGGGTGATGCCACCGACCTCCATCAACGGCCGGTAGGCGTCGAACGTCGCGGGGTGGTCGTGATTTCCGGCAATCGCGATGACTTCGGCGCCGGTCTGGCGGAGCGCGAGCAGGGCTCGCACCACCAGCTGTTGCGCGGCGGCCGAAGGCGCCGAGGAGTCGTAGAGGTCGCCCGCGATCAGCACCGCATCGAGCGGTTCGCGGCGGGCGACGGCGATGATCTCGGCGAGCACCTCGCGCTGCTCGTCCAATCGGCTGCGGCCCTTGAGGGTCTTGCCGATGTGCCAATCGGAGGTGTGCAGCAGCTTCACGAAAAGGTCCCTCGTTGTTCTGAAGGCGGAGATGTAGGCGGAGATGTGGGCGGAGATGTGGGCGGAACAGTGGGCCGGCAGGAGCTGGATACGAAGGTGGGTCAGAACGGCGGGATGTCGTCGGGCCGCGGCAGTCGACTGAAAGCAGTGTCGACGGGTTTGTTCACCGGCGGGGCCGGTGGGGTGCCGCACTCGGATTTCCGGGTCGCCCAGGCCGGGAACGGGAATTCCACGGCCAGCGGCACCGGTATCTCCGGCTGACTGACGAACATGGTGCCGGGCTTGGCGAGAGTTGCCCGGGTCCGTTGGCTGGGCGGCAGGAAGCCGTACTCCGGCCGACCCGCCTCCGCAGGGTCCAGCCGGCCGACGACCTTGATGCTCGAGTTGGCCACGATCCTGCGCTCGACCTCGCTGGCCGTCTGCTGGGCACCGATCAGGATGATGCCCAGGCTCCGGCCGCGTTCGGCGATGTCCAGCAGCACGTCCTTGATCGGACTGTTGCCCTCCCGCGGCGCGTACTTGTTCAGCTCGTCGATCATGGTGAACAGCAGGCTGCCGGGCCCGGCCGCTTCCTTGCGGGCGGTCTCCGCGGCGAGCACCACGCCGACCACGAAACGCTGCGCCCGCTCCCGCAGGTTGTGCAGGTCGACGACGGTGACCTGCTGGTCGGCGGTGGAGATCTGCCGGTTACCGCGGCCGGGCAGATCGGCACGGATGAGCGCGCGCAGCGGGGCAAGAGAGGAGCGCAGCCGCCGGATGAAGGCATTGATGGTGCCGAGCCCCGTCACCTGCCCGGCCCACAGCGGTCGGGTGATGTCGTCGGTCAGCCGTGCGATTATGACGTCCACCAGATCGTCGTAGGTGCGACAGGTGTCGCCGTCGATGACGACTGCGCCGTCGGACCCGGCCGGGCCGGCGTCGGCTCGCAGCCGGGCGGCGACCTGGTGCACGACCATCGTGTACTGGTTCCGCTCGTCCTCTGCGTCGGCAAAGACATATGGCAGCAATTCGCCGGCACAGAATTCCGCGAGCGTCCACCAGAACGCCGCGACGCCGCTGGTCCGGCCGGTGACGTACGGCCGGCCGGTGGTGTCCTCGGGCGTCGGCGGGGCATAGAAGCCGACCGAGGCGAACGGCTCGGCGGGCAGTCCGAGCCGGGCGTACAGGTCACGAAGGTCGTCGTCCAGCCGGATGTTGGCGTAATCCAGGAACAGCAGGTCTTCGCCCTTGACGGAGAAGACCAGCGCCTTGGCGTTCAGCGCGCGGCCGCCCAGCACCCCGGAGGTGAAGATCGAGTGCAGCAGGAACAGCGCATAACTGGTCTTGGTGGCCACCCCTGAAATGCCGCTCACCGAGACGTGCGCGCCGCGGGTGCCGTCCAGGAACTCCAGGTTCAGGTAGATGGGGGAGCCGTCGCGGCCGAGCCCGACGGGCAGCTTGTGGTCCATCTGGTCGAAGTAGAGCGCTTGGGCCCGCTCATTCCCGGTCGCCCGGCGAGCCGGCGCACCCGGCCGCGGTGGCACGTAGCACTCGGGCTCGACGCGTGTGCTGGTGACCTCGGCGATCTCCTGCACGCGGGCCGGCAGCACGCCGTCGCTGATCAGGAACACGTCGGAGCCGAAGCTCGCCCCCTCGTGCCGGGCCATCACCTCGGTCACCACGCCCGCGATCATCACCGGGCCGACGCCGGGCACCGCGCGGACGGTGACGACCACGTCGTCCAGCTGCAGATAGGCGTCCTCGTGCAGGGCGACCTGGAATTTCAGCGGGGTGGCGTCTTCGGTGCCCAGCACCCTGCCCACAACGCCCCGAGGGTCGCTCCGGGAAGTCGCGCCGTGCCGCGTGGCAGCGCCCAGTGTGACAGCCTGTTCCCGATCCCCGGTACCGCTGTCAGCGCGGCCGGCCACGGCCGGCGCGCCGGCATTGGCGTGTTCGGACACGGCTTCCCCCCACTCATCCGTCGGTCGTTCGACGCTCGCTCGATACACCGCTCGACAAGGCACCGGGCGCTTTCGCTACGCCCGTGACCGGACGCTACAAGACGACACCGACACCGGGTCCGGCTGCGCGGGGGAGGCGAGCCGGACGCCGCTTCACGGGCGGCGGGCGCGTTCCTTGCGGATCTTGATCTCACCCCAGATGAGCCAGCCGGCCATGAGCGCCGCGATGGCAAGCAGCCACCAGTTCTCGACCATCGATTCGTGATTGCCGAAAAGGAACAGCAGCAAGCCGATGACGCCCAGCCAGAGCAGCGCCCGTGAGCCGCGTGGCGCGAACTCGCGCCAGGACCCGTGCCAGCCCCATTCCTCGCTCGGCGCGTCCGGGTTGTACGACACCACCGGACCGACCTGGGGCCGTTCCAGCGCGCCGCCGTGGCCCTGGTCGTCTCCGGACGCCGAGTGCTGTTCGAGTGACGTGCCGGCCACGTGCCCTCCCGGGGGACTGTACTGATCCTGCCGCCTGATCCTGCTGATCTTCGGCTGTCATCTTGTCATGAAGTCAGGGCAACCGGGTGGCGACCACCCGCGCCGTCACCGCGCGCTCCCCGTCGGTGGTTCTGCCTGACAGGTCCAGCTCCGCGCGGGTCGCGCTGACCCACCCGGTGATCCGCGATCCGGCCGCCAGTGCGCGCGGCACTCCGACGGTGCGTCCGGCCTCGCAGGGCTGGAGGTCGGTTTCCCCGTCGCTGAGCAGGTTCGGTGGCAAAGCACCGTCGATCGGCTGGTCGGCGATGAGTACTCCGCTGATCAGCGTGATGCCCCCCGGCCCGATTCCGGTGCTGAGCCACCAGGAGCGGTGGACCGCGCCGGCGCCGTCCACCGACGCCGAGTACACGGTCAGCCCAGGGATCCCCGCCGGGCTGATGCCGAGCGTCATGGACAACGGGTTCGCGTCACCGAATTCGATTCCTGGTGCAGAGCCGGTTTCAGTGCCGGTTTCAGAGCCGGGTTCAGTTCCGCTTCCCGGCACGATTCCCGTCCCGGCTGCACCGGCGTTCACCGGCCCGGCCGAGCCGACCACCGGGCGCTGCAGCGCCAGGTCCGCAGTCAGGGAATAGGAGGATGTGCCGCCCGTCGCGGCGCACCGGCCCAGCACGGTGACGGTGACGTCCGCCTTCCCGGTCCAGGCCGCCGGCAGCTGGACCAGCGATCCGGGCAGCACCGGTGCGGAAGTGGTTGTCCCCACGGCTGTTTCGGTGCTCCGGATGCCTGACCCGGCCGGCCCGCCTGCACCGGAAGAGGCGTCCGGACGGGCGGAGGTGGTGGTGGCAGGGTTCGTGCTTTCCGGGTGCTCGGAGGCCGACGCACTCGCCCCCGCGGAGCCCGGGGCGGAGGCCGGCGTGCTGCCGCCGGTGATCTGGATCAGGCCGTACACCACGGCCGCGGAGCAGAGCATGGCCACCCCCAGGATCACCGTCAGCCATCGCGCGCTGATGGTGTTCCGTTGGGGCACCCGGCCAGTATGTCCCGGCCCGGTGATCGCATCGGTGAGCAACAGATGAGAGCCCAGGCGGAAACTCGGCCGAGCCCACCGGACCATCCGGAAACGAACCAGGACATGGATGCCCCGCACAGGGATGCAGCACAGGGAAGGCAGCACAGGGAGACAGCCCAAGCGGACAGCCCAAGCGGACAGCCCAGGGAGGACAGCCCAGGGAGGACAATGGGCTGCGTGACCGCCGACGCGACGACCGCTCCGAGGGCCGTGCCGTCGGCACACCCACCCCGACGCGTAATCATCCTCGGATCCACCGGGTCGATCGGCACCCAGGCGCTGAGCGTGATCGCCCGGCACCCCGACGAGTTCGAGGTCGTCGGTCTGGCCGCCGGCGGTGCGCGGGTCGACGTGTTGGCCGCGCAGGCCGCCGTACACCCCTTGGCGCGGGTGGCCCTCGCCGTGGACACCTCGTCCGGGGGTTTGTCCGGCGGACTGAAGAACCGATTCCCGGACGGAGTGGCGCGCACCCTGCTGACCGGGCCGCGAGCCGCCACCGAACTGGTCGAGTCCACCGACGCCGACCTGGTGCTCAACGGGATCACCGGGTCGATCGGCTTGGAACCGACGCTGGCCACCCTGCGAACCGGTCGCACCCTGGCCTTGGCCAACAAGGAATCCCTGGTCGCGGGCGGTTCGCTGGTACTGGCCGCGGCCGCTCCCGGCCAGATCATCCCGGTGGATTCCGAGCACAGCGCACTCGCCCAGTGCCTGCGCAGCGGGACGGCCGCCGAAGTCTCCCGACTCGTCGTCACCGCGTCCGGTGGCCCGTTCCGCGGCCGGAGTGCCGCCCAGATGGCCGACGTCACCGCCGCGGACGCGCTCGCGCATCCGACCTGGGCGATGGGGCCCGTCGTCACCATCAACTCCGCCACCCTGGTGAACAAGGGCCTTGAAGTGATCGAGGCGCACCTGCTGTTCGGCGTCCCCTACGACCGGATCGACGTCGTGGTGCACCCGCAATCGGTGATCCATTCGATGGTCACGTTCGTCGACGGCGCGACGATCGCGCAGGCCAGCCCGCCGGACATGATGCTGCCGATCGCGCTGGCGCTGGCCTGGCCGGCCCGGCTCGACCACGTCGCGACGGCCTGTGACTTCAGCCGGGCCGACGAGTGGACGTTCGAGCCGGTCGACAACGAGGCCTTTCCCGCGCTCGGCCTGGCGTTCGCGGCCGGCCGGGCAGGCGGCACGGTCCCGGCGGCCTTCAACGCCGCCAATGAAGAAGCAGTGGAGGCATTCCGCCGCGGCCACCTGCAATTCACAGGCATCTCGGACGTTCTTGCCCGCATCCTGGAAGAGGCCGACCACGTCCGGAGCAACCCCAGGGACATCGAGGACGTCTGGGCCACGGAAGAATGGGCCCGCAGCCGGGCCCGCGAGATCATTGCGGCGATTCCCGCGGTACCGAAGGCCGCAGCAGCGAATCCCGCGGGCGAGAATGTAACAGCAGAGAAGGTAGGGGCGCGCCGCTGATGTGGACCGTGATCGGTTTCGTACTCTTCCTGCTCGCTTTGCTGTTCTCCATCGCCTGGCACGAACTGGGTCATCTGAGTTTCGCCAAGCTGTACAACGTCCGGACCACGCAATACATGGTGGGGTTCGGCAAGACGCTGTGGTCCAAGCAGGTCGGGGAGACCGAGTACGGCTTCAAGGCGGTACCGCTCGGCGGCTACATCCGGATGGTCGGCATGGTCCCCCCTGGCAAGGACGGCCGGCAGAAGGTCACCACCACTGCCATGGGCGTGACCGGGCTGTTCCGCAACATCGTCGAGGAAACCCGGGCCGGCGACCGATCCCAGGTCAGTCCCGAGGACGAGGGCCGACAGTTCTATCAGCTGCATCCCGCGAAGCGGATCGTGGTGATGATGGCCGGTCCGGTGATGAACCTGATCCTGGCCGTCGGCATCTTCGCGATCCTGCTGGTCGGCATCGGTGTGCCCACCCCGAGCACCACCATCAGTCAGGTCAACGCCTGCGTCATCCCGGCCGCGGCCGCGGGACAGCAACAGCAGACCGACTGTCAGACCGGTGACGCCCCCACCCCGGCCGCGCAGGCCGGCCTGCAGCCGGGCGATGAGATCGTCGCCTTCGACGGCACCCCCGTCACCGACTGGGCGCAGCTGACCGGGCTGATCCGCGCCGCCCCGAACACCACCATGGCCTTGACCTACGTCCGGAACGGTGAGCAGGTCACCACCAACGTCGCGCTGGTGGAGAATCTGCGCCCGGTCGTGGACGCCAACGGCAACCAGACCGGCGTCGAACCCGCCGGCTTCCTCGGCGTGTCACCCACCAGCCCGTACACCCCGCAGAGTTTCGGCGCGGCCATCGGCCGGACCGGCGACTATATCGGCGCAGCGGCGCAGGCCGTCGTGACCATCCCGGCGCGGATCCCGGCGCTGTGGAACTCCATCGTCGACAGTGCGCCGCGGGACATCAACACCCCCGTCGGCATCGTCGGGGCCGGCCGGATCGGCGGGGAAATCCTGGAATCGGACACCAGCAGCAAGGACAAGCTGGTGCTGTTCCTGAACCTGGTCGCGGGGTTCAACATGGCGCTGTTCCTGCTGAACATGCTGCCGCTGCTGCCGCTGGACGGCGGTCACATCCTCGGCGCGATGATCGAATGGGTCCGCAAGGGCTGGGCGAAATTCCGGCACAAGGCCGACCCTGGCCCGTTCGACGTGGCCAAGCTGATGCCGGTGGCCTACGTCGTGGCACTGTTGTTCATCGGGCTGACCGCGCTGACCCTGGTGGCCGACATCGTCAACCCGGTCAAGATCTTCGGCTGACGCCGGTAGACCCCCGAACCAGAACCGAGAAAGAAGCCGACACGACATGTCCGTCACCGCATCGTCCGGATCAGCGCCGGCCGGATCAGCGTCGGGACCAGCACCGCTGATCGGCCTGGGTCTGCCGAGCATGCCCGCCGACCGGGTGGTCCCGGTGCTGGCACCGCGCCGGGTCACGCGGCAGCTGGACGTGGGCGGCGTCGGAGTCGGCAGTGATTCACCGGTGTCCGTGCAGTCGATGACCACCACGGTGACCGCGGACATCAACGCGACGCTGCAACAGATCGCGGAATTGACCGCGTCGGGCTGCCAGATCGTCCGGGTCGCCGTGCCGACCAATGACGACGCCGATGCACTGGCCGTCATCGCGAAGAAGTCCCAGTTGCCGGTCATCGCCGACATCCACTTCCAGCCCAAGTACGTGTTCGCCGCCATCGACGCCGGCTGCGCGGCGGTGCGGGTGAACCCCGGCAACATCAAGGCGTTCGACGACAAGGTGGGCGAGATCGCCCGGGCCGCCAAGGACGCCGGTACCCCGATCCGGATCGGCGTCAACGCCGGTTCCCTGGACAAACGCCTGCTGGCCAAGTACGGCAAGGCCACCCCGGAGGCGCTGGTCGAGTCCGCGCTGTGGGAGTGCTCGCTGTTCGAGGAGCACGACTTCCGCGACATCAAGATCTCGGTGAAGCACAACGACCCGGTGATCATGGTCCGCGCGTACGAGTTGCTGGCCGAGCAGTGCGACTACCCGCTGCACCTCGGCGTGACGGAGGCCGGGCCGACGTTCCAGGGCACCATCAAATCCGCCGTCGCGTTCGGCGCGCTGCTGTCCAAGGGGATCGGCGACACCATCCGGGTGTCACTGTCCGCGCCGCCGGTCGAGGAGGTGAAGGTCGGGCTGCAGATCCTGGAGTCGCTGAACCTGCGCGAGCGCGGCCTGGAGATCGTCTCCTGCCCGTCCTGCGGTCGGGCGCAGGTGGACGTCTACACCCTTGCCGAACAGGTGACCGCGGGCCTGGAGGGGCTCGACGTCCCGCTCCGGGTCGCGGTGATGGGCTGTGTGGTGAACGGGCCCGGCGAAGCGCGTGAGGCCGACCTGGGGGTGGCCTCCGGCAACGGCAAAGGGCAGATCTTCGTCAAGGGCGAGGTCATCCGCACCGTCCCGGAGAGCCAGATCGTCGAGACGCTGATCGACGAGGCCATGCGGCTGGCCGACGCGATGCGGGACGCCGGATCGCCGTCCGGAGAGCCGTCGGTCTCGCTGTCCTGACCACGGTCGAAGGCCGGTCTCAGTGGCCAATGTCTGGCCATTCGGGAAAAGCCGACAAATCCCGCTACGCTGACGGAGACGCGCTCGCCCCAGACCTCGGCGACGGCAATTTCCCTCCCTTCTGCCGCGAAACCGGGGGCATCACACATGCGAGTTGACTGCGTTGTCGTGCAGTACCTAGCGCGATGGAGCGCGGCCAGGAGCCGATCGTGACGACATCGGCGGGCGTCAACAACGCCGGCGTGGGCACCATTCCACAGCAACGCACCTCCGGCGGGTTCTACCGGCACGTCGTCCCCGGTGTCGCCAGCACACTGTCCCGCACCCGGATGCGGGAATTACTGGTCGAGGTCGAAGAGCGGGCCGAGGAAATCGTCGGCACCACCCGGGAACGCATGGATGCCCTGCTCCATGCGGTCTTGGCCGTGTCCTCGGGGCTGGATCTCGCGGCCACACTCCGGCAAATCGTCCACGCGGCAAGGGAACTTGTGGACGCGCAGTACGGCGCGCTCGGCATCCTGGGCAAGGGCGGCATGCTCACTCAGTTCATCCACGCCGGAATCGACGAGGAAGATCGCGAGTTGATCGGGCCACTGCCGACCGGCCGCGGGCTGCTCGGCGTGGTCATCGAGGACGTGAAACCGCTCCGGCTGGAAGATCTTTCGCAGCATCCGATGTCTGCCGGATTTCCGGCCAACCATCCACCGATGAAATCCTTTCTGGGCGCGGCGGTCCGGGCCCGTGGCGAGGTGTTCGGCCGGCTCTATCTGACCGAGAAGCGCACCGGCGCTCCGTTCACCGATGACGACGAGATTGTGGTTCATGCGCTGGCGGCAGCAGCGGGCCTGGCGATCGACAACGCCCGCCTGTACGAGCAGTCACGCCGCCGGCAGCGATGGCAGGAGGCCACCAGTGAGGTCACCACCGAACTCCTGATCGGCACCAACCCCGACGCCGCGTTGCAGCTGATCGCCGGCCGTGCCCGGGAACTCACCGGATCCGACTACACCCTGATCGCACTGCCCGAGGATCAACAGGCGGCCGACAGCGCGACCACCGGACTGACGGTGGTGGTCTGCGCGGGCGCGACGACGGACCCGATCAACGGGCTGCGGATTCCGATCGATGGCTCCACGGCGGGCGCCGTGTTCACCGACCATGTTCCGCGAAACGTCAGTCACCTGGGTTTCGACCTGGCAAGCGAGCTCGGTATCGAGTTCGGGCCGGCCATGGTGATGCCGCTCGGCGCTGACGACACGTTGTCCGGGGTGCTCATGGCCATTCGGACCCCGGCATCGCCCGATTTCGGTGAGGACGAATTGCAGCTGGCTGCCACGTTCGCCGACCAGGCCGCGTTGGCGTTGCAGCGCGCACGTCACTTGAGCTCACTCCGAGAACTGGAGGTGCTCGCCGACCGGGACCGGATCGCACGGGAGTTGCACGATCACGTCATCGCACAATTGTTCGGGATCGGCCTGGGACTCCATGGCACCCAGCGCCGGGCAAAGTCCCCGGCCCTGGCCGCGCGCATCGCCGAGCACATCGAGCAACTGAACGCCGTCATCACCGAGATCAGCACCGCGGTCTTCGATTTGCACTCGGTCACCCCCGAAACCCCTCCGCTGGGCGGCATCCTGACCAACATCGTCGACGAGATCACCGC
>Ga0075520_1000895_pt1 | contig 13782 bp, 11 predicted proteins | sample NGEPerB_FD_75100 | JGI IMG/M metagenome (GOLD analysis project Ga0075520, IMG submission 75100) | Arctic peat soil microbial communities from the Barrow Environmental Observatory site, Barrow, Alaska, USA - NGEE PermafrostAB12-B | ecosystem: Environmental > Terrestrial > Soil > Wetlands > Peat ... | reverse complement strand
CCCGCGCCGGCCGCGACCATCAACAGGTTGTTCGGTGCGTCGATCTCTCTATCTCGCTGCAATCGCGGTCCGATCACCGCCGCCGCCACGAAGCCTGAGATACCGGCCGCGAGGTGGATGACATAGCCACCGGAGTAGTCCAGCGCGCCGTGAGCCGCGAAGTAGCCGCCGCCCCAGATCAGGAAGGCGTTGACGGTGTACACGAACGTGATCCACAGCAGCACGAACGGGATCCAGGCCTTGAAGTTGATGCGGCCGAGAACCGATCCCAGCATCAGGATCGGCGTGATCCCCGCGAATACGAACTGGAAGTACACCAGCGAGGACTCCGGGAAGTGGAACGGGGGGCCTTCCGTGATCGACGGGATGACCGCCTGCCCCTCCTCCGCTCCGGCAGAGAGCACGGTGCCCGACTTGCCCCAGAAGGTGTCGAAGAACCCTTTGCCGTGGCCGATCGGGTTGCCGAATCCCATCTTGAACGCCCATAGCACCCAGGCGACCAGGACAAGTGAGAACGCTACGAATGTGAGCATCATGCTGTTGACCGACCAGCGCTTCTGCATGACTCCGCCGTACAGGATCGCGAGACCGGGCAGGCTCATGAGCCCGACGAAGGTCGCCGCGGTCATCTGCCACGCGTTGTCTCCCGGGTTCAGCCAACTTGGGTATGCCAGCCAGGACATGGGCCTCCGTTTCCTACCGTTGTGGATGTGGTGTGCGGAGCCTCCCCGCAGGCAGCCGCCGCCGCACCAATGACAGTCCGGCTATGAAATCCGGCCTGCGCCGACGCCGGTAGGGCCATCCTGGCCAATAGTTGCGGCCAGGCTTTCGACATTTGTCTAGACGGCCTAGCTGGGGGCACGATACGGGAAGCCCGCGCGCGCGCAGGCGCCGCGCAGCTCCCGCTGGATGCTGCGGAACTGCCCCGAGGCGCAGATGCGCCTGGCCTGCGCCCCGCAGCCGTGCAGGTCGGCACCCCCGAGCGTGCTGGCGAAGGTCACCCTGATGCAGTCGGAGCGGGCGGAGGACCCGCTTGTGATGGCATAGGCGCCGAGCCCGACCACGGCCAAGAGCAGGCAGCTGAGGGCCACGGCCACCGCGGTCCTCTCGCGCCGTCCCCAGTGCAGCGGCTCGGACAGCCGACGGGACTGTTCGAACATCACCATCGCAACCGAAGGCTACTGCGCGCCGGTGTCCGCGACGTCGTGCGGCTGCTCCGCGCCCGCGCCTCCGTCGCCCGCGGAGTCCTCCGCGGGCTGGAAGGAGAGGGCGAGCGAGTTGATGCAGTAGCGCTCACCGGTCGGTCCCGGACCGTCGTCGAAGACGTGTCCCAGGTGTCCGCCGCAGGTGCGGCAGAGCACCTCCGTGCGGTGCGTGAACAGGCTGTTGTCCGCGCGCAGCTCGACCGCCTCGGCGACCGCCGGCTCGGTGAAGCTGGGCCAGCCGGTGCCGGACTCGAACTTGGTGTCCGCGCTGAACAGCACAGCCGAGCAGGCCGCACAGCGGTAGTCGCCGGAGGCCTTGTTGTAGACGTACTCGCCCGTGAACGGCGGCTCGGTCCCGGCCTTGCGCAGCACGTCGTACTGGGCGGGCGTCAGCTGCTCGCGCCACTCGCGCTCGGACTTGGCCGCCTTCGGCTCCGGTGAGGACATGCCCATGTTCTAGCAGCGGCCGCGCCGTCGCGCACGGCCTGCTATTGTGATCTTTACGTTCACGTCAATTTAGCTGATACAGACCGGGGAGCGAGACGGCTTGAGCACCACCGCGCGCAGGCAGCAGACCACCATCCAGCGGCCCGACGGGCGCTTCGGTGTGGCTGCGGGCCACGGGCAGTACAAGTGGTGGGCGCTCTCCTGCACCAGCCTCGGGATGCTGCTCGCGGCCACCAACTCCGGGACCCTGATCATCGCGCTGCCCGACCTGGAGCGCTCGCTGCACACCAGCCTGCTCGCCCTCGTATGGGTGATCCTCGCCTACCTGATCGCCGCCACGGTGCTGGTGCTGAGCGCCGGACGCCTGAGCGACCTGTTCGGGCGCAAGCGCGCCTATGTCGGCGGCTTCCTCGTGTTCGCACTGGCCTCGCTCGGCGCGGGCTTCTCCCCCGACTCGACCGTGCTGATCCTGTGGCGCGTGCTGCAGGGCATCGGCTCGGCCTTCCTGTTCGCCAACGCCGCCGCGCTGGTCACCGATGCCTTCCCGCGCGAGCAGCTCGGGCTGGCGATGGGCGCCAACACGATGGTGGCCGCCATCGGACTCGTGCTCGGCCCCGTGCTGGGCGGCGCGCTGGTGGCGATCTCCTGGCACTGGGTCTTCTGGTTCAACGTGCCGTTGGCGCTCGCCGGCGCCGCCTGGGGCGCGCTGATCCTGCGCGAGCTGGCCAAGCCGGACTCCGTGCGCGGCTTCGACGTGCTAGGCACGTGCACCTTCGTGCTCGGGCTCACCGGCCTGGTGCTGGGCGTCTCCCGCGGCGGGCTGAGCGGGTGGCAGGACCCGATCGTCCTCGTCGGCCTCGCCGCCGCCCTGGTGCTGCTGCCACTGTGGGTCCTGATCGAGAGCCGCTCGCGCGCCCCGATGCTCGACCTGCAGATCTTCCGCGACCGCCTGTTCGCCGCCGCCAGCGCCGCCGCCTTCATCAACGGGCTCGCGCGCTTCGCGCTGATGTTCCTGTTCGTCTTCTACTACCAGGGCGCCCAGGGCAACTCGCCGATCACCGCCGGGATCAAGCTGATCCCGCTGGCGCTGGGCATGCTGATCGCCTCGCCGCTGGCCGGCATCTACGCCGACCGCCACGGCTCGCGCGCGCTGGCCGCGATCGGGATGCTCCTCAGCGCCGCGGGACTGGCCGCGATGACCACGCTGCAGGTGCACACCCCCTACTGGCAGGGCGCCGTGTGGCTGGCGATGGTGGGCGCGGGCTCGGGCATGTTCAACAGCCCCAACACCGCCGCCATGATGGGCGTCGTCCCCGCCCACCGACGCGGCATCGCCGCCGGCGCCAGAACGCTGCTGCAGAACACCGGCGCCGTGCTGTCGATTGCCTTCGTCCTAGCCGTGGTGACCTCCGCCGTGCCCAAAGCCACCCTGTTCGCGGTCTTCTCCGGGCTCGCCAAGGGGCTCTCAGCAGAGAAGCTCGCCCCGTTCATCGCCAACATGCACGTCGCCCTGTGGGTGCTCGCCGCGGTCTCGCTGCTGGGGACATTCGTGTGCCTGCTGCGCCCGGCCCACGTCCACGCGAGCGCCACCCCGGACGCTTCGCCACACCCGCTCCCGGCCAGATGACCGCCGAGCCCCGCGGCGAGAGCCTGCGCATCGGCGACGTGGCGCGCCTGGTCGGCACCACCCCGCGGACGATCCGCTACTACGAGGAGATCGGCCTGCTCCCCGAGGCGCCCGCGCGGCCCTCTGGCCGGCACCGCCTCTACACGCAGGCGGAGGTCGAGCGCCTGCGCGAGGTGATGCGCCTGAAGCAGCTGCTCGGCGTCTCGCTGGAGGAGCTCAAGACGCTGCTCACCGCCGAGGAGGCGCGCGCGGAGGTGCGCGTGCAGCTGCGCCGCGAGGACGTCGAACCGCCGCGCCGGCGCGAGCTGCTGAGCGAGGCGCTCGGGCACATCGATCGCCAGCTGGAGCTGGTGCGACACCGAGCCGGCGAGCTGGCCAAGCTCGAGCACGAGCTGTGTGAGACGCGCAAGCGCGTCAGGCGCAAGCTCCGCGAGCAGGACGCCCACGCCGAGGGCGCCTACCCCCCCACGCCCGCGCTCGGGATCGGCGGAGAGACCCAGCAGTGAGCGTCGACGGCGCGTCGCCCGCGCTCCTTCTCGACGATCTCGTCGTGCGCTTCGGCGAGCTGGAAGCCGTCGGCGGCGTGTCCTTCGCGGTGGCCCCGGGCGAGGTGTTCGGCCTGCTGGGGCCAAACGGCGCCGGCAAGACCACCACGATCCGCGTGCTCACCACGCTGCTCGCTCCCACGAGCGGGCGCGCGCTGGTGGCGGGCTTCGACGTACGCAAAGAGAGCCTCGCTGTGCGCGCCAGCATCGGCTACATCCCTCAGGCGATCTCGGTCGACGGCGCGCTGACGGCATATGAGAACCTCGACTTCTATGGCCGCGTCACGGGGGTGCCCAGGCGGGAGCGCCACGAACGGATCGAGGAGGCGATCGAGACGATGGAGCTCGCGCCGATGCTCGACCGCCTGGCGCGGACGCTCTCGGGCGGCACGCTGCGCCGGCTGGAGATCGCCACCGCGCTGCTCAACCGCCCGGCGGTTCTGTTCCTGGACGAGCCCACCGTCGGCCTGGACCCGACCGCGCGGCGGATGGTGTGGGAGCATCTGGGCGCGCTGCGCGAGCAGGCGGGCACGACGATCCTGGTGACCACGCACGTGATGGAGGAGGCCGAGCGCCAGTGCGACCGCCTTGCGGTCATCGACCACGGACGACTCGTAGAGCAGGGAGCGCCGGCTGAGCTCATGGATCGTTACGGCACCGAGAGCCTGGAAGAGGTCTTCACGGCCGTAACCGGCCGGCCGATCGCCGAGGAGAGCAGCGCAGAGGAAGGGAGGCTGTCCGATGTCCGCGCCCAGCGCCGCGTCGCCCGCCGCCTCGGCTGATCGTCGTCCGGCCGCTCTGTCGATGGGGCCGCTGGCGCGCATGGCCGGGGGGACCCTGGCCATGGCCCAGGCCGAGATGCGCAAGCTGCGCCACGACCACCTCGACATCCTCACCCGCTCGGTCCAGCCGCTGCTGTGGCTGTTCATCTTCGGCAGCGCCCTGCGCAACAACCCCTCGCTGACGCTCGGCAAGCTCGACTACCGCGCCTACCTCGCCCCGGGCGTGATGGCCCAGGCGGCGATGTTCATCGCCATCTTCTTCGGGCTCGCCGTCATCTGGGAACGCGACGTCGGCCAGCTGCAACGCCTGCTGGCGACGCCGCTCTCGCGCAGCTCGATCGTGCTCGGCAAGGCGGTGGGGGCCTGCGTCCGCGCGCTGGTCCAGGCGGTGCTGCTGCTCGCTGTGCTCGCCGCGACCGGCATCGGCGTGCGCTGGAGCGTCGCCGGCGTGATCGGCACGCTCGCCATGCTGATGCTGGGCACGGCGGCGTTCGCCTGCATGTCGATGCTGCTCGCCGCGGCCGTGAAAGAGCGCGAGCGCTTCATGGGCATCGGCCAGCTGATCATGATGCCGCTGTTCTTCGCCTCCAGCGCCCTCTACCCGCTCAGCGTGATGCCGAGCTGGCTGCACGTGATCGCGCGCGTGAACCCGCTCACATATGAGGTCCAGGGGCTGCGCCAGATGCTGGTCGGCGTCGGCGGCGCCGGCGAGGTGTGGCTCGACTTCCTGGTCGTGGCGGGCTTCTTCGCCGTGATGCTGCTCGCCGCCAGCCGCCAGTATCCGAAGGCGATCCTGTAACCGACAAGGAGACACCAGCGAGATGACACCCACCACCGTCCAGCCGAGCCCGGAGGGCGTACCCGGCGCCGTCGAGGACCCGAGCGGTATCGCCGCCGAGGAGCTGACGTTCGCGGGCGCGGACGGCACGCAGGTGAACGGCTATCTGGCGCACCCGAGCGATTCGGACCACGCAAGCCCACGCCGTCCCGCGATGATCGTCATCCACGAGGCCACAGGCCTCAACGCGCACGTGCGCGACGTCGCCAACCGCCTGGCCAACCTCGGCTACACGGCGCTGGGAGTGGACCTCTACACCCGCGAAGGCGGGCCGCCGCCGCTCGGGGACATGCAGGCGGTGATGGAGCGCCTGTTCGCCATGTCCGATCAGACCGTGCTCGGCGACCTGGAGGCCGGCGCCGATCTCCTGCGCGCCCGCGAGGACGCCAGCGGCAAGGTCGGCTGCATCGGCTTCTGCATGGGCGGGCGCTACGCGCTCCTGTTCGCCGGGGCGAGCGACCGCCTGGACGCGGCCGTGGACTGCTGGGGCGGCTTCATCGACCGGGCCACGCCCGAGGAGCGCTCGATACCCACGCGCCCCACGCCACCTCTGGAGCTGGCCGAGCGGCTGCACTGTCCGCTGCTGGCCGCCGTCGGCGGCGAGGACCAGAACCCCTCGCCGGCACTCGGCGCACAGCTGCTCGAACGCGCGCAGGCCAGCGGACACGAGGTCAAAGTGGACGTCTACGAGGACGCCGGGCACGCGTTCTTCGCCGACTACCGTCCCACCTACCGGCCGGCTGCGGCGGCGAGGCTGTGGCAGGAGATCGTTCCGTTCCTCGCGCGCCATCTGCGCGCGAGCTGAGCGCCCCCGCCCGCCGGGCGCTCGGGGGCCCTTCATATAGTGCGAGGCAGCATTCTCGGAGCGGGCCAGCGGAGAAGGAGGACGGCATGGAGCGCAAGTGGTGGACGCTGATCGCCATATCGATCGCGATCTTCATGCTGCTGCTCGACATCACCGTCGTCAACGTCGCGCTGCCTGACATCCAGCGCTCGCTGCACTCCAGCTTCCAGGACCTGCAATGGGTGGTGGACGCCTACTCGCTGACGCTGGCCGCCTTCCTGCTGACCGCCGGGTCGGTGGCCGACCAGCTCGGGCGCAGGCGCGTGTTCCTGTCCGGCCTGGTCGTGTTCACCGCTTCCTCCGCGCTGTGCGGGCTGTCCTCCAGCGCGCTGATGCTCAACCTGGCGCGCGGGCTGCAGGGCACGGGCGGGGCGATGATGTTCGCAACCTCGCTGGCGCTGCTCGCACAGGCGTTCCAGGGGCGCGAGCGTGGCACCGCCTTCGGCGTGTTCGGCGCGGTGACCGGCGCAGCCGTGGCCGTGGGGCCGCTGATCGGGGGCGTGATCACCTCCGGCATCGGCTGGGAGTGGATCTTCTTCGTCAACGTGCCCATCGGGATCGCCGCGGTGATGCTGACCGTCTCGCGGGTCGAGGAGTCCCGCGACCCCGATGCGACCGGCGTGGACTGGCTGGGGCTGCTGACGTTCTCCGGATCGCTGTTCCTGCTGGTGTTCGCGCTGGTGCGCGGCAACGACGCCGGCTGGGGCTCCACTCAGATCGTCTCGCTGCTGAGCGCCTCGGTGGTGCTGATCGTGCTGTTCGTGACCGTGGAGCGGGCGCAGGCGCGCCCGATGCTCGACTTCGCGCTGTTCCGCCGCCCCGCCTTCGCGGGCGCCAACGTCGTCGCCTTCGCCCTGTCGGGCTCGATCTTCGCCATGTTCCTGTATCTGACCCTCTACATCCAGAACGTGCTCCACTACTCCCCGCTGCAGGCCGGCCTGCGCTTCCTCCCGACCACGCTGCTGTCCTTCGCCGTCGCCCCGTTCGCCGGTCGGCTGACCGTGCGCGTGCCCGTGCGCATCCTCCTCGGAACCGGCCTGGCGTTCGTGGGCGCGGGGCTGTTCTGCATGACAGCGGTGGACGCCGCCTCGGGCTGGACCACGCTGATTCCCGGCTTCGTGCTCGCGGGCGTGGGCGTCGGCCTGGTCAACCCACCGCTCGCCGCCGCGGCCATCGGCGTGGTGCCCGCCGCGCGCAGCGGCATGGCCTCCGGCATCAACAGCACCTCCCGCCAGGTCGGCATCGCCACGGGCATCGCCGGCCTGGGGGCGATCTTCCAGCACAACGTCACGCAGGGCACCACCGCGGCGCTCGCCGGCAGCGGGCACTCCCGCGAGGTCCTCGCGGCCGCCCACGGGCAGCTCGCCACGATCCTGCAGTCGGGCGAAATCCAACGCGTGGCCGGCGCCCTCTCAGGCGGGGGCCACGCGGCCCTGATCGAGTCCTACAGGGTCGGCTTCACGGGCGCCTTCACCGACATCCTGATCGTCGCCGGGATCCTCGCGCTGCTCGGCTCCGCGCTGGCGTTCGCGCTGGTGCGCAGCCGCGACTTCGTCAGCGCCGGGCGCGCGCCGGGCCCCGAGCAGGTCGCGGGCACCGAGCAGCGACAGGCCGCGAGCGCCGTCTCGAGTTGATGGGCGAGCGCCTCAGCGACCGTCACCAGGCGGCGGCGAAGCCCTCGCCTCATAGCCCGAACACGAGAGCACAGGCAGGCGCGGATAGCGCGGATAGGCAGGATCCTCGCGCGATCGCCGGCACAGCGAGAAGCTCGACCCGCGGGTGTTGCGCACCTCCTGGCGGTGCGCACACGTCTCGCACAGGCCCGTCGGCCCGGCGCGGCTCGGCCGGACGATCGGCGTCTCGGACACGAACGGAAGCTTAGGAGCATGGCCTCACACGCGCAGGCGGCTGCCCGCCACCCGCTCATGCGATAATCGTTGCCCGTACAACTATGAGTACCTTCTACCGACTCCTCGGCTTCCTGCGCCCCTACAAGCGCGGCCTGATCGTCTCCTGGGCGCTGGCCAGCCTGGCGATGGTCATGACCGTGGCACTCCCCTACATCACCGGTCTGGCCGTGGAAGCGATCAGGCGGGGCACCACCCATGGGCAGCACCACCAGCTCGCCCAGCGCGCCCACGACCGCCACACGCTGCTGGTGCTGGCGCTGGTGATCGTCGCGGCGGTGCTGGCGCGCTGGGCGCTGACGTACATGCGGCGGATGATCGCCGGGCGGATCTCGCTCGGCATCGAGTACGACCTGCGCCGGCTCATCTACGGCCACCTGCAACGCCTGGAGCTGAGCTTCTTCGACCGCCAGCAGACCGGGCAGCTGATGTCGCGTGCCACCGTGGACCTGCAGGCGGTGCGCTTCTTCCTCGGCTACGGCCTGGTGTTCATCCTGCAGTCCGCGCTCACGCTGGCGCTCGCCGGGGTGGCGATGATCGCCATCAACCCCGGGCTGGGGCTGATCGCGATGGCGCCAGTGCCGTTCGTGGTGGTCATCTCCCAGCGCTACGGCCGCAGCGCCCGCCCCGCCATCCAGGAGGTCCAGCAGCGGATCGCCGAGCTGACCGCGGACGCCGAGGAGAACATCTCCGGGGTGCGCGTCGTCAAGTCCTTCGCGCGCGAGCCCCACCAGCTCGGGCGCTTCCGCCACAGCGTCTCGCGCGTGTTCGACCAGTCGATGGTGGCCACCCGCCTGGAGGCGCGCTTCAACCCGATGATCGGCTTCCTCCCCCAGCTCGGCCTCGCCGCCGTGCTGCTGCTGGGAGGGCGCAAAGTGATCCATGCCCACCTCACCCTCGGCCAGTTCAGCCAGTTCTACCTGTACCTGAACATGCTCATCGGCCCGATGCGCTCGCTCGGCGTGACACTCGGCCTGGCCCAGCGCGCCACCGCCTCGGGAGCGCGCATCTTCCAGGTGCTCGACCGCGAGCCGCGCCTGAGCGAGCCGCCGGACGCGCCGCCGCTTCCCAGCGGCAACGGCCACGTGCAGATGCGCGGTGTGACGCTGCGCTACGACGAACAGGACGACTTCGGCGCCGTCTACGCCGCACCCCGCGAGCTGTCGCTCGACGGCGCTCGCGGCCCGCGCCCGGCGCGCTCGGTGCTCAGCGGCATCGACCTCGACGTGCCCGCCGGCAGCACCGTCGCCCTGGTCGGCGCCACCGGCTCGGGCAAGACCAGCCTCGTGGCGCTGATCTCGCGCCTGTATGACGCCAGCGCCGGGGAGATCCTGCTCGACGGCGCCGACATCCGCACCGTCAGCCTGCGCTCGCTGCGCGCCGCCGTGGCCGTCGTCAGCGACGATCCGTTCCTGTTCTCCGCAACCGTCGCCGAAAACATCGCCTACGGGCGCCCCTCCGCGCCGATGCACGAGATCGAGCAGGCCGCCCGGCGCGCCCAGGCATACGACTTCGTGATGGCATTGCCCCAGGGCTTCGACACGCGCGTCGGCGAGCGCGGGCTGTCGCTCTCCGGCGGCCAGCGCCAGCGGATCGCAATCGCCCGCGCGCTGCTCGCCGACCCCCGCGTGCTGATCCTCGACGACGCCACCTCCTCCGTGGACGCCTCCACCGAGCAGAGCATCAAGCTGGCGCTCGACGAGGCCATGGAGGGGCGCACCACGTTCGTGATCGCCCACCGCCTGTCCACCATCTCGCTCGCCGATGAGATCGTCGTCCTGGACCACGGGCGCATCGTCGCCCACGGCGATCACGACGAACTGCTGGACGCCTCCGAGCTCTACCGCGAGATCGTGGAGAAGGGCCTGCCCGAGCAGATCTTCCTGACGCGCAAGCCACGCGAGCGCGAGGTGAGCGGACTGTGAGCCGCCGCCGCGGTCGATCAGGGGGCGGGCTGTGAGCCCGGCGATGGGCAGGGGCCCCGGCGCTCAGTGGACCGGCGAGCGCGCCAGCCGCGGCACCCGCGGGCGCAACCTGCGCGGGCTGCTGAGCCTGATCGGGCCCTATCGCGCACGGGCCCTGGCCATGATGCTGGCGCTGATCGTCGGCACCGGCGCGTCGCTGGCGCCGCCGCTGCTGGCGCGGGCAGCCATCGATCAGGGCATCGACCGCCACGACACTCACACGCTCGTGCTCGTCGTGATCGCCTTCCTCTTCTCCGCAGTGCTGGTGTGGGTGATGACCTACCTGCAGACCTACCTCGTCGGCTGGGTGGGCCAGCGCGTGCTCGCGGATCTGCGCATCCGCATCTTCACGCACCTGCAGACGCTGCCAATCGGCTTCTACGAGAGCCGTCCCGCCGGCGTGCTGATCTCGCGCATGACCAACGACGTGGAGGCGCTCGACAGCCTGGTCACCGACTCGGTGGTGACGCTGTTCCAGGCCGGGCTGACGCTGCTGGGGACCGTGGGGATCCTGCTCTACCTGGACGTGAAGCTGGCGCTGATCACCTTCTGCGTGCTGCCGCTGCTGCTCGCCGGCTCGCTGTGGTTCAGGATCGTCTCCGCCGGCGCGTTCCGGCGCACACGGGAGACGATCGGCGCGATCACCGCATACCTGCAGGAGACCCTGTCGGGCATCCGCGTGGTGCGCAGCTTCGCCCAGGAGCCCGTTCACGAGGCGCGCTTCACCGAGCTGAACGCCGACAACCAGGACGCCAACATGACCACCGTGCGGCTCAACGCAGCCTACTTCCCCACCGTGGAAATGCTCTCCGGGGTGGCCGTCGCGGCGATCGTCCTCTACGGCGGGCTGCAGGCCATCAACGGCCACATCACCGTCGGTACCGTGGTCGCGTTCGTGGCGGCGCTCTCGAACCTGTTCGAACCGATTCAGCAGCTCTCCCAGCTATATGCCACCTACCAGTCGGGCATGGCCGCGCTGGAGAAGATCTTCCAGCTGCTGGACGTGCGCCCCGACCTCCAGGACCGCCCCGGGGCGCTCGAGCTCGGGCGCATCCGCGGCGAGGTGTGCTTCGAGGATGTCTCCTTCGCCTACCGGCGCCCCGCCGGCGCCACGCCGGCTGAGGAGTCTGGCGCAGCCGCGCCCGAGCAGGCGCTGGCGCTCGACCACGTCAGCCTGCACGTCCCCCCCGGGCAGACCGTGGCGCTGGTGGGCGCCACCGGCGCGGGCAAGTCCACCATGGCCAAGCTGATCGCGCGCTTCTATGACCCCACCTCGGGCGCCGTGCTCGTGGACGGCCACGATCTGCGCGAGGTCTCCGGGCGCTCGCTGCGCTCGCAGATGGGGATCGTCCCGCAGGAGGCGTTCCTGTTCTCCGGCACCGTCGCCGAGAACATCGCCTTCGGGCGCCCCGGCGCCGACGCCAGCCAGGTGCGCGCCGCCGCCGCCGCCGTCGGCGCGGAGGAGTTCATCTCCGAACTGGCCAGCGGCTACGACACCGAAGTGGGCGAGCGCGGCGCCCAGCTGTCCGCCGGGCAGCGCCAGCTGATCGCCTTCGCCCGCGCGCTGATCGCCGACCCGCGGATCCTGGTGCTCGACGAGGCCACCTCCAACGTGGACCTGCACTCCGAGGCGCGCATCGAGCAGGGCCTACGGCGCCTGCTGGCGGGGCGCACCTCGATCGTGATCGCCCACCGCCTCTCCACCATCCGCCAGGCCGGGCGCATCGTCGTGCTGGAGCACGGCCGCATCGCCGAGCAGGGCAGCCACGACGAGCTGATCGCCGCCGAAGGACGCTACTACGAGCTGTATCGAGACTGGGCCGCGCAGACGGCTGCATAGGCGGGCCTGCGCGGCTGCTCGCGTGGGCGCTCGCCGGCGCGCCGCCATCAACGCGCTCCCGCCCAGGACGCCAGGCGCTCGTCACGACAAACGGCGAGAGCGCCCCCTACTCATTAGACGCTCTCGCCGCGTATCCGTACTCAGTCAGCCTCACAGCCATCTGCGCGTCCACCATCGGTGCTCACCCACAGGAGGGGGGCGGGAACTACCGTGTGCCACTACGGCCCGACCCCCAGCGGCGGCACGGCCCGCGAACCATGCCTCTCAGGCGGCGCGTGCGCGTCTGGCTCCCCGATTTCCTCACGCATCGCCGTTTCGACCCTCGGCCGCCTGAACGAGCGAACCAACCTTCTCGGTACCTACGGAGCTGGCTAATGCCCTCGTTGCGGCAAGCCCCCTGCCCGGCTGAGATCGAGCCCGACGGCGAGGATGAGCGTCGCCGTCCAGGCGTTCACGGGGTTGAAGATCAGCGGTTCGTGACCGACGATGAACCAGATGAGAAGCCAGAGCAGCGTCATTGCGTATCTCCTTCGTCTCGCATCGCAGGAGCCGGGTTGCAGACTTCTCCGCGGAGCGTAGTCGCCAGCTCGGCTACCGCCCGTGCTCGTCCTTCGAGGGCTTGCGGGGCGGTTCGTCCTGGAAGCGGATGAAGCTCTCCATGCTCTGGCTCAGTTCGCGCCACCGCCGCCGTTCTTCGATCATCGTGCCTAGGTTGACGGCGCGCCTTACGGGCCCGGGGCTCACCCCGGTTGATCAATATCGCGCCAACTTATAGTGTGCGTCGAGTCGGGGCATCTATCAGAGGGGCGCCGGGGTGGAAGCTGTCGTCGTTGTACCGACCGCGCGGGAGGCGAGCCTCACGGGCTTTCTCGATGCCTGGCAGCATGAGCTTTCCGGCGCCACAGTCCTCGTTGTCGACGATGGCCCTGAGCGAACCTTTTTCTGCCACAGGCGCCAACGTTCATCATCTTGCCTGGTATGACATCGAGGACCACGCATTTGCCGAGCAAGAGATGGGCGTGGCGCGGAGCGCGGGCGCTGTGAGTGCGCTTCTCGACGACATCTTGGATGAGCCTGTGTCATGACGCCAAGCTTCTCCCGCGCCGCGCACAACATAGATCGTGCTCGGTCACTTGCTAGGAGGGCTGCATTCCGCGCCTGGCGGCAGATCAACCCCAGCAGCACCGCCGGCCTGCCGTGGAAGCGCCAGGGTGAGCACATCACGTTCACTTGGACTGGCTTCGTGAGCGCGCCCAGCATACCGATGCTTTTCGCTCGCCACCACTATGAGACGGCGCTGATCAACAGGCTGCTCCGCGGTCACTCCATCTCTCGTAGCCTAGAGGTTGGCTGCGGCTTCGGCAGGCTCTCCCCGACCTTCGCCGCGAGATCAGACACTCATGTGCCGATCGACATCAACCCAGAGGCACTCGCCGAAGCACAGGTCGCATATCCGCATCTTAGATTCCAGCTTGTAGACGGCAACGATCTTCCATTCCCCGATGACTCGTTCGATCTCGTCACCACCTGGAGCGTCCTCCAGCATATTCCTCCTCACAAGATCGGTCACGCGCTAGCCGAGATTCGGCGCGTTCTCGCACCCGGTGGGATCATCCTGATGTGCGAGGAGACGCGCAACCCAGGTCAACCCTTCCGTCACGTGTGGCATCGAGACCCAGGTTTCTACGAGCAGGCGCTGGGGCCTCTGAATATGACCTGCTCCTCCTACATCCAGGAGATCGACCGGCTACCGGGTCTCATCTCTCCCGGCCGCGTAATGCTG
>Ga0075520_1000893_pt1 | contig 13790 bp, 10 predicted proteins | sample NGEPerB_FD_75100 | JGI IMG/M metagenome (GOLD analysis project Ga0075520, IMG submission 75100) | Arctic peat soil microbial communities from the Barrow Environmental Observatory site, Barrow, Alaska, USA - NGEE PermafrostAB12-B | ecosystem: Environmental > Terrestrial > Soil > Wetlands > Peat ... | reverse complement strand
GTTCGGTCAGACCATGTCCGTCCGCCGGAGCTCCGGTCAGCGACCGCAGCATGACGTCCGCACTGCGGCTCTCGAAGGCGGTGCCGCCGGCGTAGACGGCGCGGACATCGCGCACCAGTTCGACGACGTCGACGTCCTTGAGGACGTACCCCTTGGCTCCGTGCTGGATGGCCTGCAGGACCAGCCGGTCCTCGAGGAACGACGACAGCACAATGACCTTCACGGTGGGAAAGCTGGTCGTGAGCTGTCGGCACAGCCACAGCCCTTCGTCGTCCTGCACGCCGTGCAGGCGGATGTCGAGCAGCACGATGTCGGGGACGGTCCGCTCGAGCAGCGGAACGGTTCCCGCCGCATCAGCCGACTCGCCGACCACCTCGAGGTCCGGCTCGCGCTCGAGAATGGCGCGCAGCCCGTGCCGGATGACGGTGTGGTCGTCGACCAGGACCAACCGGATGCTCGCTCCGCCGCCGCTCACGGCCTGTGGTCCTCCGCGCCCACGGTCAGTGCGACCCGAACGCCCGTCGGCCGGGACGCCGTGATCCGCAGCCGTCCACCGACGCTGCGCGCCCGGGCCGCCATGTTGGCCAGTCCACGATGCCGGCCTTGGTCGCAGGACAGTTCGGCCGCCGCGAGCGAGCCGCGGATGGCAGCGGCGTCTCCGATGCCGTCGTCGTGCACGGCCAGGCGCAGGGTGCGCGGCCGGTATACCAACTCCGCCTCGGCGTGGGAGGCACGGGCGTGCAGCGCGACGTTGAACACCGCGGACTGGGCGATTTGGAACACGGCTGTCTCCAGCGGCCGGTCGATAGCCCGGACCGGGCCGCGGAGCTGGAAGGTGACCGGATGCCCGGCCAGCTCGGTGCCGGTGTCGCAGAGCCGGGTCAGCTTCTCGACCAGCCCGGTGCCGGAGGCTTCCTCCGCCGTGGACAGCTCGAAGATGGCGCCGCGGATTCGTTCCACCGCCTCGCGGGCGAGTTCCTTGGCCAGCAGGAGGCGATCCTTGAGCTGGCCCTCGTCCAGCGAACTGCGGCACCACTCGACGTTGAGCCCGATGCCGAGGACGAGTTGGACCACCGAGTCGTGCAACTCCCGCGCGATCCGGGTGCGTTCGGCGTTGAGCACCTGCCGCTCGCGGGCTTCGGCCAGCCGAAGTCCGAACCGTTCCAGTTGCTCGTTGCGCCGGGCGATCTCCCGAGCGCGGAACTCGGCCTCGTCGTGGAGCTCGTTGGCCCGACCGCGCAGCCGTTCGCTCTCCTCGTACAGCCACCCGTTGTGCAGCGCGACCACCGCCTGGTTGGCCAGGGTGGACAGGATGCTGGCGTCGGTGTCGTCCGCGCAGCGGCTGCCGGGCAGGCAGGCGAGCAGGAATCCGACCGCACGCCCCGCCAGCAACAGCGGCGCCACCAGGACGTTCGATCGCTCGAGGCGGTTTCCCGGCACCGTCGCGTCGGTGCCAAGACCCGCGACCGTGTCGGCCAGCCGGCCCGGCAGCTCCGCGGCGGAGGTGGTCAGCGAGCCGTCCGGCCGTTGCCCGATCAGGCCGGGGGCGCCGGGCAGCGCCGCGCCGTCGACCAGGAGCAGCGCGGCACTCGCTCCGTCGAAGACGGCGGTCACGGTCCGCAGCACCTCGGGTGCGACGACCGAGGAGCCCTGGGCGGTCGTGCACAGCGCGCTGGAGACAGCCTCCAGACCGCGGATGGCGCGACCGAGCCCGTCGGCGGTGTGCCGATACTCCGCGTAGTACGTCGGCTTGGAGGACCGCAGCCCGGTGAGCCAGTCGAGCCGTTCCCGTTCCGCCGGCGTCCGCGCGGTCGAAAGCTGCTCGGGAAACACCTGGTCGGTTCCCGGGGTGGTCACAGCGCCGCTTCGAAAATGTCCACGGCATCCTGCTCCGTGATCGACCGCGGGTTGGTGAGCAGGCACACATCGTCGAGGGAGGTGCTGGCGAACCCGCGTAGGGCGCCCCGCTGCACGCCGATGTCGGCCAGACCCCGCGGGATGCCGACGGAGGTTGCCAGCCCGCGAACCCGGTCGGCGGCGGCCGCGGCGGCCTCGTCCGCGGCCAGGTCCGCAGGCACCGCCAGGGCCTGGGCGACGGGCCCGAAGGTCGCGGGGTCCTGTTCCTCGTTGTAGCGCATCACATGCGGCAGCAGGATGCTGTTGACCAGGCCGTGCGGCAGGTCCAGGGCGCCGCCCACCTGGTGGGACAGGGCATGGGTGGCCCCGAGCAGCGCGTTGGTGAAGGCGAGGCCGGCTTCCAGGCTCGACCGCGCCATCGCCTGCCGGGCTTCGAGGTCGTGCGGCGCGTCGATCGTCCGGCATAGGTAGGTGTTCACCAGTCGGATCGCCGAGAGCGCGTGCTCATCGGTGAGGAAGCTGGCGGCCTTCGAGACGTAAGACTCGATTCCGTGGGTCAGCGCGTCCAGGCCGGTCGCCGCCGCCAGCCAGTCCGGCATCGTGGTGAGCAGCCGCGGATCGTTGATCGAGATGTTCGGCACCAGGACGCGGCTCAACAGGGTGGCCTTCAGTTTGCGGGCCGTATCCGTGATCACCGCGAACTGCGAGACGTCCGCGCCGGTGCCACTGGTGCTGGGTACGACGACGAGCGGCGGGATGGGCCTGCCGATGTTGTCGATGCCGGCGTAGCCGAGGATGTTCCCCCCGTTGCTGCTGAGCACCGCGATGCCCTTGGCGGCGTCGATGCAACTTCCGCCGCCGATGGCAAGCAGTCCGTCGCAGCCGCGCTCCAGATAGAGCTGCACGCCGGCCGCGACCTCGAAGTCCTTCGGGTTCGGGGTGAGCCCATGCCAGACGGTGCGCCGCAGCCCCGCCTCGTCGAGATGGGTCAGCGCCTCGGCGACCCACCCCGCCTCGATGATGCCCGGGTCGGTCACCAGGAGGACATGACGGACGCCGAGCCGCCGGACGGCATGCCCCACCTCCGACATCGATCCCAGCCCGAACACGATCTCCGGCACCTGGTACTTCGCGATGGGGTAGGTCCCGGTGGCGCCGCCCTGGTGCCGATCACCCAGACCGTCCTCGCCGGGGCACGCGCGGATGGGTGCCGACGCAGGGCAGGGCGTGACCCGGCTCGAGGGGTCACGCCGGAGAACAGGATGTCGCCCAGCCGTAGCCACGGAGTGCTCCTGTCGCTGTCCGTGCGCGGCCCGGTTCGGGTGCCGCCGCGGCTGGCCCCATTTGCCAGCACATCCGGGGAAAGGTCAAGGGGTTGCGACGGCGGAAGTTTGGGACCGAGCGGAACTTGCCGGAAACAGTGGGCCGACAGTTACCTGAACTCACCGCTTACCTGAACTCACGGCTCGGACGCCGCCAACGCACCCGCAGCCGCGGCAGCAGCGGCGCCACCGTGCGCTGCCGCCCGCAGCCACGCCACACCCCCCAGCCGTAGGCCAGGTCGTCCAGCACCGACAGCGCGACGTAGCGAACCGGGTCGAGTTCGGGGCGGCGGCGTCGCCAGTCGTCGAGCGCAGGCAGCACCGCCGCGGCCAGCAGACCACGGCGGACCGGTCGGCTCAGCACCGCGGCCGGCAGCAGGACGGGCCACCAGGCCCGCAGCGCGGCGCCGGCCAGCTGCCGACCGGCGCCCCAGGTGCCGGTACCGACGAGGCGGACCGCCAGCCGGGCCGGCTCCCCGGCCTGCCGCAACTGCCGCGCCTGCAGGGCGGTGGCGACGCCGACGACGCCCAGGCCGGTCGCGGGGCGGCCGGCGAGCAGCAGTGCCCAGGCCGCGACGCTCCACTCCGACACGGCCGCCGGCGCGACCAGGCCGGGGTGGCCCTGGGCCAGCGGCGCGGCCGACGTGCCGTAGCCGATCCGCTGGTGCAGCCACGCCGACAGCCGGCCGCGGGGGTCGTGCGCGACGGTCGCCCCGGGCTCGTAGCGGATCCGCCAGCCGGCCTCGATGAGCCGCCAGACGAAGTCGACATCCTCCCCGAGCCGCATCGCCTCCGCGAAGCCCGCACCGCAGGCGGCCCGCCGGACGACGAGCGCGGCGGCGGGAACATAGGCGACCCGGCTCAGCGGGCGCACGCCGGCCTCCGTCGGACCGAGGTCGAGAGGAGAGCGGACCAGCTCGTAACGCTCCAGCGCGTTCGGGCAGCGCCGGGTGGCGCTGAGAACCCGCGGCGCGACCGCGCCGACGGCGGAGTCCGCGAAATGCATCAGTACGGCGGACAACCATCCCGGCGTGACCACGCAGTCGGAGTCCACGAAGGCGACGTACGGCGTCGCGGCGGCAGCCAATCCGGTGTTACGGGCGGCGGCCGGCCCGCCCTGGCGCTCGCGGACCAGGCACTGCGCGCCAAAGGCCGCCACCACCGCGCGGGTCCGGGCCGGATCCGGGGAGGCGTCGTCGACGACCACGATGGCACTGTCCGGCCCGAGCGCGGCCAAACATCGCCGCAACTGGTTGACCCGTCCGCGCACCGGGACGACGACGGTCACCTCCGCCGGGGACGGACCGCCGTGCGGCCGGGGGTGGGCGAGGCCGCCATCGGTGAGGCGGCGGGCGAGCCGGCCGGCGGCGACTCCGCGGACGGGTTGTCCGGAGATCCAGTCCGCGACGACGGTGGCAGCCGGCGGCGACAGCCGCAGCAGGCGCAGCGGGCTGCCGCCCAGGACTCCCCGACCGCCGTCCCAGCGCCGGGTGCCGGCGTCGAGCACGATCCCGAAGCCGTCGGGCAGCGGCTGGTCCGCAGCGGGCGGGCGGGCTACCGAGACGGCATCGGCGCTCACACCGTCAACCCGGCGTCCACCGGCACGTCGGCACCGGTGAGGCCGCTGGCCTCCCGGCTGCACAGCCAGGTGATCAGAGCTGCTGGTTCGTCCGCGGTGAGCAGCCGCTCGAGCAGGTGCTGCCCGGCAAACGCCCCGGCGGCGGGCAGGCCGTAGATGCGGGCGCTCTCCGCGAGCAGCTCGGTATCGGTCGATCCGGGGCTCACCACGTTCGCGGTGATCCCGGTGCCGCGCAGGTCGGCGGCGAGCCCGCGCACCAGACCAACGACGGCGTGCTTGGCCGCACAGTACGCCGCCAGCCGCGGCAGTCCCCGGGAACCCGCGGCCGAGGCCACGGCGACGAAGCGGCCGTGCCGGGGCGGCGGGCAGGAGAGCAGGGCCGGCACCGCCGCCCGCGCCAGCCGGTACACGCCGACGATGTCGACATCGAGCATCGTGCGCAGCTGCTCGTCGGTCGTCTCCCACAGCGGTCCTCCGCCACTGAGCACGCCGGCGACGCCCACCGCCGCGTCCAGGCGGCCGAACCGGCGGACGGCGGTGGCGACGGCCGCGGACAGCTTTTCCTGGTCCCGGACATCGGCCACCATGCCGAGCACCCGCTCGGGCGCGGCGCAGGACCGCACGGTCGCGTCGAGGTCCGCGCGGGTGGCCAGCGGGTAGCTCAGCGCGGGATCGTCCGCGCACCGGTCCAGCGCCACCACCGCCCAGCCCCGCGCCGCGAGCTGGCGGGTGACGGCGGCGCCGATCCCGCGGGCAGCGCCGGTGACGACCGCGACCCCGGTGACGACCTCCGGCGCTCCGGCGCCGTCCGGTCCAGCCATCGCCAGGGCCGGCTCAGATCGCCCGGTCGGCTGCACGGCCGGTTCCGCCCGCCCGGACCCGAACCGGTCCCGCCGGCCGGCCGACGACCGACGCCGACGCCTCGGCGGGTGGCGGCGACGGCAGCCAGCCGCGGACCGCCGAGTCCAGGTCGGCGACGAGAGCCGCCAGCAGCCGCCGTCCCTCCGCCGGGGTGGCGGCGGTGGGATCGCCCAGCACGCCGGTCGGAGCGACCTCGCGGAGCGCCCCGGCGCGCAGCGCCGGCATGAGCTCGGGTAGGGACGCAAGGTTGCCCGGGTGGCACTGCTGCCGGCGTACCAGATCGGGGGCGAGGGCCAGCATCAGGGACGTCTCGACGCGCCCGGCGTGGCTGTCCCCTCCGGACAGCCGCGGTTGCCAGCCGAGCGCCTGTCGGCCTTCCCCGCGCAGCATCCGCACCGCCGCCGTCACCGCCGCGGTGTTGCCGCCGTGACAGTTCACCAGCACGGTGGCGGCGAAGGTGGCCGCCGCGGACCGGACCAGCTCCACCAGCAGCATCTGCACGGCGGACTGACCGATGGACAGCGTGCCGGGAAACGCCTGGTGCTCGCCGCTCGAGCCGTACGCCGCGGCCGGGGCGACCACGGTGTCGCCGCGGCGCTCGGCCAGGCCGGCGGCCACCGCGACGGCGATCCGGGTGTCGGTGTCGAGCGGCAGGTGCGGGCCATGCTGTTCCAGCGAACCCACGGGTACGGCCAGCAGGGCGTCCCGGCGCTGCACCTCGGGCCAGGTCAGCACCCCGAGCCGGGTTTCCCGGCCGGCGTCAGGCACCGAGGTAGCCGCGCTCGCGGAGGTAGTCCACCAGCAGGTCCGCCGCCTCCTCGGGCTCGGCGTGCACGACCCGGGCGGGCGTGCCGGCGCCAACGGCACCGGTGAGCGCGAGCAGCCGCTGCCGCGACGACAGCGCGGGGTCGGGACCGGACAGCAACTTCGCCCGCGGCCGGTACGGCGACACCCGCCCCCGCGGCCATTCGGAGATGGCGGCCTCCGGGGAGTACACCACCTCAACCGGCATCCTCCGGGCGGCCAGTACCAAGCGCAGCGGCGCCCGGCGCAGCCGGGCCACCCCGGCTTCCACCGACACCACCGCCGGTGCCCGCACCCGCAGCCGCTCGCGGCGTCCGCCGTCGAGCCTCCGCTCCGCCTCCAGCGCGCCCTGCCGTCCGGGCTGCAGCCGGACCAGCCCGAGCGCCTGCGCGGCGCGCAGCCGGCCAGCGAGGAACGCCGGCATCGAGCCGGTGCCACGGTCCAGGCTGTAGTCGCCGCAGCACACCAGCAGGCAACCAACGAACACCGGCGCGAGCGCCTCCGCGACCGCGGCGGCCGGGGCGTCGGCCGGTAGGTCCACCCGCACGGCCCGGTGCGCGCCGGCGGCCAACGCTTCGCGGAGCACCGCCTCCGCCGGCGGCGGGCCGGCGGTCGCCACGATCAGCGAGGCGCCCCACAGCTCCGCCAGCCGCAGCCCCCACTCCAGCGCCGCCTGGTCGGCCGGGGAGGTTCCGGTCAGGCGCTCGTCCGGCAACAGCACGCCGGTGAGCCGGTCGATCTCGGGGCGCAGGCTGACCAGCTTCACGGCCACGCCGATGCGCAGCCCGCCGGCGGCGTCGGCGGCCGGGCTTCCCAGCGCCGGCCCGATCCGGTCGGCGGCCGACCAGAAGCCGCCGGACGCCGGGTCGGTTCCCCGCGCCCGCTCGTCCCGCTCGCGCCCGTCAGATCGCTTGGGCAGGTCAGCCATATCGGAGCACCACGCCGTACCCACCGTCCGGATAGCGCCAGCTGATGGCGCCCTCGACATTGCAGAGCAGGTAGCAGGCTCCGCACTCGAAGCACTGTTCGTAGTTGAAGACCATGCCGCCGTCGGCGGTGGGCACGAACAGGTTCGCCGGGCAGGCGGTGACGCAGGTCTGCACCGAGCAGTTCCGGCAGCGGGCGGTGTCGACCTCGATGTGCGCCGTGGGCGCGACCCGGAAGTCCACGGTCGCCAGCCGGTCCTCGAAGCTGACTCCGGCCCACTCGCCGACCGGTGCGGGCGTGCTGGGGATGGTCATCGCCGTGTCCCGCCCGTCATCCATAGCTCCTCACCGCGGTGTAAGCGTCCCGGGCGACGTCGCGCAGCCGCACCGACGAGCGGCGCAGCTCGGCGCGGCCCCACCCGACGAACCCCGCCTTGGGCCGGGTGTTGTCGACGCTGAAGACCCGCTCGGCCAGCCCGCAAACCAGTTGCGGATAGTGCTGCTGCATCCGCTCCGAGAGCACGAGGTGCGGCGCCCGCCGCAGCTTGCGGTGGTCGCCGAGCACGAAGCCAGCCTCCAGCCGGCGCCGGTAACCGGCCAACCCCGCCACGGAGGTATCGCCGGCGGTCAGCGCCTCATTCGCGGTGCGCCCGGCTGCGAACCCGGAACCGATCGCGTAGTTGACGCCCTCGAGCCAGATGCCGGCCGCGAGGCACAGCCCGGCCGCGTCTCCGGCGACCAGCATCCCGTCGGTGGCGAGCTCGGGCATCGCATCGTACCCGCCCTCGGGGATGAGGTGGGCGTTGTACTCCTTGAGCTCTCCGCCCCGCACGTACGGCGCGACCGCGGGATGTGCCTTGAGCTCGGCGATGATCTGTTCGGGCCGGCGCCGGGTCGCGGCCAGTCCCTGCAGGGTCACCACCACCCCGACCGCGATCGTGTCCAGGTTGGTGTAGAGGAAGCCGCCGCCGGGCGCGCCCGACGTACAGCCGAGGATCTCGATGTCGACGCCCTCCCGGCCGGAGACACCGAACCGGCTCTCGATCTCCTCGCGGGGCAGCCACAGCACCTCCTTGGCGCCGAGGGTGATGTTGCCGGCGTCGAAGCCCGGATAGAGACCGGCTTCGCGGGCGAGGAAGGAGTTGACGCCGTCGCAGGCGATCACGACGTCGGCGAGCAGGTCACCGTCCGGGCGGTCGGTGCGCACGCCCATGACGCGGCCGGCGCCGTCGCGGAGCAGGCCCGTGGCGGTCGTCGAACAGACCAAGTCTGCGCCGGCGGCCGCCGCCTCGTCCGCCAGCCAGCGGTCGAACTCCGAGCGGTACGCCGTCGCCCCATTGTACGGCGGGGAGGCCCAGGAGCGGCTAGAGAAGTCGACGGTCAGGCTCTGCGTCGCCGTCGTGATCATGGTGGCCCGCCGGACCACCCACCGCTGCAACGGCGCCTCCTCGCGCCACCGGGGCAGCACCTCGTCGAGCACGCCGCCGTAGATCACGCCGCCGTACATGTTCTTGGCCCCGGGAAAGTGGCCGCGCTCGACGAGCGCGACCGAGCGGCCGGCCCGGGCGAGCACCAGCGCCGCCGTGGACCCGGCCGGACCGGCGCCGACGACGACGACGTCAAACCGTTCAGGCATGGGCCACCTCCGCGACCGGGGCGTCCGTCGGGTCCGGCCCGTCCGGCCGAGGCACCGTCGCCGGTTCCCCACCGGACGCAGCCTCGTCGCGGACCGAGGCGACGGCGAGCCGCCGGGCGAGCGCGGCCAGCATGGCGGGCGCATCCGTGACGATCGCCAGGTCCGCCATCATCATCATCGGGCAGCTCGCATCGAGGTTCACCGACACGACGTGCTCGGGGTGCCCGAGCCCGGTGACGTGCTGCACTGCGCCGGAGATGCCGAAGGCGAGGTAGAGGTCCGGATCCACGGTCACACCGGTGGTGCCGATCTGGCGCTCGAAGGGCACCCAGCCGGCGTCCGCCGGCACCCGGGTCGCCCCCATCGACGCCTGGAGCGCGGCGGCGACCTCGGTGAGCACCGCGAAGGCCGCGCCGTCGCGCAGACCGGCGCCACCGGCGACGATGCGTTTGGCCTCGGACAGATCCATCGTCGTCGGGTCCGGCGGAACGACCTCCACGACCTCGACGTCGTGCGTGGCCGGCGCGACCAGCGCGAGCACCTCGGCCGGCTCCGCCGAGCGCGGTTCCCCGGGCTCAACGCCGCGGACGCCCGGCTGCAGGGTGGCGACCACCGGGCGGTGCACCGCGACGTCCTCGAGCAGCAGTCCACCGTGGCGGATGAGCGCCACGTGCGTCCGAGTGACGTGCAGCGCTCCGGCCAGCAGGGGCCAACCGAGGGCGGCGGCAAGGCGAGGTGCGAGGTCGCGGCCGTCCGGAGCGGCGGGCAGCACGACGACGTCCTCACCGGCCACCGCCGGCGCGAGCGCGAGCGCCCAGGCGCGGGCGGCGAACGGCGGCGCCTCCCAACGGCGCAGCTCGACGACGTCGGTACCGATGGCGTCGGCGGCCGTTTCGGTGCCCGTCCCTGCCAGCAGCACCCGGCCGCCCGCCTCGGCGATCGCCTCCTCGCCGCCGAGGGGCAGGACCCCGTCGCGGACCGGAACCAGGGCGATCACAACGCCGCCCCGATCCGGTCGCCGTCGATCACCGCGGCGTGCGCCCGCCGCGGGGCCACGGCGTCACCGACTCGGTACACCGCCACCCCGTCCACGGCGCCCGCCTTGAGCGTCCGGTACAGCGCGTCGGCGGGTCGCTGCGCAACGGCGAGGACGACCCAGTCGGCGGCCAGGTGCTCGGTGCGCCCGGTCGGGTGGTGCAGCATGGTCAGGCCGCCGGCCTCGACTCCCATCACCGCCAGATCGGGAGTCTGGGTGATGTGTTTCGCGGCCGCCCGCACGCACCAGTTCTCCAGGTCGAGGGTGACGCCGAGGTCCTGGCCGACGATCATGCCCGGCGTCACGATCTCGACCTCGCAGCCGCGGTCGGCAAGCAGCTCCGCGACGCTGGTGGCCTGGTGGAACCCGAGTTCGTCGATGACGACGACCCGCCCGGCGGGGGTCGCGTGCCCGGTCAGCACGTCCCGGACGTCGGCCACTCGCGGCGCCCCCGCCGGCAGCTCGCCGTGCAGCCAGAACGGCGCCGCCGGCTCGGCCCCGGTGGCCACCACCACCACGTCCGGCATCTGCTCGCGCACGGAGTTCTCGTCCACCGGGCTGCCATAGGTGATCGTCACACCCAGGCGCTTGCACTCCGCGAGCTGGTTACGGACCAGGTCTCCGAACTCCGCCCGGTTCGGCACGCTCGCAGCGAGCCGCACTTGACCGCCGGCGGCGTCCTCGCGCTCCCGGACCTGCACCGCGCAGCCCCGGCCGGCGGCCGTGATCGCCGTCTGCAGACCGGCCGGCCCGGCGCCGACGACAAGCACCCGCCGGCCGCCGGACTCCCTGGTCGTCGGACCAGCCGACCGCAAGCCAGGAACCGCTGCGCCGTCGACTGGCGGGCCGTCGACCGTCGAGGCGTTCACGGGCTGGGCCGGAGGGGTCACCAGCGCCTGTTGCGCCAGCAGAGCCTCGCGCCCGGTGGCCGGATTCTCTATGCAGCCCAGCCACCGGTTGAGCCCCATCCGGCCCACGCACTCCTGGTTGCAGGACAGGCAGAGCCGGATGTCCGCGGTGTGCCCGGAGCGGGCCTTGGCGGCGAAGTTGGGGTCAGCGATCTGGCCGCGCACGACCCCGACCAGATCGCAGTGCCCGTCGGCCAGCGCCCGCTCGGCCTGCAGCGGGTCCTTGAACCGCCCCACCCCGATCACCGGCAGGTCGACCGCGCGCCGGATCGCCGACGGGATGAACAGGGCGTACCCCGGCGGGATGTGCATCGACGCCTCGATCATGTACAGGGTCGAGGTGGCCACGCCGATCGAGGTGTTGATGTAGTCGACGCGGCCACTGGCGTCCACCAAGCGGGCGATGGCGACCGCGTCCTCGATCGTCGTACCGCCTTCGAGCAGCTCGTCGCCGCACAACCGGACGCCGAGGGCCAGCCGCGGTCCGATCGCCTCCCGGACGGCGGCGACGATCTCCAGCAGCAGCCGCGCCCGGTTGTCCAGACTGCCGCCGTAGCGGTCAGTGCGGTGGTTCGTGGTCGGGGACAGGAAGCCGCGCACGATCGAGGAGTGGGAGCACTGCAACTCGATGCCGTCGAAGCCACCCAGCGCGCAGTGCTCGGCGACCCGGGCGTACCCGGCGACAACCTCGGCGATCTCGTGGTCCTCGATCTCTTTGGGTACCTCGCGGAACAGCGGGTCGCCCACCGGCGACGCCGCCCAGATCGGCAGCCGGGAGTACATGCTCGACGCCTGGCCGCCGTTGTGGTTGATCTGCGCGAAGATCGGTACGCCGTGCTGGTGGACGGCTTCGGTGATTCGGCGGTACCCGGGCACCACGTCGGCGTGGTAGCCGTGGATGAGTTTCTCGTACGGCCAGTCGGTGGGGTGGACCGAGTGTTCCTCGGTGATGATCAGCCCGGTACCACCGGCGGCGCGGGCGGCGTAGTAGGCGACGTGCTGGTCACTGGGCCGGCCGTCCTCGGCGAAGTTCGTGAGGTGGGCGGCGAACACGATCCGGTTGGCGAGCACGACCGGTCCGACCCGCAGTGGGGAGAACAGGTACCGGAAGCTGCCACCGCTCATGTCGGCACTCCGATCGTAAGAGCTGCCCGCCGGCCTTCGAGGATCGCCTCGAACACGCTGCGGGGGGCCACCGAGTCGCCCACCTGGACGGCGCCCGGCACAGCTCGCCAGACCGGGTCCGCGGGCAGCCGGTGACCAGCGTCGACCACGAGCGCGGCCTTGAGCTCGCGCGGCTCCCCTGTGAAGCGGTCGTGCACCTCGGCCACGCCGAGGGTGGCGCGCTGCAACACGGTGCGTTTCTCCAGCCGCGCGCCGCCCTGGAGCAGGCGGGCGTTGGCGGTGGCCAGATCCCCGGAGCGGGACAGGTTGTTGCCGACGATGAGGTCGGGGGTCACCAGCGCGACCTCCCGCCCCGCCCGCAGCAGCACCTCGGCGACGCCGACGCCGACCGGGCCGCCGACCGGGTCCCACACCACGACCGGACCGGCGGGCAGCGCGTCGGCCCGGTCCTGCGCGCAGGCGAGCAGGACCTCGGCAGCGGCCGCCACCTCGGCGCCCTCGGCGACATCGAAACTCGGTGCTCCGGGCCGGCCGCCAGCGGCGACGACGACGGGTCCGGCGTGCCCCCTCGCCTCCTCCACCGCAACCACCGTGCCCGGCTCGAGCGCCACCCCGTAGAGCCGGCACTCGCGTTCCAGCCAGTCGGCCAGGGCGTCGAACCGAGCGTGCCCGGGCAGCAGGGCGACGACGCGGAGCAGGCCGCCGAGACGCCGGGTGCCCTCGACGAGCCGGACGTGGTGCCCGAGCAGGGCCGCGATCCGGGCGGCCTCCAGGCCGGCCGGTCCGCCGCCGACGACGAGGACGTCGCGCACCCGGGCCACCCCAGCGCCGATGCGCGCGTCCTCCGCCTCGTAACCACTGGTCGGCTGGCCGACGCAGGTGACGATCGGGTTGCGCGGATCGCGCACCTGGCAGGTCTGGTTGCACAGGACGCACGGGCGGATCTGGTCGAGGTCCCGGCGCCGGGCCTTCTTGGCCAGATCCGGGTCCGCGATCTGGGCGCGGGTCATTTCGACCGCATCCGCCGCCCCGTCGGTGAGCAGCTGCTCGGCGTGCTCGACGTCGACGAGAGAACCCTGGGCGACGACGGTCACTGCGGGCGGCAGGGCGGTGCGCAGGGCGCGGGCCAGATCGACGCCGAACCCCGGCGGGGTGTGCCCGTCCGGTCGGCCCGCCCACGGGGTGTAGAGCGAGCCGCGAACGGCGGTCACCAGGTCCACCGGCGGGTAGACGGCGGAGGTGAGCGCAACCGCGATCCGGGTCGCCTCCGTCGGCACGATGCCGGCCCAGGGGGCGAGCTCGTCGCAGCACAGCCGTAGGGCGACGAGCGCGCCCTCAGCCGCCGCCCGGACGGCCAGCAGCACCTCGCGGGCGAAGCGGAGCCGGTCCTCGCCGTAGCCGTCGTCGCGCAGGTTGGTCAGCCCGGACAGGAACTGGCGGACGATACTGAGCTGGCCGGCGTCGATCTCCACCCCGTCACAGCCGGCCGCCACCGCGATCGCCGTCGCCGCCCCGAACCCGGCGACGACGGCCGCGATGTCCTCCTCCTCCATCACCTTGGGCACTTCCCGGCTGGCGACCTCCGGGACAGCGGACGGGGCCCACAGCGCCTGCTGGCTGTACGCGCTGGAGCCCTGGCCACCGGCGTGCCCGATCGAGGCGAGCACCAGCGCACCCTCGTCGTGACAGGCGGCGGTGATTGCGGCCCAGCCCGCGGCGCAGTCGACAGCCAGCGG
>Ga0075520_1000892_pt1 | contig 13791 bp, 12 predicted proteins | sample NGEPerB_FD_75100 | JGI IMG/M metagenome (GOLD analysis project Ga0075520, IMG submission 75100) | Arctic peat soil microbial communities from the Barrow Environmental Observatory site, Barrow, Alaska, USA - NGEE PermafrostAB12-B | ecosystem: Environmental > Terrestrial > Soil > Wetlands > Peat ... | reverse complement strand
ATTTAGTACAATGGCAAGATATACCGGCCCAAAAACAAGAGTCGCAAGGAAATTCGGAGAACCGATATTCGGTCCCGATAAAAATCTGGAAAGAAAGAATTTTCCTCCCGGACAGCATGGGATGAACAAGAAGAGAAAGAAAACATCAGAATATGGTGTTCAGCTCAGGGAAAAGCAGAAGGCTAAATATACTTACGGGATTCTGGAACGTCAGTTCCATAACACATTTGAGAAAGCATCACGCTCAAAGGGAGTTACCGGCGAAGTACTTCTTCAGTTTCTTGAGTCACGCCTCGATAACACTGTTTATCGCTTTGGAATTTCTCCGTCAAGAGCTGGCGCTCGTCAGCTCGTCTCTCACCGTCATATCACTGTCAATGGCGAAGTGGTCAATATTCCGTCATACCAGCTAAAACCCGGTGACATTATTGGCATCAGGGAAAAGTCGAAATCGCTCGAAATAATTGTCGATTCACTCACCACAAGAAAGACCTCGAAGCTTCCCTGGCTCGAATGGGACGATGCCCAGATGGCAGGTAAGTTTATGAACCTTCCTGAACGAACCGACATCCCTGAAAATATTAAAGAACAACTTATTGTAGAATTGTATTCGAAATAATAATCTAAGATAAACTCTATGGCCATTTTATCATTCCAGAAGCCCGACAAAGTAATTATGCTGGAAGCGGATAATAAACTCGGAAAATTCGAGTTTCGTCCTCTTGAACCTGGCTATGGCATTACTGTTGGCAATGCGCTGAGAAGAATTCTTCTCTCCTCGCTTGAAGGTTTTGCTATAACAACTGTAAAGATCGATGGAGTGGACCATGAGTTCTCCACCATCACAGGCGTTATTGAAGATGTAACCGAGATTGTCCTTAACCTGAAACAGATCCGTTTCAAGAGAACAGTTGACGAAGTGGATCATGAGAAGGTTACAGTTAAGATCCATAATAAGGAAGTTTTTAAGGCTGGTGACCTGAACAATGCTCTCAGCAGCTTTGAAGTGCTTAACCCAGAACTGGTTATTTTCAGGATGGAATCCGATGTGAAGATCCAGATTGAATTCACGATCAACAAAGGCCGTGGTTATGTTCCTGCTGAAGAAAATGATCCTGCTGAGGCCGAATTCGGACTAATAGCAATCGATTCTATCTTCACGCCGATCACTAATGTGAAGTATACGGTTGAAAATTATCGTGTTGAGCAAAAAACCGACTACGAAAAGCTTCTCTTTGAGATTGAGACAGACGGATCAATACACCCGAAGGATGCTCTTAAGGAAGCAGCCAAAATATTGATTTATCACTTCATGCTCTTCTCCGACGAAAAGATTACTCTTGACTCGGACGACAAAATGGCTAATGAAGAGTTTGATGAAGAAGTTCTTCACATGAGGCAGCTGCTTAAGACCAAACTTGTTGACCTGGACCTTTCAGTAAGGGCGCTTAACTGCCTGAAAGCTGCAGAAGTTGAAACACTTGGAGACCTCGTCAAATTCAATAAGAACGACCTCCTGAAATTCAGAAATTTCGGAAAGAAATCACTTACTGAGCTTGATGAGCTGCTCGAATCAATGAGCCTCTCATTTGGCATGGATGTAAGCAAGTATAAGTTAGAGAAAGATTAATTTGATAATTGTTTGAGGATATAGAAATGCGACATTCTAGAGTTATTAACCATTTAGGCAGAACGAGTTCACACAGGAAGTCGATGCTTTCAAATATGGCTTCATCGCTTATCCTTCATAAAAGGATTACTACAACTACGGCCAAAGCTAAAGCGCTGAAGACTTTTGTTGAACCGATTATTACGAAATCGAAGGAAGATTCGACACACTCAAGAAGAATAGTATTCAGCTACCTTAAGGATAAAGAAGCTGTTTCTGAATTATTCAGAGAGGTATCTGTTAAAATAGCTGAAAGACCGGGAGGTTACACAAGGATATTGAAAACAGGTAACAGAATAGGCGATAACGCTGAAATGTGCGTCCTTGAGCTGGTTGACTTCAACCAGGCTATGCTTGGTGGAGGCGAAGCAACGAAAACCAAGAGTACCAGAAGAAGGAAAACAACCAAAAAGAAAGGTGAAGGAGAAGTTCCTGAGAAACCTGTAAAGGCGGTTGCCGTAAAAACTGAGAAGCCAGTTAAGGAAACTGAAGGTAATGCAGAAGCACCTGCTGCTGAAGAAGAAAAGTAGGAAATAAATATAATCTGAACTTAAAGGGATGGTTCATTATGAACATTATCCCTTTTTTTGTATATTGCACTATTGTTTAATAAAAACTTAAATATTTATGGGTCAAATAGTTAGTGTACATGCCCGTGAAATTTTAGATTCCCGTGGCAATCCGACAATTGAAGTTGATGTTACGACTACGAGCGGTTATTTTGGCCGTGCAGCAGTTCCGTCAGGAGCATCAACTGGAGAAAATGAAGCTTTGGAACTCAGGGATGGTGATAAAAGCCGCTATATGGGCAAAGGCGTCCTCAAAGCTGTTCATAATGTAAATAATGTCATATCCGAAGAGCTTATCGGGATGGATGTAACTGATCAGGCTGGTATCGACAAGAAGATGATCGAGCTCGATGGCACAAAAACAAAAAGCAACCTTGGGGCAAATGCTATCCTTGGTGTTTCACTGGCTTGCGCCAAAGCAGCTGCAACACTTCACGGTCTGCCGCTTTTCAGATATATAGGCGGAGTAAATGCAGTTACCATTCCCATACCAATGATGAATATCATCAACGGCGGATCACACTCAGATGCCCCGATTGCTTTCCAGGAATTTATGGTTAGACCTATCGGAGCCACATCATTCACGGAAGGATTGCGCATGGGCGCTGAGGTATTCCATTCACTTAAAAAAGTTCTTAAAGGTCGTGGATTAAGCACTGCTGTTGGTGATGAAGGAGGCTTTGCCCCAAACCTTGATGGACCTGAAGATGCACTCGATACTATAGTTAAAGCAATTACTACTGCAGGTTTTAAACCAGGTATTGACGTTACAATAGCTCTCGACCCTGCTGCTTCGGAATTCTATGAAAATGGCATTTATAATTATGCAAAATTTCAGGGTCCCAAAGGTATGAGAAAAACTTCAAAGGAGCAGGTTGATTATTTTGAGAAACTGGTTGGCATGTTCCCTATCGATTCAATTGAAGACGGTATGGCCGAAAGTGACTGGGATGGATGGAAAATGATGACAGAAAGGCTCGGCAAGAAGATCCAGATAGTTGGCGATGATGTTTTTGTAACAAATGTTGAATATCTGAAGAAAGGTATAGAGCTGGGTTGTGCAAATTCAATTCTCATTAAACTAAATCAGATAGGTACACTGACCGAAACACTTAATTGCATTGAAATGGCACACCGGGCAGGGTATACTACAGTGATCTCGCATCGTTCCGGCGAAACCGAAGACGTTACAATTGCTGATGTAGCTGTAGCAACGAATTCAGGGCAGATCAAAACCGGTTCATGCAGCCGTACCGACAGGATAGCGAAGTACAACCAGCTGCTCAGGATCGAGGAAATGCTCGGAGATCTTGCAGTATACGGTTACAAGAAGTAACCCCCCATCCCCCCTGAAGAGGGGCTAATTTTGGTTAAGCTCAGGAGATCTCTTATTTTTGGGATTTAGCTCCCCTTTAGGGGAGATGGTCCGCCAAACGGCGAACCATAGGGGTTTTCCGTCGTTATTAACAATTGTTGATAACTTCTGTTTATAACAGGTTTACAAGAAGGAACTCCTTTTTGTTGTTTTTCGATATTCTTAATATACATTTGATATATCGGGTGAGCGATAAAAGATTGCTCGAAAGATATGGAATCGGAAAAGGTTACTTAAATGAAACAAGATCCGGTTCATTCAGACCTTCGGGACTGCATATCAAGAGAGCCGAAGCCTGAACGAAGGGGACAGGTCCTAGACCAGAAACCGGGTGTTCAGTAAAATCGTCGAAAACCGGAAACGTTCTTTCAGCGATTGAGTCACATGGCCCCGGGAAAAGAAAGGACTTCGGTCCGGACTGAACCGGAACTGGTGTCAGATCTTTCGGGAAATGCACACTGGAGCCAGAAAGACACTTCGTCCCGGAAAGACTCGCCGCAAGGTGGGTAAAAAAGGACAGCCGGAAGGTTATACCGTAACAAGTAAAACCGGAAAGCCATGGGTTGCGGAGACAGGTCTAGTATTTGTCGAAACAGCCGGTCAGAATAACAGTAATCCGACGCCGTCTGAAGCTTCGGCTGCAAACGGTGGATGGGAACTAATCCTTGTGAATAGTTCCCATTATTGTTTTATATAGTCTCGTTTTTTACCGCTTTCCTTTATTGGTTTCACCTTATTGAATATCTTTGATAATCAACTTGCAGATCAATGGCCTATAAAGGACTACAGGATTTTATTAAGGTTCTGAGAAATGAGGGAGAACTCCTTTCTGTCAAAACTTTTGTCGACCCGGTACTCGAGATAACCGAGATAACCGACCGCGTAAACAAAACAAGCGGAAAAGCCCTCCTTTTTGAGGACAACGGGACAAGATTTCCTCTCCTGATTAATGCCTTTGGCTCACAGAAGAGAATGTCAATGGCAATCAGCAGAAAAAACCTCGATGATCCAGGTTCTGATATTATATCTTTATTTGATCATCTTGTTTCCGGAAGCGATAATATTTTCAAGAAACTATCATCATTGCCCGAACTGATAAGAATTTCCGGGTTCCTTCCTTCCCGCATCCGTAGAAAAGGGATCTGTCAGCAAGTTGTTATCAAAGACCCTGACCTCTCAATTTTTCCGGTTCTCAAATGCTGGCCTCATGACGGAGGCCGGTTTATAACTCTTCCAATGGTTCATACTGTTCATCCTGTTACGGGCAGAAAAAATGTCGGTATGTACAGGATGCAGGTTCTCGACAGTAAAACGACAGCCATGCACTGGCAGCGTCATAAGACAGGTGCAAATCACTTTGAGGAATGGAAGAAGACCGGGAAACGAATGCCTGTAACTGTTACCCTCGGCGGCGACCCGGTATATACCTACGCTGCAACAGCCCCGCTGCCTGAGAATATCGACGAATATATCCTTGCAGGTTTCCTGAGAAAGAAAAAAGTTAAGCTTGTAAAATGTATCACCAACGACCTTTTTGTTCCCTGTGATGCCGATATCGTGATTGAAGGATTTGTTGACCCGTCTGAGGAAATGATATGGGAAGGACCATTTGGAGATCATACGGGGGTTTATTCACTTGCTGACTGGTATCCTAAATTTCATGTCACATGCATTACTCATTCCCGGAATGCCGTATATCCGGCAACTATTGTCGGGATTCCACCAATGGAAGATGCATGGTTGGCAAAGGCTACAGAAAAAATATTTCTTGCTCCCATTAAGCTGGCTTTACAACCTGAAGTTCTTGACTTTCATATGCCTGATGCAGGTACTGCCCATAACCTCGTAATTGTGAAAATACAAAAGAGCTATCCAGGACAGGGCAGGAAGGTAATAAATTCATTATTTGGTGCCGGGCAGATGATGTTCACGAAATACCTTATAGTGGTAAGCGGAGAAGTTGATATCAGGAATTACAGCGAACTTATCGTTCATATTTTTAAAAATGCTGATTTCCAGTCTGATATGCTCTTTTCCTCAGGTCCTCTTGATGTACTCGATCATTCTTCTGACAACTTCTCATATGGTGGTAAGCTTGGCATTGACGGAACAGTAAAAATGAGGGAAGAGTTTAATGCGAAAAACCAGATACTGGCTAATAAAGATTTATCACAGGCAGCGGCTATGGATTTCACAATAAAGGTTCTGTCTGATGCCGGGATAATGTTTAAAAAGATAAGCGGTTTACCTGTTATTGTGGCAGGAGTTGATCAGAAAGGAGATCCGGATTCAATAGGTAACATTAAAAGATACCTTACCGGGAAGGTAACGGGGGGAAAACAGGAACTGATACTCGCAGTCGACCATAACATTTCTTTTGAAGATATAGATATGATAGCATGGCAGATACTGGGAAACACCGACCCATCGCGTGATATATCCCTGTTGCCCGGAGGGAAGCTTCTTATAGATGGAACACTTAAAGCTTTCAGCAAATTACCATTTCCAAGGAAATGGCCTGACGTTGTTTGCTCGTCCGTTGATACGATAAAAAAGATTGATTCGCAATGGGATTCTCTCGGCCTTGGGCCTTTTATTGCTTCTCCTTCTATAAAGAATTCAAGGCTGAGCTATAGTGCCAGCGAAGAGGTGACCATAAATCGCATCTGATCCATTTTCGGACTGCAGTAAATACCATACCGATTTTTAGGCTATTTTTGCATTATCGGATGAGTATACTGTACTTTTCATATTATATTCGGGCGATACTGATTTCTGCCGGCGTTTTACTGGCAGGTATCCAGGAAGAACATGGGCTCGCAACAGAGGCTTCACCTTACCGTTATTTACTTTACAGCGTAATCCTGATAGCCCTGGTATATCTTATCGTAATGTCTCAGACCAGGAACCTGGTAAAAACAAGGAGGATGCTAAAAGAGAAGGAACAGATTCTTGAGCAGGTCGAAAAACAAAAATCAGAACTCGAGATTAGGGAGCAGAACATCACCGATAGCCTTAACTATGCACAACGAATACAAGAAGCCCTGCTGCCTTCAGAGGATTATTTTCGAAAATATTTCAGGGAATCATTCATTTTTTTTAAACCCAAGGACATCGTCAGCGGTGACTTTTACTGGATAGGAGAGAAGAATGGAAGGATCTTTATCGTTGCTGCCGATTGCACTGGGCATGGAGTTCCCGGTGCTCTTATGTCGATGATTGGCCTCGAGATAATTGAGAAAACTATCAATGAGGATAATATTGATGTCCCGGCTTCTATTCTTGCAGTGCTTAACAAGGGTCTTGAGAAAACATTCAGCAGGGAAAAGAACATTGGTACGATAATAAGGGACGGCATGGATATAGGGCTTTGTGTGATCGACCGGAATAAAAAGAAGATAGAATATGCGGGTGCTTTCTTTCCGCTTTACCTTGTTCGTAATGATTCTCTTATTGAAATAAAGGGTGATAAGCTTATAATAGGTATGAATCCATCAGGCAAAGCATACGAAAATCATGAGATCGACCTGATGGAGGATGATATCCTATATCTTTTTTCAGATGGTTACATCGATCAGTTTGGTGGATCTGAGAATAAAAAGTTCATGTACAGACGGTTCAGGTATCTTCTTACGACTATTCATAGTTTCCCGGTCAATGACCAGAAATCAGTTCTTGATGAGAACATAAGAACATGGATGGGAGGCACTCCCCAGATTGACGATATGATGGTCATTGGGTTTAGGCCGTTTTCAGGCAGTGACTAAATGAATCTCTTGATTTTATCTATTAGAGCTGAGGGTTGGAATGGTTTGCTTATATAATCATCGATACCTGCAGAAATACATTTCTCTTTGTCACCGAGCATCGCATTAGCAGTAATTGCGATTATCGGGATATGCGAGTTGGTGCTGGCTTCAAGAGCGCGGATTTTCTCAGCTGCAATTAGTCCGCTCATCACAGGCATCTGAATATCCATCAGAATCAGGTCGAAGTTGGCTGTTCCGAATTTATCGAGGGCCTCCTTGCCGTTCGAGGCTGTTTCAATGCTGGCAACAAGCGGCTTTAGTGTAAGATGAGTGATCTTCTGGTTAATAAGGTTATCTTCTACGAGAAGTATTTTAATGTCTTTCAGCTCTTTATGAATTTTATCCTTCTGAATTAACTCTTCGATCTTGCGTGAAGCAAACTGTTGTTTCGGTTCATTTACAACATTGGCAAAAGGAAGGCTAATATTCAGAACGGTGGAATTGTTGCCGGATTCCTGGCTATAAGTTCCTTTACCAGCTGAAATCAGACGGCTGGCAAGACTTTTGCCTGGATCCTTCTCATCGATGAGCATTATATTTCTGTCTGTCTGTATTCTCAATCCCACATAACTCCCGGAATCGGTGACCTTCTCTTTTCTCAGGTTTATGGTGACCTTTGTTGCCCTCTCAGTGAACTGGTTTTCAATAGTGCTGAATATATCGAGGAAGATCTGCTTCAGAACAATCGGATCGCCGAAGCAATCAAAATCAGCAAATTCTTTTTTATTAAGTATAAAATCAATATTGGCTTTATCCTTAAGGCTATACAGTTCAATTGTATTCTGGATTGTAGAAAGGAGGTTGAACCTGATCTGTTTGCGAGACTCATGGCTCAGATTGCCGGCCGACTGCATTGTTAATTCATTAACAGTAGTGACCATATTATTTGTTGAAGCTACAAAAGTCTCAAGAAGCTCTTTTTGTTTCTTCTGAAGCCCCGACTCCATCAGCATATCTGTAATAATCACCAGGTTATTAAGAGGTTCCCTTATTTTGTGAGAGAAATCGGTTATCACATCATCTTTCTTCTCGCTCGAAGAGGCTGCGTCGTCGAGTGAAGCACTTACATTATTGAACAGCGGGATGGTTTTTTTCAGGACTAATACTTCTGCACAGGCCGATATAATAATCAAGATCCCTGCGAATAGTTTCAGATCGGCCATTAAAAGTATAACTGCTATTATTAGTGCAGAAATGGCAACATAGGAAAAACGAATAAGCTTTTTGAGGTCATATTCAGAACCTGTCGCTGACTGCTGATTCAGCCCGCTGTCAATATTGTTCCCAGACTCTTTAACCATAATTCTGTTTTTGCGTTATGTAAAAGTAACCAAAATATGATGTAAATATACGTCAACTGATTTTAACACACTTTCATCTAAATGGTTAAATTTGTCTTTACGGTATGATATTTGAACGGGCAAGGTAAAGCGTAATTATTATGAAGAGGATTTTCAGGATATCTGTCCTAAATGCGATGATCATTCTCATATGCCCTCTTGTGAAGGTAATGGGACAAACGCATGAAGGAATGGTAATGTACACCCCGGACTTTCGGTTTACAGACGGGATCTATGTCAGTTTCGACCAGGTCAAGGCGAACAGACCAATACCAAAGGCCAAGCTGCTGACCTCGACAGATTATAACGACAAGGAGTTTTTTAAGAATATCCTGAAGTCAGAAAAAATCTACTATTATGATGCTATGGGCATAAGACAGGAAATTTTAAAAAGCACCATTTGGGGGTATGCCAGGAACGGTGTTCTCTATGTTCAGATCCAGGAGAATTTTAACAGGATAACATTTATTGGCAATATCTGCCATTTTGTGGCAGACGTGACAACTGTTGATTCACGCTATTCCTCACCTTATGGATATGGCGGATATTATGATCCATATTCTTATCCATATAGTTACGGAAACTATTATAATCCCTATGGATCATATTACTCACCCTCTGGAAGAAATTCTTCTACCCGCAATGAGTTGAAACAGTACCTGATTGACTTTGAAAGCGGAAAAATTCTTGAATTCAACCTGGAAAGCACTGAACTTCTCCTGATGAAGGACAATAAGCTTTATGAAGAATATATTCAGCTTCCAAGGAAAAAGAAAAGGGAATTGATGTTTGTATATATTCGTAAATTCAATGAAGGAAATCCATTGTATATTCCTGTAAATCAATAATAAGTATGAAGAAAATAATTTTTCTTGTACCTGTGCTCCTGCTCATGAATATTCTTTCTGGGCAAGCGCCCTTCCCTAGCAAGGATGAAATAAAGCAGTTTGCTGCATCAACGACCTGTGTGGTTATGGAGGATGATCCTTTCTCCTCTTTCAATTCATATATGAAGGATGCTATGAAGGAATACTGGAAAGTCACGCCTTACGAATTCATTACCGTAAAGGAGTTTAATGTGAAAAGGCTCAAGCCATCCTGGTCATTCATTGTCCTGACCGAAACAAATTTTGACAAAGATAAATCCAACTCGCTTTTCAATTTCATAAACCTTCTCCAGGGCAAGAATGTGGATAAACTGGGAGAGATGCCGGAGATATGTGCAGTTCCTTTATCATATGCCGGTGAAGACGATCTTGAATACGGATATAAACTAGGAGTTATACTGGAATTCATGCAGAAGCATGCCCAGCTGATAATGGAAGATCCGTCCAAAACAGGGAGAAAATACCTTAAGTACTATAATGACAATATACCAGAGGTAATGAAAAAAACCATTCTTGTGAAACAGGAGGATCTGTCACCCGAAATAGCGAACATGGAAAGGATAAAAGCCATCTATTCGAACAAGATAGAAATTGTTCCAGAAGAGGAAATTGTCAAGGCCATACAGAATAAAACCCCGGGTGTTGTAGTACTGCATAAAGTAGGTCCGGTAGGCGAGAAGCAGGATGCGGGATATTGCTTTAAAATGCTGATTGGCACAGATGATGCTAATATGTACTATTATAATGTTCATTCCATTGACAAAAACACTCCTAATGGATTTCTGCCATCGGACCTGAAGCGTCTTGCAAGATTTGAATGATGCATCATTTTGCGGAAATCATAGTCTTTTAAATAAATTTACTGCCATGGAAGAGGTCAGACAATTATCAGAATCAGAAAGAAACTGGGCAATGCTATGCCATTTATCAGGATTTGCGAGCTACTTTTTTCCGTTTGGCGGAGTTATAGGTCCGTTAATCTGCTGGCTTTCAAGAAAAGATGAATCTGCTTGGGTAGATGAGAACGGAAAAGCTGCAATGAACTTCAACCTTTCAATCCTGCTTTATTGTGTCCTGACTATTCCTTTATGTTTAATATTGGTTGGATTTGTAATAATAGGCTTCCTTATAACATTGAAGATAGTTTGTATCATTATTGCCAGCGTAAGGGGGTCAAAAGGCGAAAGATTCAAATATCCGTTCGCTATCCCGTTTATACAATAGTTTTGACCTCCCATCCTCCCTAAAGGGGGGTTAACCCTGCAACAAAATCTAATTCTGTTAACAATATTAGGCCCCCTTCAGGGGGCAGGCCCCTAGGTTTCGGGGGCCGGGGGTTATTTAACTCTATGTACTCCAAACTCCAGGCACTCCAAACTTTTTAATTCCGAATCTCCATCTTTCAGGATTTTTTTCTATCTTTCTATTTCATTTAAAACCATTTGCCATGGCATCACATGATAAAAAGAAGAAAGTAAAGGTCGAAACATTCAAGAAAAAAGATCTTTATCACGATGTAAACCCTGAACTGAAGGAAAAAATAGGACGAAAAAAGTTTGAGAAACTTCTTCTCAAGCAGGAGATTGAACTTGTTAAGCTCCAGGAATGGGTCAAGATGAACAAGCTAAAAGTCGTCGTTGTCTTTGAAGGCAGAGATGCTGCCGGTAAAGGGGGAGTTATCAAAACAATATCAGGGTGTCTCAATCCCAGGATCTGCAGAATAGTGGCCCTTGGAATTCCTACTGAAAAGGAAAAATCACAATGGTATTTCCAGAGGTATGTTAATCACCTCCCCGCAGGCGGCGAAATTGTACTCTTCGACAGAAGCTGGTATAATCGCGCCGGGGTTGAAAAGGTTATGGGATATTGTACAAACGATGAGTATGAAGAGTTTCTCAGATCATGTCCCGAGTACGAAAAAATGCTCATACGGTCAGGGATCATCCTTATCAAATACTGGTTTTCTGTCAGCGACCATGAACAGGAAAAACGTTTCCAGGACAGGATACAAGATCCTACAAAACGATGGAAAATAAGCCCGATGGATGTAGAATCGCGCGATAAATGGGTTGAATATTCCATGGCAAAAGACAAGATGTTTTCTTTTACCGATACAAAACAGTCTCCATGGTATGTGATTCATGCCGATGACAAGAAAAGAGCAAGGCTAAACGTAATAGATCATCTTCTTTCACTTATCCCATATGAAGATCTTACACCCAAACCGTTCAAGCTTCCGCCTCTGAAACACGATGTCGCTTATGTACGGCCACCGGTCACTGAACAGACATTCGTTCCGGAGAAATATTAATAAGGCTTTAGATGCTATAGTTGCTATAGAGGCTTTAGAGGCATAAAAATCTTTAAAGCCTCTAATGCTTTTATCGCCTCTACAGCTTTTTTTGTATTTTTGAGTTCTATAATAAGAATAACAATGGCTTCAAAGCCCACGATACCCAAAGGGACCCGAGACTTCTCACCTGAAGAGATGCAGAAGAGGGAATATATTTTTGATACAGTCAGGAATGTTTTTAAATTATATGGTTATCAGCCGATTGAGACCCCGGCGATTGAGAACCTGTCGACTCTTCTGGGTAAATATGGCGAGGAGGGTGATAAATTGCTCTTCAGGATCCTTAATTCGGGAGATTTCCTCTCGGGTATCACCGGAGATGATCTGGTCAGGCAGGATGCTTCCCGGATATCATCGAGGATTTGCGAAAAGGGATTGAGGTATGACCTGACAGTTCCTTTTGCCCGTTACGTAGTCCAGCATCGTGATGAAATAATCTTTCCCTTCAAAAGATACCAGATACAGCCTGTATGGCGGGCCGACCGTCCCCAGAAGGGACGATACCGCGAATTTTTCCAGTGCGACGTTGACGTGATTGGAAGCGATTCTTTATTGAATGAATATGAGCTGATCAGGATAATTGATGAGGTTTTCTTCAGGTTGGGAATTAAGATAATAATAAAGCTTAATAACAGAAAAATTCTCTCAGGGATTGCTGAATATATAGGTGAGGGAGGGAAGATAACCGATATTACTGTTGCTATTGATAAGCTCGACAAGATCGGAATTGATGCCGTGAATGCAGAACTCAGGGAGAAGGGTATTTCGCAACCCGGGATTGAAAAGCTTCAGCCCGTTCTTACTCTGAAAGGAAGCTCTGATGAGAAACTCAATATCCTCGAAAAATTGCTTTCCGAATCTGAGACAGGAATTAAGGGAATAGCAGAGATCAGAAAACTCTTTTCATTTATTGAACAGGATCTATTAAAGGGAATGGTGGAGCTTGACCTTACCCTGGCCCGCGGGCTTAACTATTACACCGGTGCTATTATTGAGGTTAAATCGACCGACGTTATGATAGGAAGCATCTGCGGAGGCGGTCGTTATGATAACCTTACTGGGGTATTCGGTATGGATGGTGTTTCAGGAGTTGGTATTTCATTTGGTGCCGACAGGATATATGATGTAATGGATCAGCTTGGGCTTTTTGGGAGCTTAAGATCATCTTCAACAGATATACTGATCCTTAATTTCGGAGAAGAAGAGGTTAAATATGGCCTGAAGATTCTTAATGAGCTCAGAGAACTCGGTGTAATGTCCGAATTATATCCTGATCAGGTAAAGCTTAAGAAACAAATGTCATATGCCGATTCAAGGGAGATCCCATATATAATTATTGCCGGTGAAGAGGAGATAAAGAACGGGGAGATCACAATAAAGGTTATGTCTTCCGGGGAGCAGAAGAAAATATTATTAAAGGATATTAAATCGTTCGTCAGATCAGAACTAAAACCAGGAATCTGAATATACCCCTGTTATTTGTCTTTAGTTATCTCTGCATAATGTTTCCCCGTCCCTGTTGCTTTCTGTTCTGCAATTCATTAAGAAGTTGAAGCTTGTACTGGTTTTCAGCCTGGTAAAGCCTTATGATCTTGGCGGGAGGGAGTATTTCTTTGAATCTGCTATGGTACTCCTGACTAAGTGAAGCTTCCTGTATTTCAATCGCAATGTACTTATCGCCAGCCTCAGTCAGTTCCTTATCTGTCATTGTCGCTCCGTTCTGGTTGAAATTTCTGTTAATGAAGACCTTTTCCTGCTGAATATGGAATTTCTTATCCTGGAACTCATT
>Ga0075520_1000891_pt1 | contig 13799 bp, 8 predicted proteins | sample NGEPerB_FD_75100 | JGI IMG/M metagenome (GOLD analysis project Ga0075520, IMG submission 75100) | Arctic peat soil microbial communities from the Barrow Environmental Observatory site, Barrow, Alaska, USA - NGEE PermafrostAB12-B | ecosystem: Environmental > Terrestrial > Soil > Wetlands > Peat ... | reverse complement strand
TTACCGAAGCGTCCCGTGACGCCCTGAAAGCGAGGGTAATTGGCTGGGTCGCCGGTTGCTGGACCGATCCCTGACCGGCATAATGCGGGCGTAATTAGGTCGCTTGATCGGCCGATGTTCTTTTTTGCACCGTTAACCGAGCTTGGCGTCGCAGCAGTGACACCGACGTGATCTGTGTCGCGCGGTTGCACCAGGGCTCGTTGGATTAGACTTTTCCCATTTTTGCTCGGCAAGGAAGAGCAAGCGACATGCAAAATAGAACATTTTTGGCCTCGATCGTGACGGTTGCTTTAGTTCTCGGCTGTAGTGGGACAGATACTTCTACCCCTCCGGCTGATTCCGGCGGTGTACCCGGAACCGGGGGAACTAACGGAACGGGTGGAACTAATGCTGCGGGCGGCACGTCAGCAATTGGCGCAACCAACGTGCGGGCGGCAGTCCAAATGCAGGAGGCACGGTTGCAACAGTCGGAACAATTGCAACCGGCGGAACGACGGCCACGGGAGGCACGACGGTGACGGGCGGCGCAAATGCCACCGGCGGCACAACGCCGACGACGGGAGGCACCAATTCCACAGGTGGGACTTCTGCGACCGGCGGCACCGGCGTGGCAGGCGGAACTACCGCCACGGGCGGCACCAAGACAACAGGGGGAACCCCCGCCACGGGAGGCACTACAACCGCTACCGGCGGCACGAAAGCCACGGGAGGAACAACGGCTACAGGCGGGACCAAGTCGACGGGTGGAACGATGCCCACCGGCGGCACGACGTCGACCGGAGGGACCACCAATTCGGGCACTTGCGATGCAGGAACGACCACGACGACTTGGGCCACTAATTGTCCCCCGGCGCCACCTACAACCTGCACGGCCGGTACCTGGGTAGCCGGGGGTCCGCAGAACGACACTTGCTGCTCCGCCATGACCCTGCGTTCCGAATCCGCGCACTTTGCGGTCTACGCGGACGAGGCAAGCACGACGGCTGCGTCGGCTCAGGCAGCGGTCGATCACTTGGAGTCGGTGTGGAGTTTGTACTTTGGCAGCCCAATGTTCGAAAAAGAGCCCCTTTGCAATTCTGCCACCAAGTACAAGGCGAACATTCACGTCCATTCCAACTGGGGTCTGACGGGTGGCGCCTTTGCCACCAACCGGATGGGCATGTGGATTGGGACAGGCGGTCTGGCCGATCACTGGGGCCTGGCGCATGAATTCATGCACGGTGTGCAGTCGGTCGAAGGCGGCATGGCCTGCAATCAATCGAATACTTGCGGTTGGGTCTACGAGAGCCACGCGAACTGGGCGGCGCAGCAACAGGTGGAGTACCACGCGAGCAACGTGCACTGCTCGGAGATGTTAGCCAATGCCCCGCACCTTTATCTGGGCTCGACTCGCGACCGGTACTGCAACTGGCAATTCATGGAATTCCTCAAGGACAAGTACTGTTACAGCGCCGTCAACGCCATCTGGACGGGGACAGCCAGCAACGACCCGTTCACGGCCATCATGAATGCGCGCGGTTGGAACATCAGTCAGATGAACGACTTTTTCGGTGAGTGGGCGATGCACAACGTGACCTGGGACTATCAGGACCCGGCGCCGGAGAGTACAGCGGGCGGCAACCAGGGAGCGCTATTCCGCCAGAACTACGGTCTGGTGACAGATACCTCGAAGTCCAAGCGGCGACTGCGATTGGTGAAGATGGAACCGATGGACCTTACCAATCGACGCTTCGCGGTGCCGAATCTTCATGCGCCGCAACGCTGGGGTTACAACATTGTCCGACTCTATCCGGACTCGGGAGCGACCAGCGTGACCGTTACGTTCCGCGGTATAATTCAAAGTGCAGCCAGTTCCGACTTCCGTTGGGGTCTGGTTGCGACCGATTCGGGCATCACCAAACCACGCTACAGCACCCTGCAGAAAGGGACCGACGGCGCACTGACCTTCTGTGTAAATTCGGGCGAATCTCTGTTCTTGGTCGTTGTGGCGACGCCGTCAGTGCAAAAGCAGATCGTGTGGGATCAATTGTATCCGTCGGTTTATCGGTACCCGTACATGATTCAACTCGGCAACGCTTGGCCCGATGGTTACCAGGGCGGCACTCAAGCGGCCTGTCCTTCAGGGACCGTGCGCGTAGCTAATGGCGGTGGCTGTGGCCCGTCGGGTCTGGGAGCGTATGTTGGTCCCTATGCGCAAGTGTTAGGGGGTACGGTTGGTGCGAGTGCACGTATCGACGACCATGCCATCATCCTGAGCGGTACGGTCTCGGGCGGCACAGTCTCCGGACTCTCGATCGTCAAGACAGGCATGACGGTCAGTGGCGGCACAGAATCCGTGGCCTGGCCCTACGCACCGGGTTGGTTTGAGAATCCTCAATCGGTCTCCGGCACCGCGCAGCTGCTCGGTGACATTGAATACCGCGGGGCCAACCAGGCCGAAAGCAGCGGCTCTTACTGCGGCTTCGTGGACAACACCATTACCAGCAACTGCACAGGAGCCGACATAACGCAAGCTCCACCGTATACCTGGCGACCTTAGATCTAGACAGGTTCACACCTGCAAACAGCCAACACCCTAGAATCGCCGAGGATATCCCCGAAGTCCTCGGCGATTCGCTCTAATAACGGTACGTCGAACTGCTAACAAGCGCCGCCCGAGCAGAGCTCGTTGCACGTCGACCCTTCTGCGCAGTCGGTCTTGCAGTGCTTCTCACCGCAGCTCACTGCGCAACTGGCGCCTGCCGCGCACTTGGTATTGCAGCCGCCACCTGGGCAAGTGATCTTGCACTTGGACCCCGCTGGGCAATCCGTGCTGCAACCCCCGCCTTCGCAGCGGACGCGACATTCTGCATCTGCACTGCATTTGGTTTTGCACTTGCCGCCGGCACATCCCAGTGCGCACTTTGATCCTGACGCACAATTCATTTCGCAACGCCCGCCCGGGCAGTTCTCGTCGCAGTTGCCGTTGGACGCGCAACTCAGCTTGCAGCCACCTTTAGCGCAGCTCGCGCTCGAGGATGCTGAAGCCGCCGCCGTGTCGCGACTCTTAGTCTCACTCGCAGCTGAATTGGAGTCCTCGACCTTGCCGGTACCTTCCACGGCTGAACCCACCTGATCACCCGCTGGGACCTGGCTCGATGCAGGCGTGGCTGGCGTGGACTGAGTCTGAATTTCGCCTGTTGACGTCGGCGCAGGGAAAGTCTTGGGCTCTGTGGTCTTGGCGCCGCCACAATCGATCAGCAAAATGAGCCCGCCCGAAAGCGCGCACACGGATACCATGAGTCTCATGAGATTGCGCGTATTCATCGCCGTACCTCCGGGGCAAACGCTAACGCCTGCCGCTTCGCGAGGTCAATGGCCGGCCGACGGGCTGCAGCCAGCGCTTGGCGGTCGTACCGGTTGTAACCACCGCTGAAACCGGTGCGCACCCGCGCGTTGCCGGGCAATTTCCGGAGCACGCCGATTGCGTGCCGTAAAAACACCAATCAAACACTCATGGGTTTACCAATTACCTGACAGGTGCAGGTTGCACCGCCCGTACCGTGCGCCAATCTTTGCCGCGCCCGAATAGGATTCGTTCCTTTCGCAGCAGTCGCACCATAAGGAAAAATCGCAAATGGCCAAGACGTACAAGGTTGCAGAGCTCGGTGGCGATGGCACCGGTCCTGAAGTGGTCCGTGAATCACGCAAAGTTATGGAGGTTGCTTCACAGCGCTTCGGCTTTAAGCTCGACTGGGAAAAATATGATTGGGGCGGCGACCGCTTTCTTCGGACAGGCGAGGTACTGCCACCCAAGGCAGCTGAAACGTTGAGTCAGCATGATGCAATACTTCTTGGAGCAATTGGCCACCCCGACGTAAAACCCGGTATCCTTGAGAAGGGAATTTTGCTCAAGCTGCGCTTCGACTTGAAGCAATATATCAATCTGAGGCCCGTAAAATTGTACCCCGGTGTGTGGACACCGCTCAAAGATAAGGGCCCAGAACATATTGATTTCATAGTCGTGCGTGAGAACAATGAGGGGATCTACACGGGGGCCGGCGGATTTCTGAAATACGGAACGCCCGAGGAAGTGGCCACGCAACTTGCCGTTCAGTCCCGCGCCGGTTGCGATCGGTGTCTAAAATTTGCATTCGAGTTGACGCAGCGTCGCAACAAGCGAAAGGCGCTCACGCTTGTGGGAAAAACGAACGTACTTACCTACGAATTCGACCTTTGGGAACGCGCTTTTCACGAAATGGGCGCCAAGTACCCTGACGTGAAACGGGACTACAATCATGTGGATGCTTGCTGCATGTGGTTTGTCAAGAACCCCGAATGGTACGACGTCATCGTAACCAACAACCTATTTGGCGACATAATCACTGACTTAGGTGCTATGATTCAAGGCGGCATGGGCATTGCTTCGGGCGGCAATATCAACCCTGAGGGGGTTAGTATGTATGAACCCATTGGTGGTTCCGCGCCCAAATACACGGGGCAAAATGTCATCAACCCGCTGGCAGCAATAGGCGCAGGAGCCATGATGCTCGAACACAGTTTCCGCGAACTAGAGGCCGCGCTAGCTATTGAACGCGCCATCATGAAAACGACGGCCGAAAAAATGCCGAGTCAGTCCGCAGGCAAGATGGGCATGAGCACGACTCAAGTGGGAGACACCGTTGCCCAATTAGTCGCTGACGGAATCTAGCCGCAAGTATTGTATGCGGCGCTCACAGCCGTGTCGCGGCAAGTCATGGTTTTGCCGCCGACTCAAGAGTATCGCGAAAGCAAGCGACGACTCCTACTATCCAGGCGATTGACATCATTCACCAAGTATCGCATGCCGTGCGAGTCTGTGACAACGAATCGACTCTTGGACAAGGGGCGCACGTGATCATCGTGTCCAAGTGTAAATCGGGTTTTTCCTCGATTGGTGGAAACGTGCCATTCGCTATGCGCGGATTGAACGGCAATTCGATCAATTCCGTTGATAATTGGAAGAAACTCGCGAGATTGAAGAGCGGCTTCAATTAGATCGCGCTGGCTGGCGCGAAGGGGGGAGATGGACTCAATAAGCGAACTTTCACGACCCATCCGATCTACTAAAGCTATCCATTGGTGCGGCTCCGTTAGCGGAAAGCACCGCACCGGGTAAACGTGAAGTGTCTCCCCCAGTTTGCTAAATAGCAATTCGCCATTTCCTGTTGCGCTTTGCTGTACCGAGTCCCAAGCTTTCTGTGCATCAAACTGTTCGGCATCGACAGATTCCACATCACGCGCGGCTTCGAACTGGATCGTCGGTATACTCACTTCATCTAGACCGAGCGCGCTCTGCATTTGAGCTTGATAGAGCCTCGCGTATTCTCCACCCCGGGCCAGTAGCTCCGCGTGAGTTCCAACTTCCACTAATTTTCCTTGGTTCAATACAATAAGCTTATTGGCCTTTCGCAGCGTGCTCAGGCGATGCGCGATGGCTATGGTGGTTCGACCTTGCACTACGTTGTCCAAGGCGCGTTGAATCTCACGTTCCGTTTGGGCATCAACTGCGGAAGTCGCTTCGTCCAAAATGAGAATTTTGGGATCAATGAGTACCGCGCGCGCAATAGCAACCCTTTGTCGCTCCCCACCCGATAACGATTGTCCTCGTTCGCCTACCAGCGAATCGTACCCGTCAGGAAGGCGCAATATGAATTCGTGAGCGCAAGCGACGCGCGCAGCGTCCAGGATTTGACGTCGTGGCGCTTGGGGGTGTCCGTAACTAATATTCTCAGCAATTGATCCATAGAACAAGAACGGGTCCTGCAGGACGATTCCAATATTCCTTCGATATTGCTCAATTGCAAGTTGGCGCACGTCGACACCATCAACGCGAATCGCTCCCTCAGACACATCGTAGAAACGGCAGGCAAGATTCGCGATAGAACTCTTACCGGAACCCGTGTGTCCTACAATACCCACCATCTCTCCGGCCGCGACTTCGAAGGATACATGGTCAATGACAATTCGACTTCCGTATCTGAAGCAAATATTATCGAAGCTAAGTGCACCTTTTACTGTTGCCATTGTTTTAGGCTGCTCCGGCTCCACAACGCTGGAGACACGCTCTAGAATCTCAAACAATCTTTGTGCTCCAGCAGACGCCTTCTGTGTCGCCGTCAGCATTCGGCTCATGCTCTCAAGTCGGGCATAGAATCGCCCTATATATGCGATAAATGCCGTCAACACCCCAATGGTTACACGATGATGAAAAATTTCCCAAGCGCCAACAGCCCAAACTACCAGGAGTCCCGCCTGATTTAGGAGGCCCACAAGGGGCCAAAAAAAAGTCCAAAGCCCGTTAATACGATCATTGATCTCAAAGATGCGTTGATTTGCTTGCGCAAAGCGTTCGACCTCGCGTTCTTCTTGCGCAAACGCCTTAACAACCCGAACGCCGGGAATCGTATCCGCGAGTATATTTGTCATGGCTGACCAGGCACGACCGGTTCGCAAGAATCCGTGGGTAAGTCGACCACGCACACGAAGAATCAATGAAGCGATAAGTGGAAATGATGCCAACGTTGCGAACGCGAGCCACGGATCCAATGTGAACAGCACAATGGCTGAGCCAGCTATCATTAAGACATCAGTTACGAAATCAACGAGCGTGTCAGACAAGAATGAGCATAAGTGCTCCGTATCGTTGCTAATCCTTGAAATCAAATCGCCGGTGCGCTTATCTCCAAAATATTCGAGCGACAGACGCTGAAGATGTGCGTAGGTCTTGTTACGCAAATCTGCACTGATTCGCTCGCTTACACGCGACAATACGAACCCTTGCCCCCAAGCTAGCAGCCAGGCCAGCACCGCTGCAGCACCTAGACCACCCAGGTATGCGGCAACTCTGGGCATACCGGTAACATTACCAACAGCCGCGTCAGCGGCACGTTGTGCCAAGCTACGTGAATGCCCTTGCACCACACTATCTCCGATACGAGCTTGGCTTGGCACGAGCACCTCATCGACTAGTGGCATCGTGAGGTATGGCGGGATCAGACCCACTCCCGCCGCGGTAAAGGTTAGGAGCAATCCAAGTAAAATAGCCTTAATATGCGGCCTGGTGAATTTCAGCAATCGAAACAGTGGACTTCGAAAGAACTCGCCTAGCCAGCTGTTGGATTGGGACGCTTGCGCACCATTGGCGCGACCCGGAACATTTGCGGCTCGCTCGAGACCCAGCTTCTGATTTTCGAAGCTCTCCTCGAACACCTGGGCCGGCGCTAATTGGTTAAATGTCGTACGCCAAACGGCTAGGCTCTCGTTACCCCTCACCAATTCGATCGTCTTTACTCCCGCCAATTCGCGGGTGCGCAAATCCATATCTTGCGAAAGCTCAAGGCTAACCCATGAGGCGTTCCCTTGCCTATAGTGTACGCGTTGGTTGGTAAGAATCACGATTCCATGTTCGAAACACAATTCGTGATTCAGGTTCGGGGCAAACGTTGTGACGATAGATTCGTGATCGCGCAAAGCGCCGCGAATCTCATCCAAACCCGAAGCACATATAGTTGCGACTGAATCATTCATGAAAGAGAGAACCTTACGAGTTTCTGATGGCTCAATGAGCATATTTTTTTGTTGCTTTTGGTGCCAATCACTTGTCCTTATGACCGATGACTGATTTCGGGCGTGAGGTTCGAATAAATTCAAACGACTCAACCCCTTTGATTGCGGATGCGAGCGCGGCGGCGCTTCTATGCAATGATCGGAAATACCGCACAAATATGACCAAGTGTTAATCTATGACCCTATGTTAGAGGACGGAGTTACCTAAGCTCTGAGGCGAGAATTATCCGCTGTGATGCGATATCGGCCTTAGGGTGTCCTATTTCGACTCATCAACGCGCGAAAGGACACCGAAATATTGCGGAATTATGCTGGATACACCATTTTAAGTGTCACAATAATTCTCGAACCGAGCGAGCCATCCCACGGTAACTTGTCCGCCTGAGTGCGAGCCCCTTTGCAGTCTGCGTCACCGCTAGCGCATCGCGTTCACCTGTAGCAGAATCCGGCCGGCTGCGGCGGTTCTTCGGGAGGTCAGGCTCCTGAACGGAGCACTTCGCATGGATATTAGGAGAGTCGTTGCACTTACGGGTCCAAATATATGGACCAATCACAAAGCCCTAGAGGCGTGGGTCGATATCGGAAAATTCGAAGACTTTCCGTCCGACAAGCTTCCTGGGTTCAACGACCGAATCATGTCTTGGTTACCCAGCATGATAGAGCACCGTTGCGGCATCGGTGTACGCGGTGGATTCTTTCAGCGGCTCGCGACCGGTACTTACTTGGGTCACATCCTTGAGCATGTCACGATTGAGCTCCAAACACTGGCAGGTGTACAGGTGGGGTTCGGACGCGCCCGCGAAACATCAGAGCGCGGCGTTTACAAGGTGCTCATCGAGTTCATTGAAGAGGATCTCGCTTTGGCAGCAATGCAGACAGCCCATAATCTCATCATGGCTGCGGTCGATGACTTACCCTTCGACGCGGAAGGTGAGGTCACCAAGCTGCGTGCAATTGCCGATCGCGTTTGTTTAGGACCAGGTACGAGTGCAATTGTGCGGGCCGCTCAGACTCGAGGAATTCCTATCGTCCGACTCAACAGTGGAAGCTTGGTGCAGCTCGGATATTGCAGCGCTCAGAAGCGGATTTGGACTGCGGAAACCGACCGTACCAGCGCCGTCGCCGAAGCGATAGCGCAGGACAAGCAGTTGACGGGAGAATTGCTCCGAACTGTTGGCGTGCAGGTGCCAGAAGGACGAACCGTAGCGACTGTTGAAGAAGCTTGGAACGCTGCTCAAGAACTGGGCGTTCCGGTGGTCGTAAAGCCGCGCGATGGAAATCACGGACGAGGTGTATCAATCAACTTAAAAGATGCTGACGCGATTCGCAAAGCATTTCAACTCGCGACAAGCGAGGGCAGTGCAGTTGTTGTTGAACGAATGATCCCGGGCGCACAACATCGCGTATTGGTTGTTGGTTCCAAGGTGGTTGCGGCTAGTCGAGCTGAACCGGATCAGGTTGCTGGAGACGGTGTTCACACCGTCAAAGAGCTCGTGGAAATTACCAATAAGGATCCGCTGCGCGGGGCCGGAGGAGTCTATCCGCTATCAAAGCTGGCGTTGGACGAAATCGCCATTGATTTGCTCAGGCAGCAAGGTCTCGATACGAGCTCCATACTGCCATCAGGGCAGACTGTGGTTCTCAACTACAATGGCGATTTTGTGACGGATGTTACGAACGAGGTACACGCAGACGTTGCTGAACAATGCGTCTTGGCAGCCCAAACGGTAGGCCTCAATATTGCCGGAATCGATCTAATCATCGAACGTATCGACCAACCCTTTGGGACTCAGAGCGGCGCAATAATTGAGGTAAATGCAAGTCCAGGTTTGGTGATGCACGTAAAGCCGGTCCAAGGACAAGCACGACCCGTAGGAGCGGCGATCGTATCTGGTCTTTTCGAAGAAGGGGACACAGGTCGCGTTCCCATTATCGCCGTGACGGGCACGAATGGGAAAACATCAACGGTCAACCTGCTGGAACATATCCTGACCGCGGCGGGCAAGGTACTCGGTGTTACCTCTTCCGACGGTCTGAGCATTAAGGGGCGTCAAATTGCCAAAGGTGACTGTGCCGATTCGCCGAGCGCGCGTCGGATTCTTGTCAATCCCTTCGTAAATACGGCAATCTTTGAAATTGCCGCAAACAGTGTTCTGAACCAGGGGTTGGCCTTTGATCAGTGTCAAGTCGCGGTAGTCACCAATCTGGGTTCCGGCGATCATCTGGGCGCAAAATACGTCGAAAATCTGGAGGTCATGACGAAGGTCAAGCGAGCGCCGGTCGACGTTGTTTTGCCGGATGGCACCGCAGTACTCAACGGCAACGATCCAACGGTTGCAGGTCTGTCAAAGTATTGCCGGGGTGACACAATCTACTTCAGTCGGTCGTTAGACGACCCGGATATTGGCGACTTAATCCGGTCCGGAAAACGCGTCATCAGTATTGATCACTTCAGCGTTGTTTTAGCAGAGGGCGATAAGAGGGTGCCAATTATGGCAGCGTCGGCGATTCCGAATTCCTATGGGGGTCACTGGGGCTTCCAACTTGAAAACGCCATGGCTGCGATCGGTGCTGCATGGGCTCTCGGCATCCACGCAAACCACATAGTCGAGGGGCTGGGACGTGCCGCCTCGACTTCGCCAAACCACTTTTGTTGCCTCGAGCGAAACGGGGCAACCATTGTGCTCAGCCTGTGCCGAAACCTATCGGCCTTGAATGCGACCATTGATGCAATAGGCTCAAGCTTCAATCCGAATCAGTCCATTGCCTTTTACGGAATTCACGCGGACCATCGATTAAGTGATTCATTTGATCAGGGCCTGCGCCTGGGACAAGCATTTGACAAGGTGATTGTCAGCGACTTCCTCGATGCAGCCTGCGATGATAAGCAACAACTCCTGGCTGAGCTCGAGCGCGGGATTTTGACTGGCGGAGGCACCTGCGAAGCTTCCCGATCTTACAAAGATATCCAGGATATTGCGTACCTGTCACGTTTGGTAAACGATCTAACGGCGCACCAATTGCTGCTGGTCCAGCTCAGAGATTCGAGTGAAATGACAGCCGTCCGTCTTCATTTGTCCGACCTTGGGGCCCAAATGTTGACTAATGGGCCAACAGATCCGAACCTCAGCTCGGCCAATTCTCGTGAATCAAATCAACTGCGGGTCTCGTCTAACAATGTTTAGGGGAAGAAATCACCGGCGCGAACCGCAAAACGCATTGTCAATCGGTGCGGTGACGCGATTCGATGTCGCGCCCCTGCTCGATGCTGAAATCCGAGCGAAAGCCACAGATCATCATGGATCTTGAATCAATCCGTATACTACGCGGCCCGAACCTCTGGTCGAACCTGACCGTAATTGAGGCATTGCTGACTCAGACCTGGGAGTTCACCGAAGAATTCAGCTCCCGGATTCAGCTACTTACGCCGCTCCTTGGTGCCAAAGTCGGTGATGGGCTTCAAGACGCCGTCGCAAAGTGCGGTACCGGTGCCCGTGGGGTTGCCCAGGTGGTGGCAGCGGTTGCTCTCGCACTAGAGCAAACAGTTGGCTCCGAAGTCGCATTTACGGATGTCCGCGACACTAACCGAGCGAACGTTTTTCGAATTATCGTTCAATATGAAGAAGAGGAAGTGGGCCGGGCCGCGGTGAGGTTAGCCACCGAGTTCTTTCGCGACGGGCTTGACCAGAAGACTTTAGAACAGCGACTTCAGCATCTACGCTTACTACTCCAAAACGTTAGGCTTGGCCCGAGCACACGGTCCATCGTGGAGGCGGCGCATGCGCGCGGCATTCCGGCGCGACGCCTCATGGAAGGCAATCTAGTTCAATTGGGGCACGGCAAATTTCAACGACGTATCTGGGCATCGGAAACTGACCAAACCAGCGCGATCGGCGAAGCAATTGCTCAGGACAAGGACCTCACCAAGACGCTACTAAGTGCTTGCGGCGTACCTGTTCCGGAAGGGCGCGTTGTCCAAAGTGCCGAGGAGGCCTGGCAAGTCGCGCAAACTTTAGGCTCGCCTGTGGTTATAAAGCCGAAAAGCGGCAATCAAGGCCGCGGGGTTTCCGTGAATTTGTCAACACAGGAGGCTGTCAACGTCGCCTTTGCCGCCGCATCCCGCGAAGGCAAGGTCATTATTGTCGAGCGTTACATCCTTGGACACGACTATCGATTCTTGGTCGTTGACAGCCGTGTGGTTGCGGCTGCTCGTCGACAAGCTCCCTCAGTAGTCGGCGACGGACGCCACAGCATTGTCCAACTCGTCGACGAGGCTAACCGCGATCCTCGCAGGGGTGAGGATCATTCTACAGCATTGAGCAAGCTTCTTCTCGACGAGATAGCGCAGGAAGTGCTGCACGAACAAAACCTGACGATCAAGTCGATCCCAACGCCGGGTCAATTGGTAACACTCCGGCGAAATGCCAATCTTAGTACAGGTGGCACCGCCACAGACGTGACCGATGAAGTAAATCCGGAAGTTGCCGCACGCGTCGTTGAAGCGGCCCAATTGGTGGGACTAGATGTGGCTGGCATCGATGTCGTCGCACCTTCCGTGAATCAACCATTGGAAATGAGTGGAGGCGCAATCGTTGAGGTCAACGCGGCACCTGGTCTACGCATGCACTTATTTCCGTCCTACGGTAAGGCCCGTGCAGTCGGCGAGGCAATTGTCTCGTCGCTTTACGCACCAAGTAACAACGGACGCATGCCTGTGGTAGCAGTCACCGGGACTAACGGGAAAACGACAACTGTACGTTGCATGGCGCACGTGCTGCGGGGTTTAGGTCTCAAAGTCGGCATGACTTGCACCGACGGCATCTATGTAGACGACCGTCGCATCGACACCGGGGATTGTAGTGGTCCACGTAGCGCTCGCACTGTATTGAGTCACCCACAAGTCGAAGCTGCCATCCTTGAAACTGCCCGTGGGGGTATTTTAAGAGAGGGGCTTGGATTTGATCGATGTGACGTTGCCATTGTGACAAACATTGCCAAGGGTGATCATCTCGGGCTCGGAGGCATCGAAACCGAAGAACAACTTGCCGACGTCAAGCAGTCAATCGTGCGCGTGGTTGCCTCCAATGGGTCCGCTGTCCTTAAGGCAAGCGATCCACTTGTCGTTGCGATGGCAAAGCACTGTCCCGGCAATGTCATTTTCTTCGAGAGAGATGGGGATCACCCCGTCATGGTGGCCCACCGGCGGCAGGGTGGCTGCACTGTTTTCGTTCGTGATCGTCAAATAGTAGTGGCAATAGGCCAGCAACAATGGATTATCGCCGCCGTCGACAGGCTACCCCTCGCATACGGTGGGCGCATTGGCTTTCAAGTCGACAATTTGCTCGCCGTAGCAGCGGCTGCCTGGTCATTGAATGTGCCCCGTGATGTCATTCGAGGACAACTCGAGAGCTTTGCAAGTGATGTAACTACGGTACCCGGCCGATTTAACATCTTTGAAACCGCAGGACGCACTGTTATCTCTGACTATGGTCACAACGCGTCCGCCCTGCTGGCTCTGGTAGACGCCATCCGGCGACTGCCACACAGAAGGAGATCAATCGTCTACACCGCCGCTGGCGATCGACGCGACGTGGACATCATGGAGCAAGCCCGCATAATCGGCACTCATTTCGACGAAGTATTCCTGTACGAAGACAAATGCACCAGGGGTCGAGCTGACGGAGAAGTAATTCGATTGATGCGCCGCGGTCTGCAGGACACATTACGTGTCAAACAAGTGTTTGAGACGCGTGGCGAACGAATTGCAATTGAAAATGCACTGGAAAATCTAGACCGCGGCGACCTTTTGCTATGTCAGGTTGACCAAGTTGAGGATGCGCTGGGGTGGATCGAGAACAAACTCGGTTTGCTTGATACTCAATGGGCGAGTCGGTCGACAGCCGCCCGAACTAGTCGATATTCAGCGTCCGATTTGCTTTCGCTTGTATTTCGCTAGCCTACCCGCAAGACACTTCGGCGCCTGGGCCGACTCAAGCGCGCCAGAAGAAACTCGCCGGCGTGGACTCCTGGATTAACCACACAAGAAGTGCTGTTACTGACGAGTCCCCGGACAGGAATCGGTACCAAGCCATGAATTTCGGCTATTTCGACGACGACGCCTAAGAGTATGTCATTACAAGGCCGGATACACCTCGACCCTGGAGCAACTACCTGGGCTCCACTGAGTATGGGGCGATAATAACAAACCATGC
>Ga0075520_1000890_pt1 | contig 13801 bp, 10 predicted proteins | sample NGEPerB_FD_75100 | JGI IMG/M metagenome (GOLD analysis project Ga0075520, IMG submission 75100) | Arctic peat soil microbial communities from the Barrow Environmental Observatory site, Barrow, Alaska, USA - NGEE PermafrostAB12-B | ecosystem: Environmental > Terrestrial > Soil > Wetlands > Peat ... | reverse complement strand
GAGCCTTTCCCTGCGCGAGCCAAGACACAAGCCCAGCGCGGGCCCCTAAAGGCCTCTATTTGGGGCGAACAATAACAGAGTCCCGGCTGGAACGCAAAGCAATAATAGCCATACTACCGGAGTGGAAAACCAAAAGCGGAAAAAGGTGGAGGACAGAAAAGGACGCTTTGCGAGAAAGGTTGCGACTCGTCGCTCGAGGTGGCTGTCGCTAACACGACAGCCGATGGTGTTCAGCGAAGAGCGAAAGGCGAACTGCGGCTCCTACGCCCCACAACACTTCTTGTATTTCTTTCCGCTGCCACACGGACAAGGATCGTTGCGGCCGACCTTCTCGCCGCGGACCACTTGCTGCACAGTTCCGGCTTCGCTTGCACCCGCCATGCGTGCCTGTTCCAGTTCGCGGCGCTTGCGGCGCTGGAAGGCCTCTTCCATGTCGTCCATCGAGGTAGTCGCGCGATTGCGCCGGGAACCAGTGCTGAACGCCGCGACCGCCTGGTCGTTGCTGTCGAAGTCTCCCGACGATATCGCATGCTGCGGAGCGGGAGATGGGGCTTCGATTACCTGCATCAGGTACAAGTAGCGCACCGTCTCTTCTTCGAAGCGCTCCATCATGGCTTCGAACATATCGAACGATTCGCGCTTGTATTCCACCAGCGGATCGTGCTGGGCATAGCCGCGCAAGCCGATGCCTTCCCGCAGATGGTCCATGCTGAGCAAGTGGTCTTTCCACTGCTGGTCGATCACGCTCAACATGATGATGCGCTCGTGATGGCGCATGGCATCGGGGCCGATCAGCGTCTCCTTGGCCTCGTAACGCTCTTTCAGCTTGTCGAAAATGGTGTCGCCGAGTTCCTGGCGGTTCAGCGTTTCGGCCTGGATGCCTTCGGCCGCGATGTCCACCCCAAAACGGGTGAAGACCTGGTTCTTCAGGCTCTTGATGTCCCAATCTTCGGCGTGTGTATCTTTCGCGGTGTATTTATCGAGCAGCCCGCCGAGGATCTCACGAACGTAATCCTCAAGGATCAGCTCTTTCTGATCGATGCCTTCCAGGAGCTGCCGGCGCAATCCGTAAACCGCCTGGCGCTGCTTGTTCATCACATCGTCGTATTCGAGCAGATGCTTACGGGCTTCGAAGTTCTGTCCCTCAACCGCCTTCTGCGCGGCCTCAATGCGCCGCGTGATCAGCCTCGATTCGATCGGTACGCCTTCTTCCATTCCCAGCCGCTGCAGCAGGTTCGACACCCACTCCTTGGCGAAGATGCGCATCAGGTCATCTTCCAGCGACAGGTAGAAACGCGATGCGCCGGGATCGCCCTGGCGGCCCGCGCGTCCGCGCAGCTGATTGTCGATGCGGCGCGCCTCGTGGCGTTCTGTGCCAAAGATAAACAGGCCGCCCAGCGAAACAACTTCCTCATGCTCGGCGTCGGTGACTTCTTTATGGCGAGCGTTGGCCTCGTTCCACTGCGCGGTTGGAACCTGATACTCGTTGCCACCGTAGTAAAAGTAGGAGAGGTTCGGATCGTCGGGCTTGGCCGTGACTTCGCCCGCCACCACCTTGAGGGGCTGCGCCAGTCCCTTCTTGATGCACTCCTGCTTGGCCATGAACTCGGAATTGCCGCCCAGCAGAATGTCGGTGCCGCGGCCGGCCATGTTGGTGGAAATAGTAATTGCGCCCTTGCGGCCTGCCTGGGCAACGATCTCGGCTTCCTTCTCGTGGTACTTGGCATTCAGCACCACATGTTGCTTAAAACCCTTCTTGTTCAGCAGCGCGGAAACCCGTTCTGATTTTTCAACCGAGGTTGTTCCTACCAGCACGGGCTGGCCGGTCTGCGCTAGTCTGATGATCTCGTCCGCCGCGGCGAAGTACTTCTCCTTCTCCGTACGATAGACGACGTCGGAGTTCTCAACGCGCAGCAAAACCTTGTTGGTCGGAATGACAACCACTTCGAGCTTGTAGATCTTGTCGAACTCTGGCGCTTCCGTTTCCGCCGTACCGGTCATGCCGGCCAGCTTCTTGTACATGCGGAAGTAATTCTGGAAGGTGACGGTGGCGAGCGTCTGATTTTCGCGCTCGATCTTCACGCCTTCCTTGGCCTCCACTGCTTGGTGCAATCCATCGGACCAGCGGCGGCCCGGCATGAGGCGCCCGGTGAACTCGTCTACGATGAGCACTTCCCCATCTTTCACCACGTACTCGACGTCGCGGCGATAGAGCGCGTGCGCCTTGATTGCGGTATCCACGTGGTGCTTCAGGTCCCAGTTCTCGGGATCGGCGATGTTGCCGATGCCCAGCAGGCGCTCCACCTTTTCCCAGCCCACATCAGTGACGGTAATGGTGCGGTGCTTTTCGTCCACTACGAAATCGCCGGTAAGGACTTTGTCTTCTCCGAGGCCCTTTTCGATCTCTTCACCTAGCTCCAGTTGAGGAATGATGCGGTTTACGCGGTAATACTTGTCAGTGGACTCCTCGCTCTGGCCGCTGATGATGAGGGGCGTACGCGCTTCGTCGATCAGGATCGAATCCACTTCGTCAACGATGGAATAGTTGTGCCCGCGCTGCACGCAGTCGGTGAGATCGAACTTCATGTTGTCGCGCAGATAGTCGAAGCCGAACTCGTTGTTGGTGCCGTAGGTAACGTCGGCGGCATAGGCTTCGCGCCGCTCGCGATCGTCGAGATCGTGAACGATGACGCCGACCGTCAAACCGAGGAAGGTGTAGAGCTTGCCCATCCACTCCGAGTCGCGCTTGGCCAGGTAGTCGTTGACCGTGACCACGTGGACGCCGCGCCCGGAAAGCGCATTCAGGTAAACCGGCAAGGTAGCAACCAGCGTTTTGCCTTCGCCGGTCTTCATTTCAGCGATCTTGCCCTGGTGCAGCACCACGCCGCCGACCAATTGCACGTCGAAGTGGCGCATCTTCAGCACCCGCCAACTCGCCTCGCGTGCCACCGCAAACGCCTCGGGAAGGACCTCGTCCAGCACCTGTTTCAGCTCACGGTCCTTCTCGTCGGGGTCCTCGACTGCATCCACGCGCCCGCGGATGCGCTGGCGAAACTCTTCGGTCTTGGCCCGGAGCTGCTCATCGCTGAACTGCTTGGTCTCGGGCTCAAGCGCATTGATGCGCTCTACCAGCGGCATAATCCGCTTTATTTCCCGTTCGTTACTAGTGCCAAAAACTTTGGCGATAAGCTTGTTGATCAACGCTGTATTCCTTGAAAGGGACCTGCCTGAATTTTGTTTCGATGAGCCTGGACAGGCCCATCAAGCACACTCCACCCACGTAGAAGGCTAACACATTGGATGTCGCGGAGAAGGCATGGTCGCAGGATTGGAAGTGGGAGATCTAGAGCGGTTCCACGATGTTGTATCCGCCCGGCGCGGCCCGAGTCGAGGGACTTGCTTTTCTGTCTGTCATCCTGAGCGACCCCGAACGCAGTGAGGGGGAAGTCGAAGGACCCCTATAGCTGCAAGAATCACAGCGTAGCCGCGTGGCCCAGCAGCAAGTCCGGGATTGTTGGCGGCCATAGGGGTCCCTCGACTCCTCGGTCGCCGCGGCGACCTCGTCGCTCGGGATGACACCCAAACAACTAACGTGCGCTGATGAATAACCCAGGTTCAGGCCCGCACTACCCAGCCCACAAGCCACTCTGGAATTGTTCCGCGTAGAAAACAACGGGGCGACGCCACAGCAGGAAAGGCGCGACCTTGGCCGCGCCTTCGCTGTTCACGATGTCGGAGGCTATTGCTGCTTGCTGACTGGCTTCCGCATTTTGTTCTGTGGATTTGGCTTCATGGGCGCAGCTTCGGCGCCGGTAATCTCGTTGGCCAAAGCGTCGGCGTGATAGATCTTACGGAGCGACTCGAGGATCGCCCGCGAATCCACTTCGACCGAGCGCGCCACCTTGTCGCTGTACTCGAAGTCCCACGGCAGCGATTCAATGTTGCCATCGAAGACGATCCCCACCACCTCGGCGTTCTTATTGATGACCGGACTGCCGGAGTTGCCGCCGATAATATCGGGTGTGGAAACCGTATTGAATGGTGTGTTGAGGTCAATCGACGACTTGGCTTTCATCCAGCTTTCCGGAAGCTGGTAGGGCGGCTTGCTGCCGTGCTCAGCGGCATGCTTGTAGGCTCCGCCCATGGTCGTAAACCACGGCACGTTTTTGCCGTTCAGCTTGTAGCCTTCCACGGGGCCATAACTGAGACGTAGCGTGAAGGTCGCGTCGGGAGGAACTTTGAACCCTTCCTTGGCGAACAGGGCCTTGCCGATGTACCCGCCATCACGGCGCAGTACCGATTGCACTTCATCTTCATCGCGCTGGTGGATGGCGACAGCATCCGGCTCGATTTGCCGCATGAGTGCGATTAAGGGATCGTTGCTGGCTTCCACCGCAGCTTCGCCGCCTTCGTAGAGCTGCTTGCGAACGGCCACGTCGTCGAGCTTGGTTCCGTCGATCAGCTCCTTGGCGCGCCCGTCCGGAGTCTTACCAGCCAAGGCTTTCTTCACGTCTGCATTGTCGGCGCCCAGGACATCCTGCATTTCGGCCAGACTCTCGGCCAGCAAAGCCTGCTCCAGCGCTTTGTAAGTGGGGGCGGTGGAGAACAAGCGCTGCTCCAGTGTGGGTAAAGCCGAGTCCTGGAAACCGCGGATCCGCTGGTTGCTGGGCTTCTGCTTTTGCTCGGCCACCCGCACGATGTCGCGGGCATAGCTGGCGAGATCGCCGCGAAAACCACCCAACCTGTCCAGGTAGTTCAAGGGCTTGTAAGTCTGCTTCTGAACGGCGACCGCCTTGGCAATTTCGGCCCACGGATCGCCGAACTCAGCCTTGAGCTTGGGATCGGAATTGATAAAGTCGCGCAACGCCTTCTCATCTGCCGCCTTCTTGCCCATCAGATCTTTATCCTGCAATCCGCCCTCATAGCCGGTGACGGCCTTGAAGGAGTTCTGCAGGCCGAAATAGTCGCTTTCGGCTTCGCGGGCATTTTCGTCCGACGCTGCACTGAATTTCTCCAGCATGGCGATGCGACGCTTGTAGGAGTTGAGCTGCCAGGGGTATTGGTAATCGCGCAGGAAGCCGAGCTGGTCTGTTGTCAGCAAACGGCCAGTGCGGCCAGGATGGCCGGAAACGAAAACCAGGTCACCTTCCTTCACGCCCACCGACGACCACTTCAGGTAATCGTGGATCTTGGCCGGCTCTCCGTTTTCATAGGCGCGGAAAAACGAAATATCCAGATCGTAGCGGGGATATTCGAAGTTGTCGGGATCGCCGCCGAAGAACGCCATATCGAATTCGGGCGCAAAGACCAGGCGAATATCGTCGTACTTCTTGTACTTGTAGAGTTGGTACATGGCGCCCGAATACAGGGTGACAACATCGCACCGTATACCTTCGGTTGAACACTCCTTCTCCAGCGACGACATTTCTTCGCGCTGCGCCTTGCCGGCATCGGCGGTGGACATGCCGGGCTTGACCACGGCATTCACCTGGGTAGTAACGTCCTGCATGTTTTCCAGTACGATGAATTCCACGCCGGGACATTTCGGCTCTTCCGCCCTCGTCGGCGCGTAAAACCCATTCTTCATGTAGTCCTTGCCGTTGGTGGAAAGATCGTGGATGCACTCTTGCGCGATGTGATGATTGGTGAAGATCAGTCCGTCGGCAGACACAAAAGAAGACGAGCCGTTGGGAGCGCGAGCGGAAGAAAGCCGCACATGGTCAAGCCAGGCCTGGTCAGGGGCAAAGCCGTACTTGGCCTGGACTTTGTCCTTGGGGAAAGCGTTAAACAACCACATGCCCTCGTCGGCAAAGGCGAAATTGCCCAAGCCGAGCGTAAGGACGCACAGCAGCAGAACGAAACGTTTAATCATGATGACTCCGAACGCGGGGACCCGCGTGAGGTATTGTCCGGTACAGGAACCTCCGGATGGGACAAGCAAACCTTTAACTATAACCCCGGGAGGAAGCGGGAAACAAACAGGCAGTGGGCCAGGCGTCGATCCAGCCCACTGCTATCAACCCGAGTTGTGACAACGACACCGCGCACAGTTGCGTCGAAGCGACAGTCCAGCCTCACTGATTGATGTCTTGCTTCGCTTGCAGACGCTTGATTAAGCCCCGCACGCCGGTCTTGGCCGCATCGGGCGCGCCGGCAAGGGCCATCTCCATTTGCTTGGTTGCATTGTCAAAATCACCCTTGCTGCTGTAGACCCGCGCCAACCCGGCATGCGAAAGCCAAAAATCGGGATACTTCTTCGCCGTCGAAAGATAAAGCGCAAACGCTTCGTCCGCTCGCTTCTCGCGTTGGAGCTGCCGGCCATAGCCGTACAACTGCTGCGCATTGCCGATTCCCAGAGCTTTGTTGCGCGCGCTGGCGGCCTCATCTTTACGGCCCAGGGCATCCAGTATCTGAGCCTTGGTCATCAAGTTCTCGAAGCGCTCCTCGTTCTGAATTGACTTGTTGGCGTCGGTCAGCGCTTCATTCAGGTCCATCTTGTTGTCGGCCAAGTAGGTCGCAGCATCTTCCCATGCGTCCCAGGTGTATTGCGCCAATCCCCGCATCTGCTTTTGCAGACTGGCCTCGACCGCCTCGTTGACATTGACCGCGACTTTGAATGGGACGGCAACCTTGTCCCAGCGCATGGTCACCACGGCGGAGTCGGGTTTGAGCTGGTCGAAATCGTAGGCCAGGGCGTCATGAAACTCGGCCGCCTCGGGCTTGACCGTAACTCGCAAAGCGTCCTCCGCCTGGTTGTAGCTAAAACTTCCCCATGCGGTGTGCATCTTCGAGAAGATGACGGTCCACTGGTCCGCGGTGGGAATCATGTGCAGACCGTAGGTCCCCGCAGCCAGAGGCTGGCCTTCGATCGTGACCGCGTCGGGAAAGGTGATGGTCGTATTCTCATTGGCGCCGGCCCGCCAGACCTCTCCGTAAGGCACCAGGCCGCCGAAGATCTTGCGCCCATTCACCACCGGGCGATGATAGTTGATGGTTATGTCGGTTACGCCAATGCGCTGCATCACGATTGCGTGCTGGCTTTGCCGGGGCAGGTCCAGCAGTGTGGACTGCGCATTACAAAGCGCGGCAGCCAACATTAGGACAGCGGGCAACAGTACCAAACGAAGCTTGTACATGGAACAACCCTCCTTTTACGGTGGCGGATTCTGCAAGGAGAATCGAGCCTTGCAGACATGGCAATTCGGCCCCACGGATGTGACGCTGCCCTTGGACGTGGGACCGGCCTCAAGGTAAGCAGTGGCGGGACGAATATACCGCAATCAACTGCTGGGCCGCAGGGCCGTGTGACAGAAACTGATCGGCGCAATTACGACAGTGGAGGGATGATGGACGATTCCGGAAGCGCCGGAGTATAAAAGATAAGCACTTCAGCGCGGCTTTTCGCCCTGTCAACCGCGCAGTTCACCTTTGCATTTTTCAGGGCGGTGCAGTGAACCGCAAGAGGTATTCATGTCTACGACGGCGCACAGCGGCAAGGGCCTGGAAGGCATAACCGCTGCCAATTCCAGCATTTGTTTCATCGATGGCGATCAAGGCGTCCTGGCCTATCGCGGCATCGACATCCATGAACTGGCCGATCATTCGAACTTCGAAGAAGTCTGTTATCTGCTCTGGTTTGGACACCTGCCCAACCGCGCCCACTTGCAGGAGTTGAAGCTGGGCCTGGCACGCGAACGCAAACTGGACGCCTCCATCATCAGCCTGTTGCGGCAGGCCCCCAAACACGCGCTGCCCATGGACGTTCTGCGCACCACCGTTTCGGCCCTGTCGTATTACGACCCCGAAGAGAAGGTCAACGACCACGAAGCCAATGTGCGGAAGGCGGTTCGACTGACGGCGCAACTTGCTTACGTGGTTGCCGCCTACGATCGCATCCGCAAAGGCAAGCCGCTGATCGAGCCTGACCGTTCGCTGTCCCATGCGGGCAATTTTCTTTACATGCTAAGTGGCGAGATCCCAAGCCCGACGGCAGAGCGCGCCTTCGACATCGCGCTTATCCTGCACGCCGATCACGAACTGAATGCCTCGACGTTCGCGGCGCGCGTGGTGGCAGCGACCCTAAGCGACATGCACTCAGCCGTGACTGCCGCCATTGGGGCGCTAAAGGGGCCACTGCACGGCGGCGCCAACGAGGCGGTCTTCCGTATCCTCGAAGCGGTGGACGCATCGGGGGCGGATCCCGTCGAGTACGTGAAAGGAATGCTGGCGCAGAAGAAGAAAGTCCCCGGATTTGGGCATCGCGTGTATCACACGGAAGATCCGCGGGCCACGCATCTGCGGACGATGTCGCGCGATCTGGGAGAATCCAGCGGCAACACCAAGTGGTTCGAAATCTCGCGCAAGATCGAGGAGTTCATCGTCGCCGATCGCAAGCTTAACGCCAACGTTGACTTCTATTCGGCTTCCACCTATCACACGCTGGGCATCGACATTGATTTGTTCACGCCGGTGTTTGCCGTGTCACGCGTGGCGGGCTGGACGGCGCACGTGATCGAACAACTCAATGACAATCGCTTGATTCGGCCCCGCGCCGAGTATCAAGGACCGGTATATCCGAACAAGTACGTGCCGATGGAGAAGCGGTAGGGCAGTAGCCAGTTGCCAGTTGCCAGTTGCCAGTATTCAGTTGGAAGACCGTGGCCGAACCAACGAGTCCGGCTTGCGGGACGATGACTTGATTGGGTCAACTACTTCGCGCCGGACTTTTTCTTGCTTTGGGACACCAGCATGTCCAGCCTGCGCCCATGCTCTGAGGTTTCAATCAGGGTAGCGAGCCGCTTGTCTCTCGTTTCCTCCCGCTTCGCGCTAATCACCCACCAAGTCGCGGTTCGTCGATAACCGGGAGGTTGGGCCTGAAAAAACTCCCACGCCTTCTCGTGCCCCCGAAACTGCTTCTCATGCGCTCCCTCTAGCTTGCACGTGCTTCGCTCGTACGAATACTGCATTGCCTTCTGCTCATCGCGCCCCGCAAACGCCTTGAGTCCCGGGGGCATCATGCGTCCAACCCGCTTCAGTTCGCCAACGCGCTTGATGTTCACAGCGCTCCAGAAGCTTTTCGGCTTTCGCGGGGTGAAGCGATGGGTGTAGCTGACGTCATCTACGCCCTTTTTTATTCCGTCGATCCAGCCGAAACAGAGTGCTTCATCCACGGCCTCCGGATAGCTAATGCCAACTTTGCCCGACTTTTTCTTGTAGAACCCAACCCAAAGCTCGTGGGCTTTGCCGTGATTCGATGCCAACCATTCTCGAAAGTCAGACGCCGATTGAAAGAACGCGATTTTCATGGCAAGTCCCATTTAGCCTAACGCTTAGAGCTGAGGCTAGCCGCCTCTTCTCCGAATCGCCGCTTCCCCGCCCCGAATCTAACTAAACCGTTAGAATAGAGCCAGAAATGCAGCGGGTCTACCTCGACAACAACGCCACCACTCCGCTTCTTCCCGAAGTGTTTGAGGCCATGCGCCCCTACTTCTTCGAGAAGTTCGGCAACGCGTCGTCCATTCATCAGCAGGGACAGCAGGCGCGCTCCGCGGTGGAGCACGCGCGCGAGCAGGTTGCGGAGTTGCTGAACTGCCGTCCGGCGGAGATCGTATTCACCAGCGGCGGCACCGAGGGCGACAACCTGGCGCTGTTTGGGCTGATGAAGCCGGGCGATCACCTAATCACCTCGAGCGTGGAGCATCACGCGGTGCTCAACGCATGTAAGCGGCTCGAAGAGATGGGTTGCACCGTGACTTACTTGCCGGTGGACGGGCGGGCGCTGGTTGACCCTGATGATGTGCGGCGCGCGTTACGCCCCGCGACTAAGCTCATCAGCATCATTCTGGCGAACAACGAAACCGGTGTGCTGCAGCCGGTGAGCGAGATTGGCAAGATCGCCAGCGAAGCTGATGTCTACTTCCACACCGACGCCGTGCAGGCTGCCGGCAAAGTGCCGCTCGACGTGAAGCAGATTGGCTGCGATCTGTTGACCATCACTGGCCATAAGATGCACGGCCCGCAAGGCGCGGGGGCGCTGTTCGTGCGCAGGGGAACCTTGCTGCAACCGATGATGTATGGCGGGCGCCACGAGCGTTCGCGCCGGGCTGGAACGGAGCACCTGGCGGGCATCGTCGGACTGGGCAAGGCGGTGGAGATTGCTCGCGAAGGATTTGCGGACGGCAGCGTCGAGCGAATGGCCGGGCTGCGCCACCGGCTGGAGCGTGGGATCGTCGAGAGTGTCGAGCAAATTGGCTTAAATAGTGGCGACGCGACGCGCGTGCCCAACACGACCAACATTTACTTCGATTGCATCGAAGGCGAGGCCATGGTCATTGCGCTCGATCTCAAAGGACTGTCAGTTTCGACCGGAGCCGCGTGTTCGTCCGGCGCAATTGAACCTTCGCACGTTTTGACGGCGATGGGACTCTCGCCGGACCGCGCGCGCGCCAGCATCCGCTTCAGCCTGGGCAAGCAAAACACCGCAGACGATGTGGAGTTCGCGCTGTCGCTGGTGCCGGAAGTTGTTGCGCGGTTGAGGGAGATCAGTCCGGTGTATCGGAAAGCCGTCAGCTCTCAGCCGTCGGCTCTCAGCTAAGCCGGTGGCCACACGGCTTATTCTTTCCGAGGTTTGTCAGACATATGATGCGAGTTAAAGATTATCCTGGCATAGCGGACTGGCCGCCAGAGCCTGGTGGGGCTTTTCACAGGGGGCAGAGTTTTCCCACCGATCAGAAGGTGGTCGTCACGAGAATATTTCCTGTAACTAACGAGTTTGTCACCTTTACATGTGCGTTTGACGGAGCGGAGCACACTTACGACCTGCGTCTGGAAGACAAAGACATTGCAGCGGAGTTTGCTCGTTTGCTCTCTCGTCACGTCGGTACGACGCTAGAAGTCTTTGGGGAATTCAGGTTAGACGTTTAGGTCTTTTCAATGGATAGTTCCGGTCAGACCGTAGCTGTGGCCATGTCGGGAGGAGTGGACTCCTCCGCCGTCGCGGCATTGTTGTGCGAGCAGGGCCATACCGTCGTCGGCCTCACGCTGCAGCTCTGGAACCAGCGCCGGTTGGCCGGTCACGAGAGCATGCCCGAGTCGGTGCAGGGGCGCTGTTGCTCCATTGATGACGTTTACGATGCACGCCGCGTGGCCGAGACGCTTGGCATTCCGTATTACGTCGTCAACCAGGAACAGCGCTTTGAGGACGACGTGGTGCGTCCGTTCGTCTCGGAGTATCTTTCCGGGCGCACGCCCATCCCGTGCAGCCTGTGCAATAACCATCTGAAGTTCGATCAGCTTTTGATCACCGCGCGGCAGATTGGGGCGGAACTGCTGGCCACCGGACATTATGCGCGCAACGAGTTCGACGATCGCACTGGGCGCTGGGTGTTGAAGCGGCCTGCCGACCGCGCCAAGGACCAGACGTATTTCCTCTTCGGGCTGACGCAGGAGCAGCTAAGCCGTACTCTGTTTCCGCTCGGCGAGATGCGCAAGCCCGAAGTGCGCGAGGAGGCCAGGCGCGCCGGACTTCGGCTGTTCGAAAAGCCCGACTCGCAGGAGATCTGCTTCATTCCGGGCGGCGACTATAAGAAGTTTCTCGACGCCTATCTTGCGGAGCAGGGCGAAGAGTTTCCCGACACCGCGGGCGAACTGGTCACTGCCAGCGGCGAAGTGGTCGGCTCACACAGTGGCATTCACAACTTCACCGTGGGCCAGCGCAAGGGACTCGGCATGGCCACGGGCTCGCCGCTGTACGTGTTGGAAATTCGCGGAGACAAGCACCAGGTCGTGGTGGGCAGTGGCGACGAGTTGTTCTCGCGGACGTTGCGCGCCAAGGCAATGAACTGGATCGCCATTGACGAGCTGCGCGAGCCCATGCGCGTGCAGGCCAAGATTCGGCATCGGCATGAAGCTGCGGATGCGGTCATCGAGAAGACCGGCCACGACGAGGTGCTGGCGACGTTCGACGAACCACAGCGCGCCATTACTCCCGGTCAGGCCGTGGTGTTCTATGAAGGCGACGTAGTCGTGGGTGGCGGCTGGATAACCTAGGCCATCGGTGACCTACTATGGCATCATGACCGGTGTGTTATACGGAGGCTCGACCATGCCAAATCGCGCTGAACCCACTGCCAATGCCAAGTCCCAAATCGCGAAAATCATCGCCACTCTGTCGGACACTTGGAATCGGCACGACATGGCAAACTTCGCGGCGCAATGCACCGAGGACGCCGATTTTGTCAATGCGGTTGGAATGCACTGGCGAGGCCGAGCTGAGATAGAGGCCCATCACGTTGCCGTGCATCGCACCATGTTCCGAAGCAGCACCTTGCGGAATTTGGATTATTCGCTGCGGCTTCTGTCGCCTGGAGTCGTGCTGGCGCACATCCGCTGGGAGATGACCGGCCACGAGTCGCCGCCGGGATCGCATTTTCCCGAAGTCCGCCGCGGTGTGATCACTGCCGTGCTGGTTGAAGAGGGCCAGCGGTGGCTGATCGCAGCATTTCACAACACTGACATCATCCCAATACCGATGCCGGCCGGGGAGGGGCAGCCTTAATCGCTTCGCGAATGTGCTGCTGCGTCTCGTCTCCCGCGTTGGGAGCGAAGAGAATCCCCACCACCCAGGACGTGGTTGGCGGCAGGGATCACCTAGCCGGCCGTTCCGGTTATCACTGTTACAATCGAGGTGCAGGCTGTCTGCCCGCACCTTTTCTAACCCATGAAGTGTCCATTCTGCGGCTTTGAAAACGACAAAGTGGTGGATTCGCGCGAAAGCAAGGAAGGCGAATCCATTCGCCGCCGCCGCGAATGCCTGAAGTGCGAGAAGCGCTTCACCACCTATGAGCGGATCGACGAGATTCCTTACATGGTGGTCAAGAAAGACGGGCGGCGCGAAAAGTTCGAGCGCCAAAAAGTTTTGAATGGGCTGTTGCGGGCCTGCGAGAAGCGGCCTGTCTCCATGAGTAGACTGGAGCAGATCGTCAATGATGCCGAGGGCTTCGTGGTGGACTCGCCCGATCGCGAGCGCAAAACCAGCGAAGTCGGCGAACTGATCATGAATCGCCTGAAGCGCATCGATAAGGTCGCCTATGTACGCTTCGCCTCGGTTTATCTCGACTTCAAAGACGTGCGCGAGTTCATGGCTGAGTTGAAGGAACTGCTCGACACCAAGGACAACACGTCGGCCAAAGCCAAGTCCGGAGACTGATTCCGGCCAGTTAGATGGAACGATAATGTCATATAAAGTCACGTTAATACCCGGCGATGGCATCGGTCCCGAGGTGGTGAATGCGAGCGTCCGGATACTGGAAGCTACCGGCGTCAAGTTCGAGTGGGAAAGCTTCGCTGCCGGTGCCGAAGCCTTCGAAAAGTACCAGGAGTACATCCCCAAAGAACTCACAGAGTCCATCGAGCGCACCCATCTTGGTCTGAAAGGCCCGGTGACGACGCCCATCGGCGGCGGCTTTTCGAGCATCAACGTGGCGTTGCGCAAGCAATTTGAGCTGTTCGCCAACTTCCGGCCTATCCGCAATCTGCCGGCGGTGGCAACTCGCTATCCCGGCGTCGATCTGGTCATTATTCGCGAAAACACCGAGGGGCTTTACTCGGGCATCGAGCACGAAGTCGTGCCGGGCGTGGTGGAGAGCCTGAAGATCATCACCGAGAAGGCTTCCACGCGCATTGCCCGGTTTGCCTTCGAATACGCGCGGCGTATGCATCGCAAGAAAATTCACGCCATCCACAAGGCCAACATCATGAAGCTGTCGGACGGCCTGTTCATCCGCTGTTCGCGCAACATCTC
>Ga0075520_1000889_pt1 | contig 13804 bp, 8 predicted proteins | sample NGEPerB_FD_75100 | JGI IMG/M metagenome (GOLD analysis project Ga0075520, IMG submission 75100) | Arctic peat soil microbial communities from the Barrow Environmental Observatory site, Barrow, Alaska, USA - NGEE PermafrostAB12-B | ecosystem: Environmental > Terrestrial > Soil > Wetlands > Peat ... | reverse complement strand
GGCCACGTGCGCGCCCGCCATCATGGACTTCAGCACATCGCTGGCGTCGTGCACGCCACCGGTGATGGCGATGTAGGTCTCGACCTGGTGATACAGAATGGCGGCCCAGTGGAGACGGAGACGCAGCTCATGCGGGCTGCTCAAGACCAGGTTCGGCATTACCTCCATCTCCTCCAGGTCGAAGTCGGGCTGATAGAAGCGATTGAAGATCACGATGCCGTCGGCCCCTGCTTCCGACAAGCGCTTGGCAAAGTTGGCGCACGATGTGAAGTACGGCCCCAGCTTCACCGAGATCGGGATGTGCACCTGCTTACGAATGGCACGCACCAGGTCGCAATAACGGTCTTCCAGCGCGGCCGCGGTGAGCAGCGGATCGCTGGGGATGTCGAAGATGTTCAGCTCCAGCGCGTCGGCTCCGGCTTCCTCCATGTACTCGGAGTAGCGCACCCATCCGCCCGGTGAGCTGCCATTCAGGCTGGCGATGACCGGAATTTTCACTGCGGCTTTGCCTTTGCGCAGCAGTTCCAGATAGCGATCGGGGCCGACATGATACTTCTGCATGTCAGGCAGATAGGAAGTGGCTTCGGCGTAGCTGTTGGCGCCGTATTCCAGCGCGCTGTCAATGTTCTCGCTCTCCGCCTCGATCTGCTCTTCGAACAGCGAGTACATCACGATGGCTGCGGCCCCGGCATCTTCCATGCGGGGGAAGTTTTCCAGCTTCTCCGTCAGCGGCGAGGCCGATACTACGACCGGGTTCTTCAGCTTCAATCCCAGATAATTTGTCGAAAGGTCGATCACAGTCTCATCTCCTCGTGCTTAGGCTTTATCAACGCCCATCGCGGCCATGTGCTGGTACAGCTTCCAGCGCTCGTTGACGTTTTCCTGCGCCTGCTGCAGCAGCTTCTTGGCCTCGTCAGGATCGCTGTTGACCAGCATGGTGTAACGCGTCTCGTTGTAGATGTATTTTTCCAGGGGAATGCTGGGGGCCCGCGAGTCCAGCACAAACGGATTCTTGCCTTCCTTGGCGAGCGCGGGATTGTAACGGAACAGCGGCCAGTGTCCGGAGTTCACCGCAGCCTTCTGCTGGTCGATGCCGTACACCATGTCGTAGCCGTGCGCGATGCAGTGGCTATAGGCGATGATGATGGACGGCCCATCGTGCGCCTCGGCTTCCATGAATGCCTTCATGGTCTGGGTGTCGTTACCGCCCATGGCGACGTGGGCCACGTAGGCCCGGCCATAATTCATGGCCATCATGGCGATGTCCTTCTTGGGAGTGCGCTTGCCGCCGGCGGCAAACTTGGCCACCGCGCCCAGCGGCGTAGCTTTCGACATCTGCCCGCCGGTGTTGGAGTACACCTCGGTATCGAGCAGCAGGATGTTGACATTGGCGCTGGAGGCCAGCACATGGTCGAGGCCGCCAAACCCGATATCGTAGCCCCATCCATCGCCGCCGACGATCCACACGCTCTTCTTGACCAGTTCGTCAGCAAGGGCCAGCAGATCGCGGGCTGCCGGTGCCTGGTTGTTCGCCAGCTTCTCCTTCAATGCCTTCACACGTTCACGCTGCGCGAAAATCCCTTCTTCGGTGGACTGATCGGCGGAGAGAATCTCAACCGCCAGTTGTTCGCCGATGCTCGATGCCAGACGCTCGACCAGCTCCTTGCCATACTGGTTCTGCTTGTCGATGGCGAGCCGCATGCCCATGCCGAATTCGGCGTTGTCCTCAAACAGCGAGTTCGACCAGGCCGGGCCGCGACCCTCGGAGTTCACGCTGTAAGGCGTTGTCGGAAGATTGCCACCGTAGATGGACGAGCAGCCGGTCGCGTTGGCAATCATCGCCCGATCGCCAAACAGCCGGGTCATCAGTGAAATGTAGGGGGTTTCGCCGCAACCGGCGCAGGCGCCCGAGAACTCAAACAGCGGCTCCAACAGTTGCTGGTCTTTCACCTGGCCGTGGGAGAGCTTCTGGCGCGACAACTCGGGGATGGACAGGAAGTAGTCCCAGTACTGGTTGTACTTCTCGCGCAGCGCAGGCTGCGCTTCCATGTTGATGGCCTTGTGCTTGGCTTCGCTCTTACTCTTGGCGGGGCAGACCGCGACGCACAGTCCGCAGCCGGTGCAATCTTCCGGCGCGACTTGCAGCGTGTATTTCAGCTCGGAAAATTCGCGCCACTTGGGGACTGCCGTCTGGAAGCCCTCGGGCGCATGATTGATGCTGCTGGCGTCGTAAACCTTGGCGCGAATGACGGAGTGCGGGCAAACCATGACGCACTTGCCGCACTGGATGCACAGCTCCTCGTCCCACACCGGAATTTCCAGGGCGATGTTGCGTTTCTCCCACTGCGTGGTAGCGGTGGGGAAAGTGCCGTCGATGGGCATCGCACTGACCGGAATCTGGTCGCCATCCCCGGTAATCATCAGGGCTTCGACGTTGCGCACAAACTCGGGAGCGCCGGCGGAAACCGTCGGGCGCATCTCGAACTTCGACGAGGCGCTTTGCGGAATTTTCACTTCATGCAGGTTCTCGAGTGAGGAATCTACGGCGGCAAAATTCTTGCGCACGATCGACTCGCCGCGCTTGCCGTAGGTTTTCTCGATGGAGTGCTTGATGGCGGCGATGGCTTCGTCGCGCGGCAGCACGCCGCTGATGGCGAAGAAGCAGGTCTGCATGACGGTGTTGATGCGGCCGCCCATTCCGGCGGCACGCGCCACCTCCACTGCGTCGATTACGTAGAAGCGCAGCTTCTTGGTGATGATTGCCTGCTGCGCCGAGCGCGGCAGGTTGTCCCAGACCTCGTCGGGACCGAACGGGCTGTTGAGCAGGAAAACCGCGCCAGGATCGGCAGCCTTGAGCACGTCGAGACGTTCCATGAAGCTGAACTGGTGGCAGCCCACAAAATTGGCGCGCGAGATCAGGTAGGTGGAGCGAATCGGTTGCTTGCTGAAGCGCAGGTGCGAAATGGTGACCGCGCCCGACTTCTTGGAGTCGTAGACGAAGTAGCCCTGCACGTTCAGGTCGGTTTCTTCGCCGATGATCTTGATACTGTTCTTGTTTGCGCCTACGGTGCCGTCGGCCCCAAGCCCGTAGAACATGGCGCGCACCGTCTCCGGTGCTTCGGTGGAGAACGCCGGATCGTAGGTCAAGCTGGTGTGGGTGACATCGTCGTTGATGCCGATGGTGAAGTGGTTCTGCGGATTGGGTTTCTTCAGCTCGTCGAAAATCCGCGTCACCATCGCCGGCGTGAATTCCTTCGACGACAACCCATAGCGGCCACCGATCACCTTGGGGAACGCAGCCATCGGGGCCTTGCCCGCGGTGAAGCCCTCAGTCAGGGCGGTGATGATGTCTTGATACAGCGGCTCGCCGATGCTGCCCGGTTCCTTGGTGCGGTCCAGCACCGCGATGCTCTTCACGGTTGGAGGCAACGCTTGCAGGAAGTGCTCGACGGAGAAGGGCCGCATCAAGTGGACTTTCAGCACCCCAACTTTGCGGCCTTGCGCGGTGAGGTAGTCCACGGTCTCCTGGACCGCTTCGGCGCCCGAGCCCATAACGATAATGACGTGCTCGGCATCGGGTGCGCCTTCGTACTGGAAGAGCCGGTACTGACGACCTACGATCCCGGCGAATTTGTCCATCGTGTTCTGCACGATGGTGGGACAGGCCAGGTAATAGGGATTTACCGACTCACGGCCCTGGAAATAAACGTCAGGGTTTTGCGCCGAGCCGCGCAGCACGGGATGGTCGGGCGAGAGGGCGCGCTCCCGGAAAGCGCGAACCAGATCGTCGTCGATCATGGCGCGCATATCGTCCAGGCTGAGCTGTTCAATCTTGGAAACTTCATGCGAGGTGCGGAAGCCATCGAAGAAATGCAGGAAGGGAATGCGCGACTCCAGCGTCGCGGCATGCGCGATCAGCGCCAGGTCCATCGCCTCCTGCACCGAATTCGACGAGAGCAGGGCGAATCCCGTTTGGCGAGTGGCCATGGCATCGGAGTGATCGCCGAAGATGGACAGGGCCTGCGCCGCGAGGGAGCGCGCCGCAACGTGAATCACCGTCGGGGTCAGCTCGCCCGCGATCTTGTACATGTTGGGGATCATCAGCAGCAGACCTTGCGATGAGGTGAACGTGGTGCCCAATGCGCCCGCCTGCAATGCGCCGTGCAACGCGCCGGCAGCGCCACCTTCGCTTTGCATTTCGATGACGTTGGGAATGGTGCCCCAGATGTTCTTTTCGCCAATCGAGGACCACGCGTCCGACGACTCGCCCATGGGCGAGGAAGGCGTGATGGGGTAAATGGCGGCGATCTCGCTGACGTGGTAGGCCACGTAGGCGACGGCCTCGTTGCCGTCAAGGGTCACCTGGCTTCTCGACCCTTTCCCCTTAACCAGCTCCTTGTCCTCGGGCGAAGGTTCCGCGGTATTGGTTCCACCGCGTGCCTGGGCAGTGTTGGCGTCATTGATGGCTGCGGCAGCAGGATATTCAGTTGTTTTCACGTCGATTTTATCCCCCAGACCGGCTCATGCGCGCGGTCTGTCTGTGCTTAAGAATTCGCTACTGTTCAAGATAGCGGGCGGGGTGAAACGGGCAGTGATGGGGGCACTAACCAGTCTGTGACCGCCGTCACATACAGGTGTTTGCCACTGTGTGTGAAAAAGGGTGGTTTCCGCCTTAGTCACACTTCTATGACGCTGCCGTCACAGAAGCGGGGACGATGTCGGCCTAGAATGCAGAGTGCTGAAGTGTGCCGCGATCCTTGCCGGCGGCGGCGCCATCCTTGGAGGCATCGTGAAAGTTACCAGGCTGTTAACCCTACTTGGATTTGCTATCCTCCTCATACTATCTGGCAGCGCGCTTGCCCAGACAGCTCCGACGGCACCTATCCTGCTCAAGGGCGCTCCCATGGGTGCGGTGAAGTTCGATCACACGGCACACCTGAAAGTGGCCGGCAAATGCGACGTTTGCCATCACGCGTCGAAGCCGGAGAAGCCGCTGAAGGCTTCACAAGAAGCTTGTACCGATTGCCATACCAACCCCGCCACGCCGCCAGTCACCACCAAGTTGCAGGCGGCTTTCCACAACCCGACCGCAACCGCCGGACTCTGCATCGATTGCCATAAGACACAAAACAGTCAGGGCAGGGCAGCGCCGGTGAAATGCGCGGATTGCCACAAGAAGAGCAACAGCTAGCCAGTCGGGCAATCGCTCTACTTCGCGCGCTTCTTCTTTGCAGGCTCAGGGGCCGAGCCGCCCAACTGACCGGTAACGCTGGCAAGCACCTTTTGGAACGCTTCTTCCTTCGTCAGTTCTTTCTTGCCAGTCTTGTTATGCCGGTATTTGTGTTCGTAGCTACAAGTTCGGCAGCGCACTTTCTGCACTTCGTCGGCTGCCATCGAGACTACGGCGTGGTCGGTGGTGCGCTTGCAACGCGAGCAGTAATCGTCAACGTAATCGCCTAGGCGCATAGTTCTCTCTCACCCCGATTCTATTACCGTTGTCCAGGCATTTGCGCTGACTCTTTACCACTGAAGTGGTACGTACCATACTGCGTACGGGGGATTTGCTCTGCTCATTTCCAATGTAACAATCGCTTTATTGGATCGACCCGCTGTAGAGAGCAGCGGACAGGGAAGGCGAGCGCATAGCGAAGTTGTCACGTTTCTTCGTTGCTCCATTTCCTCCATAGGTTGGCGGAATTCTGGGCCGTTTCGGTTTTCGGATGTGCAACTGGGCGCTGCGCTTCCGGACAGAATTCCGCCCTTTTTATTTGGTACGATCACGACGTTCTTGCAGCCTGTGCGTAGACAAGAAGCCTCGTGGCTGGTTCGTACGGGCTTTTTCTGGTTTATCCGAGTTCCCGATGTTCGGGGCGGTCAGATACTGAAGCCCAGGTTGTTGTCTCCCCATTACGACGAAAAGCCCCGGTGAAGAACCGGGGCTACTGACGTTTCGAGACAGCTACATCTGCAGCGTGACCTTGTACCCCTTCGCTTTCAGTTGACGGGCAAGTTCTTCGGTAGACAGGGGCAAGCCAGCGACACGCCCTGCAGCCTTCTCCCTCGCCATATACTCGACGGTCGGCGCGAAGAACTCATGTACGATAAACCACACGGGATAGTTGCGGACTGAGGGGTAGCCGAGCGGGTCTTGATCGTTCCCGTTCCAGCGTATTGCGATGTTGCGTTTACCGGCATAGGTGACGATGGCGACGACCCAACTGTTCTCTCCGTCGCTGTGGATGATTTCGTCGATGGAGGACAAGCGGTCTTTAGGCGAAGTGACTTGTTCGGGCGGAATATAAGGCATTGAAGCCTCCTCTCTTCGTCTTACAATGCCACAAATTAGGTTTATAAGCAACAAAATTATGGTTGCAGGCTAAATATCTGCAATTGCAAGCTAAATTATTCGACGCAAGCCCTTCATTGGCATTCTGTACCTCCGCTGGACACGCTTGCAAGGCCTACTGCCCGGCGCGGCCGCAATCCCTACGGGACTGCGCGGGAGGGGGCGCGAGTTGCGGAACGTTTGCGGTGTCCTTTGGAAGATTGCGCCATAGAATTCGGCTCATCTTTCTCCCATCACGTCCCTACGTGAGTCCGGTCACACCGCCCGGCGACAAAATGTGTTAAGTGTAACGACGTGGTAGGCGTGCGTTCCCACGCATGCTTTATAAGACACTTAGCGCCGCTGTGTATGGCATCGACGCCAGCCTGATCGAGGTTGAAGTCGATGTCGCTGCGATCAAGGCCGATCACGACACGTTCATGACGGTCGGGTTGCCCGACACCACGGTGCGCGAAAGCCGCGAGCGCATCCGAGCGGCGCTCAAGAACAGCGGCTACGACATTCCAACCACCACGACCACCATTAATCTGGCCCCTGCCGACATTCGCAAGGAAGGATCGGGATTCGATCTTCCCATGGCCTTGGGAATCCTTGGCGCTTATGGAGGCTTGAACAACAAGCCGCCGGACGATACGCTCTTCGTCGGCGAGTTGTCGCTCGACGGCGGAGTGCGCGGCATCCGGGGAGCATTGCCCATTGCCGTAACCGCGCGAGCAAATAAGATCCGCAGACTTATCGTTCCCGAGGTCAACGCGCGCGAGGCCGCATTGGTCGATGGCGTTGATGTTTACCCGGTCCACTCGTTGATCGAAGTGGTCCAGCTCCTGAATACCGGCAACGGCATCCTTCCGATCAAGGTTGACACCCACGCGCTGCTGGAGACTTCACAACAATTTGGGGTGGACTTCGGCGATGTGCGGGGACAGCAGACGGCCAAGCGGGCCATCGAGATCGCCGCCGCCGGCGGGCACAACCTGCTGATGATTGGTCCGCCGGGCTCGGGCAAGACCATGCTTGCCAAACGCATGGCCACTATCCTTCCGCCGTTGACGTTTGACGAAGCCCTGGAGACAACCAAAATTCACAGCGTGGCCGGAGTTCTGGATTCCACCAGCGGGCTGGTGGGGACGCGCCCCTTCCGCTCGCCGCACCACACCATCTCGGATGCGGGGCTGATTGGCGGTGGCATGATCCCGCGTCCCGGCGAGGTGTCGCTAGCCCACAACGGAGTGCTGTTCCTGGATGAGTTGCCGGAGTTCCCGCGCAATGTCCTGGAGGTGATGCGACAGCCGCTGGAAGACGGGACCGTGACCATCGCGCGCGCCGCCATGTCGCTCAGCTTTCCGGCGCGTTTCATGCTGGTGGCGGCCATGAATCCCTGTCCTTGCGGATATTTCAACGACCGTTCGCGCGAATGCCACTGCACGCCCATGATTATCCAGCGGTATGTGTCGAAGATTTCCGGCCCGCTGCTGGACCGCATCGACATCCACATTGACGTGCCTTCGGTAAATTATCGCGAGTTGAGGGGCGGCGTTATGCCGGAGAGTTCGGCTGACATCCGCGCCCGCGTCATTCGCGCCCGCGAGACGCAATTGGTGCGCTTCGGCAGCGAAGGCGAGCGCATTTACGCCAATGCTCAGATGGGCTCGCGTGAGATCAGGAAGTACTGCGAGCTGGGTACGGACTCCGAGCACCTGCTGGAACGGGCCATGGCGAAGCAGGGCCTTAGCGCGCGGGCGCACGACCGCATTCTCAAAGTCGCGCGCACGGTGGCCGACCTTACCGGGGCCGAAACCATCGAGCCTGGGCACATCGCGGAGGCAATCCAGTATCGGACGCTGGATAGAACGTTTTGGGCGTGAGTCGGGATGGGTGGTGCAGCAAGCTGTTCTTGATTGCAATCTTGCAAATTGATTGATGGGGGCCCACAATGAACCCAGTTTTGCATGTAGAAACTGTTCGCTGTTTGCGAGGCTCCGGTGCGCGTTGGCTGACCTCGCCATGAGAAATCGTGAAACGTTCCCTTCGGGAAGTGCTGGCTGATTCACACATTGCAGCCGTTGCTATCGCCGTGCTTCTTCTGTCGTCCCTTGACGCGGCATTCCGAGGTTTCTGGGTTCCGGTTTCCCGCGCCGTCGGTTACTTAGTCACTGCCGTTTTGATCGTAGATATTCCGTACTTCTCTCCAACACTTACTATTGCGGACCGCCTCATGTTGATGAGTACGTTTGCGTATCTTTACTACGCCATTGTCAGCCTGTCGGCAGCCTGGCTGCTGTCGCGCTGGGTATATGGGCTGGGGCCATTCCGCAGCTTAAACGGTTACCGCAGCAAACTAATCAGGAGGGAACATGCTCGAGCGGTTGAAGAAGGCCCTGGTGAATAGTTTCGTTGGCGCGATCGGTCTCGGCTGGCTATTGGCGCAAGGTATTCTGCACTTTGCGTCCGTGTTCAGTGCACCGATTTCAGAATGGCTGGTGCGACGTGAATATCGCGGAGTCACGGACCGAGCCACTGCCCAGATAGGCTTCTCACTCCAAGATGCACTTCCTGAACTGGTCAAGTCCCTTTCACTTCTCCTGCTCGGATATCTTCTACTGCGCTGGCTGTACTTCAAGCCGTTGGAACAACAGACAGCGGAGCCGTCTGCAAAACAGTCCTGAGGTTCAGCCGCTAACCCGGGAAATCGGCTTGTAGGCGACGGGGTAGCGACTGCGAATCTGGTCTTATTCCGTGCTGCCAACCGCTACAATCGTTCAGGAATCGGTCGATGAAGCAGCACGCCACCAACATCGTTCGCGAGCTGCGCAACCGCGGCTTCCAGGCCTACTTCGCTGGAGGCTGCGTGCGCGACACGCTGCTCGGGGTTGAGCCCGCCGATTACGACGTTGCCACCGATGCCACGCCCCCGCAGGTGATGCGCATCTTTCCTGAAACCTACGCCGTCGGCGCGCAGTTCGGGGTCGTGCTGGTGCCGATGAAAATTCCCACCCAAGCAAGAGAAAGTGGGCAGCCGGTCGATAAAAATCCCCACCCAAGCAAAGGAAGCTTGGGTGGGGCACCCAGTGGCTTCTCGATCCCACTCATTCGAAAACCGCGAATGAGTGGGGCACCCGGCTTGGATGGGGCGCCCGGCGAGGATCACGGCGATGCGGCGCCATCCGAACATCCGAACTACGTCGAGGTGGCCACCTTTCGCAATGATGGAACGTACTCCGATGGGCGCCATCCCGACCAGGTGAGCTACGCCAAGGACCCGCAGGAAGATGTGCAGCGGCGCGACTTCACCATCAACGGATTGCTGATGGATCCCTTGGACGGCAACCGCGTGCTTGATTTTGTGGGTGGCCGCGACGACTTGCGGGCGGGCGTGATCCGCGCCATTGGCGATCCCGAACGCCGCTTCAGCGAAGACAAGTTGCGCATGTTGCGGGCGGTACGCTTTGCGGCCCGCCTCGACTACATCATCGATCCGGCAACATTTGCGGCGATTCAGCGGCTGGCGCCACAAATTCACCAGGTGAGCGCCGAACGCGTGCGCGACGAGTTGACCAAGATGCTCACCGAAGGCAGTGCGCGGCAGGCGTTTGAGTTGCTCGACAGCACCGGCTTGCTGAAGGAAGTGCTGTCCGAGGTGGACCGCATGCACGGGGTTGAACAACCGCCGCAGTTCCATCCCGAGGGCGATGTGTGGATTCACACTCTTCTGCTGCTGGAGAAATTGCCGCCTCGTTGTTCGCGCACGCTGGCCTGGGGCGCGCTACTGCACGATGTTGGCAAGCCACCGACTTTTCGGGTGGCGCCGGACCGCATCCGCTTCGACGGACATGTTGAGGTGGGGGTGCGCATGGCGGAGGAAATTTGCCGGCGCCTGCATTTCTCCAACGAAGATACCCGGCAGATTGCGGCCCTGGTGGCCAACCACATGCGTTTTGCCGATGCGGAGCGCATGAAGGCATCGACTCTGAAACGCTTTCTGCGATTGCCGAAGTTCGACGAGCACCTGGAATTGCATCGCATGGATTGCCTGAGCAGCTACGGCGACCTGTCGCTGTACAACTTCGTCCGCGAACGCTTGCAACAGACTCCGCCGGAGGAGATCAGGCCGCAACCGTTGCTGACTGGAGAGGACCTGATCGCCCTCGGATTCCAGCCCGGTCCGCAGTTTCGCGATATGCTGGCAGCGATTGAGGACGCGCAGTTGGAAGGGACGCTCAAGAGCAGGGAAGAGGCGCTGGAATTTTTGCGCCGGGAATTTCCACGCGGAAGCTGAGGTCGCAAGATGTGAACCGGGGTAGTTTTGAAGGGGCGCACCTTTAGGTGCGTCGGTGCAATCCCCTTATTTCTTGTCATCACGAGCGGGGTTCGGCCCGCGAGGGATCTGTTTTTCTCCCCGACCGACATCCAAACGCAAGCAAAAGCAGATTCCTCGCTTCGCTCGTAATGACAATTCCAAGCAGTGCTTTTGAGAAACTGCCCTAGTTACTTCGTTCGGCCACCTTCCATCTTTAGCTCCGCACTTGCGCCTGCCTGCGCCGCCGCCAAACGTGCGGTCAGCACGCGGAACGGCGAGCACGAGACGTAGTTGAAGCCGAGCTGCGCGCAGAACTCGACAGAAGAAGGTTCGCCACCGTGTTCGCCGCAGATTCCGATCTTGATGGTTGGACGCGTCTTGCGGCCCTTTTCGACAGCCATCTTGAGCAACTGCCCGACACCTTCGCGATCAAGCACCGCGAACGGATCCTGCTTTAGAATTCCTAGTTCAAGGTACTTTGGCAAAAATTTATTGATGTCGTCACGCGAGAAACCGAAGGTCGTCTGCGTGAGATCGTTGGTGCCGAAACTGAAGAACTCGGCTTCCTTGGCGATCTCGTCCGCAACCAGGGCGGCGCGCGGCAACTCGATCATGGTTCCCACCAAGTACTCGACTTTGTACTCCTTCTCGGCAAATACCTCTTCCGCGACCCGGCGCACGATGGCGGCCTGGTTGGCCATCTCGTTCAATCCGCCGGTGAGCGGAATCATGACCTCCGGCTTCACCTTCACGCCTTGCTGGGCGACCTTGACGGCGGCCTCGAAGATGGCGCGCGACTGCATTTCCGTGATCTCGGGATAAGTAATGCCGAGGCGGCAGCCGCGATGGCCAAGCATGGGATTCACCTCATGCAGTTGCTCTACGCGGTTCAGTAGAGTGCGCAGCTCTTTCAGCTTGGGCGATTTCGGTTTGGTGATTTCCAACTTGGCAATCTCGACCATCAGGTCTTCGCGGCGCGGCAAGAACTCGTGCAGCGGTGGATCGATGGTGCGGATGGTGACCGGAAATCCGTCCATGGCGCGAAAAACGCCGACGAAATCGTTGCGCTGCATAGGAAGCAGTTTGCGCAATGCATTGCGGCGATCTTTCTCGTTGTTGGCGAGAATCATGGTCCGCATGTGCGGCAGGCGGTCCTCGGCGAAGAACATGTGCTCAGTGCGGCAGAGTCCAATGCCTTCGGCGCCGAAGGCGCGCGCCTGCAGGGCGTCGCGCGGAATGTCCGCGTTGGCGCGCACACCCATGCGCCGGAAGGGCTCGGCCCAGCTCATGAGCTTCTGCAGTTCTGGATCGTCAGGCTTGGCGGGGACAGTGTTGAGCTTGCCATTAATGACGCGGCCCGATGCGCCATCAAGCGAGATCCAATCGCCCTCCTTCAGCACCTTGCCGCGAACGCGCATCTCACCGGCCTTCTCATCTACATCGATGTCACCGGCGCCTGCGACGCAGCACTTACCCATGCCGCGGGTGACAACGGCGGCGTGGCTGGTCATTCCACCACGAGACGTAAGAATGCCGGCAGCGACTTCCATTCCGCCAATGTCCTCGGGCGTGGTTTCGCTGCGCACCAGGATTAGCTTCGCTTTGCTGTCCTTATTGAACTTCTCCACCGCTTCGTCGGCGGTGAAGACGATCTGGCCGACTGCCGCGCCCGGCGAGGCCGGCAATCCCGTGGCGAGCACTTCAATGTCCTTGCCCTTCTCGTCGAGACTCGGGACCAGGAAGTCGTAAAGCTGGTTCGGTTCGACGCGGAAGAAGGCCTCTTCCTTCGAGATCAATCCTTCCTCGACCATCTGGATGGCGACCCGAACGGCCGCGCGCCCGGTACGCTTGCCGTTGCGCGTTTGCAGCATGTAGAGGCGGCCGTCCTGGATGGTGAACTCAAAGTCCTGCATGTCGCGATAGTGTTTTTCCAGCCGCGAGGTGATTTCGCGCAACTGGTTGTAGACGTCGGGCTGGATCTTCTCGAGTTCAGAGATGTGGACCGGCGTGCGCACACCCGAGACGACGTCCTCGCCCTGCGCGTTCATCAGGAACTCGCCGTAGAACTCCTTCACTCCGGTCGCGGGGTTGCGAGTGAAGCCCACGCCCGTGCCGCTGGTTTCGCCCAGGTTGCCGAAGACCATGGCCTGCACGTTGACCGCGGTACCCAGCATGTCGTCAATGCTGTTGATGCGGCGGTAGGTCTTGGCGCGATCGTTCAGCCAGGAACGAAACACGGCGTCGCGCGACATCACCAGTTGCTCGTGCGGGTCCTGCGGAAAGTCGCGCTTGGCGTGCTTCAGCACCACCTTCTTGTATTCGGCAATGACTTCCTGCAGCGCCCTAGCGTCGAGTTCGGTGTCGAGCTTCGCCTTCTTCTGCTTCTTCTTGCCGTCGAAGACTTCCTCGAAGGCGTGCTTGGGAATGTCGAGCACGACTGAGCCGAACATCTGAATCAAGCGGCGATAGGAGTCATAGGCGAAGCGCGGATTGTTGCTGAGCTTGGCCAATCCCTCGACCGACTTATCGTTGAGCCCGAGGTTGAGGATGGTGTCCATCATGCCCGGCATCGAGAACTTTGCGCCGGAGCGAACGCTCACCAGCAGAGGATTGTCGGCGGCGCCGAGCTTCTGCCCTTGCAATGATTCCAGGCGGCGCAGCGCCTCATCCATCTGACGATTCACTTCCTTCGAGACGGAATTGTTGCGCATGTACTCGCGGCAGGCCTCGGTCTGGATGGTGAAACCGGGAGGCACGGGCAGGCCGGCGTTGGTCATCTCGGCCAGGCCGGCGCCTTTGCCGCCCAGTTCGTCCTTCATCTTGCCGTGGCCTTCGGCGTGTCCGTCGCCGAAGAAGTAAACATATTTGACTGCTTTGGTGTTGGCGGCGGGCGTGGGTCCAACGTCGGTGGTAGGAGTGCTCATGATGATGTCCTTTGCTCTTACAAAATTGGGAGCGAATCTCTGCCGTCCCTGAAGGGACTCGGGTAATTTTATGACGCCTACCCAGGGCTCCCGCCCTGGGCTAAGCTCTTTCGCCCCGTTCGGGGCTCGTTCTAGTGCCTTCGGTAACAATCTCGCTGAAATCGGCGATTTGCCTGAACTGCCGGTACAATGAAGCTAGAAGCCCGAGGCGAATCTGTCGAGTGACTGGGTCGGGGT
>Ga0075520_1000888_pt1 | contig 13807 bp, 14 predicted proteins | sample NGEPerB_FD_75100 | JGI IMG/M metagenome (GOLD analysis project Ga0075520, IMG submission 75100) | Arctic peat soil microbial communities from the Barrow Environmental Observatory site, Barrow, Alaska, USA - NGEE PermafrostAB12-B | ecosystem: Environmental > Terrestrial > Soil > Wetlands > Peat ... | reverse complement strand
GGTGAAGCAGGCAGGTCCAAAGATCAGTCTGCGCTATGCGCGCTGCTCGCCTCGCGCGCCAAGGGCCGCGCGGATTTTCGTTTTTGCAAGCAGCCGGAACACCCGCCAGGGCTGGGTCTTTGTGCGAAACAGAAACCGCCGGTAATATTCCGCGCCAAGCTTGCCGGCTTCCTGATTGTCACCCTTCGCGCTCGCAAGCTGCATGCGCCATTGCACAAGCCGCTCGTCCAAAACCAGCCGCTGCTCGGGCGTCAACGCGTTTCGAATCTGCTCGGCCGATTGCACAGTGGCCGCCACAATCGCCATGCGCTCCTGCCCGGACAACACGCCGCCGGCGTGCTTTCGATACACGGCCAGGATTTCATCCAGGTACCCGATGCGCCCATGCTGCGCGTTCAGCACGTGCAGCGGCCAGTCCCCGAAGGGACTCTTGAAAAACCACGGCGGGAATTCGCCAAACAGGCCGGAACGGAACATGACCGAGCAGGTGTGCATGAAATTCCCCTTGAGCAACGTCTCCAGGCTGTACTTTGGAGGCAGCCGTTTCCGGTATTGCGGGACCAGGCGCCCGGGATCGCTTTCATCCAAAATCTCCACGTTATGAAAGCACATGGCGCAATCGGAATTCTGATCCAGGTAATCGGCCTGCTTCTGAAGCTTTAAAGGCGAAGTCCAGTAATCATCGCCATCCAGGAGCGCGACGTATTCGCCGCGGCTGTTGCTGACATTATTGGCAAAGTTCCATTGACCAGTCGGTTTTCCGTTGATGAAGACGACATTTTTGCGGTCGTGCAGCAATAGCCGGATCCGGCCGGGGTATTTTGCCTGGTAGCTCCTGACGATTTCGCGCGTGCCGTCGGTGGACCCGTCTTCGCCAATCAACAGTTCAAAATCAAACCGGGTCTGCTGCATCAGCACGCTCTCGATGGCCTGCGCGATAAAGGGGGCGTGGTTGTAGGTGATGAGCGAAACGGTGACTTTCATACTTCATGACGCGCGCCGCGCGGCCTGAAGGGTTGCCAGCTCGCGCCGGACTTCAGGGGCGTGCTCGAGCATGAATCGAATCAATCCGCAGAGCGTCTCGATATCTTCCACTCCAACACTGGTTCCATTGGGCAGGCTGAACAATTGCTGCGTCAGGCGCTCCGTCTCGGGCAGCAACAGCCCCGCGTGCGGAAACAAGGAACGATATGGCTCCATTCGATGGCAGCCTGGATAAAAATAGCGGCGCGCGAGCACGTTCTCGGCATGCAGCAACTTCACGATCTCGTCACGCCTCAATCCCGCCGCCGCTTCGTCGACCCGGATGACGATGTACTGGTAATTCAGGCGCTCGCTTTGGTTGTACGGGATGAGCTCCAGGCCGGGAACATTGGCCAGCAGTTTCCTGTAAACGTTGTAGTTCCTGCGGTTGATGGCGATGAACTCGTCCAGGCTTTCCAGGCCGGCCAGGCCCATGGCCGCCGAAATCTCGCTCATCTTCCCGTTCGTCCCGATGTAAATCACATTGTCGTAACCCTGGAACCCGAAGTTCTTCATCAGCCGGATTTTCGTCGCGAGTTCGTCGTTGTTCGTCGCCACAGCCCCGCCCTCGAACGTGTTGAAGAACTTTGTTGCGTGGAAACTGAACACCTCGGCTTCGCCGAAATTGCCGATGCTCCGTCCGCCGTGCGTGCAGCCGAAACCGTGCGCCGCATCATACAGTAATTTCAGATGATGCTCCCGAGCGATTGCCTCGAGCCCCTCCACGTCACATGCCCTCCCCCAAATGTGCACGCCAATGATTCCCGTCGTCCGCGGCGTGATCATTTGCCGGACCCGCCCGGGATCCAGGTTGTGCGTCGCCGGATCCACGTCGCAAAAAACCGGCGTGATTTCCTGCCACTGCAATGCGTGCGCGGTGGCGATGAAGGTGAAAGACGGGACAATGACTTCCCCGCGCAATCCCAGCGCGCGGATGGCCAGTTCCATTGCCACGGTGCCGTTGCACACCGGGATGCAATGTTTCACGCCCAGGTAGCGGGTCAGCTTTTCTTCGAACTCCCGCACATAGGGTCCGTTATTGGTGAACCATCGCCGTTCCCACAAATCGGTGACCCGCCGCAGGAACCCGTCCCAACTGCCGACGTTGGGGCGGCCGACGTGCAGCACCTGGTCGAAAGCCGGATTCCCCCCAAACAAAGCCAGATCGGCTGGTCTATTTTTCAACTCACGTTCGGTGATCATGCAGTCGGCGAGTGGTAACAGAAAAGCAAATCGCCAGCAAACAAAAGAGCAGTTCCACGAAGGGAGCGCGCCTGTGTCGAAGACCAGCCGCAGCACGTCGGAACGCCTGACCGCACTGCACAGTTCGAGCCTGCTGCGGCTGGTCTTCGACACAGCCGCGCTCCTACCTTTTAATCACACCCGACAGGCTCGTCCTGTCCGCTTGAGGGTTTCGGGGCGCCCGACCCCCAGCCAAAATCCCTCCCGATCAGACGGTAAAACCCCGCATTCTCCGGCGCGAAAAATACCTCCAGCCGTTTGCGGGCGCCTTCGTCCATTTGCGCGGCATACGGCCGGGCATGCTGATCCTCCAGGTTCGTCCGATCCCAGTCCGCCTCCGGCAAACCCAAAAATTGCAGCACCCGGTTCAAACAGGCCCTCCGATCCGTTTTCAATTCCTTGCTCTCCAGGATCAGCAGGTTGTCACTGGGAAAGAACCGATAAAACCGCTCAACCTGTTCCCGATAGATCCCGCGCCGCACAAAGCTCGGCTCCAATGGCTGCGATCGGCCTGCCTCGACCGCCTCCAGCTCCCGCTCCACGCAGTGACAAAAATCCGGAAACTCCGGCGCCCTCAACAAGTCCACCAACGCCCGCTGCACCTCGGCGTTCGCGTCGGCCAAAAAATGGCGGATCGCCGCCTCCTTCATCTCCGGATCATTGTGCATCTGCCGAAACATGTTCCAGGCTGAAAACGCGCGCTCCACCGGATCACGCAACAGAGCAATCAGCTTCATCCGCGGATCGAACCGGAATATTCGCTCGGCCACAAACGGATAATAAAGATACTCGGGCGTCGCCTCAAAAAACAACAGCCCGGACCTCCATCGCCGGCCAAAGTGCCGCCCATACCACTCCTCGCCCCTCGCGTAGCATTTGTCCCGGTTGAAAAAACCAACTTCCTTTCGCTTGGCGCAGCGAATCCGGGGATGCTGACTCAAAAAGAATTCCAGCGCGGACGTGCCCGACTTCTGGGCTCCGAGAATCAGGAAATCCGGCCTGCGATTGGCAAAAGTAAACATTCGACTCATTCGCGTCATCGGCTGCCGTTCGCGGCAATGGCAGCCATTCCGGGTTCGGAGCGCGCCCGATCCATGCCGTCCGCATAATACCTGGACACCGGCAAGGTCACCAGCACAACTGCAATTCCCCGCCCCTTCAACTCCTGGATCAATCCCGCAAGCAGGCGCAGATTGTCGCTGACGAAATTAAAATACTTGAACAGCGCCAAAACACCCACGTTCGTTCCAATGCTGAGCAGCAAATACAAACGGCGTCTCGATCCCTCCGCCGGTTCAATCAAAAGGCCGGCGACGTAATCCACAACAATGGTGAAGGCCAGGATGAGAATGTATTTCGGAATGAAATACATGTAGAAAAGGCAGCTCGCCCCCAGCAGCAACCCCCATCGGCACCGATGCGGCAGGAGAAAATAACAGACGGTGACCAGCGGAAAAAACAGGAAAAATGCGAACGAGTTGAAAAGCATAGCCGGCCGGATCTCAACCCTGATCAGCCAGACCGGCGTGCCTGGCCTTTCCGAATCACTTTCGCCGGGACGCCTTGGGCCAGGGCGCCGTCCGGAATGTCAGTGACCACCACCGCTCCGGCCGCAATGAACGCGCCCTGTCCAATCCGAATTCGTTCGATCACCGTCGCTCCAATTCCAATCCACGAGCCTCGCCCCACCGTCACGTTGCCCGCCAGGTGCGCTCCCGGACACACATGCACTCCGTCCTGAAGCACACAGTCATGGTCCACGCTCGCACATGTGTTCACAATGGAGTTCTCGCCGATGACAGCGCCGGAATTCACGACGGCTCCCGCGACAATGACGGTTCCGGCGCCGATCTTTGCGCTCGAAGCCACTGTGGCGCGGGGATGAATGGCGGAGCAAAGGCGAAAACCCATCGATTGCGCCACCCCCGCAAGCTCCAATCGCGCCGCGCAGTCGCCAATCGCAATCACGATGTGGTCCACTCCCGCCTTTTGCACCTGCGCCAACTCTGTCCTGCTGCCTAATACTCGAACCCCAAGATATTTTGCGGATCGGCGGCCGCCGCCCGCATCATCAACAAAGCCCACGATCTGATGCGTGCCGGTTTGCCGCACGGCGTCGGCGACAACAGCAGCATGGCCGCCGGCGCCCCAAATAATGAGTTGATGTCGCTTCGCAGGCACAAGGAAAACAGCGCAAAACCGCGGGTCAAGTGACGTGGATGTTGCGGTCCTGTGCAGTCAAACGCAATCCGATTTTTTCTTGTAGCAGTCGAGGTGACGAGACTCACACTTTCCGGCCACTCAAGTGGTTCAATTTGGAGTTAGAGCCTCCTCACGTCGGCTGCTACGTATGAAGGAGACGGAGTGCGCCCGAGACGCGCACTCCGCCGTCACGGCTGACATTGACTTTATTCGGCCCCTGGTGCCAAGCTGCGCCGGTTCAAATGACCGCCCAACGGCCCATTACCGCCTACACCCTGACCTTCAATGAAGCCCGGCAAATCCGGGCCGTTCTTGAAAGCGTCCGATGGGCGGATGACATTATTGTGGTCGATTCGTTCAGCACTGATGGCACCGTTGAAATTGCCCGTGAATTCAATGCCCGTGTCATCAGCGAAAAATTCTGCGGCTTCGGACCTCTGCGAAATCTCGCGCTGGATGCGGCAAGGAACGACTGGATCTTCAGCATTGACGCCGACGAACGGTGCACGCCGGAACTGGAAGCCGAGATGCGCCGGGAATTGGAGGCGCCGCGGTTCGACGCCTATCTTATTCCGCGTAAGAGTCATTTCCTGGGCCATTGGATGCGGCATTCGGGCTGGTATCCCGACTACCGCCAGCCGCAACTTTTCGACCGCCGGCAGATGCGGTACAACGACGAGCTGGTGCATGAAAGTTACACGCTCCGCGGAAGGCTCGGTCATTTGCGCGCGCATGTTCTGCAGTATCCCTGGGATACGCTGGAAATTGCGACCGCGAAGCTGCAGCGTTACTCGACACTCATGGCCCAACGTTACGCCGGCGCAGGCAGGCGCGCCTCTCTGCCGCGGTTGATTCTCAGCCCCCCCGCCACGTTCCTCAAAATCTTTCTTGCGAAACAAGGCTTTCGCGACGGACGCTACGGCCTGGTCCTGGCCGCGCTCTACGCCTATTACACCTTCCTGAAATACGCCAAGTTGTGGGAGCTCCAGCGAAAGTGAACGCCAGCATCCTGGCCATCCGCCTCAGATCAATGGGCGACGTCCTGTTCACCCGGCCCGCCGTTCGCGCCATTCGGGAAGCTTTTCCCGATGCAAAAATCACGTTCCTGACCTCGCTTCAAAATGCGCCGCTGATCCAGGGTTTTCGCGACGTCGAAGAAACCATCACGCTGGACTACGATCGATTCCGCGGAGCGAATCCTTTCGTCATTGTCCGTGAAACCCTGTCGTTGGTGCGCCGATTGCGCGCGGGCAACTTTTCGTTCGTGGTGGATTTTCAGGGATTTGGGGAAACGGCGTTTCTGTCCTGGTGCACCGGCGCAGCGCAGCGATGGGGCAACGTGTATGCGGCCGGCCGCAAATGGGCCTACACGCACAGCGCGCAGCGCAATGACCGCATCCACCCCGCCGAGTGGAACCTTTCGCTCCTCAAGCAATGCGGGCTACAGGTGGGAAATCCGGCAAATGAATTCGTGCTGCCGGCCCAAGCCATTGAGGAAGCACGCCGGTTTTTCAGCGCCCTCGTTCCGGATCCGGCCAGGCCGGTTTTGTTTATTCAGCCGCTGACCAGCACTCCCTGCAAAAACTGGCCGCTCGATCGCTATCTCGCCACGGCAGCGCACTGGCGCAGCCACGGAATCCAGCCGCTGTTCGGCGGCGGCCCGGCCGACCGCCCCGCACTCGAAGTGGTTCGCCAGGCGGGATTCCCCGTCTCCGCCGGCGCGCCGCTCCTCACCAACGCAGGATTGATGCAACTCTCTGCCCTCGTCCTTGGTGGCGACACAGGCCTCCTGCACCTGGCCGTTGCCATGGGCAAACGCGTCGTCATGATCAAGGACTTCCAGACCGAGTGCTACCCGTTCCGCCATCCGGAATGGGCCGCCACTCCCCCCGCCGGCCGCGGAGGGCCCCTGCTCTCCATTGATACAAACCAGGTGATCGAGGCATGCGCGCGCGGATTTGCGGATGCCGGAGTTCGATCCTCCTACCTCACCAGCCGGTAATGCTTCTTGCTGAATTGCACACCGAACCACGATTCCAATTTGAGCATCCATCGATGCTTTCTCTCGCGGCTGGTCAGCCGATGGTCCGGATTCGCGCGAAATAATCCTTCGGCCTGCGGAAGCCAGTCGCGGATCACCGCCGGATGCGTCCCCTCAAACGCTCGCAAGGTCTCCGGGTCCACTTCGTCATACCGCACTTTCGCCGCCTGTCCGCTCCAATAGTGCTCCACGGTTTCCAATTTCAAATTCATCTGAGCCTCGCTCCGCAGCCAGCCGTAATGATATATCGTCGAGCCCGTTTGCGCTGCCCGAGGATACCGCCCATGCTTGTGCGAATCGAGGACGACAAAGAAAAGCCCCTCCGGCCCCCACGCCGGAATTGTGTTTCGCAAAATACGCGCCTCGCTTCGATACCACCGGGGCGACCACGCATACGTATTCGCATTGCCGTAAAAATGCAGATAATCAAACGCCAATGCCTCCACCCGTTCATCATCCAGATGCCGTTCCATCGATGCCCGGATGATTGCCAGCTCGTGCTCGTGTATCACCTCGTCGGCCTCCAAATAAAACGTCCAGTCCCCCGTGCAATTGAACAGCGCAATGCTTTTCTGCTGGCCATACACAAACCCTTTCACGCTGTAATCGCTCCGGATCCCCTCGTTCCATCGAGTGTGCACGATTCGGATCTTGGGATCGCCAATGGCGCGGAGGCTCTCCTCCGTCCCGTCATCGCTGGGGCCCAGCGCAATGACGAACTCGTCCACGATGGGCAGGATGGATCGGATCGATTGGACGAACGGATACCCGAGCTTGTGGCCGTTGCGCAGAAAAGTGCATCCGCTGACTTTCATGGGCCTCAACCTATTGAATTACTCCCGGATTGAACAGCCTGAGAAGCATCGTGCATCCAGGGAAGAGCCCGTGGAGCAAAATACCCATTCCCATATGATCAAAAAATGCTGTTGTGTTCAAGATCACTGTATTAAATAATCGACCAGCATGGGCAGGCCTCACGTTATTATTTCAGGCACCGGCCGGGCGGGAACAACGTTCCTGGTGCAACTGTTGACCGAGCTTGGTTTGGATACAGGATTCTCCGATTCCAAATCGGGGGTGTATCCCGAATGTGATGCAGGAATGGAACGCGACATCAGACACCCAGCCGCGCCCTACATCGTCAAGCGTCCGGCGTTTTGCGATTCTCTGCGCGCGATTCTGCGAGAATCTGAAATCGTCATCGATAGCGCAATTATTCCCGTCCGGGATTTGTATTCGGCAGCCGAGAGCCGAAGAGATGTCACGCGCCGGAACGGCAACAAAGCCGGGCTGCCCGGAGGAGTGTGGAAAACCGCCGACCCTGAAGCCCAGGAGCTGGTGCTGGCGCAGCAATTGTATATGCTGGTCCATACTCTGGCCGAACACGATATCCCCATGATCTGGTTGCACTTTCCTCGGTTGGTCACCGACCCTGAATACCTCTACAAAAAAGTCCAGTCCTTGTTTGGGCTCTCGGATTATCCTTCGTTCCTGAAGGTATTCCAGCGTGTAAGCCGGCCGGAATTGGTGCATGATTTTCGCGCCGACGCTTCCCGCAACGGCGGCGAATCGACCGCAATTGCAGCTGGACATCCGGCGAGGAAGAGTTTCAAGAACCGCATTCGGAAGTTTTTCGCGGGATCTTGATTTTCCACCTGCTCAGTTTGCCTCCGCGCCCGGATTGTCGGGCATTCGCTTTCCAAGACTTCGCTGCTTCGCAAAAAAGTTCTGGAGCATCACCCGGCTTTCAGCCTCCCTTACCCCGGACGTCACAACGCACCGGTGGTTCAACGCGGGAAGCTGGAGCAGGTTGAGCACACTGCCCGCGGCGCCGGACTTGGGGTCGGCCGCGCCAAAGACCACGCGCGCCAGCCGGACATGCACGATCGCCCCGGCACACATCGGGCACGGTTCCTTCGTGACATACAGAGTGCAGTCGGTCAACCGCCAGTCTCCCACGCTTTCCTCAGCCTGGGTCAACGCAAGCATCTCCGCATGCGCCGTCGCGTCCTTCAACATTTCCACCTGGTTGAAGGCCCGCGCGATAATCCGTCCATCGCGAACGACCACGGCCCCGACCGGCACTTCATCGGCCTCATAAGCCTTTGCAGCCTGCCGCAAAGCCTCGCCCATGAAATACTGGTCGCTTTGAAGATCGATTATCGGTTCATCCATACTGTCGGATTTCAAATTTCAGATTTGAGATTTGAAAATTCAAAATATCTCGAATTTCAAATTGAGAAAAGAACCCTCACCCGGCCTCCGGCCACCCTCTCCCATCCGATGGGATAGGGATGGGGTGAGGGTTCCCTTGCATTCTGGATTCCAGCAGGGTCCATTCATTCCGCCCGTCGGGATGACAATGGCAGTGTGCTGCGAAAAAACCGCCGCGATGCTGCCAGAACCATGGCCAGATTTGCTCCCGGTCGGTTTGCGGTATTTTTAAAGACTCCAGCGCCTTATGCTCGAAGAATTGGAAAGTTCCTTCACGATGCGGGGCGGGCAAGGATGTGAACCTGCGCGTGACTTCAAACAGGAACATTAGCCAGTGGCATTGGCCCGCATACCCGTGTTCGCTGACGATGCCGGTCAGATGCAGGTCCGGGGAATTCAGTTCGACTCCGAGCTCCTCGCGGGCTTCCCTGCGCGCGCATGCATAAGGCGATTCACCGTCCTGTGTGTGGAGCTTCCCCCCGCAGGGGCTCCACAGACCGCGATTTGGCTCCTGCGCCCTTTGCATCAGCAGCACCTCATCGCGGTCGCTGAAGCAATAGAGCATCGCGGCAATTTTGTAAGGCAACATACCCGCCCCAGTTTAGGGCCGGCACCAAATATCAGGCAACGAAGGAAATGCCTAATTTCTTTGCTTTTTCGGGATGATTCGGATAGTGGTTTGAGTCTAGGGCTCAGAAAACCTGTTCGGAGTATCGCATTCCTCGGCAGCACAATGATCCGCAGCAACATGAAATTTAAATTTCTCGGAATCGGGCTGGCAATTTGTTTCCTCGCCGCCCCCGATCGCTCGTCCGCCCAGACTATCAGCGGTTTTATCCCGCTCCTGGGCTCCGTGAGCGACCAGGTGGAAATTGACGGAAGTGGCTTCGCACCCGGCAACAGGGCGCCAACCAACCTGGTGGTCACCTTTAACGGAACCCGGGACACATCGGCGACAGTCACCGCCGACAACATTATTCGCTCGCTGGTTCCTTCGGGCGCCAGCTCAGGGTTAATCAGCGTTCGAATCAACCTCGGCACCACGGTTTTCAGCGCGAACAATTTTACAGTCGTTGGCGCCGGGCCTTATGTGACCAACTTCTCTCCCATGATAGGATCGGACAATGTGACCGTCACGAATTTTGGAGTGCATTTGACCGGTGTCACCAGCGTGAAATTCAATGGCGTGGCAGGATTCAACCTTCACGTGGAAACCGACAACAAGCTGACAGTCCAGGCCCCCGCCGGCGTGACCTCAGGGCCTCTCCTGATCACCTCGCCCAGCGGCGCGTTTTCGACCAGCACGAATATTTTTTCGTCGAGCACCAATTTTTACGTGCCGCCGGCCATCAAAAGTTTTACGCCGGCCAATGGAAGGTCTGGAACCAATGTGGTGATCTCGGGAACGAATTTCCTCGGGGCTTCCATCGTTCGATTCGGCGGCGTATCGGCCAGCTTCACAGTCCAAAATAATAATACGATTCAAACCACGGTGCCCGCGAGCGCACCGAGCGGCGTGGTCCAGGTGATCGCTCCCGCAGGCGGATCCCAGACCAGCAGCAACTTCGTGGTGTCGCCCACCATCTCCGGCTTTTCCCCAACCTCCGGGACAGTGGGCACAACGGTCGCCATCACGGGCGCCAATTTTAATGTGTCGGGACTCACGGTGAAATTCGGAGGCGTCACCGCCGCGACACCCACCAGCGTCACGTTCGGAACCATGAACGTTGTCGTGCCCTCCGGCGCCACAAACGCGCCCATCACGGTCAGCACCGTCGACGGCTCGATGACCAGCGCGCAACTCTTTTACCTGCCGCCCTCCATCACAAGCTTCCTCCCCACCAACAGCCCCAACACCACAGTGGTTCTGTCCGGCAGCAATTTTATCGGGGCCAGCGCAGTGACGTTCACCGGAACCGGTCCTGTTCCCGTGACGAACACGACCAATAACATGCTCATGACCGTGACCGTGCCTGCGGGAGTGATTACCGGTCCCATCAGCATCACCACACCCGGCGGGACCGCGAATAGCGGGACCCGTTTCTTTTACGGCGTGCCCTTTGTTAATAATTTCCTCCCAACACATGGGTCGCCAGGCACTAACGTCACGATCTTTGGAACCAATTTCCTGGGAGCGACCGCCGTGAAATTCAACGGAGTGCTTGCGGCTCAGCCGGTCAACGTCATCAACAATGGCCAGATCAATACCACCGTGCCCGCCGGCGCCACCACCGGCCTTGTCACTGTCCAGGGCCCGGGCGGCCAGGCCACAAGCTCCGGAAATTTCGTCCTGGATTCAAGCGACCTGTCGCTGACCATTTCGGACTCGCCTGATCCCGTGTTCGTCGGAAGCAATCTCGTTTACACCATCACCATCGCCAACAACGGCTCCTTCAACGTGCCGAACGTGATGTTCACGAACACGCTCCCCGCCTCCGTCACGCTCACCCACTTCACGACCACCCAGGGAAGCTTGAACACCAGCGGCAACCCAATCACGGGAAACTTGAACACCATCAACAGCGGCGGTCCAAATGCCGTGGTGACTCTGACTGTGGTCCCGACCGCAGCCGTAACATTGACCGACACGGCATCCGCCTTCAGCGCCTTTCCGGATCCTTCCCTTGCCAATAACAGTGCCTCCATCACAACCACAGTGTGGCGGTTGCCAATCCTTTCCATCGCCGCGCTGCCAGGGCAGGTCCAGATTTCCTGGCCCTCAGTCCTCAATACGTTTTCCCTGCAGTCCAGGGGAAGCCTCAACCCGGGGTTCAACTGGTCCAATGTCCTGGCAACTCCTTCTCAGTCGGGGGGAAGCAATATCATCATCGAACCCACCACCAACAACGCGAAATTTTACCGGCTTAAACAATAGGTTCGTGTGGCTGCAGTTAGCGCGACCGGATCCCGCGACGCCTGCCTTATGCCGCGCCAGCACATGAAGTGCGTGCGCTTCAGCGCCGCTCTTCATTTTCTCCTCCCTCGTGCAAAACACACACTCCCGCACGCCCCCTCCAGAGCGCCGCTAAAGCGGTCGCACTCCACACGCTTCGCGCCATCTTTCGCATTCTCCCTCGAATTGCGCGCTCGCCCTCTCGTTGCTTCAGTGGGTGCCGTCGGTTTCCTTGAGGAATTGATCGAGGATCGAAAGATATCCGTCGAGAACATCGGACGAGTCGTCTCCGGACTCCTTCTTGAATGCCCTTAATTGAGCCGCGGCGGATTGGGCCTGCTTACGAAGGTCGCTTATCGAAATTTTCCCGGAGTTCAGCCCGTCCAACATTTCGTTGAATTTCGTCGTGGCTCCGGGACCGGCGCCTTCCAACAGTTGCTTTTGCACCTGATCCACTAGATTGGTTTGCATGCGAAGCGACCGCAAGGAGGAGTCGAGGTTGTTCCCTGCAATTGCCGTCCCGCCTCCGGCCAGTTTAGGAGCCACCGGCAAAGCTGCCGGGGCTGCACCCGCCGGCGCGGCAACCCGGGCAACGCTGTTCGAGCCCAGGCTGATCGCGGCAACTTTGCTGCGCGGCAAACGAATCGTGCCGAGATTATCATTGTGCAGAAGCAGTGTGTCTGAACTCAGTGATAAAACTTTTCCGTTGTAATGATCGCCGTTCTGCATGTCGACCTGGTCGGCAAAGACGGCAGGCGCCGTAACGAGCAGGCATGCGAGGGAGATGGAAGAACGCGTGTGAATTCCTTGGACGCTCATGCTCCTAGCATACGCGTTTCGCGACACAACGCAACCAGGGGCGCGTTGGATGATTTCACGAGGTGGATTGCGACGAACGCGTCGACCCATTCTCCCTCTCCCGTCGGACGGGAGAGGGCCGGGGTGAGGGCGCCTTTGAATTTCAAATTTGAGATTTGAAATTGCAGATGGCGAGAGGCGCGCTCACGGGCTGCCGACATTGGGCGTTGGAGATTGGATGTTGGTTGTTGGATGTCCACTCCTAGCTACTTCCGAATCAACTCTTGAAAAACCCCGTACGCCCGATCCCACGAGTCTTCCTCTCGTGGTTCAAAGGTTTCCATTGCGACGGAATTCCGCACCACCTCGCGGGCCGCTTCGATGGACGGCAACACTCCGGACGCGATGGCCTGGATCAGCACGTTGCCGAATGCGCTGGCTTCGGCTGGGCCCGCCAGGACGTCGCGATGCAGCGCATTTGCCACAAACTGATTGAGCATCCGGTTCTTGCTGCCGCCGCCCACGACGTGCACGCGGCGGACTTTTCGCCCGAGCAACAGCTCGAGTTGCTCCAATGTGCGGCGGTAAAAGAGTGCCAGACTCTCCAGGACGCAGCGCACACAAGCGCCGGGATCGGCCGGCGCGGGCTGCCCTGTTTCCCTGCAAAAAGCCGTGATCTTTTCCGGCATGTCTCCGGGAGCCAGAAAACGCGAATCAGCCGGGTCAATCAGCGAAACAAATCCGCGACTGGAAGCGCACAACTGCGTGAGCGATTCGTAATCATATTCCTGCCCGGTTTTGGCCCAGTGACGGCGGCATTCCTGGACCAGCCATAACCCCACAATATTCTTCAGCAACCGCACGCTCCCGCCAAACCCGATTTCATTGGTGAACCCCAGATCGCGACAGGCATCGGTAAGGATTGGGTCGGGAATTTCAACTCCCAGCAGCGACCAGGTGCCTGAACTTAAAAACGCCCAGTCAGTTCCTGCCGTGGGCACAGCCGCCACAGCAGCCCCGGTATCGTGGGAGCAAGTGGCAAAGACATCCGCGTTTCGCAAACCGGTTTCCGTGGCGATTTCAGGCCGAAGCGGTCCCAGCCGCGTCCCGGAAGGGACCACAACCGGAAACAATTCAGGCCTCGCGCCGATCAGTTTCAGAAGAGAATGCGACCAGGACCTGGACGTGGGATTGTAAAGCTGCGTTGTGCTGGCAAGGGATTGCTCGGCCCGGGCGACGCCAGAGAGCAAATAGTTGAACCCATCGGCAATATTTAAAAACCGGGACGCGCGGCTGATGCGCTCCGGGGTTTCAGCGGCGAGCTGGAACAAAGTATTGATCGCCATGAACTGAATGCCCGTCTCCGCAAAAACAGATGGCCAGTCCGTCTTTTC
>Ga0075520_1000885_pt1 | contig 13835 bp, 13 predicted proteins | sample NGEPerB_FD_75100 | JGI IMG/M metagenome (GOLD analysis project Ga0075520, IMG submission 75100) | Arctic peat soil microbial communities from the Barrow Environmental Observatory site, Barrow, Alaska, USA - NGEE PermafrostAB12-B | ecosystem: Environmental > Terrestrial > Soil > Wetlands > Peat ... | reverse complement strand
TTCGCTTCTCACTCTCGCTGTGCTCGCTCCCTTGACCGCCGGTGCCGGCGTGGGAAATCGGCGTTCACCGATTGATGTCGGGCCAAGCGGGGCGAAAAGCGCCCCACCCGGCATCAACCGAAATGGAGAAACACCATGGCAACCATCACCGCAGTCACCGTGGCAGGCAACCTGACCCGCGATCCGGAGATCCGCTACACCCGGGAGGGCCAGGCCACTACGTCCCTGTCCATAGCGGTCAACCGCCGGTGGCAGGACAAGGAGACCAAGGACTGGGAAGAGTCCGTCTCGTTCCTCGACGTCGTCTGCTGGAGGGACCTGGCCGAGAACGTCGCCCTCAGCCTGACCAAGGGCTCCCGGGTGCTCATCTCTGGTCGCCTGGAGCAGCGGAGCTGGGAGACCGATGGCGGGGAGCGTCGGTCCAAGGTCGAGATCGTGGCCGACAACATCGGGGCCAGCCTCCGGTTTGCCACGACCGAGGTCCGCCGGGCCCCGCGCCACGCCGACGACGACGACCCGAGCGCCGAGTCCACATCTGTCTGACCGCCTGACCGATCGAGCGGGCGGGCCCGTTGATCCGGTCCCGTCCGCTGGTCGCGTGCGCAAAGATGCTGCCAACGATGCCCCGGCCTCGAGCCGGGCCATCGTTGTGCCCCAGGACGGGTCCCTGTGTGCCCGGTCCAGCCTCCCCCTGTCCTCCCTCGGCAACCCCGACAGGTCTCGTCGGTGCCGCGGGGGATCAAGGCGGTCACGCCGGGCGTTGAGCCCGCCATGACCGCCGTCCCGGCCCACAAAGGTCGGCTGCGCCGGAGCGGTACAGATCATCCACACCTGTGCACTCGGTCGAGTCCGACCGCCCTTCGGGCGGAAAAGTGGTCGTGTCGGAGGACGTCCTCCCTGGTAGCGGACCTTTTTTGGTGAGGGTGACGTTCAGGGTGACACAAATCCGGACGATGAGGCCATGGAGCGACCGCCAGATGCCCCAATCCGGACGCGCCGATGCTGTCGATACGACGACTCGGCATCTCCGGAGGTGCTGAGCACTACCTCGACAAGGTCGCCAACAACGTCGACGACTACTACCTCGGCCGGGGTGAAGCACCGGGGCAGTGGATCGGATCGACCGCGCATTCGTTCGGACTCACTGGCCAGGTCGACGCCGACAGGCTCCGGAACCTGCTCGCCGGCAAGTCGGCGGTCGGAGCCGATCTCTGAGCCCGCCTCAGCCATGAACGCCGTCCCGGCTACGACCTGACCTTCTCCGCTCCGAAAGGCATCTCACTACTCTGGGCATTCGGCCCCGATGAAGTCCGTGACGCCATCTCTGTCGCCCACGACCGGGCGGTCGGTGCCGTGCTCGATCACCTGTCCACCGAGGCGTGTTACGCCCGGCGAGGAGCCGGGGGCCAACAGCTCATCGAGGCCAACGGCTTCATCGGCGCGGCATTCCGTCACCGCACCAGCCGGGCCGGCGACCCCCAGCTCCATTCACACGTGGTCGTCCCCAACCTGGTCCTTGGTGGCGATGGCCACTGGTCCGCTTCCGACGGCCGCCACCTCTTCACCTGGAAGATGACCGGCGGCGCCCTTTACCGCTCCGCGCTCCGGGCCGAGCTGGCGCCCCTCGGACTTCGCTGGCAGTCACAGCGCAACGGCCTGAGCGAACTGCGGGACATCCCGAAGGTGATCCTTCGGGCGTTCTCCAGGCGTCGGGCCGACATCGAGCAGGCGATGGAGCAGCGGGGGAGCACGTCTGCCGCAGCTGCGGCGAAAGTGGCACTCGTCACCCGGGAACGGAGGCCAACGGTAAGCATTGCCGGTGACGTGTTGCGCGACAGTTGGGTCGAGCACTGTCCGCGATCGAACTCCCGGACGGCGCCGGTGGCACTCGCCCGGGATCGGCGCTCCGCGATACCGTCCCGGTTCAGCGCTCCTCCATCTCGGGCAGCAACTCGGCCAGGTCGTTGACGACGAGGTCGGCACCGTGTGCCCGGAGCTCGTCATCCTGGGCGCCGTGGGCGACGCCGACCACCAGTCCGAAGCGTCCTGCGCGACCCGCCTCGACCCCGGCCAGGGCGTCCTCCACGATTGCGGACAGTGACGGGTCGACACCCAGCATCGTGGCGGCCTCGAGGTAGCTGTCCGGTGCAGGCTTACCCGCCAGATGGCGCTGCTTGACGACCGTGCCGTCCACGCAGGCGTCGAAGAGGTCGATAATTCCTGCCGCCCGCAGCACGGCCGGAGTGTTCTCGCTGGCCGACACCACCGCGATGGGTACTCCTCGGGACCTCAGGCGGCGGACCAGTTCGACCGCACCGTCGTAGACCGCCACCCCTCGGGCCTCCAGTATCTCTCTGAACAGCTTGTTCTTGGCGTTGGCGATGCCCATCACCGTGTGGGCCGCAGAAGGATCATCCGCTCCGCCTTCCGGCAGTGCGATCCCTCTCGATGCCAGGAACGTGCGGACTCCGTCGGCCCGGGGCCTTCCATCCACGTAGAGGAGGTAGTCGTCGACCTGGTCGAACACTGCTGACGGAGGGCCTGGCCCCCCGGCCGACGGAGTCCTGGTGGAAAGGAAGTCGTCGAATGCAGACTTCCAGGCCGCGGCATGGACGTCGGCCGTCCGAGTGAGCACTCCATCAAGGTCGAAGAGCCATCCTCGGCACTCGGCCGGGTTCATGGGCAAAGGGTGCTCAGGCGGGGAGCACACTCGTGGTCACCGCGGCCCCCTGCGACACGATGTCGACCAGGTCGATCCCTTCGGTGGTCAGCCGGTGGGCCGCCGAGGGGCAACTGCCGATCCGGCGGGTCGGACTGTGGTCGGACCTTCATGACTCGCTGGTGCCCTCGTGTGGTTCGGGGGGCCGAAGCCGCCTTCCGGTGATGACGTCCCCGCGCACGTGAACGAGCCGATGGCCAGGCTCCGCCACCCGCGGTTCGGGGAAGTGACCCCCGACGGCTGACCTGTCCATCTCACTGGCCAGTCCTCGGAGCATGACGCTCCACCTTCCCTCCCGACTCCCACCATCCCTGGCCAGCCCGTCGAATGAGTAGTCCACCTGAAAGGCGACGAATCGACCGTCCACCCGGTCGAGCAGCCGTCCGCCGATCTGGATCACGACGTCCGCATCATGGACGGCGTAATCGATCGGCAGAACCAGGGGGGCGCTGTCCGTGGGAATCCCGAGATGTCCGTGGTGATGTCGCTTGGCGCCGATCGCGAGCAGCCGCAGACACTCCGGAAGGTTCAGGACCTCCGACCCGCGTTCGTCAATCCACATGTATGGATCTTCAAGGCTCCGACGCCTTCGGGCCAGAGTCGAAGGTCCCCCGACTCCATTTGGTTCCTGGCGCCCCGGCCAGCGTCCGTAAGCCCTGTCGTCTGCTGACGTCGGTGTGAGCCGACCGAGCCCCGTGCCGACGCGCCTCACCGCAGGAGCGGGTGGGGCGAACGGTCGGCAATTGCCGGGGGGCGGGTACAAAAGGGATTCAGACTCTGGCTCGATGATTCCGGTCGGTGCGACTGTGGAGGCATGCCCACGTCTCGCCCTGTCCTCGTAGCGAGTGCCGAAGCCCGGAGGCCCGCATGAGCAACGGCAACGGCGTTCGGGGGCCTGCCGCCGGCTCGGGCCGTCAAGCCCGAAGCCGCCTCGATGCCCTGCCGGCTGGACTCGACCGTCGGTTCGAGGCCGTCATCCTGTGGAGCACGCTTCCGCGACTCGCGACGCGCACCGAACAGGACCTCCGGGCGCTGAACGAGGTCGGAATGGCAGTTGCCTGGATGACTCCCGCCTCGACCGCCTCCATGGCCGAGCGCCTGCGAGGGATCGTCGCAGATGCTCCTCCACTCATTCTCGCCGACAGTGGTGGCAGTGGGGCCGTAGCCATGGACCACTCCGGTGCCTACGAGTTGGAGTGGCCCCAGTCCCGTGTGGACTCGGCAATCCTCGACCGGGCCGCAGACGCGCTCATCCGGAGGCTGGCTCAGTTGGGGATAGCCACCTCGTCGGCCCGGCGTCCCGAGGGACTCCCCGCAATACGCGTCGAATTTGCGTTGGACTCGGCAGTGCCGCTCACCCGGACCAGCTTCAAACGGCTTCTGCATCGGCACGGGATTCGGAGCGTGTCCCATCTCGCACGCATTGCCGTAGAGGAGGCTCGGTACGTCGGGATCGACGAACCGCGAGTGGACGTTGAGGGTCATACCGTGCAGATCGCCCTTCAGGACGGAGGGGATGTAGCGGTCGGTGTGCTCCACGAGCTCTGGCGTAGGGGTGTGGATCCACGGGAGGTGCTGGCCGTGGTCGACGGAGTGGCGGGCGTTCCCCACCGGGCCGCCCAGGTCGTCGTCCCCGATGTCCGGGACATGACCGTGGTGCTTGTCAACGGCGGTCGAAGTCCGTCACCAAGCGGGATGGCTGCGCTGTCGGGGGGCGAAGCCCGCATCCATCAGGTCCTGGCGGATCAGGTGCGCCGCCGCAATCGACGGTCCCTCCCCGAGATCGCCACCCGAGCTGGATGGACCGTCTGCGTCGATGGACTCGACCTCGAGCGTGAACGCGTCCACGAGGCACTGCTCACTCTGGCCAACGGACACGTCGGCATGAGCGGCGCTCCTCTTGGGGACCATGCCGGACGGCACCCCTGGGTGGTTGCCAGGGGCGTCTACATAGGGGAGAACGCGACCTCCCACCTCCTCACGGGACCCGTCGCTTTCGCCCTCGGCGAACTGCGCGGCGGGACTCCATTGCGCCGGGTCCTCGATCTGCGGACAGGGGTGCTGCATGAGCGGGCGGGCATCGATGCCGACGCCATCGAGAGCGCCCGGTTCGTGTCGTTGGCTCTGCCGACAACGGCCGTCCTGCGCAGTCGGTGCCGGTCCATGCTTCGCCGTGGTCCGGCCTTGCTGCCCGCGACAGACGACGCCACGTACGATGCCGGCCGGGCTGGCGATGCAACATGGCTCCGGGTCGCTGGTGCCACTGGGGGCATAGCCACTGCTGCCGTGCAGACGCTGTCTCGGCGGTCAGGTTCGGCGCAGGGACCAGAGGTCGGCAGCAGGGTCCTCGACCGCATGGCGGCCTATCACGCCAGTCCGGACACTCTCCCCGATCCCTCCCTCGCCGTCGACTCCGCCGCCGGGGCAGCCGCCGTCGGATTTGACCGATTGCTCAGCGACCACCGCCAGACCTGGGCACGCCGGTGGGAGGACGCCGACGTGGTCATCGAAGGGGACGACGAGCTGCAGTTGGACGTCCGCTTCGCGCTGTTCCACCTGATGGCAACGGTCGCAGACAGTGGCGAGGCACCGGTGGGTGCTCGAGGCCTGTCCGGCACGGGGTACGGCGGCCACGTGTTCTGGGACGCGGACACCTTCGTTCTGCCGTTCCTGGCAGCTACGCACCCGGAGTCAGCCCGAGCCATGCTCGAGTACCGCCTGCGACGGTTGCCCGCCGCCCTAGAGGCGGCACACTCGATCGGACGCGCCGGAGCCCGCTTCCCGTGGGAGTCCGCCCAGACCGGCCTCGACGTGACGCCGAGGAGCGCCCGCGACCGGTCGGGGCGGGTCGTCCCCATCCGTACTGGCCAGCTCGAGGAGCACATCGTCGCCGACGTCTCGTGGGCGACGTGCTGCTACGTGGACTGGTCCGGCGATGAAGAGTTCGCCCGCGGACCCGGTCTCGACATCCTCGTGGAGACTGCTCGCTACTGGGCTTCGAGGATCCGAGTCGAAGCTGACGGCAGTGCGCACATCTTCGGGGTCGTCGGCCCCGACGAATACCACGAGCCGGTAGACGATAACGCGTACACCAACGTCATGGCACGGTGGAACCTGCGTCGAGCCGCCGAGGCCATGGAGGCGGCCGACGAAACGGACGGTGCCGACGAGCGGCGGACGTGGTCGGAACTCGCTGATGCCCTGGTTGACGGCTACGACGCCGACACCGGGATCTATAAGCAGTTTGCTGGATTCGACCGGTTGGAGCCGCTGATCATCGCCGAGCTCGCCCCCCGACGTCCGATTGCGGCGGACCTGCTGCTCGGGGCCGAGCGCACCCGGGGCGCTCAAGTGATCAAGCAGGCCGACGTGCTGATGATCCACCACCTCCTGCCCGACGAGGCGGTACCCGGAAGTCTCGAGCCGAATCTCCGCTACTACGAACCGAGGACCGCCCACGGAAGTTCACTGTCGCTCGCCATCCACGCCTCATTGCATGCACGGGCACGCGACTTCGATCGCTCGCTGGAGGCACTCCGCATCGCAGCGCGTATGGATCTCGACGACCTGACGGGCTCCACGGCAAATGGACTGCACTTGGCCACGATGGGTGGCACGTGGCAGGCGATCGCCTTCGGATTCATGGGACTCCGCCCGGCTGCCGGCATGCTCCGCATCGACCCGGTGCTACCCCAGTCATGGTCGGCCGTCGAACTGCGCGTGCGGTTCCGTGGCAGCAGGGTGCGCGTCCGCAAAGAGCGGGCTCGCCTGACCATCTCTGCTGACAAGCCCGTGTCCGTCGTCGTGGGGGGCACGCCGCATGTCACCGGATCGCGTGATCTGCAGTTCCATCGCCACGGACCGAGTTGGGAGCCATTGCCATGAAGAGGATCATCGCCGCCATCGACAATTCAGCTGCAGCACGGCCCGTGCTCGCGATGGCCGAGGCCGTGGCCGTGGCCCTGACTGGCACACGCGATGCCGTCCACGTCATCGAAGACGGCGACGAGACCGCACGTGCATCCGCCGAGACCGCAGGGGCGGCGCTGCGAATGCTCTCTGGCGATCCGGTAGAGCAACTGACATCCGCAGTGTCCGACGAGAGTGTCGTGGCGTTGGTCCTCGGAGCCCGTGGAAGTCCCGGTAGTCCCCGGCCCGCGGGGCACCTTGCACTGGCGCTCGCCGGCGTGACCGACAAGCCCGTGGTGGTCGTGCAACCCGATGCGGATCCACCGACGACGATGCGCAGGGTGCTCATCGCGATGGAGGGAAGTCCTGGTAAGGCTCGAGCACTCAAGCGGACCATTCGGCTGGCGACCGACGCCCGACTCGAGATCGTGGTGGTGCACGTGGACGAGGAGATCCCCAGCTTCACGGACCAGATCCAACACGAGACCACGGCCTATGCAAGCGAGTTCCTCGCCAAACATGTGCTCGACGCTCCATTGGCCCAGCTCGACCTGAGGATCGGCGTTCCTGCCACGCAGGTGCTCAGCGCTATCGACGAGTTCCACCCCGACCTGGTGGGCGTCGGATGGCCCCAAGTCGACGACCCCTCCCGGGGCGCAGTGGCTCGCGAGATTCTGGATCGAAGTCCCGTGCCCGTACTCCTGGTTGCAGTGCAGTAGGCCGGTTCGGGCTGACCGCTGTCCTCGATATCGCAGCCAGGGTTGCGGCGTGATCACGTCAGTCAGCTTGTCCGCAGGGGCGGGTCAAGCCCCATCATCGCAATCTGCTCCGGCTTCGAATCTGCGCTCAGACAGGACGATTGACGGAACTACTTGTCACGCCGACCACCGCCCCACAACAATGGGAGAGTGACTCTTGGCATCATTCAGTGCCGGCCTGATGCAGGTCTCTTACGCCGATGCTGATGAGGTAGCGGCCCAAGACGAGCAGGATGGCTCCAATGATGTCGAGCCAAAGTCAGTGGAAGAGCGGGCCAGCGACGACGAGCCAGACCCCGGCGAGGACGAGAAGGAGACCACCGAACAGTCGGGCCCATGGGAGTAAAGGACTTCGCAGCCATCTCTGGACTGATTCCCGCACATCCGACATGGCGCCAGTGTGGCGATGCGCAGCCACTCAAACCAGAGTCAGAGGTCCTGGAGGCTGCCCCTGGCCAGGACGACGAGTGTTGCGGAGCGAGAGGTTGAACCGGCCGCCATGATCGGAGATCGTAACGAGCGGTGGCAGCGAGCGCACTCGCCTTCGGGGCCGCACCTGCCCCCGATCGGTTACGCGCTGCGATCTCTCGAGCTCAGCTGATCGCACGCTTGCTGCCGCGAGCACCCCGGGAGAACCACCACACCTAGAGGTACTGGCCCAGGGAACCGGAGCGTAATTGCCCAATCAGACCCCTGAACTGCGGCTTCACGCCTCGAAGCCGTGTTTCGTGCCAGGTGCAGGAACCCTGGTGTAACTGATTGCTGAGCAACCTGAGGATTGCCCGAGCCCATGTCTTGATCCGGCCGACATCGATGACGACCGACACCGGCGTCGGCGGAATGTGGCATGTGCGCGTCGATGGGCACCGACAGGATGTCGGCCATCCGTGGTCACTTGCAAAAGGTGGCATCGTCCCGCGTGATGATGCCGTGACCAGCCAAGGTGACGTACTCCGTAATCGCAGGGTGACGTGCAGCTCAATTGGGTGACGTTGGGGGTGACGTCATGCAGGAGGCGAGGGTGACGTTGAGGGTGACGTCTCGTCGGACGATTGACTGCGGCCACGGTGTCCCGCCTGGCACCAACCAAGACCGGAGAACGACCATGCGCACCAACTCCCCTGCGACTACTCACCGTCCGCTGCTCAGCGTCGAAGAGACGGCAGTGCTACTGGGTGAAACCCGCTCCACGCTGTACCGGGCGCTGAAGGCGGGGACTTTTCCACTTCCGGTGTTCCGGATCGGGGGCCGCATCCGGATCCCACGCCGAGCCGTCGAGCGACTGATCGACGGGTTCGAGCCTGAGTGGCCTGGGCCAGCACCGCAGTCGGCATGACGCCGAAATCGAAGATTTGGTCAGCGAGCGGTTGACGCCTGGCCTGGTCCGTTGCCATTCGTCGCCGACAACAGCTGTCCGATGTGATCAGCAGCCCGGCGGTCCTCCTCGGGGACGCCATCGGTGTAGTGCCGAGCCATCTGCACAGTCGACCATCCGAGTCGGACCTGCTTCTGAGCTTCGGAGATTACCGAGTCGATCTGGGTGGCGTGGAAGTGTCGCAGCGAGTGCATGTGGATATCCGACGCGACCCCCGCCTTCGCGCGGATTCTGGCGAAGGAATGGCTGATGTAGTCCGGATGCGGCGGCACTGCGCCCCCTGGCTCGAACGAGAACATGAAGGACTCGGGGGTAACGCCTAGACCACAAGGGTCGGCCAGCGCCACCTGTTCTCGTTTCAGGCCAGAGATCTCTGCCATCGTGGCCTTGTCCAGCGCTAACTTCCGGCTGCTCGAGCGCGTCTTGGGTTGGCGGGCCACGGTTCCCGTCGGCGTGCTGATAACGCCCTCATCGATCTTGATGGTGCCGGCAACCGTGTCGATACCGTTCCACCGAACGGCGCAAGCTTCTCCTCTCCGCATCCCGGTGGCGGCGACCAGACGGATCATTACTGCAACTCGGACCTCGGCGAACCGGGCCTCCTCAAGAAGGGCGAGGACTTCACTTGGCTTTGGAGATCGGACTGCCTTGGGACGCTCTGCCGGTCCCCAGGTCGGCAACTCAGTATCGCTCACCGGGTTGGGGAGGACGTTGCCACTCCACTTCCGGGCAAGGCGGCACGAACGGTTGAGGAGCGCCCGAGCCAGCCGGACCGTCGTGTATCCGGCTCCACCCGCCTTGAGGTTGCGGAAGTAGCGCTCGATGTCGTAGGGGGACAACGTGGCAATCCGCCGTACGCCGATGGAGTCATGGATGTTGCGCCGCCACACCCCTTCGTAGCCGCGGACGGTATTGGGGCTCAGATCTTGCCAGCCATTCTTCTTCCACCCTCGGATGGCGTCGTTGATGGTGGTTGTCGGTCCCCAGGCCTGCTCGTCCTCGTGTGGAACGCGCGCGGGTTTGCCCTCTTGATGGGTGACAAGCCGAGCCAGTTCGCGCTCCGCCGCGCGCCTCGTCCCCTCGAACGTCGTGTACGTGTGGCGGACGCGACCGGCGTCGTCGCGACCGAGATAGACCCGCAATTCCCAGACGCCCGGATTCCGCTCCCGCAGGCTTCCTGCCATGTTGCCCCCAGGTTGTTGGGTTTGTGTTGGGTTTCAGCTTACCTGCCGCGGGGCGAAACGGGTGACAGGCTGTCTACCTGGATCTTTGTGGAGCCGGCGGTGGGAATCGAACCCACGACCTGACGATTACAAATCGTCTGCTCTGCCAACTGAGCTACACCGGCATGGCGCCCCCGGAGGGGAGCCGGCCCCAAGTGTACGGTCCCCGTCGGCGGCCACGGGAGTGTGCTTGCTTCTCCCACCGCCGGTCGGCAGGATGACGTGGGTGGACGATCCCTCGGCGCCCGGCGCACAGAAGTCCCCCCGCGGGGGGTCCCGGCTCCCTGTCGACCGGGCGGTGATCCTCCTGGGGCTGTTCATCCTGGTCACCGTCCTGCTGCTCGGGAAGATCCAGCCCGCCTCCTCGCCGTCGACCGCGGCCACGGGTGGGTCGGCGACCACCACCACCACACCCGGTGCGTCCACCACGACCTCGCCGGGCGCACCCGCGACGACCACGACGCACCCGTCAGGCACCACGACCACGACGGCACCCAAGGCCAAACCCACCACCGCACCGGTGCTGGTGGCGAATGCATCGGGCAAGGCGGGTGCCGCAGCCACCGTCACCAGTGAGCTCCAGGTCGCCGGATTCAACGTCCAGGCGCCGATCAACGCCACGGCCAACGTGTCCACGTCGGCCGTGTACTACGTGGCGGGTCAGAAGCCGGCGGCCACCCAGGTCGCCGTGGCACTGCACCTTCCGGCCTCCGCCGTCCTCCCGTACACGACCGCGGCCCCGGTGAGCACCATGGGGACCGCCGAGGTCCTCGTCGTGGTCGCCCCCGACCTGGTCGCCGGGGCGAGCACGACGACGACGGCAGCCACCTGACCGGCGTGGATGCCTCGCGGGGCGCCGATCCGACGTTCCCCGACGAACGGACACGGGAGCTCTTCCGCCCGCTGGCCGCCGATCCGCAGGAGACCGTGGTGGTGACCGACTTCGACGGGACGTTGTCGCCCCTGGTCGACGATCCGTCGAGCGCCCGACCGCTCGACGGGGTGGTCTCCGTACTGGCGCGGCTCGTCGGCTCGTTCGCCACCGTCGCCGTCGTCTCGGGCCGTCCGGTGTCCTTCCTGGACGACCGACTGGGGACCGGGCCGCATGGACCGCCGCGTGCCGGCGGACCTCGACTGATCGGCCTCTACGGGATGGAGTCGCTGGACCCTGACGGCGGCGTGGTGGTGGACGAGTCGGCCGCCGCCTGGGTGCCCGTCGTCGGCGACGTCGGCGAGAGCCTGCGCGGCGATGCACCGGACGGGGTCCTGGTCGAGGTGAAGCACACCGCGGTCACCGTCCACTGGCGCAGGGCTCCCGGCGCGGGGGACTGGGCGGCAGCCCGCGTGGGCGAGGAGGTGGCCCGGAGCGGCCTGGTCGCCCATCCGGGCCGCGAGTCGATCGAGCTCCGGCCCCCGATCGCCATCGACAAGGGCACCACCGTGCGGAGCCTGGCCACCGGACATCGTGGCGTGTGCTTCCTGGGTGACGACATCGGTGACCTGCCGGCCTTCGCCGAACTACTCCGGTTGCGGAGCGAGGGCGTGGCCACGGTGGGTGTCGCCGTCATCGACGACGACACGGCACCCGAGGTCGTCGTCGCCGCCGATGCATCGGTGGCGGGGCCGCGGGAGGGACTGGCGCTGTTGGAGTGGCTGGCCGATGCAGCCGGGGCGCCACAGGCGTGAGCGGTGGCGACCGGTCGGCCGGGGCGGTCGCCACCGGGCGGGAGCGGCCCGTCAGCGGGCCACGGCGAGCTGGTCGGCCAGCCAGTCGGCCGGGCTCCTCGCACCCACGGCCTTGCGGAGAAGTGCGGCACGTGCCGCCCGCTCGGGCGGCTCGAGCGCCAGCGCCTGTGCCAGCACGGTGGCGGTCCCGGTCACGTCGAACGGATTGACCTCCAGCGCACCGCCGGAGAGCTGATCGAAGGCGCCGGCCTCGCGCGAGAGGGCCAGCACACCGTCCCGAGTGTTGATGAGCGGCCCTTCCATGGCGACCAGGTTGAGCCCGTCGCGCACCGGGTTGACCAGGAGCACGTCCGACCGTGTCAGGGCGGCCAGGGACCGGGGGTAGTCGTCCTCCACCTCGAGGACGATCGGGGTCCACCCCGGCGTCGCCCACCGCTCGTTGATCCTGGCCACGGTGGTCTCGACCTCGTCCTGGTAGGCCAGGTACTCCGGCAGTCCCTGCCGGGTCGGGTAGGCGAGGGCCACGAACACGACACGCTCCCGGTGGGACGGCTCCTGCTCGAGCAGTTCCTCGAACGCCCAGAAGCCACGCAGCAGGTTCTTGGACAGCTCCATCCGGTCGACACGGACGATGACCTGCCGGTCCGAGCCCCCCACCGACGCCTCGATCCGGGCCAGTGCGGCGGCGACCGCCGGCTCGGCCGCCGAGGCCTCCAACCGGGACCGGTCGCTCGACAGCGGCGCCACGAACGTCGCCGGTGTGCCGGCGTCGAGCCCGGCGCCCGCCAGTCCCGCGCGGAACGACGCGGCCCACCGCTCCGAGTGGAAGCCACAGGAACCGAAACGGGCCATGCCGGCGAGGAGCTCGACGCCGACCGCGCTCGGGAGCATACGGAGGACGGACGGATCGGCGAAGGGCGTGTGGCTGAAGTGCGCGGTGCGCAGATCGGGCCGCAGATCGAGCAGGGTCGGGGCCACCAGTGCCAGGTGGTAGTCCTGGACCAGCACCCGCGCCCGCTCCGGGGCGACGGCGGCCACCCGTTCGGCCATCACCCGGTTGAACTCGCGATACGCCTCCCAGGCCTCCATCCACCGTCGATCGGTGCGTGGTCGGCGAGCGGCGTCGAACAGATGGTGGTGGCAGAACCACAGGGTCGCGTTGGAGACCACGTTGTAGGCCAGGTTGTACACCTGCGGGTCGGGCTCGACCAGTTCGATCCGCAGTCCTTCGGCGGACATCATCCCCTCGGCCGACGCGGCCCGATCGGCTTCCGTCAAGGAACTGGCCACCCAGGTGGCTCCCGTGCCCTCGACGAGCGGCTGGAGCGAACCGGCCAGGCCGCCGCCGGAGGCGGCACGGACCGGCCTCCCGTCCTCCATCCGGAAGGAGAGCGGCCCCCGGTTGGAGACGAGCACCGTGTCGGCCAGTGACCCGTCTCCGTCCGGCGCGTGCGGGCCCCCTCGGGTGGGGGACGGGGCGTCAGCCATGATCGGACGCTACCCCCGTTGGTCCGTGGTCACCCGTCCATCCGGGCAGCTGACGGCGGGGTTCACGGAAACCGCTTGACAAGGTAGTGAGTGACCACTCACAATACAGGCATGATGGTCTCGTCCCGCATGACCGCCTCGGAGCGCCGCACCGCCGTGCTGGCGGCGGCGATCACCGAATTCGCCCGGTCCGGCTACGCCGGGACGTCGACCGATGCCATCGCCACCCGTGCCGGCATCTCCCAGCCCTACCTGTTCCGGCTGTTCGGCACGAAGAAGGAACTGTTCATCGCCACCTACGAACTGGTGTCCGACCGGATCATCGCCGCCATGACCCGTGCCGGCACCGGTCTCGAGGGCGAGGAGGCCCTGGCTGCGATGGGGGAGGCCTACACCGATCTCCTCCAGGACCCCGAGATGCTCCAGGTCCAGCTCCACGGGTTTGCGGCCGCACCGGGTGACGCCGACATCGCCGCCACCTGCCGGCGCACGTTCGAGGTGCTCTGGCACCTCGTCCACGAGCGGACGCAGATGGCCGACGAGGTGGTCCTCCAGTTCTTCTCGATGGGGATGATGATGAACGTCATGTCCGCCATCGACCTGCTGTCCGTGTCCGATCACTGGGCCCAGAGCTTCTGCCCCAACCCCGAGAAGATCACCGCCATCCAGGCGGCGAG
>Ga0075520_1000883_pt1 | contig 13847 bp, 13 predicted proteins | sample NGEPerB_FD_75100 | JGI IMG/M metagenome (GOLD analysis project Ga0075520, IMG submission 75100) | Arctic peat soil microbial communities from the Barrow Environmental Observatory site, Barrow, Alaska, USA - NGEE PermafrostAB12-B | ecosystem: Environmental > Terrestrial > Soil > Wetlands > Peat ... | reverse complement strand
TCCTTTATATAAGGAGTGTTTTTATATACAGCCTGCGAATAAACGCCAAGCTGTTTATCGTCAGGAGCTTTTATTATTCCGAGAGCACCTGTGAATAGCCCGCCTATATACTGTTCTTTTATCTTAACAGCCCTTCCGCCCTGCTCGTAAGTAACTGCTGAACCTTTTCTCATCGGATTTGGTCCATAGGGATTTGCCATTGAAGAGAGTCCTTTGCCGTTGCTGACAAGAATATTATCCTTTGCAACCCTGACACAAGTCGGGTACCAGCCTGCAGGAATGAATCCTTTGCCTTTACTTGATCCTGGTATGGAAACATCAAAAACCGCAAGGCAATTATTGTCAGCGTTGGCAACGTAAAGTGTTTTTTCATCGGCGCTCAGTGCAACACCATTTGTTGTTGATCCGCTTGGAGAATCCGGGTAAAGCGCGGAATTGAGGGTTTCGACAACCTTCATCAGCCTGGTGTCGATCACTGACACGCTGTTGTCATTCGCGTTTGCAACAAAGAGGAACTGGCCGCTTTTGGTTATGCACATGTCGTTCGGATTATCGCCGACGTCGATTTTCCCGGTTTTCATCTGCGAACCGGTATTGAACACTACAACCTTATCACAGCCCCAGCAGGTTATATAAAGAGTTTTATGATCGGGTGAAAGAATGCAGGTGTATCCTTCTCCTCCAAGAGGTGTCGACGACAAGATTTTTTTGGACTCGGTATCGATAATATAAAGAGCATTGTTCTCTGTGGTGACGGCATAAAGCCTTTTCTTTACCCCGTCAACTGCGATACCAGCAACCGAGATCTTTGTCGGCCACGGCTTTCCAAGCTTAAAAGTATCCATTGGAGAAAGATGATTCTTCTTCACTGCATACCTGATTATCATGTTATCATTTCCTCCTGAGGCATACAGATATTTCCCATCATCTGAAAAGACCAGGCCAACCCACGATTTTCCGATAGGAACGGAATCGGTAACGACCCCGTGCTTAATATCTATAAGCTCAATAGACTGATCACTCTCCCCATTGTTTGTAACGGCTGCCAGCTTATTATCGGGCGATACTGCAATGTTAAGAGGAAGATCACCGACAGGCACCATTTTACCTACAGGGGTCAGCGACCAGCCGTTAGGCAGGGTGATGCGCCTGGCTTCAATTTCGGAAAGAGTCTGCGCCTTAAGTGGCAATGACTGAGCAGCGATCAATAGAATACTTAATGCTGCTGCCTTTTTTGTGAAGTTGATGAGGTTCATATCTTGATTAATATTTATTATCTCTTTTTTAAATCATCAGGGCTTAGCGTGATAAGATGGCCAATCGGTTTTCCGTCCCTGTATGCAATTACCCGCAGTGTTACCGGACCACCGGCAGGAATTTCGAACGGTTTTGTGTATTCGGGTGAATGATCATCAGGCATCTGGTCGTCGATGGTGTAATAGATTTTGAGTCCGGGCGCTTCAGCGCTCATCTCCACCAATATTTTACCATCGGCTTTTTTAGTCGAAATTGCAGGGTCATAGATAGCCTTTGAATAATTAATCCCTTCGATGTCGTTTCTAAAGAACTGCTTTTCCACCCTTTTAATAAAATCATCCCAGTTCTTCTTTTCGACAGGAGTCCAGAAATCTTCAGCCAGGGCCCATCCCCTGGGCCATGTCATATATTCGGCATGGCGGAACTCAGGTATTTGTTCAGTCCATAGGTTACCCTGCCCGCCGAGAATATATTTTGCATCGACACCTTCGGGAACAGGATCGAAGCTATAGCATTTTCTGAGCCTCAGGCTTGCATAAAGAGGAGGTTCAATTGTCTTTTCGCCCTGCTGGTAATCGAGGTAAACGAATGACGAGGGAGTCATTACTACATTGTGGCCGAGACGGGCAGCTTCAATTCCGCCCTTTATACCCCTCCAGCTCATTACCGTCGCATCGGGTGAGATACCGCCCTCGAGGATCTCGTCCCAGCCGATAAGCTTTTTTCCTTTCGACTGAAGTATTTTTTCGACACGAGCCACAAAATAACCCTGAAGCTGCTCCACCTTTGTTATCCCAAGCTGTTTCATCAGGGCCTGGCATCCGGCGTCAGCTTCCCAGTATCCCTTGTAGCACTCATCACCGCCGGCATGAATATACTGACCGGGGAAAAGCTGAGCCAGCTCAGTGAATACTTTATCGAGGAATTCATATACTTTCTCATCGGACGGATTCAGAGTGTTATCGACGAGCATTTTGAAAGTGCCATCACCATACCATTCGGAGAAAGCAGTACCGGGGTTCACCTTAATATCAGGATTTTTAGTGCAGCAGAGTTCGGGGTATGAAGCTATGGCGGCCATGCTGTGGCCCGGAACATCAATCTCGGGAACTATCGTTATGAATCGCTCCTGTGCATACTTCACTATTTCCTTTATATCTTCCTGTGTATAGAATCCACCCACAGTTGCCGGTTCTCCTGGCTTAGGATCGTCGCGATCGCCGAAATGTCCGGCACGGGCCACGCGCCATGCCCCGATTTCAGTAAGCTTCGGCAGAGATTTTATTTCAATTCTCCAGCCGTTATCGTCGGAAAGGTGCCAGTGGAAGGTATTGAATTTGAATCCTGCGATCTCGTCGATATATTTTTTTACTTCCTCTTTCGAAAAGAAATTACGGCTCACGTCGAGCATGATGCCGCGCCAGGGGAAACGCGGATAATCGGTGATATTTACCGCAGGAGCACTCTGGCATTCCGGCGGCATGATCTGCAGAAGGCTCTGCATGCCATAAAAGAGTCCGGCCGACTGATTGGCAGAGACTATAATATTTTTTGAAGTTACAATAAGCGAATACCCTTCCGATCCAAGACGCGGAATCGCTTCTTTATTTATGTTAAGCTGAATGGAGCCCCCATTTCCTTCTTTTGCCCTGATGGTTAATCCGGCTTCCCGGTTGAGCTTCAATGCAAGCATTTCCGCCACCTCTTTCCCTGCAGGGTTATCGAAGGTAATTGTTGTTCCTCCCTTAAGCCTGAAAGAGCCGGTTCCAGGTTGCATTTCTACAGGCTGTGGTATAATGCTTATTTCCCCGGCCTGGCCGAAGGCTGTAAGAATGATAAAAAAGACCGGAATTATAAGAAGTTTTTTCATAGCCTGAAAATTTCGGCTCAAGGTATGAAAAACAAATTTCAGGAAGAAACTGTTATGGGGCGTTTTGAATGTTTTGTCTTTAAGACTTTAAGGACATCCTTTTTAATTTTTACCGCCACTTCGCCTTTAAATTCGATAGCCTCACCGTCGATATGGAAACGAGTCTCATTTGTAATAATGGTGAAAGGCTTATCGGTTTTAATATACCTGATATATTTCGAGTTTTTCATTGTTCCCCTGAAAAGGCGATATACGAATAAAGGAGCGATTATTTTCGGGAACGGCTTTATGAGAACAATGTCGATGATCCCGTCGTTTGGCTTGGCTTCAGGTGCAATGAATGCATTATTGCCGAATTGCCTCGTATTAGCTATCGAAAGAACGAAAAGATCATCAGTTATCGGCTCCTCTCCTTCAATATGAAGAGTTATATGGACAGGCTTAAGCAAAAAGAAATTCTTGAATGTTTGCCAGATGTAAGACCATAAGCCCCGAATCTTAGCTTTGTCAAAGGAGTGGGCGACAAAACTGTCGAGGCCTACACCTGCCACGTTGAGGCAGACCTGATCGTTAAGCTCAATAACGTCAATCTTAACACTTTCAGCTTTTTTAATATCTGAGAGAAGAGAAGTTATGTTTGTTCTGAATCCAAACTCCTTTGCAAACCCATTTCCCGACCCCATCGGCAGTACGCCGAATATCTTCTGGCTACCCACAAGCTCTGCTGCTACAGTCCGGACTGTTCCGTCACCGCCGGCAGCAATAAATATATCGTACTTATCGAATGACTGATGTATATGGGTGCCCGACTCATCGATGCTTAATGACTTGAAGCAGGATAATTCGTTTTTCCGGATCTCAAGCAATTTTGGAATTATAAGCTTGGCAGGGATAACCCCTGCATTCGGATTTAAAATAAAAAGAGATCTGTTTAGCTCCTCACAACCCATAACCTTTTACCTCTCTCTTTTTTAAAGAGATCACGAAGGTCAATATTTTCTATGACGAAATCAAATATATGAGGGACTATCCGACAGGGAAAGACACTATTTGCTCATTTATCCATAAACGGATACCTGAAATCCGTTGCAGGGATGAGAGTCTCTTTAATCGTTCTGGGGCTTACCCAGCGCGTGAGGTTAAGGTGACTGCCGGCCTTGTCGTTTGTGCCGGAGGCTCTCGCCCCTCCGAAAGGCTGCTGACCTACCATTGCTCCTGTCGGTTTGTCGTTTATATAAAAGTTGCCGGCAGAATAACGTAGGATCCTGCATGCATGGATCATTGCATATTTATCGTTGCTGAAGATAGATCCCGTAAGCGCGTATTGAGAAGTCTCATCGCAAATTTTGAGCGTTTCGGTATATTTTTCATCGTCATAAACAAAAATCGTCATTACGGGACCGAAAATTTCTTCTTCCATAGTGATAAAATGCGGGTTTGAGACAACAATGACTGTAGGTTCAATAAAGTATCCCACTGATTTGTCACCCTTTCCACCGGCTATGATCTCTGCTTCCGGAGATTTCCGAACCATGTCAATATATGCCATAATGCGGTCGAAGGAGGGCTCGTCAATTACCGAGTTTACTGTGTTAGAGAAGTCCAGCTCACCTCCGGTTTTTGTTTCTGAAAGCATCGTCATAAGGTGATTTTTTGCGGGTTTCCACAATGAACGGGGAATATATGCGCGTGATGCCGCCGAACATTTTTGTCCCTGGTACTCAAAAGCACCCCGTGCGATCGCCGCAGCCAGTGCAAGAGGATCTGCGGATTTATGCGCGAAAATAAAATCCTTTCCGCCGGTTTCACCGACAATTTTAGGATAGGACCTATACCCTGACAGATTTTCAGAAACCTGTTTCCAGATTGTATTGAAAGTCGGGTTCGAACCGGTAAAATGAATTCCGGCAAGCTCTTTATGCTTCAAAACTACACTGCTGATGAGAGATCCGGAGCCCGGGACAAAGTTTATAACCCCATCAGGCATTCCGGCCTCCTTCATGATCATCATGAAATAATAGTTTGATAGAAGGGATGAGTTAGCCGGTTTCCAGACGGTTGTGTTTCCCATAAGGGCAACGCTGGTATTCAGGTTAGAAGCGATTGCTGTGAAATTGAAAGGAGTAATTGTATAAATGAATCCCTCGAGGGGCCGGTACTCGAGCCTGTTTATGGTCTGATTGTCCGAGAGTGGCTGCTCCTCGTAGATACGAGAGGCAAAATATGAATTGAACCGCAGGTAATCTATTATCTCGCATGCAGAGTCTATCTCAGCCTGGTAAACATTCTTCCCCTGACCCAGCATAGTGGCGGCATTCAGGAGGAACCTGAACTTTTTTGAAATAAGCTCAGCTGCCTTTATCATTATTGCAGCTCTCTCCATCCATGCAAGCGTCATCCATTCGCATTTGGCCTCAAGAGCGGCATTGATTGCCAGCTCAACCTCTTTTTCGCCTGCCATGTGGTAAGTGGCTAGAAGATGGCTATGTTCCGAAGGCATAACAACTTTCCCGGTATTTCCTGTCCTGATCTCCTTTCCGCCTATGATAAGCGGGATATCAACCACCTTTCCATACTGGCTTTCCAATTCTTTTATCAGTTGCTCCCGCTCGCTGCTGCCGGGTGCGTATGTCAGTACCGGTTCATTCCTGGGTTCCCTGAAGTTGTAGATTGCGTTATTCATAGTTATGGATATTACTGAATGTAAAGCAAAAACAATTATTTGGAGGTATTGTTGAGTTTTGTCATAAAGAAGTGTCTGAAATAACTGGAGTAATATTTATAAAACAATGTTACCGCTCCCGATTCCCGGGATTTCCTCACTTCGTTCGTCAAACTCCAAACTTCTTCTTACTTTAGCAATAGTATTTAATACATCTGCCATGTCAGAATCAAAATTCTACCATTTCAGCTCCGCTGGTCTTTTCTATGGAGTCAACTCTGTGAAGGAAGCAATTACTGCAGCGAAGGAGGGCGGATATATATGGCTCGATTTTTACAATCCTGCACCAGAAGAGCTTCACGCGCTAATAGAAACAATGCAGGTTCATCCGCTTTCGGTGGAGGACTGCCTTGATATAAATCAGGTTCCCAAGATCGACCAGTTCCCGAATAATACCTTTATCATTTTCAATGCTTTCACCTATACAGACAAAGTGCTTTTCATCGATGAAATAGATCTTTTTCTCGGGAAGAATTTCCTTATTTCGGTAAGCGGCATAAAATCTGAAGGGAGAAAACCTCTGAACGGCATTATCAATATTGTAGAAAATGATACGGGGCTTATCAAAACGGGACCTGCCTTTTTGATGCAAGTTGTTATGGATTATATTGTAGATGAAAAACTTCATGCAATCGATTCTCTGGAAGATGAGCTGGGGGAAGCAGAGGATGAAGTTCTTAATAACCCGGCAGTTTTTAAGCCAACAGAACTGATGAGGCTGAAGAAATACCTGGTAAATCTCAGGAAGGCTCTTTTTCATGAGAGGGAAATACTTGTCAAGATATGCAGGATGGATTGCCCGTTCATACCGGAAAAAGCGATCTTCCATTTCCGGGATATTTATGACCACCTGGCAAAATTCTTTGAGCTCACCGAGACAGACCGTGAAATGGTTACCAGTCTCATGGAGCTTTATACATCACTTCTCAACAACCAGATGACCAAGATGTCGAACGATACGAATATGTCGGTAAGAAGGCTGACAATGATCGCCACAATCTTCATGCCCCTCACACTAATTGCAGGCATTGGCGGAATGTCGGAGTGGTCGATGATGACAGGACCAGCGAACTGGAAGATTTCTTACCCGCTATTCATTGCCGCTATGGCAGTGATTGCGCTCGTGAATTATCTTCTTATTTTAATGATTGAAAGGAAAAACGAGTCGCGGAAAGATCAGTGACCGCTGTTTTTCTTAAATCTCTCAGTAACGGCAGCAGCTTCAGTGTCCGTTATTTTCGATGTCTTCTTCAGGATACCGATAAATGCAGTAACCTCTTCAACAGCTGCAGGGCATCCCATATTCTGGCCTGGCTTATCGAGGCCATCACCTTCTTTCCTGATCTGTGAATCGGCAAGGAGATTCCCCTTTTTATCAAAAATAAGGAAGAAAGGGATCCCGGCATTCTCTCCTGCATATTTTTTAAACATAGCATCTGCGCCCGGGTTTTCGGTCTTCTTAAGATCGCCTCTTTCAAGAACTGTAAGGTGTACGAAGACATAGCTTTTCTGAAAGTATGAGCTGCAGGTGGAGTCATTAATCGAAGCTTCCATCTTTTTGCACCATCCGCACCACGAGGCATGGAAAATCACGAAAACATTCTTTTTCTCTTTAGCTGCCTGCCTGTAAGCTTTTTGGAGAACATTTGCAGCAGGTTCGGGAGTTTCCTGAGAGAAGGAGGCTCCGCTCATGAGTATAAAAAATGCGGCAAGGAATATTTTTGTTTTCATTGAATTTATGTTATTAAGAAATTATAAAGGTCATTCTGCAGGCACTTTCAACTTACTGCTATTTCCGAGATCGAACATTGAAAGATGCTTGTTGCCATATGCCCGGATTGCGTAAGCGAAGAAGATGCCGGAAAGGATATCGATGCTGTAATGGCCATGAGCAAGGAACAACGAGAGTATTATTACAGTGAGCCAGATCCACATTATCCTTCTGTACTTAATATCGTTTACCAGCAACAGCAGAAGGAATGAATTACCTACATGGCCTGATGGGTAAACCCCCAACTCATATTTTGAAAAGCCGTTAAACAAGGCATCCGAGCCATTGAATTCGGGAGGATTGCCGAAAGGTGTGAGGACGATAAATATTCCCCGTACTATAAAAAATATTCCGCAGAGCAGCAGGATAAAAGGTATCCTGTCATAATCCTTCCTGTGAATTATATATATAGCGACAGTGGCAAAAATCACAATGCAGAATATATCGTAAAGAAGGGAAACGTCAAGGACAGGAAGATTGTCAAGAATAAGGTCCGAAAGCATTGGCAGCGACTTTCCCTCGTTGATGTAATTGTGAAGGTATGTCTGAGATGCAAGATTGAGCGCACCTCCCACTCCAAGGGTAAGAAGACCGAGATAGAAGTATTTGGATTTAAGCAATTCAAGCAGCGACCTGAAGATATCAATAATATATTCCAGTGGTTTTTTCTTTACGGACTGAGCCTGATTCATATTGACTTCCCTTTTGTTTTATCTTCAAAGACGCACTGAAGATGGTTATTGTTGCAATAGCCGGACAAATATAAGTTATTTTGCTTATTATATGGGATCAATGATGTTCTCAGGCCGCGACATTTCATCATATATACTAAGGATCTCTTCCTTGTTTTCCTCTTCGGCATCAAGGAAGCCCCAGCAAGTCTGTGATTGCCACATACCGTCGTAGGCGTTATCATGTAAGGAGCGGAGAATATGGGGAATGCCTCTTTCATTCAGTATCTCATCAAGGAGAGATGCTTCGATCTCATTCTTTAAAGTAAGTATGCGGACAGTAGGTTTCATATTTTGATCATTTGATCTTAACGCAGTTATTCATCAGCACATCCATCAGGAACCCTGAACACTCACCCCTGACTGTAACCCTGCTGCCGGCAGTGAATTTTGCCGGATCGGTTTCAGCAGCAAATGTACATATCACGGACGACATATCGCTGCCGGTTTTTATCGTGACGCTGAGGATATTTTTTTCTCCTGTTTTCGCTGATTCCACTTCGCCTTCTATCTCGAGAATTTTCTTTACGTATTTCGCAGTTGCTGCAGCTTCATTGTCTTCAAATGCTTTTTGCAGGTCGACGGCAGTAATGACAAAATCGGGTTTTGCCTTGCCAATATTTCTATGCTGTTTAGTGAATAGATAAAGCCCGCTTCCGATACCTGCCAGTAAAAAGAGAAGGACAACTCCCAGGAGGATCTTAAGATATGTTTTCATGGCAATAGTTATTTTGATTCGACCGGAGCATATTTTATAGTGACTGTAACCTCAAGCGTCTTTGCGATATTGTCTCTTACCACGCCCGGGATGTTTATCTTATAATCTTCCGGCACAATATTGAATTTTGAGGATGCATTTACTCCTCCCTGCACCACTTCAATGGTTCCTTTCACTGAAACTTTATTTGTTACATCATGCATATTAAGGTCTCCCTCAATAGTAACATCATATTTCCCCGGTTTATTGAAACTGACCGACGAAAGATTGGTGATCTTCCCGCGGAATGTCGACTTCGGAAATTTGTCCGACTCCATGTAATTTTCATTAAAGTGCTCTTCCATAAGCGCCTTTTCGAAGTGGAACGATTTAATGAGAACCTGGAATACCATGTCTCCTGTTGAGATGTCGAGCACGGCAGCCACCTGGTTATTGTCGGCTTTTATATCGTTAATGGCAGTATGGGAAGAGAATCCGATATAGCCGTTTTTCGTCATTAATTTCTGGCCGTTTGCGGCAAAAAACAGAAACGAGATTGTGAATAAAATAACAATGCGCTTCATAATATTCTCTTAGTTTATTGTTTTAACGTAAAAACCCTCGAAATGTTGAAACCAAAGTGAATATCACCCTTGAGCCAGTTTCCTGTTGTCTCTCCCACGAATCCCTTTTCGATCATCTGAAGGGAGTTTGTAAAGAGGAGAGTAAAGACATGTCCTCCGGTCTCGATGTCGAATCCCACCGAGAACGGATTATATATTGTTTCGCTCATATACTGCTTTGAGTTGATCATATAGAAATATTCCGCATTCAGGCTTATCCTCCTTGTGAGCTTCATTCTTCCGCCAGCCCCAACTGCGTAGATATTGTTCGGGTCGAGCTCAGCAGGAACAAGATTGCGGTGCACGATGGTGGGGGTGAGCTGCAATGAAAATGACGGGCTGAACTTACGGGCTATCATCACCTGGCCCACGTATGAAAGACGCGATGAGAAATAGTTTGTTCTTGAGGGGTCGGCCCATTTAAGTGATGTGGCAGCAACGGATGTAAGTGCAGAGACAGATACCGGCATGTTACGGGCTCCTGCCGACTGCCTGAGTATTGCATATTTTGCAAAGCCGTCAAAGGTCTTTTCGTATGAGCCGCGGCCAATTCCGACCATAAGCCATTTCGTAATTCCGTATTCAAGGCTGAAATGCATATTTGACTGGTCGAGACCAAAAAACTCATATGCTCCTAAGTTGACCAGGCCGAAGCGGTGCGAGATCCTCACATCGAGCTGTCCTGGCGCCATCATTTGTACCGAATGACCGTTGATCACTCTTGTCGATTTGAATGTTGCCGTTGCGTAGTTAATCTCCTTTGCTGTGCTGTCGCTAAGCATGTTCATGAGGTCATCCTGGGCAGACAAGGAAGCTGCAAGCACCAGGAAAAGGAATAATATCGGGAATCGTTTCATAGTCTTTCCTGTTTAATCAGTTGTTAGGCTTGCCGTTCCTGACCCATATATCGAATGTGGAGATGAGGCATGCTTTCAGCTTGCTTCCGTTCTTCGGCATCGGGGAGAGTGACCCGGTATGATTTATGGCTGCTGAAATTGAAGCAGCCTGTGCGCTTACATCAGCAAAGCTTTCGAGTGCGATATTAGCTCCGGCCGATGGAGCCGAAGCATTCGAGTGGCAAGAGAGGCAGTTGTTTGCAAGGATGGGAACAACCTTGCCGCTATAAGTGACGTTCGTTGTATCGCACGTCGAATTCACCGAGGGATAAAGAGCCTCTTCACTGTCGTAGAAACATGAAGAGACTGCGATAATAATTGTAACAAATGTTACAAAATAGAGAAGCCTTCGTTTCATAAATAATGTTGCTAATTATTTAAATGGCCGTTATTAACCCATATTTGAAACTGCCTTATCTGGCATGTTGTAAATGGTCCTCCCGGAGGCATTCTTGGCACGCCGTTTCCGGTAATGGCATTCATAAGAGTTCCGCTGGCGGCCAATGATGAGACATCGGTGTAACCAGAAAATGTAAAACCACCTGCGCCACCGTGGCATCCTGTGCAGCTTGACTGCATAATTGGCCATATTGTACCAGAAAAAGTCACAGGGTTTATAGTATCGCATGTAATCGCGCATGTCTGATCGAGAGCCCCGTAGCTTATCCAATTCCGTATTGAGTCGATCTGGGCAGTTGTTAGCTGAGGCTTTGATAAGGGTGGCATTTTCTCTTCACCCGAAGCATGTAACACCTGATACAGCTTACTGCTGTTAGGATTTCCAGGGCTCACTGCTCCCATTGTTGAAGAATAGGAATAAAACACATAGTCTGTATGAGTTGAAATATCGTGGCAGCCTGTCATAGCGCAATGCGATGAAAGAATAGGCTGAATGTCCCGTGTATAACAGGCCCTGAGTGTTCCGACTGTACCACCGCCGCCACCTCCACCCGTTGTTGTGGTGTCGTTGCAAGTAGTAAGGTTGGCCCCCTGCTCGATCCAGACACTGATAATAGTCCTGTTCTCAAGCGAAAGAGGAGATGAAGGAGGCATTCTGTTTCCACCGCTGCCAATAATAGCCTGATATAACTGGCTGGAGTAAGGTTTTCCGGGTGTCACCTGGCGGCGGATACTTGTGTAAGTATTGAAAGCCCTGCCCTCACGGGTTCCGTCATGACATCCGGGAATGGCACAGTTATTCTGGAATACCGGCAGCACATCCTTTTCGAAGCAGATCACCGGGATATTATCGATATTGGCCGTATGCCTGCACGACGATATAAACGGAAATATCAGAAAGAGCAGAAACAGGCCAGGGTGAAAATGGATCTTATCAGTTTTCATGGGTATAAGTTAATAGCTTTTCCTGTTGTTTGTAAAGATACTTTAAACCGCCTCTTTTCTAGTATCAGCAGGGGTGATATTTAGCATTTTGAATTCAAATTCAAAGTTCGGAGTAAATATACCCTTTCCGAGGTTCGCTTTAATCTCCTCCATTTTCCAGAATCTTCCCTCGTCAATCTCTTCTGGGTTTGGAACCGGAATATCTTTGCTGATTCCGGTGAATGAGCAGACAAGCTCCCTTTCGCGGGGCGACTGCCACTTATATTTTTTATTAAGGTGAAATGTGATATTCTTCAGCCCAAGCTCTTCTTCTGCCTCTCTTCTCAGAGCTTCCTCAGCGGACTCACCGGAACACATATGTCCGCCGACGGAAGTGTCCCACATGCCGGGAAGAATATCCTTGGTCATAGCTCTCTTCTGAAGGAAAAGCTCACCATTAGCGTTAAGAAGATGAAGGTGGACGACAGGATGGAGCAGCATGCTCTTGCCGTCATGGCAGACGCTGCGGGGAGCAAGGGATATTTCATTTCCATCGTCATCGACTATGGGGAAGATCTCTTCGGGGAGGGGCATGGACCGGGTTAATAATAGTTACAGCAAAGATGAGAAAGATTATGCAATCGTACTATCATTGAGATGCCACCTCAAAATTCCCCTCCCTGGAGGGGAGAGGGGTGGGTAAAATCAAAAATCAATCATTCTATATTAATCTGCCACGTATTGCGCCGGTATTAGAATCCAGGCATTTCATTGTTTCTGTTCCGGCGCCTATCATTTGTATTAGGGTTTACCCCGGGCTTAAGCCCGGGGTTAGTGTCTATGCTTTTGATCATTTGTGCTGGTTCAGACCTGACCCCCGGCTATCCGCCAGCGGCGGATAGCCTGCCCCCTAAAGGGGGCCTAACTCGGTTGACAGATGCATATATTTACTGTATCAGGCCCCCTTTAGGGGGAGGGCAGCGCTTTAGCGCGGCCGGGGGTCATTTTCCGGTAATCTCAAACCCGCACTTAATACTGTTACCGTCTTCGTCGACAGCGGTGACAACATGCTCTCCGGCGACAGCAAAGATCTCTGCCTGGTGGATGAACCTCGTTGTCGAAATATATTTGTTGTCGAGATGCCAGAAGATCTTTTTCGAGGGGTTGCGGTGCGCGACTTCAACGATGACCTTTGTAAGCTCGCCTGTCTGATCGCGCGGGATGAATATCTTAACTCCGGGGGTCGGGTAGATGAACTCCATTGCAGGAATACTCCTGTCGATCGTACATCCGGCGGCATAAGGAGGGAGCACCTTGTATTCAGGATGTTTCTGCCTGTAGAAATACTCCATAGCCGGGGGAAGGACAAACCATGGTTCATTTCTTATTTCAGCAGGAGATGCGCAGTCTGCATTCACCTGCCTTGTACCGCCTTTATCAAGGTGAATGATCCGGTGGTAGGGGCATGCCTCGCTTCTCAGTCCGCTGATGCAGGCATTAACCTCCTCCGTTTCGGGGCAATCGGGACCGGCACGGCAGCCGCTCAGGGAACATGTCTTTATCATGGTAAGCTCCTCGTCGGGACGAACGAACCATTTCACAGGGCCCATCACATTAACAAGATCGAAGAGTATGGGAGCAGCTGCCGTAACGCCGGTAAGTCCCGGTCTTCCCTCGCCATCGGCATTGCCTGCCCACACACCAATGACATATTCAGGAGTTGTCCCGACAGCCCAGGCATCACGAAAGCCGAAGCTGGTGCCGGTCTTCCAGGCAAGATTAGGGGACGATGAGAAATATTGCCATCCTTCTTCTCCTTCCGGCCTGTTAACCCTTCGGAGCGCTTCATAGGTGAGCCAGATCGATGATGCCGAAAGAGGAGGTATGGTATCGTAGCTTTTCTCTCTGTTCTCTTTTTGCGAGACAAGGACAGGAGGATGATAATCGCTCCCGGAAT
>Ga0075520_1000882_pt1 | contig 13852 bp, 15 predicted proteins | sample NGEPerB_FD_75100 | JGI IMG/M metagenome (GOLD analysis project Ga0075520, IMG submission 75100) | Arctic peat soil microbial communities from the Barrow Environmental Observatory site, Barrow, Alaska, USA - NGEE PermafrostAB12-B | ecosystem: Environmental > Terrestrial > Soil > Wetlands > Peat ... | reverse complement strand
GTCTACCAGTTCCGCCACACCGGCACGGGAAACGGGTCCCCATGCTACCCCGAAACGCCGGGGAACGGGAACGGCCGGCGGGGCCTGATGGCCCCGCCGGCCGTTCCCGGCAAGCCGGCTACCGAAAGGTGGCCGGTCGGCGTACTACTCTCAGTACTGCGAAGAGTACGTCGTGGTCCACATCTGCGGGCCCATGCCCCGGTGGACGGCGTAGCAGGTCGCGAAGATCTGCGCGACCGGATCGTAGATGCTGGCCCCGCGGTACGGGTTCCAGGAGGCCGCCCACGTGCCCGTGTAGTACTGGAACAGGCCCTTGAACGACGAGCTGGCGCCGGCGAAACGCTGGCCGTTGGACTCGCGGATCATCATGCGGTAGATGCCGTCCGCGCTCACGTGGTACTTGGCGGCCGCGGCAGCGATGATCGAACGCCAGTCACCTTTGTGAGCCCAGTGCGCCATCTGGCGCTGCGTGTGGTAGGCGGACCGCAGGTGCCGCAAGACCATCTCCCAGCGCCGCACTTGGCGCTGTGCCCGGGCGACTTGCGCCTTGAGCTGGTCGACCGGAGAGGTGGCGGTGGGTGTCGGCACGGCTGCGGCGGAAGCGGCCGGGGCGGCGGCAGCCGGGGCGGCGGCAGCCGGAGCGGCCGTCGAGCCGACGAGAGCGGCGGCGAGGGCCGCCTGGGCGCCCTGCAGGTGCCGCTTTGCCTGCTGAAGCCGGAGATCGACCCGGTGCATCCTGGAGCTGAGGGTGGCCGCTTCCGCCTTCTGCGGAGTGACGGCGGTGGCAAGTGCTGTGGCGACGATGGTGATCGCGAGGATCGCGATCAGGCTCTTGCATCGGGTCACAACGTCCTTTCGACGCGGTTTCCCCGGCGGGCAGCGGTTTCACCTGTACCCGAGGGGCGTTCGGCGTCCTGGCCGCACTCAGCCCAGCAGGCGAACGCCAGATGTGAGAAGGGGGAAGCGCGAAGGCGAACGGGCTGTGGGGCGTGCGAGGACGCCTCTGTTGTTCGTTCGGGGCGTTAGTCAACCACGAACGGGGCGCTCATGCAACCCGAACGGCCTGCCTGCAACCAGCTCGACGATCCAGCCGAGCACGTGGCGGCGCTCCTCGAGGAGGTCGAATCCGGCCTCACGGACCGCCGCCACAGTGTCCCTGTCGAGCCGGCAGCCGCCGGCCACCGACGCCCACGCCGGCGCCGCCAGGCTCTGCAGCCGGCGGCCCGGCTGCCAGCTCAAGTGTACGTGCTCGATGGCGAGCAGGCGGCCGCCGGGGACGAGCACGCGGTGGAGCTCGGCGAGTGCCGCGGCGGGATCGCCCACGGTACACAGGCAGAAGGTGGCGACGGCGGTGTCGAAGCTCCCGTCCGGGAACGGCAGCGCCTCCGCCGGGCCTTCGACGACGCGCACGCGGGACTGGGCGCGCGCCGCCCGTCGCCGGGCGCGCGCCGCCATCTCCGGATCCGGCTCGAGCGCGACGACCTCGAGGCCGGCTCCGTACCAGCGCAGCTGGCCGCCGGTGCCGGCGCCGATCTCCAGCACGCGGCCGCCGGCGCGCGCCGCGAGACGCCGCCGCCAAGTGCCGATGGCGGCGCGCTCGAACGGCCACATGAGCGCGTCGTAGGCGGCGGCGTAGCCGCCGCCGTGGGTTGTGTTCGCAGTCGCCATCGCCGAGACTTACGCCGTCCTTTCGCTGCCCCGTTCATGCCCGGGCGCGCGACGCCACACACACGGATCACGGAGCCCATGGGCCTGTTCGACTTCCTCAAGTACGACAAGGACGACCCCGGCGTGCAGCCCTCTCCCGAGATCGCCGCGGAGCTGCGTCGCATCGCCAACCTGTTCCTCGTGTCGGGCGTGACGCTGGCGCTGCTGCTGCTGCGGGCCTTCGCCGTCACGCTGTCGGTGACGTTCATCCCCCGCCCCATCTACGTCGCCTGGGGCGTCGTGCTGCTCACGGGCCTGGCGGTCACCTACGTCTACGGGATCTACGTCACGTCCAAGGCGAAGCGCTGGGGATGGGTAGCGCTGTGCGCCATCCCGCTGACCTTCGTGCCGTGCGCACTCGCGTATGCGTGGGCGCGACGCCAGGAGATCGAGCGTGACGCCTTCGGCGAGGAGCGCCCGCAGACGCGCCAGCGGCGCGGCGGGCGCGGCTCGAAGCGCTGACCCAGCCCGCCGGCTCCCGCCGAGCTGCCGGCGGTGGTCGTACCGAACTCATCCGAGATCCGCCCGGCGCGGCCGGAACGACGTCCGCAAGGCCTCGCCACGGTCAGGCCTCCGCCTCCGTGATAGCGTCCTCGCCCATGGAGCCTGTCACTGCACCAGGACGCACACACCGGTTGCGGGCCGCCATCGTCTTCCTCGTCATCGTCGTCGCGCTCTTCCTGATCCTGCCGCGGCTGGCGGGGCAGAAGCACGCGCTGGCGCTCCTGCGCGAAGCAAGTCTTCCGCTCCTCCTCGCCGCGGTCGTCGTCGAGGCGGCGTCGCTCGTCTTCTACTCCCTGCTCTTCCGCCGGCTGCTCGGTCTGCTGCGCTACCCGGTCGGCCTCGCCTTGGCCCTGCGCATCAACCTGGCCGGACTCGCCGCCGCGCACCTGTTCTCGGCCGGCGGCGTCGGCGGTGCGGCGCTCACGTATCGTGTGCTGCAGAAACGCGGCATGCCGCACTCCATCGTCCTCATCGCCGTCATCTTCCAGAACGCGTTCGCCTACAGCGTCCTCTTTCTGCTCTTCGGCATCGGCCTCGCCATCCTCGTGATCCGCGGCCAGGCCAACGACTTCGCACTCGCCTTCGCCTCTACGCTGGTGGTCCTGCTGCTTGCGCTCGCCGCCTACGGGTTCTGGCTGCTCAACCACCCAAGCTCGCTGCGCCGGCGCGCGCGGCAGATCGTGGATCTGCTCGGACGCCGGATCCACCGGCTTCGTGTTCCGCACGCGCGTCTCGACGAGTGGCTCGACGGCGTGGTCGAGGGTTGGCGGCGCCTGCGTAAGGATGGCCGCCGCCACGTACGCACGGTCGGGCAGGCGTCGGGCTACTGGGCCTTCGACATCGCCTGCCTCGCCCTCGTACTGCTCGCTTTCGGCCAGCACCTGAGCGTCGACGCCCTGCTCATCGCCTACCCGGTCGGCAACGTCGTCGGAGCGTTCTCGCCGACGCCGGGAGGGCTGGGCGCCGTGGAAGGCGTTCTCATCGGCCTCCTCGTCGGCTTTGGGCTGGCGCCCGGCGCGGCCGTCGCCGTCGTGCTGGTCTACCGCCTCATCAACTTCTGGCTGCCGATCCCCGTCGGCCTCCTCACGTACCTCAGCCTGCGCTAGAGCGCGCGGCGCGCCCGGTCGCGCGCAGCCTTGTGGTACTGTCTGAGGCTCGGCGCGCCCGACGCCGGAGGAGGCAGCAGATCAAGAAGACCGTCCGCCATATCCTCGTCTTCGCGATCATCGTCGCCGCCCTGTACCTGCTGCTGCCCAAGGTCGTCAACACCCAGAAGACGTTCACGCTGCTCTCGCACGCGAGCTACGTCCTCCTCGCCTTCGCTGTCGTGCTCGAGGTCTGCGCCCTCCTCGGCTACGCCAACCTCACGCGCTTCGTCCTGCGCGTGCTCGACATCCGGCTGCGCCTCTTCGACGTGCTGGCGATCACGCTCAGCGGCCTCGCCGTGAGCCACGTGCTCTCCGCCGGCGGCGTCGGCGGCTGGGTCGTCACCTACAACGCGCTGCGCAAGCACAGGGTGCCGCACGGGCTCATCTTCGTCGCCATCGCGGCCCAGCAGTTCTTCAACTACGCGGTGCTGTGGTTCTTCTTCGCGCTCGCGCTCGTCTACCTCGTGGTGGCGCGCGGCGAGTCGATCCTGAGCTATCTCGTCGGCATCGTACTGATCGTGTTACTGCTGTGGCTCACCGCCTACGGCGTCTACCTGTACAACCACCGCTCGCGGATGCGCCGCCGGGTAGCTCAGATCGCCCGCCTCGTGAACCGGGTGATGCGGCGCGAGGTCGTCCACGAGGCTCACATCGACGGCTGGCTCGACAACCTCTTCGCCGGCATGCGCCGCATGACGTCGCACGGCGGCGCGCTGCGCACGACCACGGCGCTCGCCTGCGTGTTCTGGACCTGCGACCTGCTCTGCCTCTACGTCACCTTCCGCGCCTTCGGCCACTCGATCGGCTTCGGCCTGCTCGCAGTCGCCTATGTGGTGGCCTACGCGGTCGGGACGCTGGCGCCGACGCCCGGCGGGCTGGGCGCGGTCGAAGGCATCATGATCGCCCTGTTCGTGAGCTTCGGCGTGCCTTCCGCGACCGCCGTGGCCGTCGTCCTCGTCTACCGCCTCATCAACTTCTGGCTACCGATACCGCCCGGCTTCGTCGCGTACCTGGTCGTCAGGCCGGGCCGCACGCCGGTGGCCGAGGGCGAAGTGGAGGAAGCGGCCGAGGAGGTCGCCGGGTACCGGTGAGCATCGGCCGGACGCCGGCCCTGCGTCACTGCGGCGCCGGCGGCAGCTTGTAGATCTTGAGCACCGGCCCGCGGTCGCCGGGGCCGGGCCGGAACTCCTTCACGAGCGTCCCCGTCTGCTCGAGCTGCCTGTAGAAGTCGACGAGCTTCGGGTAGCTGCCGGCGGCCGCGAACACCCGGTCGTCCACCATCGAGCTGATGATCACGTAACGCACGCGCTTGCTCGCCAGGAAGCCCATCGAACGCTGCTTGTTGGGAGCCCCGAGCGCCGGCAAGGGGATCTTCACGATCTTGTAGGCCTTCTGGGCGCGCCCTGCCTCCCGGTAGTAGGGAAGGTCGATCAGGCCCACCAGCTGGGGGCTATAGTTCTCCGTGGCGAGCACGGTGCCGGCGGGGATCGTGCGCTCGATCCAGTCCTTAGCCAGAGCGCGCGTGTCGGTGCCCGAGAGGGCGCGGTCGAAGGAGACCGCCGACGCCAGCGGCAGGACGCACGCGACCGCGAGCACGGCAGCGACGACCGGCAGCGCGACGCGGCGCCAGGCGGGCCGCAGCCCCGCGAGCTCGAGACAGAAGCGCACCGCGAACAGGATGACGAGCGGCGCGATCGGCAGCAGGTAGCGGTCGGCGAGCTCTTTCCAGGTGCTGATGTAGAGGTAGTAGAGCACCACGTAGGGCGCGACCATGAGGTCCAGCCTCGTGCGCCGCCACAGCGCCCACGCGATGCCTGCGATGCCGAGCACGACGAGTACCATGCCGATGCCGGCGCCGAGGTTGGTGTGCAGGTTGTACCAGAACCCGTTGCCGACGTGCTCGAAGCCGAGCCAGCCGCGGCCCATGATCTCGTTCTGGCGCAGGAAATCCCGGGCGAAGCGCCGCGCGTCGAGCACGACGAAGGGTGAGCCGGCGACGAAGGCGAGCGCCATCGGCACGTACACGCGGAGCACGAGCAGCCGCACCCACCGGCCGGCCGCGCCGGCGCCTGCGGCGACGTGGCGCGCCACCTCCTCGCGACTCGCGTACACCGCCGCGATGGTCGCCGGCAGCACCAGCGCGCCGAGGTTGTACTTGGTCGACGTGGCGAGGCCGGCCGCGACGGCGCCGCCGATCAGCCAGCGGCGCCCGCGGCCTTGCGCCGCCTCGAGCAGGAGCCAGACGGCGAGCAGCGCGAGCGCCGTCGCCGCCATGTCGGTGACCGCCATGTGCGAGTACGTGACCGCCAGGGGCGCGACGGCCAGCAGCAGCGCCGCGACGAGGCCGGCCGGGCGCCCGAAGGCGGCCCGGCCGACGCGGTAGACGAAGTACACGGCGGCCACGCCGAAGGCGACCGACACCAGGCGCCCGATCAGGAAGTACGGCCCGGGGTCGATCACGAAGGCGCGCATCGTGAGCGGGTCGGCGTGCTTGACCAGCCAGAGGACGGGCGTGGCGACGAGCGTCGCCGCCGCGACCAGATAGAAGTAGAAGGACGGGTAGTAGAAGAACCCCGGATCCACGTGACCCTGCGCGGCCTTGAACGCGATGGGCATCACGGTGCTCTCGTCGGCGTTGAGGAAGCTGTAGGGCAGGCCCCAGGCGATGCCCTTGAGCCGCAAGGCGGCGGCGAGGACTAGCACCGCCGCGAGCAGGGCTGCGGCGAGCCACGGCGGCCTCCACCAGCTCTGAGCAGTGTCGTTCACGAGCGCCGGGGGTGAGGGCGGGGCGCGCCGATCAGCCCGCGAGCTCCTTCATGATGGCGACGCCGGCGCTCGTGCCCACGCGGCCGGCCCCGGCGTTGATCATCAGCTCGACGTCGCGGAACGTGCGGATGCCGCCGGAGGCCTTGACGCCGATGCGCTCGTCGAGGCAGTCACGGAGCAGTTCGACGTCGTGCACCGTGGCGCCCTTGGGCCCGACGCCGGTGGACGTCTTCACGAAGTCCACCCCGGCCTGCTCGCAGATCTTGCAGGCCATGAGCTTCATCTTGTTCGACAGGTAGCAGGTCTCGATGATCGTCTTTACGACCACGTCGCCGCGGCCGCTGTTGATCGCCTTCATGCGCACCGAGCGGACGATGCTGGTGAGCTCGTCGCGCACCGCCCCGAACTCGCCCGAGAGGAGCGCCGGCAGGTTGATGACCACGTCGATCTCGTCGGCGCCGTGGGCGACGGCGTCTTCGGCCGCGAACACCTTTGTGCGCGCCGTGTCGGCGCCGAACGGGAACGAGATCACGGTGCACACCTTGACGTCGGCCCCGCGCAGCAGGTCCGCGGCTAGGCCGGCGAATTGGGGGAACAGGCAGACGGCGGCGAAGTGGTACTTCTTCGCCTCACGACAGAGCCGCTCCACGTCGTGCGACGTTCCGTCGGCGCGCAGCATGGTGTGATCGATGGTCTTGGCGAGTTCCTCGGCGTGCACGCCGCCGCCCTCCGGACAGAAGACGTGGGTGATGAGAGCAATCGCGAGTATACCAAAGCGCCGCGACCGGCCTCGGCGGCACCGCTCGCCGCGCCGTGGCGGCTCCTAGAGCAGGCGGTCGAGGTAGCGGTCGTCGCGCCGCCAGCGCTTGCGCACCTTGACGCGCAGATCGAGGAAGACGTGCACGCCGAGGATGCTCTCGATCTCGTGCCGCGCCCCGCTGCCGATGGCCTTGACCCGGCGCCCGCCCTTGCCCACGAGGATGGCCTTCTGCGACTCGGTCTCCACGATGAGGCTGGCTTCGATCTCCACCAGCGGCCTGTCAGTGCGCTCGGTGATGCCGGTGACCTCGACGGCGACGGCGTGGGGCACCTCGTCGAACGTCCGCCGCAGGGCCTGCTCGCGCACGAGCTCGGCGATGAGCAGCTCGAGAGGCTGATCGCTGTGCTGCCCCTCGGGGAAGTAGACAGGGCCCGCCGGCATGGCCGCGGCGAGATGGGCGAGCAGGTCGGCAAGCCCGTCCCCGCGCAGCGCCGAGAGCGCGTACACATCGCGGCCGCCGCACAAGGCGCTCGCCTCCTCGAGGCGGGCGCCCAGACGCGGCCCGTCGAGCAGGTCGACCTTGTTCAGGCCCACAAAGGACGGGATGGCGGCCTCGGCGACGGCTTGCACGATGTAGCGGTCGCCGGCGCCGAAGGTCTCGCTGGCGTTGAGCAGCACGAGCGCCGCGTCGACCTCGGAGATAGCGTCGTCGACGGCCGTCTGCATGCGCCGCGTAAGTGAGTCGAACGGCTTCTGAAAGCCGGGCAGGTCGAGCAGGACGAGCTGGCAGCCCTCGAGGTTCACGACGCCGGTGATGCGCCGGCGTGTCGTCTGCGGGTGGTCGCTGACGATGCTGACCTTGCGGCCCACGAGCGCATTGACGAGCGTCGACTTGCCGACGTTGGGACGCCCGAGCACGGCGACGAATCCGGAGAGGAAGTCGTCGCTCACGAGGGGGACCCCTCGCCGCCGCGGGAGGGATCGCCGTCGGCGATGATGTCGCCGTCGGCGGCCGTGTCGTCAGCGGCGGCGGTGTCGCCTGCGGGGGGGGCGGCGCCGTCACCGATGCAGGACTCCCGCAGACCGCCGGCGACGATCGCGGTCGCGCCGGCCCCGGCGTCGCCGGCTTCGACGCCGGCCACCACCCCGGCGACCGGCCGCGACGCGACGAACGGCGTAGAGAGAAGCTGGCGCAAGGCGGTCACTCGTACCTCGCCGCCGACCTGCGCGATGACCTCCGGGTCGCCGAACTCGGACAACGCCTGCAGACACAGGCCGCAGGGCAGGCAGTCGCGGGCGCCTGAGGCGGCGACGGCGACGTAGCGCAGACGCCGTTCCCCGAACGCCACGAGCGCGGCGAGCGCGGCGCGCTCCGCGCACAGCCCCGCCGGGTACGAGGCGTTCTCCACGTTCACGCCGTGGTGGCTGCGGCCCGACGGGCCGACGACCACGGCGCCCACGGCAAAGCCGGAATAGGGCGCGTACGCCCGCTCCGTGAGCGAGAGCGCCTCCTGATACAGGAGCCGCTCGCCCAGGTCCGGGGCGCGGTTCATACGGGGTACCAGAGGCGGAAGATGACGACGGCGACGACGATACCGAGCGCCGCGCCGACCGAGACCTCGAGCAGGCTGTGGATGCCCGCCTGCACCCGGCTCTGCGCGACGAGCACGGCAAGCACCAGCGTGATCGCCGAGATCGGCAGGGCGTAGCCGGTATTGCCGGCCACGAACGTGACGCCGACCCAGGAGGCGAAGGCGACGGCGGCGTGCGCCGACGGCAGGCCGCCGCGGAACGGCGTGCCCCGGTGCGTGACCGCCTTCAGGGCGATGGCGGCGAGGATGACGATCACCAGCGCGATGACGGTCACGTCGATCGGCGAGCCGCGCAGCTTGGTGAGCACCGTGTATGGCACACTCGTGATCTTGTCGTAGAAGACCAGGTAGGCGACGGCGATGGCGTTGACGGCCGCGATCAGCACGGCGCCGGCGGCCACGTCCTTGGCGATCCTGGCCCGCGGGTCGTCCTCGTCTGTCACCAGGTCCACGACGCGCTCGATCGCCGTGTTGAACATCTCGGTGATGAGCACGAACGAGATCGCCACGAGGAGCGCGATCACCTCGACTCGCGTGAGCGCGAAGAACAGGCTTGCCAGCAGAACGAGGCCGGCGACGGCGAAGTGGATCCACATGTTGCGCTCGTAGCTGAGCGCGTGGACGATGCCCGAGAAGGCATAGTTGAAGCTCTGGAGGATGTTGCCTCTACGCTGAGACAACGAGCCCCTCCCACGCCACGAGCTCGAGCACTTCCGCCTGGCGCAGCGCCATCTCGCCGGCGTCGACCTCGTGGTCGTAGCCGAGCAGGTGAAGCGTGCCGTGCGCGAGCAGGACGGCCAGCTCGAAGGCCGGCGGCAGGGAATCGGCGCGCGCCTGGCGCAGCGCCTGGCGCGCACACACGACGACGTCACCGAGGAGGCGCGGCGGCGCAGGCGGCTCGACTTCGTCCGCCGCCTCGTAGGCGCGGCGGTCGTCGACCTCCGCGCTGCCGGCCGCGCGGCCGGCGGCGGGTCCGACCGGCCCATCGTCCGAGGCGGACTCCTCGTCCGCGTCCTCGAGCGGGAACGAGAGCACGTCGGTGACCTCGTCCTTGCCGCGGTGCTCGCGGTTGAGGGCGCGCATGCGCCGCTCGCCGACGAAGAGCACCGAGAGCTCGGCGTCGTAGACCTCCTCGGCCTCGAGCACGCGCGCCACCAGCAGCGCGACCGCTTCGCAGTCGAGCGCCACGCGCGTGCCGTTGAACACCTCGACGAGGTTCACGAGGCCTCCTGCCCGCGGCGATCCCGGGCCGCCGAGCGCTGCGCTTTGGCGGCCTCCGCCCGGTCGCCGTGGTCCTTGTAGGCGTTCACGATCCTCTGGACGAGCTTATGGCGCACGACGTCGTGCCCGTCGAACTGCACGATGTCGATGTCGTCGATCTCCTCCAACACTTCCGTGACCGTCACCAGACCCGAGACGCGGCTGTGCGGCAGGTCTATCTGCGTGACGTCCCCGGTGACGACCATCTTGGAGCCGAAGCCGAGGCGCGTGAGGAACATCTTCATCTGCTCGGGCGACGTGTTCTGCGCCTCGTCGAGGATGATGAACGAGTCGTTGAGCGTACGCCCGCGCATGAAGGCGAGCGGCGCGACCTCGATCTCGCCTTTCTCGATGAGCGCCGCCAGCTTCTCGCCCTCCATCATGTCGTAGAGGGCGTCGAAGAGCGGGCGGAAGTACGGGTCGACCTTCTCGGAGACGGTGCCGGGCAGGAATCCCAGGCTCTCCCCCGCCTCCACGGCCGGCCGCGTGAGAATGATGCGCCCGACCTGCTTGGAGAAATAGGCACTCACCGCCATGGCCGTGGCCAGGTAGGTCTTGCCGGTGCCCGCCGGCCCGATGCCGAAGGTGATCGTATTGCTGCGGATGGCGTCGACATAGCGCTTCTGGTTGACCGTGCGCGGGCCGACCTGCCGGCCGCGGTGGGTGAGCACGACGTCGCCGTAGACCTCGGAGGGCTTGCCCGACGAGTTGACGGCGATGTCCATGAGCGACTCCACCATCGCCGGGCTCAGGGGCCGGCCCGAGCGGATCACGGTGAGCAACTCGTCGAGCGCCGCGCGCGCCTTGCCGACGGCGTCGTCGGGCCCTTCGAGGATGAGCACGTTGCCACGCAGCGTCAGCTTGCAGTCGAGGCGCCGTTCGAGGATCTTGAGGTGCGCGTCGTGCTCGTCGGCGAGCGCGAGGGCGATGCTGTTGCCGTCGAGGTCGATGACGGTGCGGACGACCGGCGCCACTCTCACCCCCCCAGTTTGGCGCGCACGAGGTCGCTGAGCTTCTTGCCGTCGGCGCGACCGGCGACCTTGGGTTTGAGCCAGCCCATCACCTTGCCCATGTCGCGCGGCGTGACGGCCTCGGTGGCGGCGATGCCTTCGTCCACGAGCTCTTCGAGCGCTTCGTCACTGAGCTCCTCCGGCATGTACGACTTGAGCAGCGCCTCCTCGTACTTCTCCTGGTCGGCGAGGTCTTTGCGCCCGGCTTGTTCGTAGAGCTCGATGGCCTCGGCGCGCCGCTTGCGCTCGCGCTTGAGCACCGTGAGCTCGTCGGCCTCGGTCGGCTCCTTGCGGCTGTCGATGCGCTCCTTCTTGAGCGCCGCGACGAACGAAGACAAAGCTTCGCGGCGCCGCTTGTCGCCCGCCTTCAGCGCCGCCGTGGCGTCGTCGCGTATCTGCTGCTCGATCTGGCCGAGCTCTCTCATGCCGTGCCTCCCACGGGCGTCCGTTCAACGATGTGCCGGGGTCTGCCGCGGCTCATGCCGTCCATCCTCTGCCGCTCACACTATCCGCCCCCTCACGCCGTCCCTGTGCTCCGCATCCGCCACGGCGCCGACCAGCTGCCCCGACCGCGCCGTGCCACTGACGTAGTAGCGGATGTACTCCGAACTGTACCCCCTGGAGAGGCCATCGTGCCGGTCCTCGATGAGGACGTGCGCACGGCGGCCGACGGCGTCGAGGCGCGCGCGGCGGGCCGCCGCCCCGGCGGCGGCCAGAGCGCGCGCCTTGCGCGCCTTGATCGCGGCCGGCGGAAGCGGCGGCAGCTCCGCCGCCTCCGTCCCCGGCCGGGGCGAGAAGGCGAACACGTGCACGCGCCCGAAGCCGCCGCCTTCGATGGCGGCCAGCGTGCGTGCGAACGCGGCCTCGTCCTCGGTGGGGAACCCGACGATGACGTCGGTCGAGAGCATCGCCCGGCCGAGCGACCGGCGCGCCAGCGCCACACGTCGCTCGAACTCGGCGTACGTGTACGGGCGCCCCATCGCGGCCAGCACCTCGTCGTCCGCCGACTGGAGCGGCACGTGCAGGTGGCGCGCCACACGCTCGTGCGCCAGCGCCGCGACCAGCCGCTCGTCCACGTCCCTCGGCTCGATCGACGAGAGGCGCAGCCGCGCCGGGCCGGCGACCACTGCGCCAGCCGGGCCGGCGTTCGCCGCGGCTGCCGGCAACGAGCCGCCACCGGCGCCGGCGAAGGCCGGGCTCGCGGTGATCGCCTCGACCAGGTCCGCAAGACGCAGGCCTCCGTCGCGCCACGCGCCGAGGTCGATGCCGCTGAGCACGACCTCGCCCGAGCCGGCGCGGATGGCCGCGTCGACCGCCGCCAGCGTCTCGTCCAGCGGCCGACTGCGCGGCAGGCCGCGCGCCAGGCGGACGGCGCAGTAGGTGCAGTTGCCGGCGCAGCCGTCCTGCACCTTGATCACGGCGCGCGTGCGGGCGCTTGGGAGGCGCGAACGCGTGCCTGGGACGCGCGTACGCGTGCCTGTGGCGCGCCCGGCGACGCGCTTGCCTGCGACGTCGGAGCTCCCTGCCGCGGACGGCGCCTCCGCGCCCGCCGCCCCGCACCCTTCGGCCACCTCGTCCCACGACCGCGCGCCTAGCAGCTCGAGGCCGGGCTCGAGGAACTGCTCCGGATGCAGCGCCGCGGCGCAACCCGCGACGACCACGCGGCGCCCGGCCCTGGCCTCGCGGCGCGCCACCTGGCGCGACTTGCGCTCGGCCTCTGCCGTCACGCAGCAGGTGTGCACCACGACGATGTCGGCGTCGTCCCTTCCGGAGGGGCTGAGACCCGACGCGCACAGCCGCGCCAGCGCCTCGTCGCTGTCGGCCTGGTTCACCTTGCAGCCGACGAAGGCGGCCGCCACGCGCGTCACGGCCGCCTCACCAGGTGAAGCATCAGCCAGGTGCCGTCGTCGCGGCGCGCCACGGTGTAGTAGCCGGGGAACGCGGCGGCGGCCCGTTCTTCCTGCTCCACCAGCAGGCCGGCGAGCAGGAGGTGTGCCGACCTGAGGCCGGCATGCGCGGCGCCGGCCGGCGCTGCGCCCTGCGGCGCGGAGCCGTCCGGCGCGCCGAAGCGAGGCGCCAGCCGGAGGATCGGGTTGAGCGCGATGTTGGCGACCACCGTATCGGCCTCGGGAAGCGGGTAGCCAGGCTCGGTCGCGTCGCCGACGAGGAACGTGGGCTTGAGGCGGTTCATGGCGGCGTTGCCGGCGGCCGCGTGGACGGCGACAGGATCGATGCCGATGCCCCACACCGGCGAGAAGCCGAGCCGCAGGGCCGCGAACGAGACGACGCCTGAGCCACTCCCGAGGTCCAGCAGCCGACCGGGCGGGATCTCCTGGATCTCCTCCAGGCACTGGCGCGTGCTCGCGTGACCGCCGGTGCCGAAGGCGAGGCCGGCCTCGACGACGATGTCGAGCAGATCGTCGCGCGCCGGGTACCACGGCGGGCGCAGGTACAACCGCCCGATCACGTGGGGTCTGTGGAAGCGCCGCCAGGCGTCCTCCCATCCGGGGCGCTCGCGCGCGACCTCGAGCCGGCCGCGCTCGCCGAGCCGGCGCAGCGTCGCGACCGTCGCGGGGACGGCGTCGCGACCCTCTTCGAGCCAGAATCGCAGCGTGCGCCCCGCGTCCAGTTCCTCCCAGCCGGCGGGCTGAAGCGCAGCGATGAGCTGGACCGCCTCGGGGTCGACGTAGTCGAGAGCTTCGGGGTCTGGGCCCGAGGCGTATGCCGCCGTGCCCGACCAGTCATCATTCGGTTCGACGAGGGCGACGTCGGCCACCGGGCGATCCGCCGACGGCGAGAGCCGCAGCGTGTAGCGCGTGTACTGCGGGCGCGTCACTGACGAAAGACGGCCCGGACCTTGTCGAGGAAGCTCTGGTCCGGCTCGTAGTTCGCGTCCGACGTGAGCGCCGCGAACTGCTCCAGCACCTCGCGCTGCTCGGCGCTGAGGTGGCGCGGCACCTGCACATTGACCACGACCTTGAGGTCACCGCGCCCGTAGCCCTGTAGCACCGGCACGCCGCGGTTGCGGTGCACCTTGACCTCGCCCGGCTGGGTGCCCGGCTTGAGCGTCACTTCGATATCGCCGTCGAGGGCGGGCACGTAGGC
>Ga0075520_1000881_pt1 | contig 13865 bp, 11 predicted proteins | sample NGEPerB_FD_75100 | JGI IMG/M metagenome (GOLD analysis project Ga0075520, IMG submission 75100) | Arctic peat soil microbial communities from the Barrow Environmental Observatory site, Barrow, Alaska, USA - NGEE PermafrostAB12-B | ecosystem: Environmental > Terrestrial > Soil > Wetlands > Peat ... | reverse complement strand
GTCCCCGAACGAGGCCTACGCCGTTGGCCGCGTTCGCGCCGTACCTGTGGGCGTCGGCGTTGTTCCACGAGGTGGTGCCACTGGGCTACGGCGCGAGCTATGTCAGCTTCGCGCGGCAGCTGCGCCGGGCCGGGTTGCGGCCGCACTGTGAGCCGTGCGCGGGGGTGTCGGGCCGGCCGACGATCGAGATAGACCATCCGGCCGGTGCGGAGATGCAGTGGGACTGGTTCGAGCGGCGGAAGGCGCCCTGGGGTGGCACCGCCGATGTGTTGCTGGGCACCCGCAGTCTGGCGGACGAGCTCGGCGGTGACCGCGCCCAGTGCGGCCGCGGCCGCCCCGAAGGCCGCGGCGACCAGGGGCAGCGCGGCGAGCTGCTCGGTTCGCAGCGCCGCGCTGATCTCCTCGGCCCGGGTGTGCAGGTTGCGCTGCCGGCCGGCCGCGCGCAGCACCGCCTCGACCTGGATCACCCGTAGGGCCGCGCAGGGACGCCCGGGACGCGAGGGCTGCGGGATGGCTGACCCGCCTGCTACCCGACCGCCTGCGGGATCTGCTCGCCACCAACCGCCGCGACGAGCAACGAGCCTGTTAACTTGGGCTGTATGATTCGGTACGGCACAGCCAGATTGAGTAGTGAGTGTGTCGATTTCCGGCCAGTGCGTGTGCTCGAGATCGAACTAACCGAGCGTCTACCGTCGATTACTAATGGACCGTCAGAGGCGGGTCTTACCTACGGCTCCGCTGCCATTCTGTTCCGACTGCACGGGCAGCCACTGGACACAGTGATTGTCCAGTTGAGCGAAGAGGTGCTGTCACCGGCAGGTCTGGCTGCGGTGTTGTCGGACCACTTGACATCTACCGTGAACGAACATCTGCAGCGGGAAGCGCTGCCGGCAGTTCACTCACTCGACGAGCTGAGCTCGCCTGAGTACCAGCTGCCCTGTTCTGCTTGGAACACTCCAAACGGGATCGACACGGTGAGCCTCAGCGTAGTCGTGCCGACGTACCGGCGCCCGCATGAGCTTGCCCGATGCTTGGACTCCGTGCTGGCGAACACCTCGTCACCGCTGGAGGTCATCGTCGTGGACAACGACCCTGCAGATGGTCGATCGGCCCTGATGCTGCAGGAGCGATTCGCCGGTGTGGCATCGATTCGGTACCTGCCGGAACCGACGATGGGCGCTGCCCGCGCTCGCAACCGGGGGTTCCGAGCCGCCAAGGGAGATGTCGTAGCACTGGTCGATGACGACGTCACCGTGGATGCTCATTGGGTGGCGATCATGAGGCGAACGTTCGCTGGTGACCCGACGCTCGACTGCGTGACCGGGCTGATTCTGGCTCAAGAGCTGGAGACGCCCGCGCAGCTTTGGTGCGAGCAGTACGGGGGGTTCAACAAGGGCTACTCGTCCCAGCTGTTCGACCTGGTGGAGCACACCCGTCCTGGCTTGTACCCATACCAGGTTGGTATCTACGGCAGCGGCAGCAACATGGCGTTGCGCAGAAGCTCCTTCGCTTCCTCCGACGTTTTCGATGTCCGTCTCGGCCCCGGCACACCGACGTGCGGGGCCGAAGATCTTGACGTCTTCCTCGACGTCGTGCTCGGCGGCGGGCTGCTCAGGTACGAGCCCAGCGCCATCGTCTGGCATCCGCACCACCGCGACTACGCAGCCTTTAAGCGAACCATGCGTGGCTACGGCAGGGGACTGGGCGCCCTGGTCGCCAAGCGGTTGCTGGTCAACGGTGCGCACCGCCGACAGCTCCTCCGCCGGTTGCCGGCCGGTGTTGCATTCGCGCTGAACCCGAGGTCCGCGAAGAACAGCCGCAAGCGGCCAGGGTACCCGGCGGCAGCAACCTGGTATGAGCTACTCGGTCTGGTGGAAGGCCCGGTGGCGTATGCGTGCAGCCGCGCTTCCTCCCGGCGCCCGACTGGCCGTAGTGACACCCTCGGTACGGTGGGCGTCGCAGCCCGCGCGGTCCGGTGACCTCCGGGTCACCGGCGGCTCGAGCAGAACTCTCCATCAAGGGGGTCGCTCGCCGGTGGTCGCGCGCCCGGCCGGCTTGGCGACCGCACGGCACTGGCCACGCTCTCGCGGCCGCCAGACCCCTAGTCCCCCTCGTCCTGGACAGCTTGCCACCAGACCCGACGGCACGGGGCTGGGTGGTCCAGCGTGAGCTATGGACGGAGACGGGCACCGCTCTGTTTATGGTCGGACCGGCGGCTCAACCGCCGGAAATAGTAGTGAAACTTTCACGCTTGCGAGAGGCCCTGGCACGGTCCGAGACGACCCTGGTAAGTCGCTTGCTCGCCGACCCCGCCCTCGGTGACTGGTGTCGGCTGCTCCCCGCACCGGTGGCTCAGGGACATGTCAGCGGGCGCCCCTTCATCGTCGAGCGAGCACTACCGGGCGTCGCTGGTACCGATTTGGTGTCGGACCAGGACCGGGACCGTCTGCTGCTGGCCGCGGCTGATTCCATCGCCCAGCTGCACAGGGCAACGGCCGTGTCCCGAACCGTAGACGATGTCCTGCTGGGACGTTGGGTTGACAATCCGGTCAACGTTGTTCGCGCCATGACTGCCCGACGGCCGAGGGCGCTGCGCTACGACGCGGCCTTGGACCGGCTGAGCGTGAGGCTGCGAGCCGGGCTGGCCACCCGCGAGGTGGCTACCTGCGTGGTTCACGGGGACTACTGGTCCGGAAATCTTCTCGCCACCACTGACGGCAGTGCGATAACAGGCATTGTGGACTGGGACCAGGGATCGTCGGCCGAGGTTCCTTGGCAGGATATTCTCCACCTCCTGTTGTACGAGCGCCGGGTCTCGCAGCGTCAGGAGTTCGGGGATGTCGTGCGAGCCGCGCTGGAAGAACCGCGATGGACGCCAGCGGAAGAGGCGGTCCTGCGCACCGGGAGCTGGGCAACAACGCACCAGGTGGGAATGGACACCTATATTTTGCTGTGTTGGCTCAGGCATGTCGCTGCGAACATCGTCCAACAGCTCGGCCACCAGGAGCATGGCATGATTATTTGGGAGTTAAGAAACGTTCGGAACGTGCTTGCCGTTGTCTAGGCGGGTGGGGCGGCGGTCGCCCCGACAACCAGCATGGGCGGACCGGATGGTCGGAGCTGCCCCCGTCGTAGGTGCGGGCCTTCGTTAGCCGAAGCCGTGACTCCATGACTATCGCTGCAGGTGTCGACCGCCCAGCGCCTCGAGACGTCTGGCACAGCCTCGCGGCGGCCGACCCGAACGCAACCATCTTCCAAACGCCGGTCTGGATGGACTGTGTGTGTGCAAGCGGACGGTACGCGGACGCCAGCCGACTGTACCGGGGACCGAGCGGGCGACACTTGGTGTTGCCGATGGCTCGTCGACGCCACCTGCCCGACACGCTCGCCGACGAGGCTTCGCTGCCCGCCGGCTGGTCGAACGGCGGGCTGGTCGGGGCCGCCGGCAACATAACGTCCGGTGACGTGGCACAGGTCTTCGCCGATCTCGCCGACCGGGCCGGAATGAGGGTGTCGGTGAAGCCCAACCCGATAGCCGCCGCGACGTGGAAGGCAGCGGCACCGACAACAGCGCTCACCAAGCCGTATACAGCGCACATACTCGATCTCGACGGGGGCTTCGAGCGCACCTGGAACGACCGCTTTCGGAGCCGCACGCGGACGGCAGTGCGCCGGGCCGAGCGCTCCCCGCTGACGGTAGAGGCGGGCTCCACCGATCGGCTGCTGGGAGCGTTCTACCAGCTGAGGTCCAAGTCCGTGGCTCGCTGGGCGCGGCGACAACACGAGCCGCTAGCCCTGGCACGGTGGCGCTTGCAGCGCCGGGATCCGTTGCAGAAGTTCACCACCGTAGCGGCGCAGCTCGGGGACCGCTGTCGGGTTTGGGTCGCCTGGTTGGACGACAGACCCGCCGCCGCGATCATCGTCCTCCGCCACGGGGGCAACGCGAGCTACTGGCGCGGCGCGATGGACGAGAGCCTTGCAGGTCCGCACCGAGCTAATTACCTTCTCCATCGACTGGCGATCGAGGAAGCCTGCACGGCTGGTTGCCGGTACTACCACATGGGTGACTCTGGCGCGTCCGCTGGACTCGACCAGTTCAAGAGTGCGTTCGGTGCGGGCACGTATGCGTACGAGCAGTACGTACTCGAGCGGCTACCGCTTGGCGCAGCAAGTGACATGGCTCGCCGCTCGGCCAAGCGTGTTCTCCGTTTCAGAGACAATGCATAGCGGCTCGTCGCTGGCACATGGCGGTGACAGCCTCGAACTGACCCATCAGGTGCCTGCCGCCAGGCGCCGAACGGTAATGATTATCGCGATCAGCACCAGGCTCACTGCGGCCGCACAGGTATTCCGCTGGATCCGCGAAGTGCTGACGGGTCCGCCCCAGGAGTCAGACCGGCGGTCCGCAAGCACGTCGAGCGTGCAGGTGAACGCCAGCGCTGCGACGAATACGACCACACCCAACCAGTGCCCCAACGTGCCGCGCACTGCTCAGTGTCCCGCACTGCGGAGCACGAGTACCTGCGCGTCTGTGGTCCGGTAGACGCGCTGGTAGAGGCCCTGGCTGACGAGGTCACCGACGACGCTTTCCGTCCACTGTGCCGGCTGGGAAGACTGCAGCTGACCCAACCGGTCCTGGGTGCGGGTGGCGAGAATGAACTGCGGTCTGAGCTCGCGCGCGCATGCCACCGATGAGGCAAGGCAGCGACCCGTGGTCAGATCCACAGTTGAGTAGTCCGTAGTGCGCGCGAAGCCCAAGAAGCCGGCTCCGCCCAGCAGGCCGATGGTGCTCCCTCGCGGCATCAGGGTGAACAAGAATTGCGACGCTGCGACCTCCTGCTTTGGGGCACGTTCGAACGAAGTGTTCAGACCACGGGTGAAGGTGAGGGCGAGAGCGGCTGTGGCGAGCAGCGCCGCAAGCGCTGCTGGGCGAACCAGCCTCAACCGACTGAGCACCGAGGCGACCGCGATTGCAGCCAGCGGAGCGAGCACGGGCAACCCGAAGACGAAGCAGCGAAGCAGCACTTCTCCGCCGTAGCTCTGCAGCAGAACGAGGCAGAACGGCGCTCCGGCCAGGCCGGCGAACAACAGCACGTCTCGGTGATGCCGAAGCAGCCACAACCCGCCCGCGGCTGCCGTCACCAGTCCGGCAGACCACGCGACCCTGACCAGCTGCCCCTGGTGATAGGTCGGATTCCCAACCAGCCGGTCGCCCAACGAGCTGTTGACCGTGCTGCCCAGCTTTCCGAAGTCGCCGGAAATGTTGCTGAGGTGCCCGGCCCAGTAGTCCTGCGCCCCGTAGCTGAACCAGCCGACGGCAATCAACAACAGGCTGAGCCACAGTAGTCGGAAGCGTGTGTGTCCGGTCAGCGTGAACACGATCATGGCAAGGACGAGGGTCACCGGTGTCAGCTGATGACTGACTGTCAGCCCCACCGCAAGGAGCAGCACCAGCGCCAGTACCGCGCGCATCGCCGGGGCACGTACGCCGGGTGGCCGACCTGGGACTCGACGTACCGTGGCCTTGGCACGAGTCCACTGACTGCCCAACGCCTGTGGGAGCGGAGAAGATGTCCCTAGCCAGATCAGAGTGGCGATGACAACGAGATAGAGGAGGTACGCCGTGGCTTGCGGCGCCAAGTAGTCCTGCTGGTACCAGTTGAAGCACAAGTAGAGCCAGAGGGAAAGCCAGGCGAGCCGATCGCTCCGGGTGACGCAGCGGGCAATCACGAACAGCGGCGGCAGCGCAAGCAAGTTGTACCCGGTCGGTGCCAGGGCGAGGAAGGGACGGGCGTCCGCCGTGCCCGCGTTGGTAACGAGCTGCGCCAGCGCGGCGAAGAACCCAGGCCAGCTGAACCGGGCATCGAAGGCCGCGGGAACTGCGCCATGGTCGCTGATGTAGCGGGCGAACCCGACGTGCAGCCATCCTGTCGGCACACTTGCGGACCCGTCGGCGACATTGACGAATGCGTAGAGGACGACCGTAAGGACGAACGTCGCCAGCGCCAAGGTCACGTGGTCAGGACGGTCGCTCAGCAAGGCGCGCCCGGCTACTAGGGCGACCAGAGCCAGCCCGAGCAAATACGGCCACCCGACCACCGCGATGACGCCGCGAGGGCCGGCTGCATCAAGATCTACGGTCCGGGTTGCGGCGAACCACAGCAACGTGGCGTCGAGCAGCGCCACCAGCGCAAGCTTCCTTTCCTGCGCGGCGGCAAGAGTTCGGCGCAGTCGCGCCTCGACCTGCTCTCTTCTTGGCTGCCATCCCGTCTGGGAGTGCGGCCCCATTCGCCGTAGTCGGGCCGCAAACGGCAGAGCGCTCAGCCCGACGACCGAGAGCAGACACGTCGCCGCTAATGGGTGCCACCAGCCGGCCACCAGGCTGGCCGTCGACAGCACCAGACTCGCTGCCATGCTCCCAGCGACCGCCAAGGACAGACGCAGCGTCACGTCGGGCAGGCGAAGAAGTGCTACCAGCGGCACGCCGGGTATGGTCAGCAGGAATGCCAGCGCCAGCACGGAACGCCCCGGAAAGCGAAGATCGAGGGCGGTTACGGCGGGCACGGCCACAGCCAGGACGGCGGCGGCGAGCATTAGAGTGCTGTGCTGCGGCAGCCGCCTTGCTGCATCGCGAAGTGGACGCGGAGCCGACACCGCACCGGCGACCGGAGACGGCGACGCACCACCATCGTCATCCGTGGATGCCTGAGAGGCACCAAGAGACTGAGTCACGGTCGGGCGGGAAAGGAGGGTGCTCCCGTACCCGGAAGGCCAGTGGTCAGTCCGCTGAGGTCGTCGTTGTCGTCTACCGGACCTGACCGCGACGTGCGGTCGCCTCTAGCCACGGATACGGATGCGTGCGAGTTGGAAGCGGTGGCGTCGGACGACCACGCCAGATCGGACCCGGCCGAGCACATACGCCCCAGACGTGAGAACCAGCCCCTCAACGATTGCGGCCGCCCGAGACCCTCCGGAACAGGTCTCCGCGTACCGCTTCCCTGAGTCCCCGCAGCACCCCCGACGGCAGGGTCCGGGCGGTATACGTTCGTTCGCTAGCTAGGGCAGCATCGGCACCGGCAGACGCGCTGACCACCGCCTTGGAACGGCCCTCCGCGAGGCACCGAGCCCGGAAGTAGCGGCGCGATGCCCGCTGTACCGTCACCGTGTGCCGGACCTGAGCCCTCGGTTCGAGCAGCACTGTGCTGCCAGGAAACTGTTCCCGGACACGGATCGACAGCTCCGTCTCCTCGCAGCCGGCCGCGTTGGCACCTTGTCGACCCACCGATGGGTCGAATCCGCCGGAGCGCCGCAGGGCATCTCGGCGGAAGCTCATGTTCGCGCCGATGGCATGCGGGCCGCCGCCCGTGACTGTGGCAGCCCACGATGGGGACAGCCGACCACCCAGTGGGAACTCATCCGGGGAACCATGCCTGCCCCGGAGTTCGCCAGGCGGGAATGACGGCGCAGCCGGCGCCGATAACCTCCGGCTTGTGATAGCAGTCCAACAGACGCTTCGCCCAGTCGACATCAGCCACGGCGTCGTCGTCCAGGAAGGCCACGACATCGCCGCGAGCGGCGCGAGGCCGGTGTTCCGGGCGCCCGACAGGCCAGGTGGCCCGGCGCCGCCGACGATACGTGCCGCAGGCAGCGAGCGTTGGGCCTGCTCGCTCAATGTAGCGTTGTGGTCCACGACCACGATCGCTTCGAGAACCGGCATGGACTGCCGCAGTGCACTGCCCACCGCCGCTTGTAGGTCCGCCCACCGCTGGCTGTAGGTGCACAACACCACGGTCAGCGAGGGCGTCTGGCTGGACACTCGCCACCGGCTCCTCATACTGATCGCGTTTCGAATGCACCACTGCCGACGCCGGTTCACGGCCAGTCTACCGGGCGGGACGGGTAGCCGGTTCCGATTGCTTCTGTCTACCGTTCTCAGATGTTCCCTGAACCGGCCTGCCCGGATGGCCTCGCTCGTCCCGTGCCCGTGCTGCTTTACCATGACATCAACGACACGCCGCTGCCCGGGCAGGAGCCGTGGACGGTCGGGACGGCGGCCTTCTCGCGCCACATGGCCCTCGTGGCCCGCAGTGACCGCACCCCGACGACGATGACGGCGTACGCCGGCCAGCTCGTCGGCGATCCCGCCACGGCCGCTGACGAGAAGCCACCTGTGCTGGTCACCTTCGACGACGGTTACGCCAGCTGGCCGGATGCGATCGCGACCATGGCCGAACTCGGCGTGCGAAGCGCGACCATGTATGTGACGACCGGAGCTCGGGGGGACACGGGCATGGCCACCTGGCCCGGGTTGGCAGCTTTGCCGCATTGGGTGGAGATCGGCGCGCACAGTGTCACCCATCCGCAGCTGGACCTGCTTCCGCTCGATGCCGTGTGGCGAGAGGTACAAGAGTCAAAGCGAGCCTGTGAGGTGGGTGCCGATCGGCCGTGTCGCAGCTTCGCCTACCCGCACGGTTACCACACCGCCCGGGTACGCCAGCAGGTCATTGACGCCGGTTTCAGTTCCGCGGCGGCGGTCAAGAACGCGCTGTCTCATCACCGTGACGACGCCTTCGCCGTCGCTCGCGTCACCATCACGGCGGACACCACGGATGAGCAAGTGGAGGAGTTGCTCCGTGGCCGCGGTGCTCCCGTGGCGTGGCGCGGTGAACGGCTGCGGACCCGTGGCTTTCGCGCGTACCGCCGGGCTCGCGCTGCCTGGTTACGACATCGGTGACGTGCGTCTCCGCCTGGAATGCCGGCGACGACACTAGGCCACGCCCTCCATTCGCTGATCTAGCTGAACGTCATCCCGACGTGACACCACCGACTTTCTGCTTTGGCGACATTCCATCAGAATGGTGCCAAGGACCCGCAGGCCGTCGGTAGATGCGTTCAGGTTGCTGACACCGTGCACGCGTGGGTGCTCAATGCTGGCCACCTCGACAATGCGGAGGTACCCGCGCGCGGCCCGGACGGTGATCAATGTCTTGATCTCGAACCCGTCGCCCCAAAGCCGCCCGTCGGTGCTGTCTGCCACAGTGAGCCTCAGAGCGTCGGCGTGTTCGCGCCAGAAGGCATTGAAGCCACAACAGGGGTCCGTGTTCCGCGTCCGGCACAACAGGTTAACAAGCGTACCCAGACCTTTGTTGCCGAGTCGGCGAAAACGGGTGATGTCCAATGATGCGCCACCCGGAGCGGGGCATGAGCCCTTGGCGAAGTTGGCCCCTCAACCAAAGCCGTCACGAGATGCACAATCTCGCCCGCGTCGGTGGAGCCGTCGGCATCCATCAACACAACAATGTCGCCAGTGCATTGCATCACCCCGCAGGCCAGCGCGTTTCCCTTGCCTCGCCGGTTCTCCATCACGGCTTTCCCGTCCGAGCGCGGCTGCCGAGCAACGTCAACGGTGTCATCGATGGAATGTCCGTCGACAACGACGACTTCGCTGACCAAGTCCGGACGGCCGTCGAACACATGCCGCAGGTTCCGCGCCTCGTTCAGCGTCGGGATGATGACGCTGACCATCGGCTTCGTGCTTGTCCACCGGTGTCTAGCAAACGCAGGCACGAGCTCCACGGGAAGGCCTCTAGCCACGTACCACCACGGTGACCGGGGCCGGCTTCGCCTTTGCTCCCCGCTGTGGTCAAGCGACCAGGTCCCCCAGCGGATCAACGCTCCCCCCGGCTCCAGATTTCAGGTAACATCGTAAAACGTACGCGAGGACGTATGCATTCGCAACAGTTCATCCGTTGCGCCCCACTTGCCCAGCCCGGCCTGGCGGACCGTGATCGCCGCTTACGGCCGGCTCGGACAGGGTTGCCTGCTCTCACCGGTGCGGTACGGCGACAACCTGCCATGGGCGCAACGTCCGCACGCCGTCGGACAGGATGGTGGCCGGGTCGGCGGAAGCGTTCACGAAGACGTCGGCGGCACTACCACGCAGTTGACCCACAGCGGGCATGGGCCAGGACACCGACGCGGCGGAGGCACCGGGAAAGGCGCGGGCGAGCTCCCGGTAAGCAGCCGCCAAGGGCAGCGCTCGCCCTCCACCGGGGGATCGGGTGTCGGTGAACAGGCCCGGGAAAGCTGCGCCCGGGCCCTGCTGGGGCTCCCACAGCAAGGACACGTCCGCTCCGCCTTCGATCATGCGCAGCTGCGCCAGCGCGACCAGGGCAGCCGCCCGTTGGTCATTCCGGGAGGTCTGTGGGTCCATGACGTAGAACTCGCTGAACCACAGCGGCAGGGATGTCAGCCCGCGCACCCACCTGGCCACAGCGGTGAGCTTCTCGCCAGCCGGCACCGGATCTACTCGGGCCGCGTCAATGTCACGCACAGCAGTGTCGACGGAGACGAAGTCGGCGCCGTGCGCGTGAACCAGCCAGTAGCGCAGCACGTCGAGGGGCCGTTGATCAAGTACACCCCAGCTCCCGCCCACGTCGGAGGGGTAGCTCAGCGCGTCCCGGTCGGAACCGCTGTCCACGACGACGTACGGGCCGCCCACCTGCACCGCCGGGCTCACAGCCTTGAGGCGGTCGTACACCTCATTGTAGAGCGCGGTGTAGCCCTCGTAGTCCCAACGGTTCTCTGACTCGTTCCAGAATCCCTTCAGTTCGTTCCACACCTGGAAGTAGCGGACGTCCGGGTATCGAAGAGCCACCGCCGCAGCGAGATCAGCAAAGTCGCCGTAGTGGTCCGGCGTTGGCGCGACCTCCAGCCGCGACCAGTCCGTGGCTCCGGACGCCCCACCCTTCATCCAGTCGGGAGCGCAGCACAGTGTGATCACTGGCGTTCCACCGGACGACCGGATCAAGTTCATCCGCTGGTCCAGCGATGACCAGTCGTACACACCCGGGCTCGGGTTGGGATTGAGCGCCCCCCAACCCATCACGTGCTGGTTTTGGAAGGTGACGGACGCGGCCAGCACCGACTTGGCCTTGGCTACCGCCGCGGGCACTCCCCCGGCGTCGGCGCTGTCCATGGTGTGCGTCACCCCGAGCGCGAACCCGGGGGGCGCCGCCAGCTCAGGTGTGATCGCTGAACGACCACCAGACCCGGTCGTCGCCGTCGACGCGGTCACTCCCACGGCCGCCAGCGACACGATGAGCGTCACCGCCCAGCCGAGGCGGCGAAGGGCGCCTGGCACCCTAGGCGCCAGGCGATCCGAATCAGTCATGATCGCCGGCGTGTCTGGCGTCCGCTTTGCGCCACCGCCTTGACTGTAGCTGCCACACCCGGGTACTGACCTCAGCCTGGACGGCAGAGGCGTCGCGGCTGGCGTCGATCAGTGAAGTCCGCGGCAGGACGTCGGCAAGCCCCCGGTACAGGGTTCGCTCCCGCTCCAGCTCGTCGGGTGGGTTCTCCTGCTTGCGGCGATACGCGAGCTTACCCGGAACGTCCAGGATGAAGACCCAGTCCGGGGACGGGCAGGACCGGGCGAGTAGCCAGAAGTACGCCCGCTTGAGCCGCAGCAAGGGTGGCTGGGCCGGCAGCCGGGCCTCGTGGACGTACCGATCAAAGATCACCAACCGACCGCGTATCCGGTGGTACTCCCCGGCCGCGAAGCGGGCCCATGCCCGAGGTACTCGCAGCAGTGCAGCCACCGGAGGTGGCAACCCGTCGTCGACCTTCCACAGGCCCATGTAGATGCGGCGGGACGGCAGCGGGAATCCGCGCTCCAACGCATCCGCCAGTGTGGACTTCCCCACCCCGTTGGGGCCCAGCAGGGCGACGCTCAACCCACGGCGGCGGGCCAGCAGACCGGGCCAGCGGGCGTACCGGGCGAACGGCGATGCGAGCCCACCTAGCCGGGTGGTCAGCGGGAGCCGCGACCGCCACGTAGCGTCGAGCCCTCTGCCCGCCGACGCCAGTGCGAGCCAGTCGGCCCGACGTGTGGCGTCGACCACGGCGGCCGCAGCCACGTCAGTCCCACGCTGGGCAACGAGGGCGGCTCGGACGACACCCCCAGGATCTGTTGCAGCCGCTTCCCGCAGCCGGGCCCGGTAATGCTCCGCCACCCTGCCGCGGTCCAGCAGGCAATGCAATATCAGCAGCCAGAAAGCATCATCGGATGCCGGGACGACCATCCCGTCGGCTGTTTGGCGCCGCGCCAGCACGTCAGCGGCGACCGGAAGCTGCAGTCGACCGTTGGCGAAGGTCACTCGAGAGACCACGTCCAGCAGCAGCCAGTTCCCCGTGTCCGAGTGGTAGGTGGCGAGCAGGGTGTTGCGGGCGCTCTCCCACCCAGGCACGACGACGAACCCGCGCCGCTGAGCAAGGTCACGCAGGCGCGGGACGTGCCGCGGATCCACCAGCACATCGACGTCACCAGTGGGCGCCTCCACGTTGGAAGGGACGCGAAGCAGAACGAACGGCACCGAGGCCGCACACCAGTCAGCGAACAGCGTGGCGAGCAGCGGGTGCAGCTCAGGCCGCCGGTCGCCACTGGCGACACCCGGCGAGACGGTCCGACTCACGTCAACTGACCCGCGCTGCTCAGCCGCGCGGCCACGTCGGGGCTGGCCGAGGGCGGGCCCCCCTCGCCCCGCAACACCCGGAACAGCTTCGGGGCCACTGCTACGGCGACCGCCGTGTGTCCGAGGAGCCAGGCCAGCGCCACTCCGATGACCCCGAGCCAGGGCGCGAACCCGGCTGCCGCAACGATGATCACCGTTGCCGTTCCGGCCTGGATCAGCACGACACCGCTCACCCTTCGCCGGACCCGCAGCGTAGACATGTACACGATGCCGACGGCGCGCGGTAAGGAGCCCAGCGCAAGCAACCGCAAAGTTGTGCTTGATCCTTCGGCGTACTGCGCGCCGAACACCGCCAACAGGTAGGACGCCGACAGCACCATGAACGCGACCGCGGGAACGACGATCGCCACGACCCGCCGTACCGTCCGCCGCGACAGCACCCCCAGCTGGCCTTCGTCGCGCGCTCCCTCTACCAGCAGCGACGTAGCCAGGTTGACCGACAGAAGATCGAGCGCCGAAACGATCACGTAGGCCACGTAGTAGCGCCCGTTCGCCTCGGCCCCGAGGAGCGCCACCACGAGGAGCGGCAGCGCCGTCGTGTACAGCTGGAGAAACAGAGTCCCAACGTAGTCCACCGCGACAAACCGTGCAACCCGGGTCAAGTGCAGGGTGTGGCCCTCGGCAGTGGCGGCCGCGCGCGGCAGTACCCGTCGAAAAAGCAGGTAGTTCACAGGCACCACGGCAAGCAGAACGGCGACATTCCAGGAGGTGAACACCCCGGCGCGAATATGCCCGGCGACAAGCAACAACGACCCCAGCTTGACCAAACCGAACAAGGCATTTTCGACCGGTATCCAGTCGGCCTTCCGGCTGCCGGCAAGCACAGCGTCCTGCAAAGCGAACAAACCCCAGAGGACAACTGCGCCGACGAATATCGCTTTCGCGCCGGGGCCGCGGGCGAGCATTTCGAGGTCGGAGAAGTGCGGCGCGATCAGCAGGAAGCCCGCTGCGAGCAGCACAGAAGCGACAGAACAGGCGGCATAAGCCGCGACAACGAGTCGCCTGGCGAAGCGTCCGGCAATAGGCACGAAGCGGGTGAGCCCGAAGAACAGGTTCAGCTGAGCAAAGTTGGACAGCATGAGCAAAGCGGAGATCGCAGCCGAGTCCTGCCCGAGCTCGTGCGGGCTGTATACCCGCGCGGCAACGACCCAGAATGCGAAGCCGAACGCGGAGGAAAGCACGGTGCTGAGCATGAGCGCGTTGGCACCGCGGACGAAGAAGTCCCGGTCGCGGCCGGACAGGCCCGAGGCCGGGACACCACCGCTCGCCGGCACCGGACTGGGCTGGCGCCGTCGGAGACGGCCACCACGAGCGTGGGTACGACGGCGTGGC
>Ga0075520_1000879_pt1 | contig 13910 bp, 14 predicted proteins | sample NGEPerB_FD_75100 | JGI IMG/M metagenome (GOLD analysis project Ga0075520, IMG submission 75100) | Arctic peat soil microbial communities from the Barrow Environmental Observatory site, Barrow, Alaska, USA - NGEE PermafrostAB12-B | ecosystem: Environmental > Terrestrial > Soil > Wetlands > Peat ... | reverse complement strand
CGCGCCAGCCTCGGCGCCGCCGACGTGCCGCTGCTCGTCGTCGGCACCGTCGTCTCGTTCGTGGTCGCGCTGGTGGTCGTGCGTTGGTTGCTGCGCTACATCTCGACCCACACGTTCACGCCGTTCGCGTGGTACCGCATCGCCTTCGGCATCGTCGTTCTGGCGACCTGGCAATTCGGCTGGGTCGACTGGCGCGGCTGACGCGCCGGTCGCGAAACGCGACCGGGATCGGCCCTCAGACGTCGCGCTTGCGAAAGACCAGGTCGCGGACGCCATGTCCGCGGACCAGCCCGCGCTGCTCGAACTTGGTGAGCGGCCGATGGGCCGGTCGTTCGGCGAAGCCGGCACCGGTGTTGGCAAGCGCAGGCTCTGAAGACAGGACCGCGAGCATCTGCTCTGCATAGGGCTCCCAGTCGGTCGCGCAGTGGAGCAGGCCGCCCGGCGCCAGACGGGTGGCAAGCAGATGCACGAACGGCTGCTGAAGGAGGCGTCGCTTGTTGTGCCGCTTTTTCGGCCATGGATCGGGAAAGAAGACATGGACCGCGGCGAGCGACGCTGGCGCGATCATGGACTCAAGCACCTCGACGGCGTCATGCGAGACGATGCGCACATTGCCCAGAGACCGTTGACCGATCAGGCGCAGCAATGCGCCGACTCCGGGCGGATGGACCTCGATGCCGAGGTAGTCGGTCTGCGGATCGGCCTCGGCCATGGCGGCCGTCGCCACGCCCATGCCGAAGCCGATCTCGACGACGAGCGGCGCGCGTCGTCCGAACGCGCCCTGCTGGTCGAGGAGCTGCGCGGCGAAGGGCAGCACGAATGCCGGTCCGAGCTCCGCGAGAGCGCGTGCCTGACCCGGGCCCATGCGCCCGTTGCGGACGACGAAGCTGCGCAGCCGCCAGTCGCCGGCGCGTTGCGAATCGGCCAGCGCGGCTTGCGCCGGGTCGCGCGGGAGGCTGTCGGATGCCTGGCTGGAGTTCAAGTCACGACCTTCGGAATTCACGGCTTCTGGCGCGAGCGCGCGGCGAAGTCTGACACGCCGACGCCGCCCGACGCCGCACCATCGAGGAACTGCCAAGTCTCGACGGCAGCCGTTCCTGAAACTCCGCCACAGAGGCCACCATGCTCAAAAGACAACTACTCGCGTCGCTCGGTCTTGCCGTCGCGCTCGCCGCCTGTTCGACGACCAACCCGAATGTCACCAACGGCGACGCGTCGAAGCGCGCGACCATCGATGCGAATGTCAGCGGTGCGCTGGCCAAGCTCTATGCGCAGGATGCCGGCGCGCGCGAGCTCGTGCAAAAAGCCAAGGGCGTGCTGGTGTTCCCGTCGGTCGTGTCGGCCGGCTTTGTCGTCGGCGGCTCCTACGGGCAAGGCTCGCTGACGGTGCGCGGCCACAACGACGGTTACTACAGCACGACCGCCGCCTCGGTCGGCCTGCTCGCCGGCGCCGACTCGAAGGCCATCTTCATTCTCTTCATGAACGACCAGGCGCTCGACAAGTTCCGCGTCAGCAACGGCTGGACGGCAGGTGCCGATGCATCGGTGTCGCTCATCAAGGCAGGTGCGAACGCCGGTGTCGACACGCAGACCGCGCAGGCACCGGTGATCGGCTACGTGCTGACCAATGGCGGCCTGATGGCCAACCTCAGCATCGACGGCACGAAGATCAAGCGGCTCGAGATCTGACCGCCGGCCGCCGAACAGTCACCCCGGCTCGGGGTGCGCCGCTAAACTAGGCGCCGCCGAGCGGGTGTAGTTCAATGGCAGAACGGCAGCTTCCCAAGCTTCATACAGGGGTTCGATTCCCCTCACCCGCTCCAAGTGAGGTCCGCACGCGCTGCGGGCCCGTCCAGAGCCGACGCCCGTCGTGCTGACAGGAGGCTCGATGCGGTTGCGCCACAACGAAGGTCACCGGATCGAGAACATCGGCTGGCTGCGCGCGGCTGTGCTGGGCGCCAACGACGGAATCGTCTCGACCGCAAGCCTGGTACTCGGCGTCGCCGCCGCCGGTGCGGAGCACGCGACGATTTTGCTGACGGGAATCGCCGGCCTCGTCGCCGGTGCCATGTCGATGGCGACGGGCGAGTATGTGTCCGTGTCCGCGCAGGCCGACACTGAACAAGCTGCGCTGGACCAGGAGAGAACCGAACTGGCGGAGGATTTCCACGGTGAGCATCGAGAGTTGGCGGCGATCTACGTCCGGCGCGGCCTCGACCCGGTTCTCGCCAAGCGGGTTGCCGACGAACTCATGGCGCACGACGCCCTGGGCGCGCATGCGCGCGACGAACTCGGCATCTCCGACGTCACTGTCGCCCGGCCGCTGCAGGCGGCGGGTGCGTCGGCGTGCAGTTTTGCGATCGGCGCAGGGCTGCCGCTGGCGATCGTCGCTCTCGCTCCGGCACCGCATGTCGTTCTGGCGGTCTCTGCTGCCGCCTTGATTGCGCTGGCGTTGCTCGGCGGCCTGGCCGCCAGGACGGGCGGCGCGAGGCTGCTTCCGGGCGTGTTGCGGGTGACGTTCTGGAGCGCCCTCGCCATGGCCGTGACATTCGGCGTCGGCGCGTTTTTCGGCACGGTGGCGGCGTGACGGCCCTGGCGGCATCCGGAACGTGGCGAGTGCGTTAGCGCACAGACAGGCGTGCGTTCTAGGGCAATGATTGATCTTTCGCGGCTGTCGACATCCCGCCGATCGGTCCCGCGTTCATGTGCATGAGGAGTTGGTGATGCAATGGCGTCGCGTGACCTATCACAGACGACTCTTCTCGATCGCGATCGTCGCAGCCCTGACTCTCGCTGCGGCCTCAGCCGAAGCCGTGCCTGCGTACGCTCGCCAGACCGGCCAAAACTGCGTCGCATGCCACGTCAGCTTTCCGGAACTGACGCCGTACGGCCGATGGTTCAAGCTCTCCGGATACACCATCGGGGTTCGCCAGAACGTGCCGCTTGCGGGGATGGCGTTGGCAGGCGTCACCTCAATCAAGAATAACGATGACGGCACCGGCACAGGGACGCCGGTTACCGCGCGCAACAAGCTGCCCGCATTCAATCAAGCCAGCGTCTTCCTGGCCGGCAAGGCCAGCGACAACATCGGCGGCTTCGTGCAATACACCTTCGCCGAGAGCTACGGCACCGACGGTACGAGCGTCGGTCACAGCGGCATCGACAATACGGATCTTCGCTGGGTCGGCCGTGTCGGCAACGAGACAGCAGATGTTGTCAAGCTTCTCTACGGATTGACCGTGCACAACAATCCCACGGCGCAGGACGTCTGGAACAGTACGCCGGCCTTCGGCTTTCCGTTCACTACGTCGCCCACCGCCATCACGCCTACGGCGGGGACCCAGATCGACGGAGCGCTTGGACAGCAGGTCGCGGGCATCGGCGGCTACGCGTTCTATGACCGCACCTGGTACGGCGAGCTCACCGCCTACCGCACTGCAGACGGGCTCTTTTCCGTCCTTCGGCACGGCCAGGACACCGCCACACCGGGCGGCGTGGCTCGGCTCAAAGGCTACAACCCATATCTTCGCGCGGCCTACAACAAGGAGTGGGGCGCCAGTTCGGTGATGGTGGGCGCCTTCGGAATGCGCGTGAACCGCTACGTCGACAACACCAACACGGACAGCGGGACCGATCGCTACACGGATCGAGGCATCGACGCCCAGTATCAATACATCGCCAACCCGCATACGTTCACGGCGCAGGCCCGCTATATACGTGAGCGTCAGGACTACAGGTCGAGCTTCGCGCAGGGACTGACCTCGAATTCGACCGACTCGCTCGATTCATCCAGCGTGAAGGCGACCTACTACTACGAACACCAGTACGGCGTCACGCTCAGCCACTTTTCATCGACGGGAAGCTCCGATGCTCTCCTGTACCCGAGCGGCGCTGTCACGGGTAGCGGCAACGGCAGCCCGGACAGCCGAGGCTACGTTCTGGAGCTGGACTACCTGCCGGTGCAATACGTCCGGCTGCTGCTGCAGTACACCGCCTACTCGAAATTCAACGGGGGCGGTAGTGGCTATGACGGCGTCACGGCGCGCAGCCCACACGACAACAACAACCTGTTCTTCAGCCTCTGGGTTGCCTACTAGCAGGGAGATCGCGATGGATTTCTTGCGCAGCCGCGCCATCTGGGGCGCAGTCTCTTTGCTATGCGGCATGCTCGCTCCGCACGCGGCCGACGCCGAGACGACGGCCGCCGCCGCCGCTGACCAGGCCGCGCAGAAGATCGCCGGATCCGTCTGTTCCGGCTGCCATGGGCCGACAGGGATCAGCACCTCGCCGTTGTTTCCGCGTTTGGCCGGCCAACAGGAGGCCTATCTCGTGGCGCAACTGAAGGCGTTCAAGACGAAGACGCGGGGCGAGCAGGACGCGCACGACTACATGTGGGGGATGGCCACGCTGCTGGAAGACCCCGTGATCGAAGGAATGGCCCGCTACTACGCCGCGCAGAAACCAGCCCCGGGAGTGCCAGGCAACGCCAAGCTCATCGAACGCGGCAAGGTCCTGTTCGAAAAAGGCGATCCGGCTCGCCCGGTCGTGGCCTGCTCCAGCTGTCACGGGGGCCATGCCGAGGGCGCCTCGATCTTTCCGCGCCTGGCCGGCCAGCACGCGGCCTACATCAGGCGACAACTCGAGGCCATCCAAAAGAGGTTTCGAGCGTCGCCGGTGATGCACGGCGTCATCGTGGATCTGAACTCCCAAGACATGGCTGCCGTTGCCGAATACGTTCAGTCGCTCTAGCCTGCCTCTAGACCGCCGACCTCAGGAACGCAGCCGATGCGCGACAACGATAATGAGGATGACGGCAACGAGAAGCGCCGCCCCGTATTCCTCGAAACGTGCGCTCGGACCGAGCAGCCCTTGCATGGACTGGCCGAACCAGAAGCCGATGCCTGGGATCACGATCGCCCAGATCGCAGCTCCCAACACGTTGAAGCGGAGAAAGCGCCCGGCTGACACCTCGCTCATTCCGATGACAATGGGCCCGGCAATTCTGAGCCCGTACATGAAGCGGACGCCGAGGATGAGCCAGGCGTCGTGGCGAAGCAGGAGCCGATTGATTCTGTCGGCCCGCGCTTGCATCGGGCCCGGCAGTTTGCGAACGAGAAAAGTGCCCCAGCGGCGGCCCGCGAAAAAGAAAACCTGGTCGCCGAGCGATCCACCGCAACATGCGACGAGCATCACCCATGGCAAGGAGAGATAGCCCTGGTGTGCCGCGAAGCCGGCGAGAACGAGGATGACTTCACCCTCCAGCAAGCTGCCTAGAAAAACGCCGATGTAGCCGTAGTCCCTCAACAGTTCATGCATCGACCCGATGGCGTCACGCCATACGTGAAGGTCAGCGTCGTATCGACGACCACGCTGGAGAGTGGCCCGCGCAAGGCCTTGACCTTGCCGGCTCCGATCTGCGCTGTGATGGATGGACTGAGCTGATAGCCGAGGTAGGCCATCGGTTGGACGATGGCGCCGCGGCTGTCGACGCCGCCTCCGCCTGCCGCACCGGCCATCAGCTCGACGCCGACGTGCAGGTTCGTGCCTAGCGGCTGGCGCCAGCCTGCGCCGAGCAGGGCGGTCGAGTAGCCACCCGCGCCGCCGGCGACGGCGCTGTGCACCTGGCCGCCGAGGTAGACGTTGGGCGAGATGTAGCGCGCAATCTTCAGCACGTCGGCCTGCAGGGGTTGGCTCCCGCCGCCGCGCCGGGCGGCGTCGTAGCGCTCCCAGCCGACGCTGAAATCGGTGCGCGTCGGGCGCACCGGTTCAAGCGCATTCGAAGGCCCATCGAGCGACCAGACAATCGCCGCTGACGCGTATTCGGTGCGGAAATCGCCGCGCGGTGCGCTCATCGCTCCGGCTTCGAGAGAGAGTTCGACATCGTTGCCGAGGCGAACCTTGCTGTCCAGAGCGGCCTTCGCCAGCACGCCACCACCCGTCCTGATGCCGCCGCCGCCGCCGGCGCCGAGCGCCACGCGTGCGCCGACGCTGACGCGATGAGGCAGGGCGTCGACCTCGTAGCCGAGCGTGCCGAGGTACTCGGCATAGCCCTCCACCCCGTGCTGAGCCGCTCCGTTCGCTTCCAGTCCCCAGTAGATGTGCGCGTCGATGGATTGCTCGGCGCGTATGCCAAGCATGACGATGTTGCGCGGCGCGGGGGTGCCGTCGGTGAGCGTCGTGCTCGAGCGAGTGCGGTAGACGCTGGTCACCAACTGGATGCGGTCGAAGCCGAGCCCCGAGCGCCCGTCACCGCGCACCGGCGTTTCGATTTGCGCTGCAGGCACATACCTGAAGGCGCTGAGGGCGTTGAAGACCAGCCCGACCTGCGTGGAATCGATCTGGCCGTTCGGAAATCTCACGCGCGAGAGCGACAGGCCGACCGCGCAAGGCCCGGCGTCCCAGAGCAGGTCGACATGGGGGCGCAGCATGAGGCCGCCGCCTTGCGGCGCCGCGGCGCCACCGCCACCACCGGCGTACAAGCCGATCTCCATTTCCAGCGGGCCGACGAGCCGGCGCCGCCAGGCCGCTTCGCCGCCGATCGTGAACAGGCCGCCGCGGCGCCCCGTGATGGCGCCGTAGGCTGCGGGGCCCAAGGCGACGCCGCTGAGCCCTGGCACATCGACGAGGTAGCTCGTGCCGACCAGGCCGACTTGCTCGTCGCCCGGGAATCTCAGGCGCTCGAAGCCGATGCGGGCACGGGCCGCCGGCATCGACGGGCCGGGGTCCTCCGCTGCGCTCTGCGCGTTTGCACAGTGCATTGGCAGGAGCAGACCGAGCCCGGCAAGAAGGCGACGAATGTGATGGCGCGACGCGAGCGGGAGATCGGGCACGGACCGGCTTCGATGCGCAGGAGCGGAGCCATATTGTCGGCTCTTCGACATTCCGCGCGGCCAGGTCGGGCCATGAGCCCTGTTCAACAATAATCGCCGATCGTGGTCTGGCAACGGCATTCGCTCGTTCGCCCCGACTGCACACGCCGATCGGAGTCTTGCTTGCCATCGTTGCGCACCTTTCTCGCCGAACTGCCTGCAGGCGAGGTTCTGCACGTCACCGAGCCGGTGGCCGCCGATTTCTTCAAGACAGCGCTTGCGCTCGAGCTCGATGCGCGCAAGCGTTCGCCGGTCATTCAATTCGACCATCCCGGCGGCGGCGACGTGCCGATTGTCACCAACCTCTTCGCCGACCGCGGCCGCATTGCGCGCATGGCCGGCACGTCGCGCGAACAGTTCAATGCCACGTTCGCAGCTGCCCTGGGCCGGCTGGTTCCAGCCGAGATCGTCGCCTCCGGCGACGTCCAGGACGTGGTGGAGACGGGCGTCGAGGTCGACTGTGCCGCCTTGCCGATCAGCCGACATTTCTCAGGCGATGCCGGTCGCTACATCAGCTCGGGAATCCTGGTTTGCAAGGACCCCGACACCAGCGTGCGGAATCTGAGCTTTCAGCGGCTTCAGTTGAAGGGGCGCGACCGTTTCGGGGCGAGCCTGCATTCGCGCGGACACATCTGGGATCATTTGCAGCGCTGTGAGGCGCGCGGCCGCAATCTCGAGGTCGCGGTGGTCATCGGTTGTCATCCGGCGATCTATCTGGCCGCGGCAGCGAAGGTCGCCATGGAGGTGGATGAATTTGCCATCGCCGGAAGTCTCCTCGGGCATCCGGTCGAACTCGTCAAGTGCCGAACGATCGATGTCGAGGTGCCCGCCGAGGCGGAGTACGTGCTCGAAGGCGAAATCCTCGCCGGGGTCCAGGAGGACGAGGGCCCCTTCGGCGAATACACCGGCTATTCCACGTATCGATCGACCCGCAACGTCTTCGTCGTCAAAGCGGTGACGCGCCGTGCCAAGCCCGTCTTCCTGGACATCGTTCCGGGCTTTTCGAACGAGCATCTGCTGCTCGGCCGCAGTGCCAAGGAAGCGCACGTGTTCTCGCGGCTGAAGGAGCTCGTGCCCAATCTCGTGGCGTTCAACTTTCCGAAATCCGGAACCCACTTTCACGCCTATCTGTCGCTCAGGAAGACCGCGGAGGGCCAGGCTCGACACGCGTTGATGCTGTTGCTGGGCCTCGACAACTACCTCAAGTTCGTCGTCGCGGTCGACGACGACGTCGATGTCTTCCAGGATGACGAGGTGATGTGGGCTTTGGCGACGCGCTTCCAGGCCGACACCGACATGTTCATGGTCCCGAAAGTCTTCTGCAATCGACTCGACCCGTCCTCGGTCGACGGGATGTCTGCCAAGCTCGCCATCGATGCCACCCAGCCGCTCGACAGCAAGGCCAAGCGCACCGAACTTCCGGATGCGGCACTCGCATGGGCGCGCGACTACCTCGACCACCACTGACCCCTTCACGGAGAAACCAATGTCCGGATCCCTGACCCGCTCGGCCTTCCTGGCGCTTTGCGCTTCCATTGCCCTGACCGCCCACGCACCTGTCCTTGCGCAAGCGACGGCGAAGATGACGTTGCGTCTGGACTGGAAGCCGGGCGGCCAGCATGTCCCGTTCTATCTCGGCAAGGAGCGTGGCTACTACACCGCCGAGGGCATCGACCTGACCATCGTTGCGGGGTCGGGGTCGTCGGATTCCGTCAAGCAGGTCGGCGCTGCGTCGGTCGACGTGGCGCTGGTCGACGCGCTCGTCCTTGTCCAGGCCGCCGAACAAGGCGTGCCCGTCAAGGCGGTCGCGGCCTATTACCAGCGCACGCCGATCGCACTGCTCAGCCCGAAGGCGAAGCCGGTGACCAGCGTGCAGCAGTTGACGACCGGTATCAAGGTGGGCTCGAAGCGCGCCAGCGCGACGTACCAGGGGCTGATGGCCTTGCTCGCGGTCAACAAGATCGACGCGAAGAAGGTCAACCTCGTCGACATCGGCTTTGGCGTCCAACCCTTGCTGGTCGGCCAGGTCGATTCGCTGATGGGCTTCACGATGAACGAGTCCATCGAGGCCGAGTCGGCCGGGATGCCCATCCACGAGATGCTGATCGCCGACCAGGGCGTCAACGCCTACGGATTGATGCTCGTGGTCAACGACAAGCTGCTTGCCGCCAAGCCCGAGCTGGTGCGCGGATTCGTTCGCGCCACGCGCCGCGCCGTCGAGGCCGCTGCCGCCGACAAGCAGGCCGCGGTGCAGGCGCTCGCCAAATCGGTGAGCGAGGTCGACCTTGCACGCGAAGTGAGGGTTCTTGCCAAGACCGTGCCGTTCTGGTCGACCAAGGGCGCCGACATGGCGAGCTTCGGCGGGCAGACCGCTGCCGGATGGCAGCAGACCGTCGAGACGGCGAAGCGCGTCGGCCTGGTCGAAACGTCGCCTGCCGCGACCACCCTCTTCGCAGCCGGAATGGATCGGTGACCGTCGCCGTTCCGGTGCCTCGGTCAGCGCCGCACAGGCCGTCTCGCGGCGGCGCGTCCGAGCCCGGGTCGGCGTCGCCCTGCATCTCGTTACGCCACGTGGGGGTCGCCTTCGAGGCGCGCGGCAGGGTCGTGCAGGCGATCAGCGACGTGTCGCTGGACATCGTCGATGGCGAGTTTGTCGCGCTTCTCGGCCCGACGGGATGCGGCAAGAGCACCTTGCTGCGCGTCGTGAGCGACCTGCAGCCGCCGAGCAACGGAACGGTGATGGTTCGAGGCGCGACTGCGGCCGACGCGCGCCGCCGCAACGACTTCGGGTTCGTGTTCCAGGAAGCGGCCTTGATGCCGTGGCGTACCGCGCAGGACAACGTCAGGCTGCCGCTCGAGGTCGTGGATTTTCCTGCCGCCGATCGGGAAGCGCGCTGCGTCGAATTGCTGCGACGCGTTGGAATGGAGCAGTTCCGCCATGCCTATCCGAACGAGCTTTCCGGCGGCATGAAGCAGCGGGTCGCGATTGTCCGCGCCTTGTCGTGGAACCCTTCCATTCTGCTGATGGACGAACCGTTCAGTGCCCTCGACGAGCTGACGAAGAATCAACTGCAGGACGATCTGCTCGATATCTGGAGCCGGGAGAAGAAGACCATCCTGTTCGTCACGCACAACATTTCCGAGGCCGTGTATCTCGCCGACCGTGTCGTCGTGATGTCGGCGCATCCCGGGCGAATCAAGGCAGTGATCGACGTGCAGCTGCCACGCCCACGGATCGCCGACATGCGCGAAACGCTCGAATTCGTGGCCCAGATGCGAGCCGTTCGAGAGGCCTTGCTGACGTGAGCGACGCGGCACGCAAGAACCAGGTGACGACTCGCGACGTTCGTCTCGCATTCGCACGTTTCGGCCCGCCCGCGCTGATCCTGGCCGCACTGCTGCTCGCATGGGAGCTCGCTGTCCGCATGCTCGGCATCGCCGCCTGGCTGCTGCCGGCGCCGTCAGCGATCGCTGCGCGCTTTTTTCGCACCCAGGACCTTGGCTACCACACCGGCCTGACGCTGCTCGAGGCCGGCCTGGGCTTCGCCATTTCGGCGGTGCTCGGCATCGCCCTGGCCGCCGGCATCGCCAACTCGCGCTTTCTCGAGCGCGGCATCTTTCCGTACGTGATCGTCTCCAACGCCGTGCCGATCATCGCGATCGTGCCGCTTCTCAACATCTGGCTCGGCTTCGGCATCGCGACGAAGGTGGTCATCGCCGCGATCATCACGTTCTTTCCGATCGTGACCAACACGACCCGTGGTCTCAAGGCGGCCGACGAGCGCATCCTTGACCTGATGCACTCGATCAACGCGACCCGACGCCAGATCTTTTTCAAGGTGCAATTGCCGAGCGCGCTGCCCTTCGTGTTCGCCGGCTTCAAGATTGCCGCATCGCTGGCGCTCGTGGGTGCGGTGGTGGGCGAGTTCTATGGCGCCGATCGGGGCCTCGGCTATCTCGTCATCACGGCGGCGACGCAGCTGCGAACCGATCTGCTGTTCGTCGCCATCTTCGTGCTCGCGGCGATCGGCATTCTCACATTCACCCTGTTCGGCTGGCTCGAGCGTCGCGCCTTGCGCGGCGCCGATGCGGTCGATCGGCGCAGGTGACAGCATGACGCGGGCAGCGACCGCAGCGATGCGCATCGAAGGCGGCCTCGTGTTGCCGGGAGGCGGCGAGCCGCCGTTCGTCGGCTGGATCGACATCCGTGAGGGGCGCATCGCTGCAGTGGGCCGCGGCATCGCGCCGCGCGACGCGTCGCTGAGCAGCCTCGATGCGTCCGGCTGCGCCGTGCTGCCGGGCCTCGTCAATACCCACGCGCACTCGCATTCGAGCCTGACGCGGGGCAGCGCCGAAGGGATGCGGCTCGAGGCCTGGATCGCGACGATCGAGCGGGAGCAGACGCTGCTTACCGACAGCGACGCCTACACCGCCGCGCTCGTGACCTATGGCGAGGCGCTCCTCTCCGGCACGACCACCATTCTCGACATGTGCCTGCGGCCGGAAGCGGCGATGCGTGCCGCGCGAGACATCGGCATGCGCGTCGTGATCGCACCGTACGTGCTCGATGAGCGCAGCTTTGCGCCGCAGCTGGCGGATGTTCGCCGATTGCTGGAAAACCGCGGTGCGGCCGCCGATTGCGTCTCTGTCTGGGTCGGGTTGCACGATCTCGAGACCTGCAGCGACGGCACGATCGCCGCCGGCGCGGCCCTTGCGGCGGAGTTTCACACCGGCCTGCATCTGCATTGCGCCGAGAGCCGGGTTGCGGTCGAACGGACCCGCGCTCGCACCGGGCGCTCGCCGATCGCACAGCTCGCCGTCCTGGGCGCATTGGGCAAACGCACGGTGCTCGCTCATTGCGTCTGGGCCGATGTCGACGACCGTCGACTTCTTTCGGAATCGGCGACGAACGTTGCCCACTGTCCGCATGCCAACCTGAAGCTTGCCTCGGGCATGGCGCCCGTCCCCGAGCTGCTCGCGGCAGGGGTCGGCGTTGCCTTGGCCACCGACGGAGCCAAGGCGAACAACCGGCTCGACATGTTCGATGTGATGAAGTTCACGTCGCTTCTTCACAAGGGAACGCACCTCGACGCCGGGGTCCTTCCGCCATCGACCGTGGTGGACATGGCCACAGGTGCAGGCGCTTGCGCACTGGGCCTCGAGATCGGCAGCCTCGCCCCGGGGGCTCTCGCGGATCTCGTGCTGGTCGACCTGCAGCAGTTCCATCTCGTTCCGGGCACGCCGGACGCGATCACGACGAATCTCGTTCACGCGGCTCGCGGCTCGGACGTGCGCACGGTCGTCGTTGGCGGCGAGGTCGTGGTCGAAAACCGCCGTCTCACGCGCATCGATACCGAAGCGGCGCTGCGCGCGATGCAGGACGCCAGCCGTCGATTGTCGGCATTGGTGAGTCCCTGAGGTCGAGCCGACATCGCTGTCGCCAGCCGCTGCACAGCTCTCGGGGATCGGCGCATCAGTCGCCGGTCGGGGTGCGCGCCGAATTGCCATGGATCGACGAGGCATCCTTCGCGCCCGCAGGCACCGGCGCCACGGCTCGTCCATCTCGCCCAGAGGGCCCGAACGTCGCGTCGAGCGCCGCCGCGAGCCGGACGCCGGCGAGATGGAGGCGATCCAGAACGATCGGGTCGTAGGTGCGCAGATAGTCGTTCGTCAGCGCTCTGCCCGTCGGATAGAAGTCGGGGCGGCCGACGATCAGGCAGCTTTCCTTCGCCCATTGCCCGGGCGACACCGCAAGCGAGCCGGCAGGCGTGGCGGTCGCGAGCAGCCTCGCCGTCAATGCGCTCGCGTCCGGATCGATGTGCCGGAGCAGCCCGCTGTCCCACAGCGCGTGAAGATTCGTGCCCGCGCCGAACGCCCGCAGCTGGACCGTGTTGCCCCCCTTGTCGTCGGCATGGCCGGCGTGCAGCGGCTGGTGCAGATCGGCGACGATGTGGACGACGAACTTGAGCGCCTCGAGCTGATCCGCCCCGGTCGCTGACGAGAGCCGGGCGAGCTGTGTCTTCAAGGCCTCGACGCCGCAGCTGTCGCCGGGACAGTCGCGCGCCGCCACGTAGTCGCAGTCCGGGCCGCGTGGCATGTTGACGTAGTGCCAGGAGGTCGTGGGCCGGTCTCGAGATCGATCTGCCCAGCTCGATATCGAGGCGAGCGTGGCGCCTGGCTCGCGTGCCAGGATGGCGTCGACGCGCGCACGCGTCTGCGCTGCGAGCAGCTGGTTGGCGATCAGCGCGACGACCGCGTGGCCCTCGGGGCCGAAGGCGTGCGCCGAGCCCGGGAAGGCAGCACAGGCCAGAAGCGCGACCGCGATCGTCTTGAACACGGTCACATCACTTTCTTCGCATCGGCGCAGCCCAGAGGAGCGGCCATCGTACGCGGCCCGGTCGGTGTCTTGCGTCGCGCAAACGATGCAGAATGACGCCCTCTGCTTCCACCGGCGTACACACCCGTGAAGGATCGAAGGAAAGAATTGCGGCCGGCGACGCGGCTTCAGCTGCTGAGCGTCTCCGGAGGTCTGGCGTCGCATTCGCCGGATGACCTGTGCCGGGTGCTGAGCGCGCTCTATGTCTCGCAACCGTTGCGCTGGCAGACATTCATGGACGAAGCCCAAGTGCTGATCGACGCCATCGGCGAAGAGCGCAGCGGCTTTCCTGAAACAGTGGCCCCCGGCGACGGCTGAGCGTCGCAGGTCGGCTGATGGTCACGACGCGCTAGACCGGCTTGCCGGCCAGCTCCGCCGCGGTACGCGTGTCGGCGTTCGCGCTGCCCAGGGTCGCTTCGAGGTGGCGTCTCGCGCTCTCGGCGTCGTGCGCGGCCTCGTCGCCACGATTGGCCGCCGACAGGATCCGGGCGCGGAGCAGAAACGCCCGGCCGACGTCGCTCGAACGTTCGGGTTGAATGGCGCTGCGTCGCGCCGCCGCGAGCGCCCGATCGGCGGCCGACAATCCTTCGGCGATTCGTGCCCCCGCATCCTCCGTGCCCGTTGCACGGAATGTCGCGAGCGCCATCGACGCCCGCGCCGAGGCG
>Ga0075520_1000878_pt1 | contig 13914 bp, 17 predicted proteins | sample NGEPerB_FD_75100 | JGI IMG/M metagenome (GOLD analysis project Ga0075520, IMG submission 75100) | Arctic peat soil microbial communities from the Barrow Environmental Observatory site, Barrow, Alaska, USA - NGEE PermafrostAB12-B | ecosystem: Environmental > Terrestrial > Soil > Wetlands > Peat ... | reverse complement strand
CTGGTCTGGATGACTGGTCTGGATGACTGGTCTGGATCGGGCGGGCCTGCCGCGCTGGAATTTCCTGCGGTTCCGATGACCGACCGGGACTGGCCGGTCACTAACCGCCGATTCTACCGTCGGAGGCTCCGGTCGAGACCAGCCGATTGATCTTTGCCGGTGATTTGCTCTTGCTGTGTTCGGCTTCGCCCACGGCGAACGGTGGCTCAGGCCGCCACGAGCACGTCGGTGTGCGCGAAATCAGTGCCCTTGAACAGCAATGGTTCGTCGGTCTGCTTGGCCAGCGCGTAGGAGAAACAGTCGCCGAAATTCAACCGGGCCGGATGGCCGGAGCCGCGGCCGAATTCCTTGTAGGCCCGGCGGGCGATCTGGGCCTGGGTGGCGGACACGGGCTCGATGATCACCCCGAGCAGAGTCAGCAATTCGTCCAGCTCGCGCGACAGAACGGGATCGTCGCGGCCGTCCAACACGATTGCGGCCTCCAGGTAGCCCGCTGCGGACAGGCGTACCGAAGCGCTGCTCCGGCAAGCCTGCAGGAAGACCTGCCGCTCGTCCTCCCCTGCGATCATGGCGACGATCGCGGAGGGATCAATCACCACGCGGAAGACCTGTGACCTCGTCGAAGAGGGCTGCTGCCGGGTCGTCGGCAAGTGGCCCCAGTCGCCGGGCCATATCGTCCAGCAGCCGATTGAGCTCCGCCGTACGCGAGGCCTCCGACACCTTCTGGTGCCTGCTCATTCGATCCAGCTTCTCCTCAAGGGCGCTCTCGATGACACTGGTCATCGAGGCGCCAGTCGCGTCGGCGAGTTGCCTGGCCAACTCGTAGACCCGTTGGTTCTTGATGTTCAGCGTCGGCACGGCATGGTGCTCCCTCCGCCGGGCTCTCCTCGGTGAGTACCGAGGATTCTACCCGGACGCAGCGCTTTCTACCGTGAGGGGGTTCAGCCCGGCGGCCAGCCGAACCGCCGCCCGCCCAATAGGTGCAGGTGGGCATGGGAGATGACCTGACCGCCCCGGAGGCCGGTGTTGAAGACCAGTCGGTAGCCGTCGGCGATGGCCTCGGAATCCGCCAGGCTGCCGGCCGTGACGATGAGCGCGGCCAATCCCTGCGGGTCGTCGGTCGCCATCTCCGCAGCGTTGCCGTAGTGCGTGGTCGGCACCAGCAGGATATGGGTCGGAGCTTGGGGATCGATGTCGCGGAACGCCACGACGTGGTCGTCCCGGTGCACCTCGTCGGCCGGAGTCTCCCCGGCAACAATCTTGCAGAACAGACAGTCATCGCGGTGGTAAGGCATGTCGGTCAACTTAACTGCGCCCGGGTGGATTCGCCGGAGGAGGTGACGCGATCGCCCTGTAATGGAGAGATCGACCAGCTGCGCGGCCCTGCCGGCCTCGACTGCCGGGCGGGTGAACCCGATCGGTGTGCGCGAGTTCGGGGTCGCTGTACAGGCAAAAGCATGCATGCATGACCAATCTTCAGCTCCGCGATGTTCCCGAGGAGTTGGCGGTGCGTGCTCGCTCCCGAGCCTCGAAGTTGGAGATGTCCCTGTCGACGTACTTGCGCACACTCTTGGAGGCGGACATCGCCGCTCACGCCTGGGACGACTGGGCGCTGGCCCACCAACGTGCGGGTGACGAGGAAACGACCGAGGGCGATCGGGCGCGCCACGAGGCCGTCGACGCGGATGCGATCGACGTGGTCCGCGAGATTCGTGCGGGCCCGCGGAGCCGATCTGCTGACGATCGATCGAGCGCTCGCTGACGTCAGTCACATCGTCGGAGTCCACGCGATCTCTGGATGATCACGACCGGACGGTGGGTTGGTCACACCATCCGTAGCAACTGATCCCGGCAGACCGCCCAGGCCGGGTCGCCGGGGTCGATGAGTTCGAAGTGGCCGACGCCGGGCAGCACGATCAGCTTCGCCGGGTCACCTGCCATCCGCGCGGCCTCGACATACCGCTCCGACTGGGACAGCGGGACGGTGTCGTCGGCGTCCCCGTGCACGCAGACCACTCTGGCGCCGTCGCCGACACTGGCCAGCGGGGACGCGTGGTCGTAGCGCTGCGGGAGCGAGCGCGGCTCGCCCTCCATCAGCGCGACGACGGCGCCGTCGCCCAGCCGCTCGCCCGCCGCGCCCACCAGATCCAGCAGACCGGCCTGAGTGACCGCACCTACCACCGGAACGTGCGACTCGCCCGGCCCGACAGATCCGGCCGTGCCGGCCCGCAGGGATCCGCGATGGGCGAGCCACGCCGCGAGCTGACCACCCGCGGAGTGACCGACGGCGGCCACCCGGTCCAGCAACAGCGTTCCCTCGGCCACGTACTGCCCCTGGACCGCAAGGGAATCCACCGCGCGCGCGACGTCGGCGAGCGTGGTCGGCCAACCGCCGCCCTCGCCCATCCGGCGGTACTCGATGACTGCGGCGCCGACGCCGAACCGGGTGAGGTCGCGGCCCAGCGGTTCGGCCAGTTCTGCGCCGTAGGCGGCCCGCCAGTACCCGCCATGGATCACCACCGCGACCGGGATGTGCGCGCCGCCGGGCAGGATCATCCGCACGGTCTGGCTGGGATGCGGGCCGTAGGCGTACTGGTGGGTAGTGATCTTCATTGCCGGCTCCTGTCCGGGTCGCCCCAGCGGCCGGTCAGCACGCCGAGCGCGCCGAGTGCGACGACGCCGGCGGTCGAGGTCCGCAGCACTTCCGGTCCGAGCCGTACCGCCGCCGCACCGGCCTGCCGGAACAAAGCCGACTCCTCGCCGGAGACGCCACCCTCGGGGCCCACCACCAGCAGCAACTCGCCCTCGGTCGGCAACGGGACGGCGGTCAGCGGCAGTTCCGCCGCCTCGTGCAGCAGCACCGCGCCGGCCGCCTCGCGAATGCGCGTTGCAACAGCTGCCGTCGACGCCAGATCCTGGACCACCGGCACGTAGCTCCGTCTCGACTGCTTCGCCGCTTCCCGCGCGGCATTCTGCCAGCGGGCATGGCCGCGGTCCGCGCGGTCGGCGGTCCACCGGGCCACACACCGGCTCGCCGCCCATGGCACGATCTCGTCCACGCCGGCCTCGGTGGCCAGTTCGACCGCCAACTCACCGCGATCACCCTTGGGCAACGCCTGCACCAGGGTGACGCGGACCGCGGGGCGATCGATCGTCACGGCGGCGTCCAACTGGACGGCCAACTCAGCGCGCCCAACCTCCAGCACGGTTCCCGCTGCACGCCGGCCGCGGCCGTCGGTGAGAACCAGGGTTTCGCCGACGCGCAGCCGACGGACCGCGGCCGCGTGCCGCCCCTCCGGTCCTGCGAGCCGGAACTCCCCGGCCATCGGCACCGTGTCCACCAGGAAGAACGGGCGGTCCGTCACCGGGACTGCCCGGCAGAACCGATCAGCTGACGCATGAGCACGGGGATGATCATGCTCTCGGCGGTGGGCGAACCCGGCGCGCGGAGGGCGCCGATCACCGCCCGGCGAAGGAGTCGCGGAGCCTGGAGAAGAATCCGCCGTGCGCCCTGGCGGCCAGTTCCGGTTGCTCCTCGCCGCGTAGCGTGGCGAGCTCGCGGAGTACCTCCGCCTGGCGCGCGTCGACCTTGGTCGGCGTCACCACCTCGACGTGAATGTGCAGGTTGCCGACCCCGGATCCACGCAGCCGGGGCATGCCCTGGCCGCGCATGGTGATCACCGTGCCGGATTGGGTGCCCGGCTGGATGTCCAGATCTTCGACGGACTGCAGGGTGTGCAGCGCCATCGACGTGCCCAGTGCGGCCGCTGTCATCGGCACGTGCACCGTGCAGTGCAGGTCGATGCCGTCGCGGGTGAACCGTTCGTGCTCCAGCTCCTGGACCTCGACGTAGAGGTCCCCGGGGGGGCCGCCGCCGGGGCCGACCTCGCCCTGGCCGGCCAGCCGCACCCGGATGCCATCGCCCACGCCCGCAGGGATGTTGGCCCGCACCGTCCGGCGGGCGCGCACCCGTCCGTCGCCGTTGCACTGCCGGCACGGATCCGGGATCACCTCGCCGTACCCGCGGCACACCGGGCACGGCCGGGAGGTGACGACCTGGCCCAGCAGTGAGCGCTGCACCTGCTGGATCTCGCCGGCGCCCTTGCAGGTGTCGCAGGTCATCGGCGTGCTGCCCGGCGCGCACCCCGAACCCTGGCAAACAGAACACAGCGTCGCGGTGTCCACCGCCAGGTCCTTGGCGACCCCGGTGGCACATTCCTCCAGCGTCAATTCGATAGGGATGAGGGCGTCGTCGCCCTGCCGAGCCCGGGACCGCGGCCCCCGCGAGCGCGCCCCGCCGCCACCGAAGAAGGCGTCCATGATGTCGCCGAGGCCCATGCCGCCGAAGGGATCACCCATCCCGCCCGCGCCGCCCGGACCGGCCCCGCCGCCGGACGACAGCGGGTCCCCGCCGAGGTCGACCACTTGCCGCTTGGCCGGGTCGGAGAGCACCTCGTAGGCCGCCGTGACCTCCTTGAACCGCTGCTGGGCAGCCGGATCGGGGTTCACGTCGGGATGCAGTTCCCGCGCCAGCTTGCGGTAGGCACGCTTGATCTCATCCGCCGATGCGCCCTTGGGCACGCCCAGCAGGCCGTAGTAGTCCCGTGCCACGCTTTGCACCAGTCGCCTTCCCGCGGACGCCGGTCCGCACCTTGCCTGGCACCCGCCGCGCGGATGCCGCCCTGCATTCTTTCTGTAGCGTTCTGTGTCGGTCTGCGTCGTTCTGGGTGTTCTGGGTTGTTCTGTGCCGTGCTGGGTCTTTGTGGGGCGGCCTGCGTCGCCCGTTGGTACCGCTGGTGTGACCGGCGTGACCGGCCCGGGTCACCGGCCCGCGACGATCTCTCCGACGTACCGGGCAACGGCGCGGACCGCGGCCATCGTCCCTGGGTAGTCCATCCGGGTCGGACCCACGACCGCCAGCCCGCCCATCAAGGTGCTCCCGCTGCCGTACCCCGCGGACACCAGCGCCGAGGTGGACAGGTTCACGTCCGCGTTCTCCCGGCCGATGGACACCATCACGGCATCCGGGGCTTCCAACGCGGCCAGCAACTTCAGCAGTGTGACCTGCTCGTCCAGCGCCTCCAGCACGCCGCGCAGGCTGGCCGGCTGGTCGGCCCAGGCGCCCGTCGCGTGCGATGTCCCAGACAGTACGAGACGCTCCTCGGGATGCTCGACCAGCGCATCGAGCAGCACGCTGACCGAGGGCACGACCACATGCCGGACGGCGGGGTCGGCCAGCGCGGCCAGATTTGTCACCGCGGACGCCGCGTCGGCCAGCCGGCGTCCCGCCACCTGAGCGGCCAGCAGCGACCGCAGGGTCGACAACGCGTCCTCGGTGACGTCGGCGTCCAACTCGACAAGCCGTTGTTCGACCCTTCCGGTGTCGGTGATGACCACCAGGAGCAGCCGGCGCGAGTCGAGCGCGACGGCCTCCACGTGCCGGACCAGCGAACGGGCCAGGGTCGGGTATTGCACGACGGCGACCTGCCTGGTCAGCTGGGCGAGCAGCCGGACCGACCGGCGCAGCACGTCGTCGAGGTCGACGGCCTCGGACAGGAACGACTGGATCGCCCGTCGCTCACCCGCCGACAGCGGCTTGACCTGGGACAACCTGTCGACGAAGAGCCGATAGCCCTTGTCGGTGGGGATGCGACCCGCGGAGGTGTGCGGCTGGGCGATGTAGCCCTCGTCCTCCAGCACGGCCATGTCGTTGCGGATGGTCGCCGGCGACACCCCGAGCTGGTGACGTTCCACCAGCGATTTCGAGCCCACCGGTTCCCGGGTGGCCACGTAGTCGGAGACGATCGCGCGGAGAACCTCGAACCGCCTGTCGTCCGCCGTCATGATCACCTCCGGGGTTGCTGACCGTCCCGTGCTGGCGGTGACGGCGGAACGCTCTGTCGACGGCTGGCACTCCGGCCGCCGCTCTGCCAAGTGTAATGGCCGGGGCAGGGCGCGGCGGCGACCTGGAGTTCCAGCACGGTCGGCCGACCGGCGGCTACCCTGTGAGCCAGCTGCCGACGGAGGCCCGTGTGATCGAGCGAGTGATCCACCCATGATTTTCAAGGACGTTCGCGACGGCCGGCCGTACCCCGATCACGGCCTGGCGATGCGCGACTGGGCCCGCATACCGCCCCGGCAGATCCGGATGGACGAGCTCGTCACCACCAAACGCGAACTTCGGCTGGACACCCTGCTGGACGAGGACTCCACGTTCTACGGCGACCTTTTCCCGCACGCCGTGCGGTGGCAGGGCGAGATCTACCTTGAGGACGGCCTGCACCGCGCGCTGCGCGCCGCGCTGCAGCAGCGGACCTCGATGCATGTCCGGATCCTGAACCTGGACGTGAACCGCGACGCAGCCACCGCCGCGACCACTGCCACGGCCCCTGCCGAGCGGGCGAGCTCGTCGAGCGGCACGCCTGCGAGCACCGATCGGCTGCCCCGGGTCGGGCCGCCCACTCGGCGCCCGCCGGTGGTTTCCCCCCGCTGAACACCTGCTCGACCGGTGGGCCGACGGTGCCGGCGGAGGTATCCGCGGTTCATTCGGCCAGGCGCAGCGCCAGCCCGTCGGCCAGCAGCCTGCCGGTCACCGACAACACCGCCCGCCCCGCGGCCAGCCGGCCCGGCTGAAGCAGTCCCTGGTCGGCCGCAGCGGTGGCGTGTGTTCGGCCGGCGACGGACAGCGGCTCCGTCGACACCCCGTCGGACAGCCGCAGCCGCAACAGGATGTCCTCCAACCGGCGCTGCCCGGGATCCAGCACCTCCCGCGCATGCCCGGGCGATCGGCCCGCCGCCATCGCGCCCGCGTAGGCGGCCGGGTGCTTGACGTTCCACCAGCGCACCCCGCCGACGTGCGAGTGCGCACCGGGACCGATCCCCCACCAATCGCCGCCGGTCCAGTACGCCAGGTTGTGCCGGCATTGAGCCGCATTGTTCGCCGCCCAGTTGGACACCTCGTACCACCGCAGCCCGGCGCCGGTCAGCTCGCTCTCGGCCAGCAGGTACCTGTCGGCCAGCACGTCGTCATCGGTCATCGGCAGCGCACCGGTGCGGACCTGGCGCGCCAACCGGGTGCCGGGCTCGACGATGAGGGAATAGGCGGAAACGTGGTCGGCGCCGCTGGCCACGGCCGACCGCAGGGAGGCGACGAACTCGTCGTCGGTCTCGCCCGGGGTGCCGTAGATCAGGTCGAGGTTGACGTGTTCGAATCCGGCCGCCCGCGCCCAGCCGACGACCTCGAGGGCCCGCCCCGGGGTATGGGTTCGCTCGAGAACTCTCAGCACGGTCGGCGAGGTCGACTGCAGACCCAGCGAGAGCCGGGTGAATCCCGCAGCGCGCAGTTCTGCCAGCAGCCGCGGATCGGTGGACTCCGGGTTGGCCTCCGTCGTCACTTCCGCGTCCGGGTGCAGCCCGATCCGGTCCCTGACCGCCGCGAGCAAGCTGGTCAGCGGGCCGGCGCCCACCAGTGACGGCGTGCCACCGCCGACGAACACGGTGGCGACCTTCCTGCTGCTGCCCGACGCCGCGAGAACCTTTGCGGCGAGATCGATCTCGCCCAGCGCGGCGTCCAGCCAGGACTGCGGGGACGCCGCCGCGCCGAGCTCGCCGGCCGTGTAGGTGTTGAAATCGCAGTAGCCGCACCGGGTCGCGCAGAACGGCACATGCAGGTACACCGACAGGGTGCGGTCCGCCATGCCGACGTACGCCTGATCGGGCAACGAGCCGTCCGCGGGGACCGGGTCGCCATCGGGCAGGCTGGAGGGCACCCGACCAGTGTTCCGCACCGCAGGGGCGTACTGGTTGTTCGCCAGTGAACGACGGGCGCGGCGCCACCAGCCCGGCGGCGGGTGGCTGTGGATGACGAGAGGATGACGAGAGGTTGCCGATGGCCGAATTCGTCCGCACCGACACCGCCGACGGCGTCGCCCGGATCACCCTGGACTCCCCGCACAACCGAAACGCCCTGTCCGCCCGGGTCAGGGCCGAGCTGTCGGCCGCCCTGGACGCGGCAGCCATCGACGACGCGGCGCGAGTGGTGGTGATCGGGCACACCGGGCCGGTGTTCTGCTCCGGGATGGACCTGAAGGAGGAGGCGGTCGCGGCGCCCGGCGCGGAGGGGGTGCGGGAGTTGCCGGCGATCCTGCAGAAGGTCGCGCGCTGCCCGAAACCGCTGATCGCCCGGATCGGCGGTCCGGCCCGGGCGGGAGGCCTCGGCATCCTGGCCGCGGCGGATATCGCGGTGGCCGCGGCATCCGCGACGTTCGCGTTCTCCGAGGTGCGGATCGGGTTGATCCCGGCGGTCATCTCGGTGCCGGTACTGCACCGGGTCGCACCGGCCGCGGCCCGCGAACTGCTGCTCACCGGTGACGTCTTCGACGCCGCCCGGGCGCTGGAGATCGGGCTGGTCAACGCCGTCGCCGAGGACGTGGACGCCGTCGTCACCGGCTACGTCACCTCCCTGCTGCGCGGCGGGCCGACCGCGCTGGCGGGAACCAAGAAACTGGTGCTGGGCGACCTGGACGACTCCGACGAGCGGTACGCGGCGCTGCTCCGCCTGTCCGCGACCCAGTTCGCCACAGCTGAGGCGCGGGAGGGCGCGCGTTCGTTCGCCGAGAAGCGGTCGCCCCAGTGGTAACGGTGCGGGTACTCGGCTGGCCGCAGGGTCGGCTCGCGGCTGGCGGAGGCCGCCCGGATGGGAGGTTTCAGCGGGTCAGCGCGACGATGACCGCCACCAGCACGAGCACCACCAGCGCCACCGTCATCCAGCGCCGGGTCAGCACCGGCAGCGGACGGCGGCTCACGGGTCCGCCCTGATCCGTTGCACGGCGGCAGGGGTGGAACCCCCGATGACACTGGTGGACCCCCCGGCGATCGCGCCGATCGGGGCGCTCTGGTCGCGCCTGCTGTGCCAGGCCAGCACGGCTTCCACCATCCGGTCGATCACTCCGGCGAGCAGCCAGCACAGCGGGCCGAGGACAGCGAGCAGCACGACGACCTGGACCCAGTACGACTGGCCGGCGATCCATGACTCGATCGCGTCGACGACGTCCAGAACGCCCTGCCAGGTCACCTGGCCAGGGTAACGGCGCGGGCGACCAATGCGGGCGCTCGAGCCGGTCACCCTGGGCAGCGAACGTCCCGGGCGGCATGGTTCTCACCGACCCGGGAACGCTCGTCGTGTGCCAATCGCCGGTCAGCGATCAGCCGGGTTAACCGGGATGGCCAGGCTCGCCGGGCTCGAACGGGTCGATGGGGCCGATGGGGCCGATGGACAGGCTGGTCGCGACGATGCCCATGGGCCACGCATAGGCGGGCGATCCCGCCGAGGTGTTGTCCGACACCGTCGTGCGGGCACCGGTGGTCAGGTCGACCTGGTAGATCGCCTCAGCTCCGCTGTCGGTCACCAGAATGTGCCCGCACTGATCGACGATCAGGTCCCCAGGGTGGTCGAAGCTCGGCCCGCCCACCGGGCTGGTGTTGCTCGACAACGTGGAACGTACCCCGGTGACAGGGTCGACCCGGATGATGCCGCCGTCCCCACCGAACGCGCTCGAGTCGGAGATCAGGATGTCGCCGTCCGGCGCGATCGTCATCCCCCACGGCCAGACGAAACTCGGCCCGCCGGCTGGGTTGTTGTTGCGGGAGACCAGCGTTCTCGCGCCGGTCACCGGGTCCACCTTGATGATGTTGTTGCCGAAGGTGTTGGCGACGTAGATGTCTCCGTTCTCCGCGACGGCGATGTCCATGGGCCCGTTGAAGGCCGGCCCACCGGCCGGCGATCCGTTGCGGGACAGCGTTGTTCGGGCCCCGGTCACCGGGTCGACCCGGATCACCCCGCCGTTTCCCTGCGGGAAGGCCGACAGATCGGCGATCAGGATGCTGCCATCGGCCTCCACCGCTATACCGCTGGGTGTGGAGAAGTCAGGCCCGCCGCCGGGTGTCGTGTTGTTGGAGATGAGAGTTCGCACACCCGTGGTCTTGTCGACCCGGATCACCCCCGGCGGGGTGACCCCGACCATGGCCTGCTCGGCAACGAGCAGATCACCGTTGGCGTCCGACGTCATCCCCCAGGGAGTCTCGAATTCGGGAGTTCCGACTGGATTGTTGTTCTCCGACAGGCTGTTCCTGGCGCCGTCCGCCTTGTTGACATGAATCAGCCCACCGTTGTTCGCGCCGAACGCGGAATTGTCGGTGACGTAGACGTCGGTGGTGATACAGACCGCCCGCGCGCCTGCCGTTGCCCCCGCACTGCCATTGACCGCCGTCCCTGCCGCCGCCGCCGATGCCACCTGTGCGGAGCCCAGTTGGACGGCGACGGCGGCCCCCACCACCATCACCGTCGCGATCGATCTGATCCTGCGGCGCCGAGTTGTCGTGCCGATCGAACTAATCATGGCCTCCCCTTAAGGGATCGTTGAATCCCCCGCCCAGCGGGGCTCGGGCCCCGGTGACCCGAGTCACACTGGAATACGGACGGTCTCCGAGAACGGTTCTCGCCGGTACCGCCCCGGGCGGGTTGTCCGGCTGGAATTCACCAGCGGAACGCCGCGCGTGAGTGTCCCGGACGAAGGGCTCTACTGTGACGCCATGCTCGCCGTCTACGCCACCGCGCCCACTCCCGACGCCCCACTGGACAGCGTGGCGGTCGGTGAGCGGCCGGAGCCGGAGATTCCGGACGATTGGTCCCGGGTGCGGGTGCGCGCGGGCTCGCTCAACCGGCACGATCTATGGACGCTGCGCGGCGTCGGGATCAAGCCGGATCAATTCCCGATGATCCTTGGCTGCGACGGCGCCGGCGTCACCGACGACGGCCGGGACGTGGTCATCTACCCGATCATCGGCGACCCGGCGTTCAGCGGCGACGAGACCACCGACCCGTCACGCACCCTGCTGACCGAGAAGCACCAGGGCACGTTCGCCGAATTCGTCGCGGTGCCGACCAGGAACCTGGTGCCGCTGCCCGGCTCGATGTCACACGCCGCGGCGGCGACCCTGGGCACCACCTACCTCACCGCCTACCGGATGCTGGCCACCCGAAGCGGGCTGCCGGCCGGGTCCACCATCCTGGTGCAGGGCGCCTCCGGCGGGGTGTCCACGGCGCTCATCCAGCTCGGCCGGGCCGCCGGAATGCGGGTCTGGGTCACTTCCCGCAGCGAAGCGGGCCGGGCCCGGGCGGCCGAACTGGGGGCGCACCGGGTCTTCGAGGAGGGCGCCCGGCTGCCCGAGCGGGTCGACGGCGTCTTCGAGTCGGTGGGCAAGGCGACCTGGTCGCATTCCATGCGTGCGGTCCGGCCCGGCGGGGTGATCGTGTGTTGCGGGGCCACCAGCGGGGCCGATCCGTCAGCGGATCTGCAGCGGCTGTTCTTCCTGCAGATCTCGGTGATCGGCTCGACGATGGGCACCCTCGAGGAGTTCCGCCGGCTGATCGCGTTCTGCGACGCCGCGGGGATCGAGCCGGTCGTCGACCGGACGTTCCCGCTGGCGGAGGGCCGGGAGGCGCTGGAGCTGCTGGAGAACGGGACGCCGGGCAAGTTGGTGCTGACCGCCTGAGGAAGGGGCCGATGGCACCAGCGATCCGGCGGCACGGCCTGGGGGGCACGGATGACCGACATGCCGCGACCTCGCCGGGCGATGATCCCGCTGGCCGGCGTGCTCGGCTCGACCACGCTGTCGATCACCGCCAACAGCATCGTGGCTGTGGCGGTGCCGTGGCTGGTCCTCGAGCGAACCGGCAGCGCCGCGTTGGCCGGGTTGGCCGGCGCCGCGGCCATCGCACCGATCGCCTTCTCCGCGGTGTTCGGCGGGGCGTTGATCGACCGGGTCGGCCGACGCCGGTCCAGCATCGTCGCCGACGTGCTCAGCGCGCTGGCGGTGGCGGCGATCCCGCTGGCCGAGTTGACGATCGGGCTGGGAATTCCGCTGCTGCTGGTGCTGGTGGCGCTGGGCGCGGTGTTCGACAGTCCAGGGGCCGCGGCCAGGGAGAGCCTGCGGCCCGACGTCTCCCGGCACGCCGGCATCCCGCTGACCAGGCTGAATGCCTGGGGCGAGGCGGCCGAGGGTATCGGTTACCTGGCCGGGCCGGGACTCGCCGGGGTGCTGTTGATCGTCATCGGCGGCTTCGGCACGTTATGGACGTCGGTGGTGCTGTTCGGCCTCGCCGCCGCGCTGACCGCCGTCACCATCCCCCAGCACCTGGCGCCCCGACCACGGCCCGAGCCCTACCTCCGCTCGGTGGCCGAGGGGCTCCGCTACGTGCTGCGCGACCCCACGCTGCGCGCGGTCACGCTGACCGCGGCCGTGCTCTGGGTGTTCATCCTGCCGTTCGAGACGGTGGTGCTGAACGCGCACCTGCAGGCCACGGGTCAGGCCGCGGCGTTCGGGATCATCCTGGCCGCCTATGCCGGCGGTGGTATCGCGGGTGCACTTGCCTACGGGGCGCTGGCCAACCGGTTGTCCAGCCGGGCGACATTGGTCGGCGGGCTGGCGGCGGCCGGGGTGTTCCTCGGCGCGTTCGCCCTGCTGCCGCCGGTGTGGGTGATGGTGGCGCTGGCCGTGCTGGCCGGGGTCGTCACCGGCCCGATCAACCCGGTGTGCTCGCTGATCATCCAGACCCGCACCCCGGAGCGGCTCCGCGGCCGGGTGATCGGCAGTTACACCGCGCTTTCCCTGGCGGCCGGACCGCTGGGCCTGCTCGCCGTCGGCCCGTTGGTGGACGCGTACGGCCCGGCCGTCGGGTTCGTGATCATCGGGGCGGGCTGTCTGATCGCGGCGGCGGTCGCGGTGCTGGCCAGGGGCCTTCGCGGGTTGGGCCGGCCGGATCCCGGGGAGCACGTGATCGCCTCGTCCGAACCTGAGGGCTGACCGGAAACACTGATCCCGTCAGCCGAAGATCTCGTCGAAGAACGCCCGCATCGCGGCCCACGACCGGCGATCGGCGGTCGCCTGGTACTCCGCGCCGCGCTCCGGGGCGTTGGCATCGGGGTTGGTGAACGCGTGCATCGCGCCGCTGTAGCTGACGATCTGCCAATCGACGCCCGGCGCCGCCCGCAGCGAATCCTTGAACTCATCGATCTGACTGTCCGGCACCACCGGGTCGGAGCCGCCGGACAGCACCAGCACCTTCCCCTTGATGTTGGCCGCGTCCCGCGGCGCGGAGCTGCTCAGCGCACCGTGGAAGGTCACCACACCGGTGAATTCGGCCCCGCTGCGCGCCAGTTCCAGCGCGACGAAACCGCCGAAGCAGTAACCGATCACGGCGATCCGCGCGGGCTCGACCAGGGCGTGGGACCGGAGTTCGTCGAGCCCTGCCCGCGCCCGCGCCCGGACCAGCGCGGGATCGGAATAGAACGTCCCGGCCACCTTCGGAGCGTCCTGCATGCTCGGCCGGATCCCGGCACAGTAGATGTCGGCGGCCAACGCCACATATCCCAGGCGGGCCAACATCTGTGCTCGCACCTGCACGTACCCGGCCACTCCCAGCCAGTCGTGGACCAGCAGCACTCCCGGACGGCGCTCGGTCGAGGCGGAGTCGACGGCGAGGTACCCCTGCAGCGCCGTCCCGTCGAGCCGGTAGTCGACGTCGCAGTCTCGATCCTTGCGCCGGGCGAGGTCGGCATGCTCGCCAGCAGCTGGGTGAGTGCCGAAGACAGGGGTGCATCGGTCATGGATTCCTCCGTGGGGAATGCCGGGCTCTGTGACGGTACAGATCGCAACCCCGTCAGGTGCGATCCGGCCGGCCGTCAGCAATGCCATCCGTGCGCGCGCTCAGTAGTCGAGCGGACGGCTGGTGTCCCCGGTCAGCAGGCTCACGATCAGGATGCGGTCGATGGTGGTCAGGAACCGGACCACCCGGGGCGCCAGCCACAGCACACCGAGCCCGACGATCGCCAGGAACACCATTCGAGGCCAGGT
>Ga0075520_1000877_pt1 | contig 13922 bp, 10 predicted proteins | sample NGEPerB_FD_75100 | JGI IMG/M metagenome (GOLD analysis project Ga0075520, IMG submission 75100) | Arctic peat soil microbial communities from the Barrow Environmental Observatory site, Barrow, Alaska, USA - NGEE PermafrostAB12-B | ecosystem: Environmental > Terrestrial > Soil > Wetlands > Peat ... | reverse complement strand
TATTAAAAATTGAAATTCTGAAATGACGGAGGTGCATCATTTTCAGGCGCGGGGGTGGAACATTAAAAGTGAATCGCGCAGAAAGCTTCTGTCGATGTGGGTATAGATCTCGGTAGTAAGTATAGACTCGTGGCCCAGCATCTCCTGCACTGCCCTGAGATCGGCTCCTCCTTCAATAAGATGAGTGGCAAAGGAGTGGCGGAAAGTGTGGGGGCTTATTTTCTTCATTATGCCTGCCTTCGCTGCAAGATCCTTAATTATAATAAAGACCATTGCCCTGGTAAGCCTCCTTCCCCTTCGATTAAGAAAAATGATATTCTGATCGTATATTACAGGCAGGCTTTTTCTTCCCGGCATATAGTTTTTAATCTCCTTCAGAGCCCTTCTTCCGATCGGCACCAGTCGCTGCTTGTCGCCCTTTCCCGTTACATTAACAAATCCTTCACGCTCATGAATGTCAGTGAGCTTCAGATTTACCAGCTCAGAAACACGCAATCCGCAGCCATAGAGGGTTTCGATAATTGCCCTGTTCCTATGACCTTCGGCTTTGCTCAGGTCAATTGCTGCTATTATCCTGTCGATCTCTTCCACCGAAAGCACTTCAGGCAGCTTCAGTCCAATCTTCGGCGATTCCAGGAGCGATGCCGGGTTTTCTTCTATTTCTTCCTCAATCAGTAAAAATCTGAAAAATGCCCTGATGCCTGAAATCGTCCTGGATTGTGTTCTTGCATTGCTGTTCCCTTCGCCGAACCAGGCTATGAAATCCTTCAGATCACTATATGATACTTTATCAGGATCTTTACCATTAGCCTTTTCAACTACGAACTTTTCGAGTTTCTGTATATCTTCAGTATAGGCTTCTATGCTATTCGCCGACAACGACTTCTCGAGACTGAGATACGTTTGAAAATCTTTTATCGCCTGCTTCCAGGATAGACTCATTGATATATTGAATTCTTGGTGAACCTTGGTGTCTTTGAGCCTTTATGGCTAAAAAATTTACCACAAAGACACAAAGACACAAAGTTATCACAAAGAGAGCTCTTCCCATTATTTCTAAGCCTAAAATATTTTACCTATTTTTACCAATTGTTAAATAATCTGTTTGTAAAAATGGAAATCACCATCATTAACGGCCCGAACCTGAACCTGCTCGGTAAAAGGGAACCTGAAAAGTACGGTAAACAAAGCTTTGAAGATTACCTTGTTTCTCTTCAGTCGGAATATCCTGAAGTTGTTTTTAGTTATTTCCAGTCTAATGTAGAAGGAGAGATCATAAATAAGATCCATGAGATAGGCTTCTCCTGCGACGGGATCATACTCAATGCAGGTGGCTATACCCATACATCTGTTGCAATAGCAGATGCCATAGCATCCGTAAAGACTCCGGTCGTCGAGGTTCACATAACTAATATTGCAGCCCGTGAAGAATTCAGGCATACAAGCCTTATAGCCGGGTCATGTGCCGGATCAATTTCAGGCTTTGGTCTTGACAGTTACCGGCTTGCCGTTGAAGCAATTATTGGAAAATCAAGGAAAGAAAAAGATAAATAATGAACAAGAAAAGGACCAAGATCGTAGCTACCATTTCTGACAAAAACTGTGAACCCGGATTTATCAGGGAGCTTTATGAGGAGGGGATGGATGTAGTCAGGATCAATTCAGCTCATCTCAATCTGGAAGGAGCACAGAAGATTATTGACAATGTCAGGAAGGTCTCAGACAAGATAGCAATTCTTCTCGACACCAAGGGACCGGAGATACGGACAACAATATGTGATTCCCCGATTCCTGTTAAAAAGGGATTCAATATAACCATCACCGGTAACCCCGATAAGAAATCTTCAGCAGGTAAGATCTTTGTCAGCCTGAGAACATTTGCTAACGATGTACCTCTTGGTTCATTGGTAATGATTGATGATGGGGAGATTGAGCTTAAAGTTGTAAAGAAAGAGGGTGAATCCTTAATATGCAAAGCTGATAACGACGGGATGATAGACTCAAGAAAAAGCGTCAATATTCCGGGTGTGAAGATATGCCTGCCGTCGCTTACCGATAAGGACAGGACATTTATTGAGCTGGCAGCCAGAAACGACATCGAATTCATTGCCCACTCCTTTGTAAGATCGAAACAGGATGTTCTTGATGTACAGGCCGAAATCGACAAGCACAAGAGCGAGATTAAGATAATTGCAAAGATAGAGAACCAGGAAGGGGTAGAGAACCTGAGCGATATTATGGAGGTCGTTTACGGAATCATGGTTGCCCGGGGTGACCTCGCCATCGAGATACCATATGAGAAGATCCCGCCGATCCAGAGAATGATTATCTCAAGGTGTATCTATTGCAGGAAACCGGTGATCGTTGCTACGCAGATGCTTCAATCAATGATCACGAACCCAAGGCCAACCCGTGCTGAAGTGAGCGATATTGCCAATGCCATTTATTCGCAGACCGATGCAATTATGCTCAGTGGTGAAACAGCTAATGGCAAATACCCGGTCGAAGCGGTAAAAACAATGACCAGGGTAGCTATCGAAGTTGAAAATAATAAGGAAAAATTCCTCGAAACGCCATACCTTAATGTTACTGGTGAGATATCGGCCTACCTGGCAAAGGTTGCAGTCAAGACTTCGTTAAGGATTTCTGCTAAAGGAATTATTGCAGATACGACGGGAGGGAAGACCATAAGGGATATGGCATCCTTCAGGGGATTCAACCTCATTATGTCACAATGTTATTCCGAAAGGACAATGCGTGAACTGGCCCTGTCGTATGGTGTTTATTCGACTTTCCAGGAGAGACGAAAATCCATAGACGAGTTCATCCATATCGCTTTGAAGAATCTCGTTAAAACTCATGATCTGAAAGGAGATGACCTTATTGTGGTTCTGGCAGGCAATTTTACGGCAGGTTCGGGATTTTCATTTATCGAGGTGGGAACCGTACAGTACCTGAAAGACAGAGTGAGCATAAAAGGCGATCAATAAATGGTCTGATTTTTGCTGTATAATTATTGTCAGCACTGAAGAATAATGTTAAGAGCCTTAGCACTTTCAATATGCATGTTTTTCCATCCTGTGCATGTAACATTGACAAGCATCGACCATGTATCCGGTACCGATTCGCTGAAGGTATTCGTACGTATGTATTATGATGATTTTTTACGTGATTACAGATTATTTGATACTGCCGGCGTTTCATTGAATAAGTTCTCCGGTGGTAAGACTTTCCCGGCAGATTTGATGAACAATTACCTGAGCGAGAAAGTTAATATATCGGTGAACAATAAACAATTGAAAGGAAAGTTATTAAATCTGGTCATGGCGGATAATGAAATCAGCATTAACCTGCTCTACAAAACAGTTAAAAAGCTGAAATCAATTTCTGTCACAAACATGATAATGACCGGATTGTACAGCGACCAGGCAAATATGACCATGATAAAGATCGATGATTTCGAGGATGGAGTCAAACTCACACCCGAAAAGAGTACGGAAAGTTTCAATTTAAAGTAATTTTGAACTGGGGGATGATGAAATGAAAAGATCTATAGCTATTATCCTGTTTATACTGAATACGCTGGTGCTTTCTGCAACCCACAACAGGGCCGGAGAAATCACTTATGTCCAGATTTCGGACCTTACATACGAAATTACGATAACCACATTTACATATACTCTGAGCCAGGCAGACCGGCCTCAGCTTAATGTAAGCTGGGGAGACAATTCAATCTCGACCGCAGATAGAGAAAGCATACTTTACCTTCCAAATTACTATAAGAGGAATATATATAGAATAAGGCATACATACCCTGGCCCCGGCGTATATAAAATTGTTGTACAGGACCCCAACAGGAACTTTGATATAAAAAATATTCCAAATTCGGTTAACGTAGTGTTCTCCATATCGACAATACTTATTGTAAATCCCGCCATGGGTCACGACAGCACTCCGGTTCTTCTGAACCCGCCATACGATAAGGCCGCACTGGGATACATCTTTATTCATAATCCTGCTGCCTACGATCCTGATGGTGACTCCCTTTCTTACAAGATGGCAGTTTGTACACGTGAGGACGGCAAACCCATTGAAGGCTATACGCTGCCTCCTGCAACTCATTACATCAGGGTCGATTCCATATCAGGCGATCTTATCTGGAATACGCCTGCAGATACAGGTAAATACAATGTAGCAATGGATATTGAGGAATGGAGGAATGGTAAAAAAATCGGGATGGTTGAAAGGGATATGCAGATAGAGGTCTTTAATACAAAAAATAAGCCGCCGGTCAATAGTCCTTTAAAGAACCTTTGTGTGGAAGCCGGGCATACTGTAAATTTCATAGTATCTGCAACTGATCCAAACAATGACTCTATTTTCCAGAAAGCTACATCAGGTATTTTCAGCCTCTTGTCATGTCCCGCTCATTTTACCGGAATCGATTCAGCAAAAGGCCATGCATCATCAAGGTTTACATGGACACCATGTTTCTCGGCTGTCAGGAATCAGCCATACAATATCATTTTTAAAGCGGACGATAACAACTCTGATATAAAGCTTTCCGATATCGATAATATGACGATAAAGGTGCTCGGGCCTTCACCAGTCCTGCTAAATGCTGTTCCCCAGGGTAAATTCATCACTTTGGGATGGTCAAATTACGGGACAACAGAAATTGCAGGATTTGCTGTTTACAGGAGGGAAGGCACCTCAACCTTCAGCCCGGATTCATGTACCTCCGGATTGCCGGTTTCCACCGGGTTTGTCAAGGTGGGGTACATTTCAGGCAGTTCCACTGTTTCCTATACCGATACGGAAAATGGACAGGGTCTGCAGTTTGGAAAAGAATATACTTACAGGATCGTAGCAGTATTTAAAAACGGAACCGAAAGCAAAGCCTCAAATGAATTGACTTCAACTCTTGTTTCAGGAGTTCCGGTCATAAAAAATGTAAGTGTAAGGTATACGGATCCGACTAACGGATCAATTTTCCTCTCATGGAAAAAGCCTCTTCGTCTCGACACAATTCCTGATGCTACAGGTCCATATGAATATATAATATCGAGGGCTGATGGCATAAACGGAACCCTGTTTTCAAAAATTGATTCCATTTTCACCGCTGATCTTAATGATACAGTTCGTGTTGATACCATTCTTAATACGCAATCAGCCGGTCACATATATAAAATAGAGCTTTGGAACAAAAAGCCAGGAAAGGAATTCATGATTGGTGATCCCGGGTTCGCTTCTTCTGTATTCATTGTGTTAAGCCCTGGCGACAGGAAGACCAGGTTTGTAATCAGCAGAAATGTGCCATGGATAAATTCCAGGTATGATATTTACAGGCTGAACAGCTCTTCAATGAAATATGATTCTGTCGGTACCACAAACCAGCTTGAGTATGTCGATTCAGGTTTGGCAAACGGAATAGCATATACTTATTATGTAAAATCGACAGGGGACTACTCGGCGTCCGATATGCCAAAGAACCTTATTAATCTATCGCAGAAAGCATCTTGCACTCCGGTTGATAATGAGCCTCCCTGCATTCCGGATATAAATGTGACCAGCCAGTGCGACAAACTCTTCAACTTAGTCTCCTGGAGCTTCACTGATAACAGCTGCCTGAACGATATTGCTGGTTATAACATATTTTTTAAGCAGACAAATATTGAGAACCTGGAGCTTGTAAAAACAATACATTACCGTGATACTTTATCCTATCAGCATTATCCTCCTGGTGGTTCCATATCAGGATGCTACGCTGTTTCCGCCTTTGACTCCCTGAATAATGAAAGTAACAGATCAGTCATGATATGTGTCGATTCCTGTAACTTTTATGAGATACCGAATGTCTTTACACCTAACGGCGACAACATAAACGACAGGCTTATAGCCAAAACATCGGGACTCGTTGAAAAAATTGATTTCAAGCTTTATAATCGCGGCGGTCTATTGATATTCAAAACGGACAAACCCAGGATCGACTGGGATGGTAGCTATAACGGGAAAATAGTCTCACCGGGAGTATATTTCTATCAGTGTGATGTTTATGAAAGACGAATATCAGGATTGGAGCTTTTCCATATTTCCGGGTTTATTCATGTAATTACTACTGCGGATGCAAAAGTTACCAGGGAGGTGACAAAATGAGATATACTGCGTCAATAAAGAAAATATACGGCTTTATGATCGGAGCCTTTTTGTTGTCAGGAATGCTTACCGGCCAGACTGCTTATAATATTCTTTTAAAGGCAAAAGCTCTTTCCGAGGATGGAAAAAACGATCAGGCAATCTCCATTCTTTCATCAGCGATTGAAAGCAATAAGGAAGGCAGGCTTTTTGCTGAACGGGCAAATGCAGAGCTTAATCTTGGCAATTATAAAGAAGCCATAAGTGATTATACAAGTGCCGGCAGACTTGATAACCTGTCGGGAGAATATGGTCTTGCAAGGGTATATGCATTGATGGGAGACGCAGCAAATTCGACTCTTCACCTTGAAAAGAACATAAAATCGGCTTTCAGGAAAAGTGAGAAGGAAATAATGCTTGACCCCGCATTCGGCAAAATTGAAAATAAGCCTGAATGGCGGACATTCTGGAAAACGGATTGGTACACCGGGGCTGATAAGGGTATTGCCGGGATTGAGTATTACATTTCAGGAGGAAAGACAAATGAGGCACTTGCTGCTTTGGAGGATTTTGAAAAAAATTACCAGGGGAGTGCGGCAGTTGAATATGCCGGAGCTTTAGTAAACTTATCAGCCGGTAAATATGCCGATGCTATAAAAACTATAACTTCATTGTCTGAATCTGATCCGCTTAATGAGAAATATCTGCGGGTGCTTGCAAAAGCTCAGGAAGGTACCGGAAATCCTGCGGGTGCTTCAGTCACATATTCAAAACTTATAGAAATGGAGGTACCTGATGCCGGGTTGTTTGTTCTTAGAGCCGGCTGTTACATGAAAACCGGGGAGACTGAAAAAGCATTGGCTGACCTTAGCAGGTACCTTGGCATTTATCCTGATAGCAAAAGTGCACTGAGCCTGGCTGGAAGGATGGAATCTGCGGAAGGAAATAATCTGGAAGCAATAACCTATTTTAACAAAAACCTGATTCTGCATCCAAATGACCCTGATTGTTATATTGACAGGGCAAACTCATATTTATTATCAAAATCATGGGATTATGCTGCCAAAGATTACAGCATGTCTCTTGACCTGGCTCCTGGAAATCCGGAAGTATGGCTGAAGAAAGGCATTGCCCTGGTCAATTTTGGAAAGACAGAGGATGCATGTCACGATTTCAGGCAGGCATTGAGTCTTGGGAGCAAGAGTGCAACTGAATATATCAGCCGTTACTGCATTAAATAATTTTCTCAGGAAATCCTTGCTCCGTGTATCGTGGGCCGTGCTCCGTGTACCCTTTACCTTATATGCTTCAGAATCCGTGAGAAGAGATCGTGAGGTTTAAAAGGCTTCAAAACATAATCATTAATATTGAGTTCTTCTATCTTATCATGACTCTCCGACATTATAGCTGCAGTTAGCGCTACAATAGGGATACTGCTAATCTTAGGATCTTCAGAGCTTCTTATGATCTTACTTGCCTCAACCCCGTCCATGACAGGCATGTGAAGATCCATAAGGACCAGGTCAAATTCTTCTTCCTTGATTTTATCAATAGCTATCTGGCCATTCTCGGCATGGGTAACGATCATACCCCATCCGGAAAGGAATTTATTTGCAACAAAAAAGTTTATCTTATTGTCTTCCGCAACAAGTATTCTTTTCCCTTCCAGTCCGGAATATGTTTCAGCAGCTTCACTTTCAGCATGATGGGAACCTTTTTCTGCGACCTGGAATTTAAGGACAAAAGTGAACCTGGAACCCTTTTCAGCCTCACTTTCCATGTCAATTGTGCCGCCCTGCAGTTCAATCAGCTTTTTGCAGATAGCGAGCCCCAGTCCTGTACCTCCGTAATTTCTTGTCGTATCCGGTGAAGCCTGGGCGAAACTTTCAAATATGGTTGAATGCTTGTCTTTAGGAATTCCTATACCGGTATCACTGACAGAGAATTCCATTTTTGATTGGTTGTCAATTCTTTCCAGTTCCCTGATAGTCACCGTTATGCCGCCCTGGTTGGTAAACTTCAGGGCGTTTGATAAAAGATTTGACAATATCTGGTTCAGCCTGATCTGGTCGCCAATGACTTCTCCAGGAAGGTCCCCCTCTTTCCTGATTTCAAAATCAAGATGCTTGGCCTTCGATCTGAATGAATATGATCTCATGATTTCGTCCAGGAAGTCATTCAGGTTGAACTGCACCTGTTCAAAAATGATCTTTCCAGATTCCATCTTGTTATAATCAAGGACGTCATTGACAAGCGTAAGAAGGTGGTTACCGGAAAAACGCAATGTCTTGAGATAATCCATCTGATCATCCCTGGGATTGCCCTGGAGAAGAAGGTTAGTGATGCCAATTACCTCGTTAAGAGGTGTCCTGATCTCGTGGCTCATAGTCGACATGAATATCTGCTTTGACTGCGCAGCCTCCTCGGCTTTCTGGCGTGCAACAACAAGGTTGTCGAGCATTATCCTTCTCTGTATTGCGATGGCAATCTGATTGGCAATGAAATCCAGAACATAAAGATCGTCCCGCGAGAATTTTTTTTCGTCATTATAATCCTGCAGGCACATTACACCGATAATGCTGTTCTCGACTTTAAGAGGAACACCCATCCATACCTTACAGTCAGTTCCGATAAGACTAATATCGCCTGATTCTTCCAGCATCCTCAGATCATTCTCCCTGAGCAATACAGGCTTGTTCGTCTTTATTACATAGCCAGTAATGGTATTTTTCGTTGGTATCTCCTGAAAGCTATCCTTCTCATCGGCAAAGAAGGGAAGCGACAGGGTATCAGATGTCTTGTCGTAAAGCGCAATAAAGAAATTATTGGTATCCCATATTTTACTCAGCTCATGGACAATAGTTGGATATATTTCCTTGATATCCATTTGCTTAAGAGCTTCTGAAGAGATATTGTAAAGAATTTCCTGGAGAAGCTGATTTTTTCTTTCTGTGGTAATATCCCGGTACATTCTAATAAATGAGACCGGCTCATTATTTATGGAGATGCCTGTAGCTACCAGGGCGACCTGAATCCTGTTCCCATTTTTAGCCTTTCTTATTGTCTGTTTAATGACCTTTTCCGGTCTATAGGCAAGTGTCTCGAAATCCTTTGCTTCGCTCCTGAGTTCCTCAGGCACTATAAGATCGTTAATATTTTTATTGACCGATTCTTCGGATGAATAGCCGAACAGATTAGTGAACTCCTTGTTTACCATTGTAATCGTCCCGGTTATGTCGGTCATTGCAATAGCTTCAGGAGTTGAATCAATCAGATGCTCGAGAAACTCTTTTTCCCTTTTTATCTGTTCCTCATATTGCTTCTGCTTGCTTATATCAGTTACAGTACCACGATACCCCGTAATTTTGCCATTGTAAAATATAGCAAAGGAGTGGGTTACAATTGGCAGAAATGATCCATCTTTTTTTCTTGCATAATATTCATTGCTTGAAACATCCTCCGGAGATTTTAATGAAGCAAGATTGCTGATCATCTCCTTAACGTCATTAGGGAAAATATCTGAAATATACATCCCGTTGACCATTTCTTCGTTTGAAAATCCGAAGTACTTCAGTCCATGAGCATTTGCGAATAGGATTCTTCCTGTAAGATCAACCTCATATATCATTTCGGGAAGCATATCGGCTAATTTTGCAAAAAGTACCGACTGTCTGTTCAGGTCCTCATTATTTTTCTGCTGCAGGCCTGGTTCCCAGGTTATTACAAAGCGCCCCGCACTTATAATGAACCCTATATAGTAACCTTCAGAATCGTCCCCAAGCGGAGATGCAGGAAGCTTATGAGCTTCCTGTGTAACCCTCAGAAGATTAAGTAATTCTATTAGTTTAGCACGATTTGCCAGGAGTGTTTCATCAATATGTTTAGCGATTACTTCGCTTTTATCTACGAATTCAACAGATTCCACTTTTCTGTTAATATCGACGATTATAAACCTGCCATCTTCATCGGTTTCGAAAAGTGCCAGGTAGCTGCTTACAGTATTGAAAATCTCTTCCAGAATCTCTTCCCGGTTATCTTTTATTTTTATGCCATTTTTTTCAGGGATGGGATTATAGTGAGTAACAAGATATACTTCATCATCAAGCTGCATTGTCTCGGCAGAAAAAAGTATATCTATTTCACTACCTTCCTTTATTCGCAGAGTGGTAACATAATCTCTGATAGATTTCAGCTTCGGCAGAATCTTTATGTACTTATTGATTTCGTTTATATCGGTAAAAAGATTTAAGTCTTCAGGGCTTTTACCGATAACTTCTTCTCGTGAATATCCAAGAATCTTAAGAAAGGTCTCGTTAACATCGACAAACTCACCAGAGCTCAGCTTCGAAATAGCCATAGCCTGGGAAGCTGAATGAAAAGCATGGTTAACCATTTCGGAGGATGATTTTGCTGTGCCCGGATGCTTAAGGCGCAATTTGTTCAGTTCATTCTCCAGTTTACTGCAACGCTCCTCAAGATCCTTTAGTGTCTTTTTATTCTCCATCAGGGAATAGTTAGAAAAGTCGATTTAAAAGTAATAAAAAATGGACTGTATGGTCTATCCTGTTAAGCAAATATGACGATCCGGCTGAAAATTTACTTTTTCTTTTTCATTTTATTATAAAACATACAGAAACCTGAAACACCACAACTGTCACAAAGGGGTTTTTTAGCTTTACATACATACCTGCCATGCAGTATAAGCCAGTGATGTGCCTGGTGCATCAGTTCCATGGGAATGTTTTTTGTTAGCTGTAATTCCGCATCGAGAGGTTTTTTTGCATTTCTGGTAAGCCCTATTCTTGCTGCCACTCTGAAAACATGTGTATCGACAGCCATTACCGGTTTCCGGAAAACTACCGAGGCAACAACATTTGCTGTTTTCCTGCCTACCCCCGGAAGCCTTTGCAGCATTTCAGGATCAGAAGGTACTTCCCCTCTAAATTCGGTAAGAAGCATTTTTGCCATTCCCGATAGATGCTTCGCCTTATTGTTGGGATACGAACATGATTTAATGAATTGGAATATCTCCGATGGTTCTGCTTTAGCCATGCTTCCGGCATCAGGAAACCGTTTCATAAGGGCAGGAGTTATCATATTCACTCTTTTATCGGTGCATTGGGCCGATAAAATAACAGCCACCATCAGCGCGAAAGGGTCCCTGTATTCAAGCTCAGTTTCTGCAACAGGCATATTTACAGTGAAATACCTTATAACACTGTCATATCTTTCTTTTAAAGTCATTTATTAGGTGATATACTTAACGATGGTAAGGTAAGGATTTTTATATTTGCATATAAAGCCGCTTTTTCGTAATAATATTTAACGGATAATAAGCGTTCAGGATAAATTCGATTAATCTGCCTTAACTTGGAGAGAATTATTATTAAAGCACCTGATTCGATCTCCGCCATAATGGTTGGAGCAAGATGGGAAGCTGTCACCAGGCTTCTCCCTGGAAAAAACGTTGTGATTATTACAGATGAAAACGTTTTCAGGCTTTATGGGAAGAATTTTCCAAAATTCCCGGTCATCAGGATAGTGCCGGGAGAGGAGAGCAAAAAGCTTAAAGTGATTGAGTCGCTTGCAGGCAAGCTCCTTAAGATGGGGATCGATCGTTCAGGATTTATTCTGGCAATAGGAGGGGGTGTGGTGTGCGATATTTCAGGTTTCCTGGCATCGGTGTATATGCGAGGCATAAGGTGCGGTTATGTCTCTACAACCCTACTATCGCAGGTTGACGCCAGTACCGGAGGTAAAAACGGAGTCAACCTTGGCATGATCAAAAATGTAATTGGTAATTTCAGGCAGCCTGAGTTTGTCATTTGTGATACGACCATGCTCAGAACCCTTCCAGATGACGAATATATGTCAGGGATGGCTGAACTGATAAAGACTGGTATAATAGGCGATCCTTCAATTATTGAAATGCTTGAGGAAAACTATGCCCGGGTCATCCTGAGAGACCGCAGACTTCTTTCAGATCTTGTGGCCAGGTCGGTTAAGTTTAAAGCCTCGGTTGTCGCAAAAGATGAAAAAGAATCAGGCCTGCGACGAATCCTGAATTTCGGACATACGTTCGGTCATGCAATAGAGCTTCAGGAATCCTTTAAGCACGGTTTCGCCGTGGCATCGGGTATGGAGCTGGCAACTCTTTTTTCATATGATAAAGGTCTGATTGACAAGAAGGTGTGCAACAGAGTTATAAGCCTTCTAAAGAAATACGGGCAGCTCAGTTCTTATAATATTCCATCCGGCATAATTGAGGAATTTATTCTTCACGACAAGAAAAAATCCGGAGAATATATTCATTTTGTTTTCATTGAAGGAATTGGAGTTCCCTGTGTCAAAAAAATTCTGCTGGAAGAGGTAGTGGATTTCTACAAAAAGTTTAAAAAAGGAAAATAGGCAGCATATGAATTCTTTAGGTGTATTATTCAGGATCTCCCTTTTTGGAGAATCACATGGTCCGGCAATAGGAGTAGTAATTGACGGTTGTCCTCCCGGCATAGCTATCAGGGAGGAAAATTTTGTACGCGATCTGGAAAGAAGACAGAGCGGGGCAGCAGGCACAACTAAGCGTCATGAGACTGACCTGCCTGAAATCCTTAGCGGAGTGTATAATGGATTTACCACAGGCTCTCCAATAACTATCCTAACCCATAACAGGGATAGAATTTCGTCAGACTACAATGAATTTATTAATATTCCCAGACCTGGCCATGCAGATTTTACGGCACAGACAAAATACTCCGGATTCTCTGACCTCAGAGGCAGCGGGCATTTTTCAGGAAGAATAACCTGGGGTCTTGTTGCAGCTGGCGTCATTGCTAAGAAGATATGCAGTAATTCAACGGTCACTGCAAATCTGACTTCAGCCGGCGGATCGGCAGATATTCAGAAGGCCATCGACGATGCTGTTGCATTAAATGATTCAATAGGCGGCATAATTGAATGCAGGATTATAAATCCTCCCGCAGCAGTCGGCGAACCTTTTTTCAACTCTCTCGAATCGGTAATCAGCCATCTGGTATTTTCAATCCCTGCAATAAAAGGAATAGAGTTCGGTTCCGGATTTGCATCAGCAGCTATGAAGGGGTCAGTACACAATGATCCTTTTATTGACGAGCATGGGAAAACTTCAACAAACAATGCCGGGGGGATAAATGGAGGCATATCTAACGGCAACGAAATAGTATTCAGGGTGGCCGTTAAACCTACATCATCTACAGGTGTGGAACAGACAACCTTCAATTTCGGATCGCGGAAAATGGATACTCTAAGAGTTACCGGCCGGCATGATACATGTATCGCTTTAAGGATGCCGGTGATTGTAGAAGCTGCAGCAGCAATTGCGCTTGCTGATCTGATGCTGGTTGACAGGAGTATATATGGAATGAGGAAGTAGTGCTACTTGTTGCTTGTTGCTTGTTGCTTGTTGCTTGTTGCTTGTTACCAGTTGCTGGTTTTTGCGGGTTCGCTTTTTATGATCAATATTTTCGTTGTTGTGTCAGTTACTTTGAATCTGTCATCAATTCTTTCACCTACTATCCATGCAATTTTACCGCCTGATTCCATTATAAGAGCCGTCTCTTTATCGAGCCTGGAGAATTTACTGTCGATAAAATAATCACTTAGCTTTTTCTTCTTTTTCATTCCCAGCGGATAGAAGAAATCGCCAGGAAGCCATTTTCTTACTATAACCGGGAAGGATAACTTTTCTAAATCTAGGCAGGCAGTATCACGTTCCGGCGGGATGATAAAACCGGAAGCGGAGTTTATATTAC
>Ga0075520_1000876_pt1 | contig 13924 bp, 13 predicted proteins | sample NGEPerB_FD_75100 | JGI IMG/M metagenome (GOLD analysis project Ga0075520, IMG submission 75100) | Arctic peat soil microbial communities from the Barrow Environmental Observatory site, Barrow, Alaska, USA - NGEE PermafrostAB12-B | ecosystem: Environmental > Terrestrial > Soil > Wetlands > Peat ... | reverse complement strand
GCCCGCGGTCCTGGCGCCGACTTTCGTGGGTGCCTACGCCGGCAGTGACGAGCATCTGCCTGCCCGGCAGATGGCCTTTGCCGATCCCAGCGCTCGCGACGCCAAGCATCTGATGGTCCGCCTGCTGCGCGAAAAAGCGGCCTACGAAGCGAACGTGTTCCCCGATAACAACTTCATCGTTTCGGCATCGGTATTTCCCTATTTTTACGGATTGGTGGGCGATCGAAACCCTCGCCAGGCGCCGAAAGCCGGGGCGCGCTCCGAATATTCTCCGCTCGCCATCGATGCCTTTCAAATAATCCAGAAGGAAGGCCCAATCTCCGAATACCGGCTGCGCGAGTTGCTGGGCGGCGACATCTCGGCCGCAGCCCTGGATCGCGCGCTGGATGAATTGTGGGCCAAACTTCGCATTACCCGCATGGATTACAGCCAGGAAAAAGGTGTGTTCTGGGACGTGCTCTTCCGCTGGTCACCCGAGGCGGTTAAGGAAGGCATGCACGTCTCGGTGGCGGAGTCGCTGACGGCGCTGGTTTCGAAATATCTCGATTGTGTATTGGCAGCCCAGCAGGAGGAGGTGGAACACTTTTTCTCCAACCTCATCGGCCGCACGCGAGTTCGCGAAGCCATCAGCGCGCTGCAAGCTGCGCGTGAATTGAGTTTCGTCCACGTCGCCGGCCGCGTCCTGCTGCAGGTCTCCTCCGTGGAATTGCCCGCCGTGCATCCCGTTGAGCGGAAGTTCAAACTCCAGCCGCGCTTTGTACCGCAGCCGCCCCGGCCCGGAAAGCCACTGGTGCAGCGCCGGCCGAGAAAATCGGCATCGCCATCGCCATCAACCCCAGTCCGCCCCGCCAAGGACGCCGGCAAGGAATGAGCACAGCCCGCAAGTTGGTGATCGCCATCGACGGGCCGGCCGGCTCGGGCAAGAGCACCATCGCCGCGCGCCTGGCGAAGAAGCTGGGTTACGTGAACCTGGAAAGTGGCGCCATGTATCGTGCCCTGGCTTTGAAGGCGATGGAGCGGCAGATTTCTCTGGACGATGGCAAAGCGCTGCGGCAGTTGGCGAACAGCGCCCAGATCCAGCTCGAGCCTCGCGGGGAAGGCAACCGTGTGCTGCTGGATGGTTGCGATGTTTCGCAGCGCATACGCGACGCGGATGTCACGGCCGCGGCGTCGCGCGTTTCCATCCACCCGCAGGTGCGCGAGGTGATGGTGAAGCGCCAACGCGCGTTGGGCTTGGGCGGCGGCGTGGTGATGGAAGGCCGCGACATTGGCACCGCGGTGTTTCCCAACGCGGATGTCAAGATCTTCCTGGATGCCGAGGAAAGCGTTCGCGCCGAGCGGCGGGTGGTGCAGGTCGGATTGCGCTCCGCGGAAGACACGCAACGGGTGATGGCGGAGCTGGCTGCGCGCGATCAGCGCGACCGCACGCGCTCGGCCTCGCCGCTGGTTGCCGCGCCAGACGCGGTGCACATTGATACCACGCACAAGAGCATTGACGATGTGGTTGCGGAGGTGGAGGGGGTCGTAGGGAAAGTGGTTAGTGATTAGTGGCTAGTTTCGAGTTTCAAGTTTCGAGTTTTCAGTTTCAAGTTTGTCATCCTGGGCGAGTCGAAGGATCTGCGGTTGTTCCTGGGGGCGTGACTGCACCGGCGAACCGCAGATCCCTCGACTCGGGCCGAAGCGGCCCTCCCTCGGGATGACAGGATGCCCTAACGCACAGAAGCACGGATTGCTCCGTGCCTCTGTGGCGAGCGCAAGTCGCGTCTTCCCTCAAGTCACATCGCGCTTCTAGTCAGCCCCTAAACCCTAACCACTAGCCACTCGCTTCATCCCTTGGTTATCCGGATGTCGCCGGTGTCGGTGTTGATTTGCAGCTTGCTTGCACCGTTGCCGACGGCGCCCGATGCCCGTGTCGAGTTATTGCTTTTGTCAATCTTCAGGGCTTCGAACTCGGAAGTGATGTCGCCCTTGTTGGTGGCGGCCTGTACCTGGAATCCAGCCTTGGGCGGCAATACCAGCGAAATGGCCCCGTGTTTGCTTGAAATGCTGATTCGACCCAGCGGCAGTTTGTCGGCCGCGCGCACTTCGATATCGCCATTCGTGTTCTCAAGCTGCAAGTCACCGGACACGTTCTCGATGTGGACGTCCTTGGACCGGCTGAAGATGAGACGGCTGGGACCGCTTAGATCGTTGCCCCGCACTTCGTCGCCGGCGATTTCCAGATCGCCGGGCACGGAAGCAATCTGCATGTCCGAGCGCGACGACTTGAAGGTCACTGTCTTGGCGATCTTGCTGAGGCGGATATCGTCGAAGAAGTCGCCGTTGAGATGGACCGCGCCAGCCACCTCATCGATGGTGACATTGTCGATATGGCCTTCCACCTCAAGATCGCCTGCAATCTTGGAGGCGCGCAGCGAACCGCTCTGCAAGCTGATGTTCACAGCGCCGCTGACATCGTTCAGGGTAACGTCGCCATGTTGCAACGCGATCTTGACATCGGCCTTGCGGTCATTGGCGGTAACGTCGCCGCGTTTGCTGGCAATATCGAGGATCGCGTCGCGGGGCACGAAGATCTCCATATCGGCCTCCACTCCGTGCTCGCCGGCGCCGTTGGTGTTAGCGTTGAGCACCACCGAATTCCCCGTCACCGTGATCTCTGGCTTGGTGCCGTCGTTGTATTTATTGGCGTCCGTCTGGTTCTGCGCATACACCTTCTTGTGCACCACCACGCGCAGGGTATTGTCGTCCGCGGGCGCAATGTTCAGGCTGCCGTGATCGCAGACCACGCGCAAATTGCCATGCGCCGGAAACGCCTGCTGCAGGGTGTCGTCGAAAGTAAACGCGGTGCCGAAGATGCCGCCAAGGTCGTCGTCCATCTGGATGTGATCGCGGACCCCGCCCCAGTCGATGTCCGAGGCATGATGCGCAGACAGGCCGACGATGATGATCAGGATTAGAAGCAGGATGGTGCCTGCTCCCAGGCCACCGCTGCGGTACCCCTGGCGCTGGCTCATGGAGTACTCGATCAACCGGATCACTCCAAACAGAATGAGCAGCAACGGCCACCAGTGACCGAAGAAGTGCCAGATCGGAAGCCGGATTCCGAAGTTCCGCAGCAGAAACAGCAGGCCGATGACGATCAGCACCAGCGGTCCCGCAATCGACCGCCGATAGCGATAGGGCGGGGGCGCCGGATACGCATACTGCGGTGGAGGCGGTTGCGGCGGCGGTGGTGGTGGCGGATAAACATTTGAGCTAGCCATTGCGCACCTCCGGATCGTTAGGATTCTTCCAATTCGTTTCCGGTGTGACCGTGCCGGCCGGAGGAACCGGCGGAGGCGTTACCACCGGCGGTTGCTGCGGATAAGGAGGCATCGGTTGTCCCGGCCTGCCCGGTAGTACTATCCCCGGGTAATCACGAGGCACATGGCCTTCGGCCGAAGCGTTATGTTGCAGGAACATGATCAAACCGATCACGATCAACAGCGCCGGCCAGGTGCTGCCAAAGTCCATCCAATGCGAGTGTCCTAACTGGTCAAGGAGAAACAGCACCCCGACGGTGATCAGGACAACCGGTCCCATGAACCCATGGGCACGGCAACGGCTGCACGAACAATAAGGGTTATAGCGGAATCTCATGATGCCCTCCTCACCAGCCCATCCCGCGGCGCCGCATCAGCACCCGAATGCCGACAGCGATGAGCACGAGCGGCCAAAACCGCCATATACGGTCGAAGTTCACCACGTCCATCTCGTTGAGCAAGAAAAGTACGCCTAATCCGATCAGGACGAACGCGCCAATCGGCACTCGCGACGGCGGGCAGCACTCGGCGTCTGCAGGCTGCCCCTCCGAGACTGCTGTCGAAGCGGTTCCCGTCACCGGTGCTGAGCCAACACCTGGAGCTCGGTTCGGTGCCGGGCCGCCTGACGAGAGCAGGCGGTTAAGGCCGAGCGGGTCCGGCGCCGGCAACCCCATCTCGCGGGCACGCGCTGTCTGATACGCCTCAATCGGCATATAGATTACAAACGCAGCGATACCCAAACCAAAGATGCCATTTACATGCGCGGCCATCCAGATCAGGGTGGCGAAGATCAGCACGTGTACGAAACCCTTGGCATATTCGCCGTTGTACATGGCGCCGACCCCGGGAATGAATCCCAGAAGCGCGGCCAGGCGGGGACTTCCGGTCCCGGCTACCGGTTGAGCACCCGGCGGCACGGCGGTGGTACCGGGCGGTGGCATGGCGCCACTCAGGTGCGAGGCCAAACATTCCTCGCAATAGATAACGCCACGGATGTCTCGCACGCAGCTGCTGCACAGTGGTTTCCCACACGTACGGCAGAATGCGACTGCGGGAACATCGACATGATTGGCGCAGTTCATGCGGTTCTCCTGTTCAGCCGGGCCTGATTGGTTAAATTCTTCATTCCTGGTTCATTCCCAGCCGGAGACGCGGCCAGCTCAGGCTGGTTGGCGTCGCGGCCGTAGTTCTGATTAGTGCGATTCTTGTCTTGGTCTTGCCGGTTATCGCTCTTGGGTTGGGTCTTGGGTGTGGGTTCTTCCGGCGGCTTCTCCGGGGTGGCGACGCGGCGCAAGTCACGCACCCGCGACTCGATTTCGTACACCAGGCGCAGGTTGTCGTAATAACGAATTACGCGCGCCTGGGTCGAGGAATAAGTCTTGGCAATGCCTTTGGAACTCAAGTCAAGCCGCCGCAGATCGCTGATATGAAGCCCAGCGATGCTGAGCAGCAGCGTGATCGAGAAGAATGCCATGCCAAACGACATGGCGAAGCGGGGGGTTGCCACCGGAGCGAAGATCGGCGCCAAACGGCCTTTCACCTTGTCGAGCCAGCCCTCGCCACGCGGCGAGACTACGGCGTGCTCCGACGGAAGTGCCCCGATGGTTTGCGCCAGAATGTTGTGCACCAAGTGGAGCGGCGGTTCAACCTCATCCAGCCCCTTCAGCCAGTGCAGGCCCGCCGTGGCCTCTTCGACCATAGTGCGGCATGCCGTGCAAGACTGCTGGTGCGCCTCAAACGCGGCCAGCGTAGAGCCGTGCAGAGCGCCATCGAGGGCCTCGGCCAGCAGGCCTTCGCACTCGACGCACTGCATTCCGGATTGGTTCTCGCTGGGCATCAACTCACCTGCTTGTAACTACGTTGTAACAGCCTCGCAAGTTCCGTTCGCCCCCGATTTATACGACTTTTCACAGTGCCTTCAGGGACGTTGAGCGCTGCGGCGATGTCTTTGTAGTCCATATCCTGGAGATCGCGCAGGATAACCGCCTCCCGCAGCTCCGGAGAGAGCTTGCGCAGGGCTTGATGGACCAGCTTCTGCGCCTCCTGGCTGCGCACCCGGGCTTCGGGACTGGCGGAGGGGTCTTCCAGCTTCTCCGCCAGGGTCAGGCCATCGTCCTGGTTGCCCGGCGTTGCCTCCAGTGAGTCTGTGATGCGGTCGTATTTTCCTTTGCGAAAATGGTCCACCAGCAGATTTCGAGTGACCGTGGTGACCCAGGTCATGAACGAAGCCCGCGTGGTGTCGAACGTGCTGAGCGTGCGATACATTTTGATGAATACTTCCTGGGACAAGTCTGCCGCATCCTCGGCCGATCCGGAAAAGCGATAGCAGATGTTATAGATCCGGCGATGATACTGCTGGACGATTTCCTGCCAAGCCGCAGCGTCGCCGTTAACACAGCGACGGACGAGGGCATTGACGGCTTGGATATCGTCCAATCAGCGCTCCCATGGGGCGTGACTCCTGGCCCAATCCCACTCACTGCTAAAGACTTATACGAAAAAGCACGAACCGAAGTTCGACTCGAACCAGGGCAGACTCCGCCCCGCTCTGGACTTTGCCAGAAGCGCGGACGTGTGCATGTTTTTCGCCTGCATTGTAGCAGGGGCCGGAAGGTTCAGACGGTGACGACAAGAGGAAACGAAGCGGGCAAACCGCACCGAAGTCTCCGTCGTTCCCAAATTGGCACCATGGAACCACGAAAGCTCTAGTTAACGCGCCAGATTATGCTATGGGTCCAAGCCTGAAAGTGGTACAAGTTTGTACAGGTCGCTTGGAGTTCTCCCCTGTCGCGCCACGCCGGGATGAATTGCCATCGACAACGCACGCGCCGCCCAAGTCCTACGCGGTTGACAGGAGCCGCCGATCAACAGGGGCGAACCGGGCGCAATTTGCGGTACCGAAGTACTCGACAAGCACGACAAATTCCGTATTTTGCGCAGTGGGATTAGGAACTTCGGACGCGCGCCATAGGTTTTGCGCGGATCTGGCCCGATGCCGCTTGTTGTCATCGTCGCGCTAGTAATCGGGGCCGCAGTATTGCTCTGGCTGCTCCGAGGCAAGCTTAGGAGTGATCGGGAACTGGTGCGCCTGCGCCAGGAACTGGTGGCCGAATCGGCCCGTTCGCGCGACGCCGAGAACCAGCAACAGTTCCTCTTCTTCGCCAATCCTTATCCCATGTGGGTTTATGACTGCGCGACCTTGCGCTTTACCTCCGTGAATGATGCTACGGTGCGGACCTACGGATTTTCCCAGGAGGAATTCCTGGGAATGACGGTCTTGGATATCCGCCCTCCCGACGAGGAACCGACGTTACTGGATTATGTGAACCATATCCATCTCGGGTTAAACAGCACTGGAATCCGGCGCCATCGGAAAAAGGACGGAAGTCTTCTATTCGTCGAGGTCAGAGGGTTCGCTTTCGAGCGCAATGGCGGTTCCTACGAATTGGCACTGGCCAATGACGTCAGCCAACGCGAGCTTATGGAGGAGGCGCTAAGACAATCGCAGGCCTCGCTGCAATCGCTGGTGGACAGCGCACCTTTCGGTATCATCCGGACTTCATTCGACGAGGAACGTTTTGAATCCTTGAATCCAGCGATGCTGAAGATGCTGGGCGGCTATAGTCTCGACGAAGCCATGCGCCTGAAAATATCAACCCAGCTTTATGCCGATACTAAGGATCGCGGCCGGCTGATTGAGATACTTCGGCGAAATAAAACCGTTCAGGGTTATGAACTCAACTTGCTGCGGCGTGATGGCAGCACGGTGCCGCTGCGAATCTCCGGTTCGCTGGCTCGGGATCCTCATACCAATGGGGAGTACTTCACCGGTTATGTCGAAGACATGACGCAGCAGAGCGCCCTCGAGCAGCAGGTCCGGCAGGTGCAGAAACTGGAGGCAGTAGCGCGGCTGGCAGGAGGCGTAGCTCACGATTTCAACAACATCTTGGTCGTGATCAAGCTCTCGACCGAATTGATGCTCGCTCAAATCACTCCTGATAATCCGCTTAGCAAGTCGCTGTTGCAGGTTTCCAACGCGGCCGACCGTGCCGCTGCCCTCACCCGGCAGATGCTGGCACTCGGTCGGCAGCAGATTATGCAGGTCCGCGTCATCAACGTGAACTCAGTGGTAAGCGAGACCTCGCGCATGTTGCGCCGCATCATCGGAGAAGACATTCGACTGGTGACAAAACTGTGTGACACGCTGGAGAATTCCCGCTTGGATCCCGATCAGGTGGGGCAGGTGATCCTCAACTTGGCGGTCAACGCACGCGATGCCATGCCCGAAGGCGGCACCCTCCATCTTGAAACTTCCAACGTCAACTTGGACTATGCCTACACCCGAGAGCATCCGCCCGTTCAACCCGGACGCTACGTGATGTTAGCGATTAGCGACACCGGAACCGGCATCGACAAATCGATTCTGCCTCGCATTTTCGATCCTTTCTTCACCACCAAGGAAGTGGGCAAAGGCACCGGCCTGGGACTGTCAATCGTGTACGGAATTGTGAAACAGAGCGGCGGATACGTCTGGGTTTACAGCGAACCGGCACATGGCACAACCTTCAAAATATACTTCCCTGCGATTACGGCGGCGTTAGAAAAGCCGCTGGCTCGCAGCGAGTCATACTCGGAGCCCAGCGGGCAAACCATACTGATCGTCGAAGACGAAGCCACGATTCGCAGTAATGTTCGCGAGTGTTTGGAGCAGTTGGGCTACCGCGTCGTCGAAGCTGAGAATGGGGAGGCTGCGCTGCAGGTTTGCGACGACCTGCACGGCCAAATCGATCTGGTTCTTTCGGATCTGGTGATGCCGGGCATGGGAGGCTATGAACTGGCGGGCGAGCTTGCCCAGCGTCACCCGGCCGTGCGAGTGCTATTCATGTCAGGCTACACGGAAGACAGTGCGGCCCGCCGCGACATCCTGTTGCAGGGTAGTGCATTTCTGCAAAAGCCATTCAGCGTCGCCGACTTGTCGAATGCAGTCCACCAGGCATTGGCTGTTCGCTCAGCCATAGCTTGACAGCCTGCTGAAAAAAGCGCGCTTCATTCTCCGCGGAACGGGCCGGCCCAGGAATCGTCCAAGTTGTTCCAGCGGGATTCGCGTCCCCCTGAACACTGGTATGTGCAGTAGCTCACATTCCCGCTGGCGCAAAACGGGTACCATGGATTGCACCACTTCTCACGGATGGATCGGCAGGCGATTCGTCCGGCTATGTGGGCGGCGGTGAATTCGCGTATTTATCTTGGGGGAAATCGATATGGCCGAACCAAGTTACGAAGAACTGAAAGCCAGAGTCGCGGAACTGGAAAAGACTCAGGGACGCAAGCGGGGCAGTCTCGAATTCAAGGTCAGCGAAAAGGGCGGCATGAGCGTGTATGGCCTGGGACGATTCCCGGTCACCCTCTATTACGAACAATGGATCCGGTTGCTCGACCAGACCGATCAGCTCCGAGAGTTTCTCGAAGCGAACAAGGCTGGCATGAAATTGAAGCACACGGAGTGACGGCTGCAAGACATTGGGGTAGCTCCGGTCCGCAAGGCGCACCACGGCTACGATCGTGGCGCGTGTATAATTTTCAGCAGTGCGCCCGTAGCTCAGCTGGATAGAGCGATTGCCTCCGGAGCAATAGGCCGGGAGTTCGAATCTCTCCGGGCGCGCCAGATTTCTTCTTGCCCCTCAGTAAGTTGGAGCTGTTCTGATAACCCGCCAATTTCCTTACTTTTCAAGCTGTGCCCAATTTTGTGCCCACCCAGCCTCGACATGGCGGAAAGCACCGCGTCCTCCGAGGGATGAACGTAACGGCTGGAAATCGCAACCGAACTGTGTCCCGCGATGCGGGCCAGCGTCGCAGGCTGATCCTCTCTGGATCGATGTCACCGATTTGATGCAGCGGGGCAACGCATGGGTAGCGCCATTTCTCCGCTCATGCGAAGGCGATTTTTCATCAACTGACACGAATCTGGACAACGCATGGAGTAGGCAACTCCGAGTCGATGGCTGCTAGCGCGTCTGTATTGGCCGTCGTTCGGGAGGAATCTCAGCGATTGTCAGCGGCAGACTTCCCAGAAGCGGACTTCTGGACAATCTTCCTTCGGGAAGGCGGACTCGCCGATCGGCTGTTGCTCAGGATTACTTACGGCATGGCGATATATCAACATTTACGACCTGTACCGCCTGCGGGCGTATCTAAAAGTGAAGAGGAATACGCCTCCGCAGATAGGAAGGGCCAGTGACAATGCTCGTTCGTCAGCCCAGAAGGTAGTCTTCATTCTGCGTCCGTCGTGCTGCCATTCCCAGTACTTGATAAATTGCCAGGAGGAACACCTTGTGGCAGACGGCCAACGCCGAAAAGGCCGCGCCGACTGCAACAACAACGGGTCGCACCCGTGCTACGGTCTTCGCGGTCATGGGACACATCGCAAATCACTGAAGAATGACTCAACCTCGAGTTTGCCCGTCATGCAGGAGCTATCGATTGCGTATAGGTCTCCAATTTACGACCTCACAACTATCGGTGATTGGAGTCACAGAAGTGTTGTGCGCAGTTGTGGCATAAGTCCTGAATGAAAAATGTGGGTGTGAAAAGCAATATTCTGAAGGTGTCTGACGAATTGAAAGCCGGCCTGGAATCAGCGGGTCGAAAGCGAGAGCTTCCGCCGGCGCATGTTCTCTTTCGTGAAGACGGGGAAACCGCGGGGGTGTTCCTTGTGCTCAAGGGCAAGGTGCTGATGGGGGTGCGCAACCTGCCCGAGCTGGACAGAGTTTTTGCCGGCAGCTCGCTGCTGGGATTGCCCGCCACGTTCACCGGACGTCCGTACAGCCTGACCGCGGTGACAGTGGTCGAGTCCGACATAGTTCACCTGCCGCGGGAAGAATTTCTGCAGCTCATGCGCGAGCGCCCCGACCTCTGCCGCGAAGCCACCGACATGCTGGGACACGAAGCGACCTTCATCCAGTCGGCCCTGGCGAAACGCTGCCGTCAGATGGCCGAAGCGGGCTGACAACATTCCAACGCATTACGGCTAGCCATGTGTGCGGGCTGGCCTATGCGGCTACGCGCTTCCGTTGCAAAGTGCATTGAGCTTATTGCCTTCGTACTAGATAGAGGCGGTAACGGCAATGGGTGATGAACCGGCCGGAGCCCGGCACGCATCCGGTGCAGGGGCCAAGAAGAACCACCGCGATCGAGGGAAAACATGAGTTCCAGGCGGCAGAAAATAATATTGATGGTTGCAACTACTGTAGCTCTGCTCTTTCTGTGCGGCATTCTCGTCTGGCAGCGGCGCGATTCATCCGAACGATGGAACACCTTTCTGGTTGGCGACCCACGCATGGGCGCACAAACCTTCCAGCAAAAGGGATGCAGCGGGTGCCATTCCGTTCTCGGCGCTGGCGCGAAGCTAGCTCCCGATCTGGGTTTGCAGGGGGCGGCAGGATCCAGCATGAACGAGTTGGTTACCCAGATGTGGAATCACGCGCCACGCATGTGGAAACAACTAAAGATCAGCAGCGTGACTTTCCCTCAATTTACGCCCGAAGAAATGGCCAACCTGTTTGCCTATCTCTATGTCACCTGCTACGACGACGAGTCGGGAAACCGGGCCCACGGAGAGCTCCTATTCACACAGAAAGGGTGCATCCGTTGCCATTCGATCGGTGAAAACGCGGGAGGCAACGTCGGGCCCAATCTGAGCGAAATCGGCCCTGTGGTTACGCCAATTTTTTGGTCGCAAACCATGTGGAACCATGCCCCGGCGATGCAAGCCCATATGCACGAACTCAACATGGCTTGGCCCCAATTTGAGGGAGAGCAGATGAACGATTTGCTGGCCTTCATCCGCTACGCCCGAGGGGGGCCAGAGCGGGAGTCCGAGGTACTTCCAGCGAACCCGCGCCGAGGTTGGACATTATTCCGCGAAAAGGGATGCATCTCCTGTCATGCCATTCGCGGCGAAGGAGGAACCGTAGGCCCGGACCTTGGATCGGATCGCCCGTTGCCGCGCACCCTGACTCAGACGGCAGGCCTGATGTGGAATCACTCTCCGGAGATGTGGGCAGCTATGAAGGCAAAGGGTATCGAGCGCCCTACTTTTGAGGGAGCGGAGATGGCCGATCTGATCGCATTTCTTTATAGCGTGCGCTATTTCGATCTGGGAGGCTCACCCATCGTCGGACAGGAGCTATTCAGCGAACGCAAGTGCAGCCAGTGTCATGGAAGCGACGCGCGTGGGGGGAGCATCGGCCCTAACCTAAGGAAGCCCGGCAAGGTCTACACACCAGTGAACTTCGCCCTGGCTCTTTGGTCTCACGGACCGCGCATGTACGCGAAAGCTGAGGAATTGGGTCTGGGCTGGCCCACCTTGAACGAAGGAGACCTGAGTCACTTGTTGGCTTTCTTGAACCACTCCCCCGTCCAGGACAAGAAATGAATGGCGATGGACATCAACTCGCCCGCTGACATTGCTGCGTGTGCCGTGCGGACCGATCACGACGCGAGTTGGTTTGGCGAAAGACAATCACAGTTGCTGGTGATTAGCATCACAGCGGGGCGTGAACCGCGAATGTTAACTTCCTGCCACCTTCAACCGAGATGAACGTTCGTTCGAAGGTGCTGCCGGCGTTCTCCTGGATGCGGCAGCGGAACTGCCTCGATCAGTCGCAAATCAGTGTACCTAGGGAGGGTTTAAATGAAACGGATGTTGCCTTGGTTATTGCTCGTCGCCTTTATCGTCTCAGTCAATTGTTTCGCGGATTCCGATAGCGCGGCTCTCTTCAAGTCCAAATGCGCCATGTGTCACGGGCCGGATGGCACGGGAAGCGCCATGGGGCAGAAGCTCGGCGTCAAGAGCTACAAATCGCCTGATATTCAGAAGCAGTCAGACGCCGATCTGAAGAACTCCATCACCAACGGCAAAGGCAAGATGCCGGCCTACAAGACGCTTACGCCTGAACAGGTGGGCGGACTGGTGAAGTACGTACGTGAGCTCGGCAAATAGGGGGTAGGCTTTCGATGTCGTCGGCACCCGATACCAGCGCAGCGGCCAAGCCCGCACCTGCGGACTTGCCGCGCCGCCGTTTTGTCAACATTCTGTTGGGAACCGGCCTGCTGGCCTCGGCAGCCTCGTTCCTCTACCCTGTTCTACGCTATCTGGTCCCACCAAAGCTTCCCGACCTGGGTGGCGACGCCGTTCTTGCGGCACGTCTTTCGGAGATGAAGCCCAACACCGCGAAAACGTTTCGCTTCGGCACCCGTCCCGGTTTGCTGGTGGAGACCAGCGCGGGCGAATATCGCGCCATGTCGGCGACCTGTACTCACCTGGGCTGCACGGTGCAGTATCGCCCAGATCTGCGCGAGATCTGGTGCGCCTGCCACAACGGCATGTACGACCTGAACGGCCGCAACATCTCGGGGCCGCCACCGCGTCCGCTGGAGGCCTTCGAGGTGCAAGTTCGCGGCGACGAAATCTTTGTGCGACGCAAGCAGGAGGCTTGATGGCGGGCCCGGTTGCAAGCGTTCGCGAATGGTTCGACGAACGGTTCCCTCTGGACGACCTCAAGGCACTGGCGCAAAAAAAGAAGGTCCCGGTACACCGTTACTCGTACTGGTATTTTCTGGGCGGCATGACGCTGTTCCTATTTGGGGTGCAGGTCCTCACCGGTGCTTTGTTATTGCTGTATTACCGCCCTGGGGCCGACGAAGCCTTCGAGAGCGTGCAGTTCATCATGACCCAGGTGCAGTTCGGATGGCTTATCCGGTCGGTGCACTCGTGGTCGGCGAACCTGTTGGTGTTCATGGCGTTCGCCCACCTTTTCAGCGTTCTGTTTCTGCGGTCTTACCGCAGGCCGCGCGAGCTGACGTGGGTCAGCGGCGTACTGCTGCTGTTCCTGATGCTGGGTTTCGGCTTCAGTGGATACCTGTTGCCATGGAACACGCTGTCGTATTTCGCGACCAAGGTGGGCACCGAGATACCTGCGCAAATCCCGATCATCGGGCGTCCCGTTCTGCTCTTCCTGCGCGGAGGCGAAGACATTACCGGTAGCACGCTGACGCGGCTCTACGGGTTTCACATCGCGATATTGCCGGCACTGGCGACCGTGCTGATCGGTTTGCATCTGGCACTGATTCAATGGTTCGGCATGAGCGTGCCGCCCGGGGTGGAAGCGAAGTGGCAGGCCGTTCCTGAAGAGAAGAAGGAAATCCGCTTCTTCCCCAACTTCGTGCTGCGGGAATTGATGGCCTGGTACGTGGCGTTGGGGCTTCTGGGCGCGCTGGCGGCGCTGTTTCCATGGGGCCTCGGGGTGAAGGCCGACCCGTTTGCCTCAGCTCCGGCGGGCATCAAGCCAGAGTGGTACTTCCTTTTCATGTTCCAGACGCTAAAGCTGATTCCTGCGAAGGTCCTCGGCATGGACGGCGAGATGTTGGGCATTCTGGCGTTCGGAGTGGTCGGGGCCGTGGCTCTGCTGCTGCCGTTCCTCGACCGGGAAAAGCCCTTCAAGACGCGGCGTTGGATCACCGGGTTGGCTTGTGTCTTTCTCGGTTACATGGCGGTTATGACCGTCGACGGCTGGGTGGCAAAGTGAGGCTGCATGATTAAGGTTCGCGATTCGGCGCCATGC
>Ga0075520_1000875_pt1 | contig 13925 bp, 16 predicted proteins | sample NGEPerB_FD_75100 | JGI IMG/M metagenome (GOLD analysis project Ga0075520, IMG submission 75100) | Arctic peat soil microbial communities from the Barrow Environmental Observatory site, Barrow, Alaska, USA - NGEE PermafrostAB12-B | ecosystem: Environmental > Terrestrial > Soil > Wetlands > Peat ... | reverse complement strand
GGGTGATGCTGCTGGCCGCAAGCCCGCTGTACATCTTGATGTCGCTGCAGGTGATGAGCGACGTGCCGGCCCTGGCCTGGGTGACCGCCGCGATCCTTTGCGCGTTGAAGAGCCGGGAACGGCCCTGGCTGGCGCTTTTGGCGGGCACGATGGTTTCGGTCGCGGTGCTGGACCGTCCCACCAACCTCCTGACCTTTTTGCCCCTCGGTATCGCGCTCGGCTTCGGCCTCCGGCGGTGGCTCCTGTTGTTGGTCGGGGGCCTGCCCGGGGCGATTTTTCTCGGCGCCGTCAACCAGAGCGCCTACGGCCGGATCTTCACCACCGGTTACGGCGGGGTTGGCTGGCTTTTTTCGGCGCACAACGCCCCGGCGACGCTGCTTCACTACGCCATCTGGCTGCCCGCATTGTTCACCCCGCTGGTAATTCTTTCTCTCGGTCTGCCGTTTGTGCGGCGGACCCATCTGCTGCATTCCGCGTTGCTCGCCACCTGGGCCGCGGCCTTTCTCGGACTCTATCTTTTCTATTACTGCACCCACGAGACCTGGTGGTATCTCCGATTCATTTTGCCGGCGGTTCCGCCCCTGTTGGTCGCCGCGCTGCTTGTCGCCCGCGTGCTGGCCAGCCGGTGGAATCTGGCGCCCCGTGCCTGGTGGCTGGCCCTGGCGGCGGTGGTGCTGTTCGTCTCCGGCGTTGCCTGGTTCCGACACTTCGACCTCGCCGCCGTCGATTCCGGCGAACGGACCTACCCGGACACCGCCTCCTGGCTGGAATCGCATCTGCCGGCCAACGCCGTTGTGGCGTCGATGCAGACCAGCGGCGCGATCTTTTATTACACGAAGCTCACCGTGGTCCGGTGGGACGTCCTCTCCCCCGCCGAGTTCGAGCGGATCGCGGCGGCGTGTGCGGCGGCCGGCCGGCCGCTCTATGCCTCGTTGTATTCGTTCGAGATCAAAGAGCAGGGCGCCTTTCCGAGGCATCTGCCGGGCCGCTGGACCCAGATGGCTGCCGTCCATGACACGACCATCTGGCGCTACGACTCTCCGGGGGCCGCTCCATGACACGGTTACTGCGGTTGATCCGTCATCCGTACCCCGCCGCGGCCGTCATCGCGGTCATCCTGTTTCTCTGGTCGGTCGCGCGGTTCTGGCATCCGGTCTACGGCTTCACGGCGTTCCTGCAATTCGACGAAGCGCACAAGACCACGGCGATCGCCGCCTTTCGCGAATATCCAGTATTTAGCTACCCCGGCCTGGCTCCGTACGATGGGCTGCAATATTCGCAGGTGGCCTACCATCCCTTGTTGGACGCCGGTGAACTGCGACCGGCGGTGGACTCCCTTGCCTACCGGGCCCGGCGCATCCTGCTTCCGGCGGCAGCCTGGCTGCTGGCGGCCGGACAACCGGCCTGGATTGCGCAGGTCTATGCGGCCCTAAACGTCGCCTGCTGGCTGCTGCTGGCCGCAGTCTTCTGGAGGAAACTGCCGGTGACCGATGCGCGGGGCGTTCTTGCCTGGATCGGATTGCTGTTCTCGGCCGGCGCACTCGGCAGCGTGCGGTTCGCCCTCGTCGACCTCCCGGCGCTGCTCCTCGTGGCGCTGGCGGTGGGGGAGGCGGAACGCGGGCGCCGCCGAAGCCCAGCCGGTTGGCTGGCCGCCGCGGCCTTGACGCGTGAGACGTCCTTGCTGGCTTCGGCGGCATTATTCACCTATCCGCCGAAATCACGCGCCGGTCTGATGCGCGATTTGCTCTGGGTTTTGCTCGCCGCCCTGCCGTTGTTCATCTGGCTGGGCTACGTCCGCTGGCGGGTGGGAACGGTTGAGACAGGCCCAGGCAACTTCACCTGGCCGGTCGTCGGCTTGCTGGAAAAGTGGCGCGACTGCTTCCACGCCATGGTCGAACCCGACACGCAGCCGCTCGCCTGGCGAACCCTGCTCTGCACCGCCGGTCTCACCTGCCAGGCAGCTTTCATCCTGACCTGGCGCCGGCCGGCCGATCCCTGGTGGCGCGTGGGCGCCGTGTTTACCGCGTTGCTCCTCTGCCTCGGTCCCGCCGTTTGGGAGGGTTTTCCTGGCGCCGCCCCCCGGGTGCTGCTGCCGCTGAATCTCGCCTGCAACGTGTTCGCGGTGCGCACCCGGGCGCCCCTCGCCTGGTTGCTGGCATGCAACCTCACGATTTTCTGCGGCTTGTCCGCGTTTGATGATCTTCCGCCCTATCGTGACGCGGCCGCCGCCCGCCATGGCCGGGCGGCCGGCGTTGTTGAACCCGGTGCCGGCTGGTTCGATCGCGAATCTAATTCTCGCCACAACTGGCTCTGGGCTGAATCCCACGGCCGGCTGGACATCCGCACCTGGCCCCGGTCTGCCAGTGTCGAGGTGCGCTTGACCCTCAAATTGCAGGGGATAACCCCACGCACGGTCCGGGCGCGGGTGGACGGACGTGAAATCTGGAGCGGACCAGTCCCCAAAAGACTGACGACGTTCATTCTGCCCCCGCTGGTCGTGACAGGCGGACGTATGGAACTGGAACTGACGACGGACGCCCCGCCGGTCCTGGAGAACTCCCGGCCGGACGCCCGGCGGCTCGGTTTCGCGCTCTATGACCCGGCGATGACTGTTTCAGAGAAACCGCCTCCCGTGCAATGACCCGGATTCTAGTCGATCTTACCCACACCAGTCACACCCGCGCTCACACGGGCATCCAACGCCTGTGCCGGGCGCTCCGCGAGGCGCTGCGCGAACGGGCGGACGAGGTCGTGCCGGTATGCCACGATCCGTATGAATCCACGTGGCGTCCGCTGCGGCGCTGGGAGGAGTGCAACCTTGCCCCCCCTCGTGGCCGGGTGGCCGGAAGGCGCGGCAGCCGCTGGCCGCTGTCTGCGAAAATCGGCGGCCTCTTGCGGCGATGGCTCGATGCCCACACCCGAAATCGGCCTGCCCGGGCGCTGGCGGGGGATTGGCTGATCGAGCCCGAGATTTTCTCCCCAACGGTCGGGCGCGCGCAGCCCGCGCTTTTCGCCGGAATCTCGGGCCCCCGCGTCGCGTTGTTTCACGATGCCGCCGCCCTTCGCCTCCCGGAGTTGGCGCCGCACAAGACCGTGGCCCGTTACCCCGTCTATCTGCAGGAGTTGCTGCGCTTCGACGGCATCGCCGCGATTTCCGATGAATCGCGGGCCGTGTTGGTCGAATACTGGCGCTGGCTCGGGGTCGCGCACCCGCCGCCCGTCGTCGGTCTCCCCCTCGGCGTCGACCGGCCCGCTCCGGCGCCGTTCGGACATACGACCGCGGCGGAGGCCGTGCCCGTCGTGCTGTGCGTCGGTTCGATTGAGGGACGGAAGAACCACCTGGTACTGCTCGAAGCCTGCGAGCGGCTCTGGCAGCGCGGCCTCCGTTTTGAACTGCAACTGATCGGCCTCGTTCATCCCGAGACCGGCCGCCGCGCGCTCGCTCGCCTCCGGGCCCTGCAGGCCGCCGGCCGGCCCCTTCGTTACGACGGCCCGGCATCCGAGACCGGCCTCGCGCGCGCCTACTGGTCCTGCGCTTTCACCGTTTATCCCTCGTTGATGGAGGGCTTCGGCTTCCCGGTGCTGGAGAGCTTGAGCTACGGCAAGCCGTGCATCAGCTCCGCGCAGGGAGCGTTGGGCGAGTCCGCTCGCGGCGGCGGGTGCCTGGCCCTCGAACGCAACGATGCCCCGGCGCTGGCGGAAGCCATCGCGCTCCTGCTGTCCGATCCGGAGCGTCTGGAGTATCTGACCGCGGCGGCGAAAAACCGGACATTCAAAGACTGGTCCACCTATGCCGGGGAACTTGCGGACTGGATCCGGACGCTGCCGCGGCGAGACTCCTGACCGACGACGGCCGACCGCCGGAGGAATCCTGCCGGAAGAGATCCGACGCGCTGCGCGCTCCTCGGGGCTTTCGATTTGCCATGCCCCTACCCGTGAATCAACGTGGAAATTCGACCCATGGCCCTCACCCTCTTGAACTGGAAGAAGAAGGCAATTCTGGAGCGTTGTCACGACGACTACGCGACGAAGATGCTCCTGAAATACGAGCCTTTCTATCATACGATGGAGGCGCAACAGGGGGCTCATGTCCGGCTCCGCGGCCAGGATATGATCATGCTGGCGAGCAATGACTATCTTGGCTTGTCCTTCCACCCCAAGGTGATTGAGGCGGGACGTGCCGCCATGCTGCAGTGGGGCACCAGCACGACGGGGGCGCGCATTTCGAACGGTTCGCGCGCCTACCACGTCGAGCTGGAAGCGAAGCTGGCGGCGTTCCTCAACCGCGAAGCCTGCCTTGTCAGCGCGGCCGGCTACCTCTCCTGCATGTCGAGCGTCGCGGCGTTTGCCCAGAAGGGCGACGTGATTCTCGCCGACAAGAACATCCATTCCTGCCTCTGGGATGGCATCCGGCTGTCGATGGCGACCGTCGAGCGTTTTTCCCACAACAATCCGGAGGACCTGCGCGCCCTCATCAAGACCATCCCCCATCATACGCCCAAGCTGATCGTGGTCGAAGGGGTCTACTCGATGGAAGGACACGTCGTGCACCTGGCGGACATCGCCGCGATCGCCGATGAATTTGGCGCGTTTCTCGTCGTGGATGATGCGCACGGTTTCGGCGTGCTCGGGCGCCAGGGGCGCGGCACGGTTGATCACCTCCACGTCAACGATCAGGTCGACGTCCTCTGCGGCAGCCTGTCCAAGTCGCTCGGCAGCACCGGCGGTTTTGTGGCGGCATCGCGCAAGGTGATCGACTTTCTTCGCTTCAACTCGAAGCAGACTATTTTCAGCGCCGCCATCAGTCCGAGTCAGGCGGGGTGCGCGGCGGCGGCGCTTGACGTCATGCAGCGCGAGCCGCAGCACCTCGAGCGTCTGTGGCGGAATGTGCGCCGCTATCGCGCTGTGCTCAAGGGGCTCGACCTGGACACTTGGGACAGCGAGACGCCCGCCATTCCCATTGTGCTCGGTTCGAAGGAACTCGTCTACCGCTTCTGGCAGGCGTTGCTCGAGAAAGGTGTGTTCACCGTCATGTCGATCGTGCCGGCGGTGCCACCCGGCAAAGACCTCGTCCGCACCGCCGTCTCCGCCCTGCACACGGATGAAGATCTGGATCGGATCGCCGAAGCCATGGCCTACGCCGTCAGGAAACTTTAGCGGCGCGGAAGACCGGACTCCGCCGACCCCGGAGCGGTTGTCTTTCGCACCAGGCGGAGCAGTGAGGCCTCCGGATTCAACCTCCCGACCGCGGCCAGCTCTACCCAGGCGAGGTCATGGGATTCGTCGCTGATCACGAGGGGTTCCGCGGGATCGGCCTCGATCAGAAAACGCAGATCGAAATGCCAGTGGCCGGGCGTGCCGCCGCGGACCGGAATCCAATGCCGGTCGACGTCAAATGGTTCGGAGGAGATGGCGCGGAGCCGGGTGAGACCGGTCTCCTCACAGGCTTCGCGCAGGGCCACCGCGAGAAGATCCGGATCGCCGTCGGCGTGCCCGCCGGGCTGCAGCCACTTGTTCAACTTGCGATGATGCGTGAGCAGCGTGCGGTGCCGCGGCGGATCCACGATCCAGGCGGAGCCGGTGAGATGGCCCGGGACGCAGGCGCGCAACAAACAATCGCTGTGCTCCTCGACAAAACGAACGATCCCGGCGGCCATCGCCGCTTCGAGCGGATCAGTCACCCGCCGTTGATGCGCCCGCAGCAGATGAAGGACGGCCGCGCGATGCATGGCATCAGCCGGCGGCCTTGCGCTCGCGCCAGAGCTCGTCGGCCGTAAACGGCTTGGGCTGCTCCAGGTGCGGCCACACTTCGTCCACGGTATTCACGGCGGTAAACAGATCATGTAGCCCGGTCGACTTGAAATGCTCGCGCGTCACGCGTTCGAAGAAACGCAACAGATCGTCGTAGAAACCGTCCTGGTTCACCAGGATCATGGGCTTGTGCACGAGATTAAGATAGCGGAGGGTCAGCATCTCGGTAAATTCCTCCAGCGTCCCGATCCCCCCGGGCAGAGTGACAAACCCGTCCGCGCGCTCCTCCATCCGTTGTTTGCGTTCCCGCAGCGTGGTGACCGTGATGAGCTCGTTGGCGTCATCCAGGGCCAGTTCGCGCGTCTTCATGAATTCGGGGATGATCCCCACGACGTGACCGCCCGCTGCCTTGACCGTGCGGCCCACTACGCCCATGACGCCGCGATTGCCGCCGCCATAAACCAAGCCCCAGCCGTGCGCCACGAGCTGACGGCTGAAACGCTCCGCCTCCCGGTAGTATTTCGCGTCGAGTTGGTCGCTGGAAGAGCAATAAACACAGATCAGCCTGGCCATGATTTCCCACCAGCGATGACACAGCCGGGCCCGGATTAAAGCCGAAACCGCTGGAATAAGCGGGCTGGAGCCAAATCCGGCTGTGAAACATCGGCGTAAAGTATATGTGTTCCCTCGTGGTTTCTGACCCGCCATATCGTGGGCGGCTTGCGCCCTCTCCCACCGGTTATCCGCATCTCGGCCATGCGCGGACGTTCTGGACGGCACAGCAGCGCGCCCAGGCGGCGGGCGGCACGCTGGTGTTGCGCAACGAGGATCTTGATGCGGCCCGCATCCGGGCGGATTTCACCACGGCGATGCTGGAGGATTTGCGCTGGTTCGGTCTGACCTGGCAGGAGGGACCCGATGTCGGCGGGCCTTACGCGCCTTATAACCAGAGCGAGCGGCGCGCTCACTACGTCTCGGCTGTCGAGCAGCTCCGCGCCCGCGGGGCCGTATATCCCTGCCGGTGTTCGCGTCGCGACGTGCAGGAAGCAGCCGGCGCGCCGCACGAGGCGCCGCCAGGCGAAGTCTGGGTCGCCGACGAACCCATTTATCCTGGAACCTGCCGTCCCCGCCGGCGCGACGGGTTGGCGGCCGGTGTCTCCCCGGTGCCGCGGCGCGGCACGAACTGGCGATTTCGCGTGCCCGACGGCGCGGTGCTCACCTTCACGGACGGTCAATACGGACTTCAGACCGCGACCGCGGGGGTGCATTTTGGCGATTTCATCGTCTGGCGCAAAGACGACATGCCGGCCTATCAGCTTGCCTGCGTGGTCGACGATGCCGCGATGCGCATCACGGAGGTGGTGCGCGGCGCCGACCTGTTGTTATCCACCTTCCGTCAGCTCCTGCTCTACCGCGCGCTCGGCCTGACGCCGCCCGCGTTCTTTCATTGCGCGCTGGTGACCGATGACCACGGCCTCCGGCTCGCCAAGCGCCACGACGCCCTGAGCCTCCGGGCATTGCGCGCCCAGGGCCGCCGCCCCGACGATTTGCGGAAGACCTTTTGATCTGTTCTCCCAGAAGACCGCCCAGTCCGCAGCGCAGGCAATCGCCGGCTCGACCTTTCTCCGCTTTCTCTGCTACCTCCTGTGTCAATGGCTCTGAAGATTGGCGTCATCAATGTCTCCGACCGCGCCAATGCCGGCGTGTATGAGGACACCCCCGGCCAGGCCGTCGTCGGGTTGTTGCGCGAATGGCTCACGTCGCCATTCGAGGTGGACTACAAAGTCGTCCCCGATGACCAATCGGTGATCGCCGGGGAGCTGCGCCGGATGGCCGATGAAGCGGGTTGCAGCCTGGTGATAACGACGGGCGGCACCGGACCGGCGCCGCGCGACGTCACGCCGGAAGCGACCATCGCGGTTTGCCAGAAGCTGCTGCCCGGGTTTGGCGAACAGATGCGCGCCGTTTCGCTCCGCCACGTGCCCACCGCCATTCTGTCGCGCCAGACCGCCGGTGTCCGAGGGAAGACGCTGATCCTGAACCTGCCGGGCCGGCCCAAAGCGATCCGCGAGAATCTTGCAGCGGTGTTCCCCGCCATCCCGTACTGCGTTGATCTCATCGGCGGGCCGCGCCTGGAGACGAACGAGGCGCTGATGCAGGCCTTCCGCCCGAAAGCCTGACCTCAGTTCCGCCAGCCGCGCGGCACAATGGACGCCGTGCCGTGGAGGCTCATCCGGTAATACAACCAGAAAACGACTCCGCCCAGGACCAGGAAGAACAAGACCTCGCCTAGCTCACCCGCGCCCCGGCGGCTCGACCGATGCAGCAGACGGACGGCGGCCGTCAGGGCCGGCGCAACCACGAATGCGGTCACCGAACTGCCAAAGAGCACCAGCAAAATCACCACGGTCGTCCGCAGGAACGGGTCCGCGACGATTCCCGATTTGTAGCTGACGAGGCTGTTCACGAGATTCAACAGCAACAAACAGCACGGCAGGACATAATAATTCTGTACAACCTTGTTCTTGGTGATGGCCATGGCGGTAATGGCGCCGATTCAACACGCCGGCTGCCGCGCCGCAAGCGCACAAGAATTCCTCGCCCGGGATGCGGGGCGGATTTCGGCCGCGCCGATCGGCTTTGCGGTCGACAGCCGCCGACGAACCGGCCAGACTTGCGGCTGTCGGAGGCAACCCTGCTGAGCCTGTGAACCACCCAATGGAGGAACGCCATGCCTTATCTCAAAATCCAGACCAATCTCCCGCTCGCAAAAAAAGCCGAACGCAATGTGCTCAAATATGCTTCGGCGCTCGTGGCCCGGGAACTCGGCAAGCCCGAGGAGTTTGTCATGATCGCGGTGCAACCCGATACCCCGATGCTCTTCGCCGGCACCGATGACCCCGTGGCCTTTCTGGAACTAAAGAGCATCGGGCTGCCCGCCAAGAAGACCAAACGGCTCAGCGAAACCCTGTGCGCATTGATCAACGAACATCTCGGCATCCGGCCGGAGCGGGTCTATGTGAAATTCCTCGACGTGCACCGCGGGATGTGGGGATGGAAGGGCGACACGTTCTGATTTTCGATTTTTGTTTTCCGATTTCGGAATTTCGATCCCTGGCTATCCGCTGGCTGATTCTCGGACCCCCGCGTTCCGGTATCCAGTCGGCGCCTTGCCGGCGTTCGCCTTCGGGTATCCGATATCAACTTTCCGGCATCTGACTCTTGCTTTCCGCTCTTGCTCTGGCCGGCGCCAAATCCAAAATCATCAATCGAAAATCGAAAATCCGCATGGCCACCTACGTCTACGAAACCATTCCGCCACGCCCGGATGAACTGCCGGTCCGGTTCGAAATTGTCCAGAGCATGAAGGACAGTCCCCTCACGCGGCACCCGCGCACGGGGGAACCCGTTCGGCGGGTGATTTCCGGCGGCTTCGGGGTCATGGGCTTGGGCGGCAAGGCCCCGGCCCTTCCCCAGGCCACGCGCGGCGGCGGGTGCGGCTGCGGCGGCGCCTGCATGTGCGGCCGGTGCGGTTAGCCGGCGTATTTTCTGCAGCGGCGGACGCCGCAGCCAGACATCGGGGCGCAGGCTTGTGGCGTCTTTTCAGAGTTCCGTGTACTTTTCTGACCGGCCCCGGGCCTTCTCGACTGGATATTTCTGCGCATTGGCGGCCAGCTTGGTTTCAATGGCCGCAGCCAGGTCGATACCCGTGACGTTCGCGAATTCGAGCGAGTAAATCACGACGTCCGCGATCTCCTCCTCGATTTTCCGTCGCCGCGCGGGCTCCCGGGTGCGGTTCCGTGAGGCGGCGGCATCAGCCCAGAGGAAATGCTCCATCAGCTCACCGGCCTCCGCGGCCAGCGCCATGCTGAGGTTCTTCGGGGAGTGAAATTGTTCCCAGTCGCGTTCCCGGGCAAAAGCGAGCACCCGGGCTTTGAGCTCGGCGATGGTGGCGGTGGCGTCGGCAAGTGGAGGCATCATGAGATTGGCCTGATAAGTAACCCCAATGCCGCCGCGCTTCCAGCCCGGCTTTCCGGTACAGCGGCGATGCGAAAGTCGGGTTATAGCAAAATGAAACTTGGCGCGCGATCTGCTTTGTGCATTTTGACCACGCTTCATTCCCATGACCCGGATGCAACAGTCCATCGGCCGCACGGCCCGCGCTTCGTCGACGAAGGCGGTCCAGCAGTATTCCTGCGGCCAGATGCATCCGGTCGTCGCTCGCTGGAGCAAATTCACTGACGCCGGCTGCCTGGCCTGAACGAAACCGTTTCCCGGTCGTTCGTTTTTCCCAGGAGATCCGGCGGTGAAAACCGACGAAAGGAGCCATCCACATGCATCAAATCATCCGTTCCCACGAACTCAGACAGCCGTCCCCGGCCGTCGCGCGCAAAACCGCGTTCCGCCAACCGCACTACGACTGCCAGGAGCAGATGGATGCATTGAAACTCGTCCTTTACGTTCCCGGCGTGGACGCGACCGGCGTCGACCTCGAAGTCCGCGAGCCCGACCTGATCGTCACCGCGCCCAAAAGCCATCTGGTGCGGGCGAACTGGCGCGCGCTGCATCTCGAACCCGTGCAGCGCGATTATCGCCTCCAGTTGCGGCTGGGCTTCAGTCTCGATTACGACGCGCTGCACGCTGAACTCCAGGACGGCGTGCTCACCATCACGATTCCGAAGAAGGCCGCCGTCCCCGCCGCCGGTGCGGCCGCTTAGCCGGGACGCCCGCGGCGCAGGCCGGGGTACCACTTGGCCGCGTCCGCGGGCAACTCAGGCCCGCGCCAACCGTGATGGCGTCATCCCGATTTTCATGACTTTTTCACAACATTCATTATTTTCATGATCGCTTCCGGCGACAGAATTGCGGAACAAGACGTGTCGCCGTGTTTCTTATTTGTCGTCGGCACGATTTTGGCTCTCGCCGGGCTTAAGATCTGACCGATCAAGAATCTAACATACCATCCCATGAACTCGCTCCCACGAACATTTGCACCTGGACGTCCTGCCGCCGCCGGCGGGTTCGGCTCCCAGGTGGTGCCCGTGCGCGACGTCCAGTGGGATCGGCCGGTGTTTCGACCGCCCGCGTTGCCCGCCTATCCGCGCCTTTTCAACACCGTGCCCTTCACCGCCATGCGGCCGCTTCGGCCCACGAGTCGGGAGAAGCACGAGATGAATTACTAGCGCTCCGGCACGAGCCAGGCCCAACGCCACGAGGCGTTGGCATCCGTGCCCAGTTGACTGGTCAACGCCGGCAGCAACGACTTCAGCTCGTCGGCGAAGCCCCACGGCGGGTTGATCACCAGGAGGCCGCAACCTTTCATCCGCACCTGCGGATCGGCGGTCACCGCCAGTTCCGCCTCGAGCGTCGGCAGTCGCCACTTCGCTCTCAACGCGCGGTGAAATGCCTCCGCTTGCGCCCGCTCGGTCACGGGATACCAGACGGCATACACGCCGCTTGGAAAGCGCTGCAGCCCTTCGCCCAGCGCCGTCAGAACTGCCTTGAACTCGCCTTGATCCTCAAACGGCGGGTCAATGAGCACCAGCGCCCGGCGCTCCCGCGGGGGCAACGCGGCCCGCAGCGCCCCATAACCATCGCCACTCTCGACGGTCGTGCCGCGCGACCACCTGAATTCAGCGCGCAGTTTGCGGACTTCCCCGGCCTGCCACTCCCACAATGTCAGCCGGTCCTGCGGCCGCCGCACCAGCGCCGCAATCCACGGTGAACCGGGGTAAAAGCGCGGCTGGGCGCCGTTCCCGCCGCGCCGCTCGTCAAACTCTCGCACCAGCGCCACGTAATCGCCCAGCGCCGGCGGCAAATGCGGTGCTTTCCACAGCCGGCCAATCCCCGCGGGCCATTCCGGCGCCCGCTCGGGGTCGGGCGCCGCCGACGCGAGATCATAGGCGCCGCGACCGGCATGCGTATCCAGATAGAGAAAGCCCTTCTCCTTGCGCTGCAATGCGCGCAACAGCTTCAGCAAAAGGATGTGCTTGAACACATCGGCGTAATTTCCGGCGTGAAAAGCGTGGCGGTAATTCATGGCTTCACCCGGCACGTCCGCCAAACGATCACACCGCGGGCACGCGGCCGGCCAGGTGCTGGTGGACCGGGCCGAAATTGCCGGCTTCGCAACACCGCACAAATCCCTCCGTCACCGACTTGAGTTCCTCCCACCGGCCGCGGATGTCCTTCGCCTCCTGCTTGGTGATCGTATTGTCGGTGGCGGCCCGGGCAATCACGGCCAGCATGTCGGCAAACTCCTGCACAATCGTATTGGTCGCGGGGATCAGATAGATCGCCTGCGGATTGGTCTTCGGATTGCCGATGAAAAATCCCCCGGCGCGCTCGCAGACCCACTGCGCCAGCCGGCGGTCGCCCGTCAGCTTCAGCAACTGGTCGACCCGATCCAGCGGATTGGCGGCGCCGCTGCCGTCCGCGGCCGGCTCGGCCCACTTGTAGATCAACGAGAGTGAGAGTCCCATCTCGGCTGCAACCTGCTTGGCGCTGATCTTCTGGAGAACCTCCTTGAGCAACTCGTGCGATTGCATGCCCTTAGCCTGCCGTGACGGCCCGCGAAGGCAATCCCCGAGCAGCCGCGGCGGGTGCGGCCCGTGGTAATCCCCCACCGGCGGTTTCTCTCTTGTACCTACCGCGCTTCAAATGTTTAAGTTGATCGGAACACTCTCCGTTGCCCTATGGATACCCTCATCTACGCGATCTGTCTCGCGGTCGGATTGCTCTTTACGATTATCAGCGCGGCCCTCGGCCATTTCTTTGGCGGCACCGACGGCCATGTCGATATTGGCACGGGCGGTCACGCCGAGGCAGGATTCGACCATAGCGGCATGCCGGGCATCTCGTTCTTCAGTCCCACCGTGCTCGCTTCGTTCGTGACTGCCTTCGGTGCGTTCGGCCTGATCCTCACGCGCATTCCCGCCACGAGCAGCGTCTGGGCCAGCGCGCCCCTTTCGGCGGTCGGAGGAGGAATCGTCGCCTGGCTCGTCTTTGTCCTCTTCAACGCGATGTTCAGCCGGACCCAAAGCTCCAGCGAATCGCGCGTGGCGTCCCTGGTCGGTCAGACGGCCTCCGTCATCACGCCCATCCCGGCTGCGGGGGTGGGAGAAATCGCCTACGTACAGGGCGGCACGCGGTACACGGCCCCTGCCCGCGAGGAAGACGGAAAATCCGTGGGCAACGGCCGGACCGTCAAGATCTGCCGCGTTGACGGCAGCCAGTTCCACGTGCGTTCGCTCGACTGATTCCCGCGCAATCCTTTTTCCCAGCGCCCCATGAATTCTCCCGTTCTGTTTGCCGCCAACGACCTGCCTTGGTTCAGTCTGATCGCCGGAGTCGGCTCGATCCTTCTGGTCATCTTCATCTTCGCCGGCATTTGGGCCAGCCGCTACATGAAGGTCGGCCCGAATCAGGTGCTCGTCATCTCGGGCCGCAAGCGCCGGATGGTCGACCCGGACGGCCAGGCGCACGACGTCGGCTTCCGCATCGTCAAGGGGGGCGGCGTGTTTGTGTGGCCGGTGTTCGAGAAGGTGGATCTCCTCTCCCTCGAATTGCTCACCATCGACGTGCAGACGCCGGAGGTCTACACGAGCAAGGGTGTGCCGGTGAAGGTCGACGGCGTGGCCCAGATCAAAGTCAAGGGCGATGACATCTCCATCTCCACGGCTTCGGAGCAGTTCCTCGGCAAGAGCACCGAGGAAATCCGCAACATCGCCACGCAGACGCTGGAAGGCCACCTCCGCGCGATCCTGGGCACGATGACGATGGAGGAGATTTACCAGAACCGCGACGCCTTCGCCTCCAAAGTCCAGGAGGTCGCGGCCGGCGACATGGCGAACATGGGCCTCGGAATCGTCAGCTTCACCATCCGCGACATCCGCGACAGTCAGGGCTACCTCGACGCGCTCGGCAAGCCGCGCATCGCCCAGGTCAAACGCGACGCCCAGATCGCCCAAGCCGAAGCCGACCGGGATGCGATGATCAAATCTTCCCAGGCGACGCAAGCCGGGCAGGAGGCGAAGTACCTCGCCGACACTCGGATCGCCGAAGCCCAGCGCGATTATCAGTCGAGCGTCGCACAGTACCAGGCGGCGGTGAACCAAAAGAAGGCCGAAGCCGACCTCGCATACGATCTGCAGAAATTCAAGACCGGCCAGCTC
>Ga0075520_1000874_pt1 | contig 13925 bp, 10 predicted proteins | sample NGEPerB_FD_75100 | JGI IMG/M metagenome (GOLD analysis project Ga0075520, IMG submission 75100) | Arctic peat soil microbial communities from the Barrow Environmental Observatory site, Barrow, Alaska, USA - NGEE PermafrostAB12-B | ecosystem: Environmental > Terrestrial > Soil > Wetlands > Peat ... | reverse complement strand
GTCTGGTACTGCATGAACTTGCCCATGTCGCCGACCATGCCCATGCCGATCTTCTGGTCGAGGATCTTCTGCAGCTCGTCGGGCAGCGACACGTTCTGCATCGTCACCATCTCGAGCTTCAAGCCGAGCTTCTCGAACGACGGCGTCGCCGCATCCTGCAGGGCCTTGGCGAAGGCGACCTGGTTGGCCGCGAGATCGAGGAAAGGCGTGCCGCTGGCGCCGACCGCGTTCGAGATGTCCTGCAGCATCAGGCCACGCAACTGGCCGTCGATGTCGCTCACCGTGTAGCGCTCACGCGTACCGGAGATCTCGTTGTAGAAGAGACGCGGATCGGCGATGCGGTAGGCGTAATTGCCGAAGGCGCGCAACCGCACGGCGCCGAAGTCCTTGTCGCGGATCGTCACCGGCTGGCTGGTGCCCCAACGCTGGTCGATCTGCTGGCGCGTGGAGAAGAAGTAGACGTCGCTCTTGAACGGGCTCTTGAAGAGTTTGTCCCAGTTCTGCAGGTAGGTGAGGATCGGCAGCGTCGCCGTCGTCAGCGTGTAGCGGCCCGGGCCGAAGACGTCGGCGATCTTGCCTTCGTTGACGAAGACGGCCATCTGCGATTCGCGTACCGTGAGCGAGCCGCCGTTCTGGATCTCGCGGTCTTCCATCGGATAGCGCCAAGCCAGCACGCCGTCGCCGCCCTCCGTCCACTCGATGATGTCGATGAACTGTTTCTTGATGAAATCCATCAGCGCCATGGCAGCGTTTCTCCCACAGGGGTTACCCGTACATTCGGGTGCGGCGAATAATACGCCGGGCCTCCGGAAAACCATCCCCATTCGGGGTGTGCGCGCATGAAGGAATCATCAAAGTTGAAGCTCGCCGTCGTCGGCGCCGGCCCGGTCGGCCTGGCGCTCGCCCTGCATGCCGCGCAGGCATTGCCCGACGCCGAGATCACGCTCTTCGATGCGCGCCCGGCCGACAAGGATGTGTCCGGCGACCCGCGCACCATCGCGGTCTCGCTCGGCAGCGTGCAGCTGCTCGAGCGTCTCGGCGCGTGGCGGCCGGAGGATGCGCAGCCCATCGTCGAAGTCCATGTCTCGCAGCACGCGCCCTCGCTGTTGGCCGCGTTCGCGTCGCGCTTCGGCGAGCCGGAGCTGACGATCCGCGCCATCGACGAAGCGGTGCCGATGCTCGGCGCGGTGTTGAGCTACGGGAGCATCGTCGCACCGCTGCAGCAGGTCTGGCTCGAGGCCGTGCGGCGCGAGCCGAAGCGCCTCGCGAGCCGGTTCGGCGCGGCGGTGGCGGCGCTGAAGAACGTCGACGGTGGCGTCGAGGTCGACGCCGGCATCGTCGAGCGCTTCGACCTGGCGGTGGTGGCAGAAGGCGGCGTCTTCGCGCCGACCGCGCACGCGGTGCTCGTCGCCGGCGAGCGCAGGCCGGCACTGCGCCACGACTACCAGCAGACCGCGTGGGTCGGCACAGTGGGCTTCGGCACGCCGCCAGCCGGTGCTGCGGGCAGCGCCGCCCAAGGCATCGCCTACGAACGCTTCACCCGGCACGGACCGGCAGCATTGCTGCCAATGAAGGATGGACGGGCCGGCCTCGTCTGGTGCACCGACAGCAACGACGATCCGGTGCAGGGCCTCGACGACAGCCAGCGCGTGACCGTGCTCAACACGGTCTTCCATGCGTCGACGCCGCGCATCGTTTCCATCTCGCCGCTGAAGCGCTTTGCCCTCGGGCTGAGCGCCGAGCGGACGCTGACCGACGGCCGCACGGTGCGCATCGGCAACGCCGCGCAGACGCTGCATCCTGTCGCCGGCCAGGGCCTCAATCTCGGCATGCGCGACGCGTTCGAGCTGGTGCGGTCGCTGTCGCGAGGCCAGGACATCCCTGCCGTGCTGCGCCAGCTCGAGTGGCAGCGCGCGCCGGACCGCTGGGCGATGATCGCGGCGACCGATTTTCTCGCGCGCAGCTTCACCTGGGTGCTGCCCGGCGCCGGCGCTGCACGCGGCATCGGCATCGCCGCGTTGCAGGCGCTCGGGCCGGTGAAGTCGGCGATCGCACGGCACATGATGTTCGGCTCGCGTTGACCCGCAAAGGAAGGGAACGCATGGCCGGCATCACCGATCTCGCTGGACACGCGCTGGCCGCGGCGATCCGCGCCCGGACGCTGTCCAGCCGCGAGGTGATGCAGGCGTTCCTGGCGCGCATCGACGCCATCAATCCGCACGTCAACGCCATCGTCAGCCGCCGCGACAACGACGTGCTGCTCGGCGAAGCCGATGCCTGCGATGCGACGCTGGCGCGCACCAGCGAGCGCGAGGCGACGCGCCCCTTCCTGTTCGGCCTGCCGCAAGCCATCAAGGACATCGCCCAGACCGCCGGTCTGACGACGACCTTCGGCTCGCCGCTGCTGCGCCACAACCTTCCGGCGCACGACGGCCTCATGGTGGCGCGCATGAAGGCGGCCGGATGCATCCTCGTCGGCAAGACCAACACGCCGGAATTCGGGCTCGGCTCGCACACCTTCAACGAGGTCTTCGGCGCGACCCGCAACGCCTACGACTCCAGCAAGGCGGCCGGCGGCAGCAGCGGCGGCGCCGCCGTCTCGCTGGCGACGCGCATGCTGCCCGTGGCCGACGGCAGCGACTCGATGGGGAGCCTGCGCAATCCGGCGGCGTGGGGCAACGTGTTCGGCTTTCGTCCGAGCCAGGGCCGGGTTCCCTTGCTGCCGGCGCAGGACGTGTGGGTGACGCACTTCGGCACCGAAGGGCCGATGGCGCGCAACGTCCGCGACCTCGCGCTGCTGCTCGATGTGCAAGCCGGCTACGACCCCCGCGCTCCGCTCTCGCTCGCCACCGAGCCGTCGTTCGCCGACCGGCTCGCGGCCGGCGATAACGAGCCGACGGGCCCGACCCGCATCGGCTGGCTCGGCGACCTGGGCGGCCATCTGGCGATGGACGACGGCATCCTCGATGTCTGCGCATCGGCGCTGAGGCGGCTGGAAGGCATCGGCTGCAAGATCGAGCCGATGTCGCTGGGCTTCTCACCGGAGCGGCTCTGGGACGCCTGGCTGACATGGCGCGCCTGGCTCGTGCACGGCCGCATCGCACCCTTTCTCGTCGAGCCCGGGAACCGAGCGCAGATCAAGCCGGAGGCGCTGTGGGAGCACGACCAGGGCCTGCGTCTCACGGCAGCGCAGGTGATGGCGGCGAGCAACGAACGGAGCGCCTTCTACCAGCACGTGCTGACACTCTTCGGCGACGTCGATGTCCTTGCCCTGCCGACGACGCAGGTGTGGCCGTTTCCGGTCGAATGGCGCTGGCCGCAACGCATCGGCGGCCGCACGATGGACACTTACCATCGCTGGATGGAGGTCACCGTCCTCGCCACGTTCGCCGGCCTGCCGTGCATCAGCGTGCCGGCCGGATTCAACGATGCCGGGTTGCCGACGGGCATGCAGCTGATCGGCAGGCCGAGAGGCGAGCTCGCGCTGCTTCGCGTCGCGCAGGCCTACGAAGCCAACGCCGGCGACATCCTGTCGAAGCGCCCGGCAGCCTGGCCATGACCGGCGCCAGCCGCACCACGCCGGCGTTGCCGTCGCCGTCGTGACGCGACGCACTCCGCCGCCTCGCGACAAGAAGGTTCCGGAAGCGGTCCTGCAGGCGAAATACCGGGCCGGGCTGGCCGCGCACGGCAAGGGCGACATGGCCGCCGCCGAATCGGTCTACCGCGAGATCCTGGCGGCGATGCCGGAGAGTTTTCATGCCCTGCACATGCTCGGCGTGCTGGTCGCGCAGCGCGACGATCTCGAGGAATCGGAGCAACTGATCGCGGCGGCGATCCGCATCGATCCGAGCGTCGCCGCAGCGCATGCGAACCTGGGCAACACGCAGCGCCTGCTCGGCCGCATCGACGAGGCGATGCAGAGCTACGACCGCGCCTTGCGCCTGCATCCCGACAACGCGCGCGCGCTCAAGGGCCGCGGGCTGATCCTGTGGAAGCGGCAACGCACGGAAGAATCGCTCGCGTGCTACGAGCACCTGTTGCGCGTCGAGCCCCGCTATGCCGATGGCTGGATCATGCGCGGCGCGGCGCTCAGCCGGCTCAAGCGCAACGACGACTCGATCGAGAGCTATCGCAAGGCGCTCGAGTTCGGCGACGCGTCGAACGCCGAACGGATCCGCTATGTGCTGGCGTCGATGGGTGGCGCGGCCGTGCCGGACACCTCGCCGCTGCAGTACGTTCGCGACCTGTTCGACAAGTACGCGGTCAGGTTCGACGACCACCTGGTGCGCATGCTCAACTACCGCACCCACGAGGCGTTGACCGAAAAGCTTCGTCCGCACATTCCGGCGCACGGTGTCGACGTGCTCGATCTCGGCTGCGGCACGGGCCTCTGCGGCCAGCTGCTCAAGCCCTGGGCACGCTCGCTGACCGGCCTCGATCTCTCCGAAAAGATGCTCGACCAGGCCAGGCAGAAGCAGGTCTACGACGAGCTCGTGACGGGCGACATCGCCAGCTACCTGGCCACGCGCAACGCAAGCTTCGACCTGATCGTCGCCTCGGACGTGTTCATCTACATCGGCGACCTCGCGCCCGTGTTCGCCGGCGCGAGAGGAGCGCTGCGGCCCGGCGGCCTGTTCGCGTTCTCCACCGAGATCAGCGAAGACGCCGATATCCATCTCATGGAGTCGCTCCGCTACGCGCACTCGGCGCCCTATCTGCAGCGGCTCGCCGCCGAGGGCGGCTGGAGCATCGAAGGCCTGGCCCAGGAGGTGCTTCGCGACGAAGACCGGCAAGGCGTCGACGGCCACCTCGTCGTGCTGCGGCGAAGCGGCTGAGCCGAAGCGCCGAACCTATCATTGCCGCTCGTCGCAGCCACGGCCCCGCCGCCGCCGCGCTCCCCATCCGCCAGCTGCCTCGCCGACACCATGAAACTCCAACGCACCCTCAAGACGACTGCCGCCATCGCCCTGGTCGCTGCCTGCGGCGCGGCCTTCGCGGCCAAGACGCTCGTCTACTGCTCCGAGGGGAGCCCGGAAGGCTTCAACCCGCAGTTCTTCACAACCGGGACCACCGCCGATGCGTCGTCGGTGCCGATCTACGACCGGCTGGTCGAGTTCGACACCGGCACCACCAACCTCGTGCCGGGCCTCGCCGAGAGCTGGACCGCGGCGGCCGATGGCATGTCGTACACCTTCAAGTTGAGGAAGGGCGTCAAGTTCCACAGCAACGCCCACTTCAAGCCGACGCGCGACTTCAACGCCGACGACGTCCTCTTCTCGTACAACCGGATGGCGGACCCCAACCACCCGTACGCCAAGGTGACGCCGGGCCAGACCTATTCGTACTTCGAAGACATGGGCATGAAAGACATCGTCGACCACCTCGAGAAGGTCGACGCGATGACGGTGAAGTTCGTCCTGAAGAAACCCGAGGCGCCGTTCATGGCCGACATGGCGATGGACTTCGCGTCGATCCTTTCGGCCGAGTACGCCGACAGGATGATGGCGGCCAAGACGCCCGACATCGTCGACCGCGAGCCGATCGGCACCGGCCCGTTCCAGTTCGTCTCGTACCAGAAGGACGCGGTGATCCGCTACAAGGCGTTCGACCAGGCCTGGTCGGGCCGGCCGAAGATCGACAACCTCGTCTACGCCATCACCACCGACGCCTCGGTGCGCTATGCCAAGCTGAAGACCGGCGAGTGCCACGTCATGGCGTTCCCGAAGCCGGCCGACGTCGCGCTGATGAAGAACGACCCGCAGATCAACCTGGTCCAGCAGAACGGCCTGAACGTCGGCTACGTCGCCTTCAACGTCGAGAAAAAGCCCTTCGACAACAAGCTGGTGCGCCAGGCGCTCAACCTCGCGGTGAACAAGAAGGCGATCCTCGACGCCGTCTTCCAGGGCGCGGGCCAGATCGCCAAGAACCCGATCCCGCCGACGCTCTGGTCGTACAACGACAAGGTCGTCGACTATCCCTACGACCCGGCCAAGGCCAAGGCGATGCTGACGCAGGCCGGCCTCGGCAACGGCGTCGACGTCGAGCTCTGGTACCTGCCGGTGACGCGCCCCTACAACCCCGACGGCAAGCGCATGGCCGAGCTGATCCAGGCCGACTGGGAAAAGGTCGGCGTGCATGCCAAGCTCGTCACCTTCGAGTGGGGCGAGTACCGAAAGCGCAGCAAGGTCGGCGAGCAGCAGTCGATCATGTACGGCTGGTCGGGCGACAATGGCGACCCGGACAACTTCTTCACGCCGCTGCTCGGCTGCGCCGCGGTGAAGGGCGGCGGCAACGTCGCGCGCTGGTGCAACAAGGACTTCGAGAGCCTGATCCAGATGGGCAAGCTGGCGACGCGGCAGACCGATCGCGCAGGCTTCTACGCCAAGGCGCAGGTGATCGCCCACGAGGAGGCGCCGTGGGTGACGATCGCCCACTCGGTCCGCTTCGATCCGGTGCGCAAGGAAGTGACGGGCTACAAGATGGACGCGACCTCCCACCACTACTTCAACAAGGTGGACATGACCGGACAGTGAGCCGCAGCCAGTGACGACCCGCCGCCAATGACCGATCCCGCGCCAGCGCCGGCATGTTGTCCTTCGTCCTCAAGCGGCTCGCCCTCGTCGTTCCGACGTTTCTCGGCATCACCCTCCTCGTCTTCTCGCTGATCCGCCTGATCCCGGGCGATCCGGTCGAGGCGCTCTCGGGCGAGCGCGGCATGACCGAGGAGCGCTACCACCGGCTGATCCACGAGTTCGGGCTCGACCGGCCGCTGCCGGTGCAGTACGGCGAGTACGTCTGGAAGGCGCTGCACGGCGACCTCGGCATCTCGGCGATCACGCACGAGCCGGTCTTTTCGGAATTCATGGACCGCTTCCCGGCGACGGTCGAGCTCTCGGCCGTCGCCATGCTGTTCGCGCTCACGATCGGCATTCCTGCCGGCATCGTCGCGGCGGTGAAACGCAACACCGTCTGGGACTACTCGGTGATGGGCGCCTCGCTCACCGGCTATTCGATGCCGATCTTCTGGTGGGGCCTGCTGCTGATCCTCACCTTCTCGGTCGGCCTCGGCTGGACGCCGGTCTCGGGGCGCCTGGCGATCCAGTACGACATCCCGCAGGTCACCGGCTTCATGCTGATCGACTCGATCCTCTCCGGCGACAAGGGCGCGTTTCGCAGCGCGCTCTCGCACCTGATCCTGCCGGCGATCGCGCTCGGCACGATCCCGCTGGCGGTGATCGCGCGCATGACGCGCTCGTCGATGCTCGAGGTGCTGCGCGAGGACTACGTGCGCACGGCGCGCGCCAAAGGCGCCGGGCGCATCCGCGTCGTCGCCGTCCACGCGCTGCGCAACGCCCTGATCCCGGTGGTGACGACGATCGGCCTGCAAGTGGGCACGCTGCTGGCGGGCGCGATCCTCACCGAGACGATCTTCGCCTGGCCGGGCATCGGCAAGTGGCTCGTCGAAGCGATCCACCGGCGCGACTACGCGGCGGTGCAAGGCGGCATCCTCTGCACGGCGACGATCATCATCGGCGTCAACCTGATCGTCGACGTGCTGTACGGCGTCATCAACCCGCGCATCCGGCACGCATGACGACGACTTCCGCCGCGCTCGCATCGCACGCCCCACCCTCGCCGGCGCGCGAGCTGTGGGACGACTTCAAGCGCAACCGCGGCGCGGTCATCGGCCTGGGCGTGCTCGTCGTCCTCGCGTTCCTGGCGGTCTTCGCCAACGTCGTCTCGCCCTACGATCCGAGCGAGCAATTTCGCGACGCGACCTTGCGGCCGCCGTCGCTGACGCCGATCGGCGGCCACGTCTTCCTGCTCGGCACCGACCCGGTCGGCCGCGACGTGCTGTCGCGGCTGATCCACGGCACGCGGCTGTCGCTCGTCATCGGCCTCGTCTCGGTCGGCCTCTCGCTCTCGCTCGGCGTGCCGCTCGGCCTGGTTGCCGGCTTCTACCGCGGCAAGCTCCCCGAAACGATCGTCATGCGATGGATGGACGTGATGCTGGCGCTGCCGAGCCTGCTGCTCGCGGTCGCCGTCGTCGCCGTGCTCGGGCCCGGCCTGGCCAACGCGATGTATGCGATCGCCATCGTCATGCTGCCGCACTTCGTGCGCCTGACCCGCGGCGCCGTGCTCGGCGAGCTGGCCAAGGACTACGTTGCCGCCTCGCGGCTGGCCGGCGCCGGCACGGTGCGCCTGATGTTCGACACGGTGCTGCCCAACTGCGCCGCGCCGCTCATCGTCCAGGCGACCCTCGGCTTCTCGTCGGCGATCCTCGATGCCGCCGCGCTCGGCTTTCTCGGCCTCGGCGCGCAGCCGCCGACGCCCGAGTGGGGCTCGATGCTGGCGAGCGCGCTCGAGTTCATCCAGAGCGCGTGGTGGGTGGTGACGCTGCCCGGCCTGGCCATCCTCGTCACCGTGCTCGCCTTCAACCTCACCGGCGACGGCCTGCGCGACGCGCTCGATCCGAAGCTGAAGACATGAGCGCGGCGCCAGGCTCGGCTCCGCTGCTCGAGGTGGCTGGGCTCCATGTCGAGTTCGGTGCGGCCGGCGCGACCTTGCATGCCGCGTCGGACGTGAGCTTCTCGGTCGATGCCGGCGAGGTCGTCGGCATCGTCGGCGAATCGGGCTCCGGCAAGAGCGTCACGGCACTCGCGATCCTCGGCCTGATCGATGCGCCGGGCCGGGTGCGCGCCGAGCGCCTGGCCTTCGCCGGCCACGACCTGCAGACGATGAGCGAGCGCGATCGACGCGCGCTCTCGGGCGGCGAGATCGCGATGATCTTCCAGGACCCGATGACCAGCCTCAACCCGTCGTTCACGGTCGCCTTTCAGCTGATGGAGACGATCGCGCTGCACGAAGGCGGCTCGCGCAAGGCGCGCCGCGCGCGCGCGCTGCAGCTGCTGAAGGACGTCGAGATTCCCGATCCCGAACGCCGTCTCGATGCCTTTCCTCACCAGTTGTCGGGAGGGATGAGCCAGCGCGTGATGGTCGCGATGGCGATCGCCTGCAATCCGCGCCTGCTCATCGCCGACGAGCCGACGACCGCACTCGACGTCACGGTGCAGGCGCAGATGCTGGCGCTGCTCTTGCGGCTGCAGCGCGAGCGCGGCATGGCGCTGGTGCTCATCACGCACGACCTCGGCGTCGTTGCCGAAGTCGCGCAACGCGTGCTCGTGATGTACGCCGGCCAGATCGTCGAGACCGCTGCCGCCTCCGATCTCTTCGCACAGCCGCGCCATCCCTACACCGAAGCGCTGCTGGCGTCGCTGCCCGAACGCAACGCCGGTCGGCGCCGGCTGGCGTCGCTGGCCGGCATCGTCCCCGGCGTCTTCGATCGGCCTGCCGGCTGCCTGCTGTCGCCGCGCTGCCCGTACGTGCAGCCGCGCTGTCGCGCCGAGCGGCCCGCGCTGTTCGAAGTGGGCACGAGTCGGGCTCGCTGCTTCTTTCCTCTCGGCGCGGAGCCGCGGCCATGACGTCTCGTTCGCCTTCGCACGTCGCGGCAGGCGATGCCGGGCCGCGCGTCGCGGCATGCCGCACGGCACCGTGCGGCTCGCGGCAGGCGGTGCCCGTCGGGGGCGCAGGACTGTGGCGGTCGACGCTGCGCGCCGACTCCGCTGCGATGCTCGGTCTGCGGTCGCGTCGCGAAACTCGCTGCGTTCGCGTTGCTCACTCTGCTCAAACAGTCGCGACGAGTCAGATGTGGATGCGCGCTGCGCGCGCCGACCGCAGCCCTGCGCTTCTCGCCGCCACAGACAGCGCCCCCGACGGGCACCGCCTGCCGCGGGCAACCGTGGCTTGTCGCAGCGAGCACACCAACTGGTTGTGCAAAGGCGCGTCCGGGCAGGTCGCGGCGCGCCTCTGGAGCGCCGAGAAGCGCAGGGCAGTCGGCGCGCAGCGCCGACCGCTCCAGCGAAGCGCAGCGGCCTGCCCGGACGCGACTTTGCCGCACGGATGGTGGCCCTTCTGCAACCGTCCCCATCCCGCCTTTGACGCGCCGACGCAAGCGTTGACATGAGCACGAACGCGATCGCGGCAACAGGCATCGGCGACGGACCGGCCAGCACCGCCGCGGGGACGACGGTCCTCGAGACCGACGCGCTGACCAAGCACTACATGGTCTCGACCGGTGCCTTCCGGCCGAAGGCGACGGTGCGCGCGCTCGAGAGCGTGTCGCTCACGCTGCAGGCCGGCCGGACGCTGGCCGTGGTCGGCGAATCGGGCTGCGGCAAGAGCACGCTGGCGCGGCAGATCGCGATGCTCGAAGCGCCCACGGCCGGGCGCCTGCGCATCGGCGGCATCGACATGACCGAGGCCGATGCGACGACGCGCAGCGCACTGCGGCGCAGCGTCCAGATGGTCTTCCAGAATCCGTTCGCCAGCCTCAACCCGCGCAAGAAGGTCGGCCACGCGCTCGAGGAACCGCTCGCCATCAACACGAAGCTGGGCCGCGCCGAACGCGAAGAACGCGGCCGGGCGATGCTCGATCGCGTCGGCCTCTCGCCGGAGCACTACCGGCGCTACCCGCACATGTTCTCGGGCGGGCAGCGCCAGCGCATCGCGATCGCCCGGGCGCTGATGCTCGAGCCGCGCCTGGTCATCGCCGACGAGCCGGTGTCGGCGCTCGACGTCTCGATCCAGGCCCAGGTGCTCAACCTGCTGATGGACCTGCAGGAAGCGACCGGGGTCGCCTACGTCTTCATCTCGCACAACCTCGCCGTCGTCGAGCTGATCGCCGACGACGTGGTCGTGATGTATCTCGGCCGCATCATGGAACGGGCGCCGAAGGCGGCCCTCTTCGCGGCGCCGCGCCATCCGTACACGCGCGCCCTGCTGGCGAGCACGCCGCGCGTCGATGCGGTGCGCGGCGAGGCAGCGCTCGCACGCGCCGCCAGGAGCGCGCTCTCGGGCGAACTGCCCTCGCCGCTGTCGCCGCCGTCGGGCTGCGTCTTTCGCACGCGCTGCCCGTTTGCCGTGCCACGCTGCGCCGAGGTCGTGCCGGCGCTCGAGCCGCAGGGCGAAGCGCACGCGGCGGCGTGCATCCGGCTGGCCGAGATCGGCTGATCGGGCCGATCCGGTGGATCGGTTCCTACCCGGCTAGCCGAGCCAGCCGCCGGCAAAGCCGGCCGCGCGCATGCCGTCGACAAGCGGCCCGCATTTGCGCATCAGTTGCCAGACCATGCCGCTTCGAAAGTTCTCGATCATCAGCACGGTGGGCCCCTCGTTGATGCCGAAGTGATAGGGCGAGACCCAGTCGACGTCGTCGTCGCCTTCATGGAAGACGCGATTGATCGAGGCCTTGAAGCCGTATGGATTCTGCAGATGGATATGCATCCCGCCCATCGCCTCGAGCGTCGGAGCGACGATCTCGGGCGCGAACGGCAGCGACGCGGCGACCGCCCACGGCGCGATCGTTCCGTCGTCGGGACCGTACGGCGCGCCACGGGCGACATAGTCGTAGAAGACGCGCTCGACGCCGTCGATCGTCTTGACCTGAAAGCCCGGCCCGTCGCTGGCCGTCACGCCCCAGCAGAACTGGCCAGCGTGCTTGAACGCCTGCGGATTGCGAATGGCGTACTGCTGCTGCACGAGCGTGGCGCGGCGGCTGTTCTCGAAATAGTCGGAATCGTGCTCGCGCATGAACCGGTCGCGAACGCCGCGAAAGTCGCACCAGATGTGCGACATCTGGTGCGTGAACAGCGGCCCCGCATACACGAAGTCGTGACCGTAGATGTTCTTCCACTCGTAGGTGCGGCACCACGCTTCGTAGCTGGCGGGATCGATCGGATCCGTCGGTGAGCCGAGCGCCAGCAGATAGAGGATCAAGGCCTCGTCGTAGCCTTCCCAGCGGTACGCAAGGAAACCGCCTTCTGGCTTCCAGCCGTGGCAGACGGTGTCGCCGCCCGCCAGCATCCAGCGCCAGTCGACACGCTCGTAGAGCTGCACACCGAGCGCGCGGATCTCCGCCTCGCCGGCACTGGCCGCATCGAAGTACGTGGCCGCGGCGAGAACGCCGGCGATCAGGATCGCGGTGTCGATGCTCGACAGCTCGCTCTGCCAGGCGCGGCGGCCCGTCTGCATGTCGAGAAAGTGGTAGTAGAAGCCCTTGTAGCCGGTCGCATCCGGCGCCTCGCTCTGCTCGCTGGCGGCGAGAAAGCGCAGCATCGTCAGCGTCAGCGCGACGCCCTGGTCGCGGCGAATGAAGCCGCGCGAGATGCCGACCGGATAGGCGGTGAGCGCCATGCCCATCGCAGCGATGCTGGCTGGCCAGTTCGCGGTGGTCTTGTCGAGCACCAGGCCGTTGCTGCGGTTGATCTCCTTGACGAAGTAGTCGAAGGAGTGCCGCTGCAGGCGCTCGAGCATGTCGTGGTGTTCCACCTTCATCGGAGCTGCCAGGGTGTCATCGTCCCGAAGTCTATCGGCGCCGCCGGTGCGACGTGCCGGCACTGCCCGCAGCCCCGGCGCCGGCCAGGGTCGTGGCGTGCTGGCCAGCCGACGCCGACGCCGCAATCGCCTACGACTCTGAAACAATACGTGAATGAACGCCGCTGCCGACCTGCGGGCCACCATCGCGCACATGGGCGCGCTCGCCCGGGCGGCGAGCCGGACCATGGCGGCGTCGGCGCTGTCCGCCCGCAACGCCGCCCTGCGCGGGCTGGCGCAGCGCCTGCGCGCGGCGGGCGACGCCTTGCAGGAGCCCAACGCCGCCGACGTCGCCGCTGCACGGAGCGCCGGCCTCGCCGCGCCGCTGGTCGATCGGCTCGTGCTCGACGCGGCGACCGTCGCGACCATGGCCGAAGGCTGCGAGCAGATCGCGTCGATGCCCGATCCGATCGGCGAGATCGACGAGCTGCGCGAGCAGCCGAGCGGCATCCGGGTCGGCCGCATGCGCGTGCCGCTGGGCGTGTTCGCGATGGTCTACGAGAGCCGGCCGAACGTGACGATCGAAGCGGCGGCGCTCGCCATCAAGAGCGGCAACGCCTGCATCCTGCGCGGCGGCTCGGAAGCGATCCGGTCCAATCTCGCGCTCGCCGGGCTGGTGCGCGAGTCGCTCGTCGCCGCCCGCCTGCCGGCCGACGCGGTGCAGCTCGTCGCGAGCACCGACCGCGCCGCCGTCGGCCACCTGATCGCCTCGCCCGAGAGCGTCGACGTCGTCATTCCCCGTGGCGGCAAGAGCCTGATCGAGCGCATCTCGCGCGAAGCGACCGTGCCGGTCATCAAGCACCTCGACGGCAACTGCCACGTCTATGTCGACGCCGATGCCGACCTCGACATGGCGCTGCGCATCGTCGACAACGCCAAGACGCAGAAACTGAGCCCGTGCAATGCGGCCGAGTCGCTGCTCGTGCACGCGTCGGTCGCAGCCGCGTTCCTGCCGAAGATCGGCGCGGTGTTCGCGACGAAGGGCATCGAGATGCGCGGCGACGCCGCGTCGCTGGCCTTGCTCGACGGCCTTGGCGGCAAGCTTGCAGTGGCGACCGAAGCCGACTGGAGCGAGGAATACCTCGACGCCGTCATCAGCGTGAAGATCGTCGCCTCGCTCGACGCGGCGATCGAGCACATCAACCGCTACGGCTCGCACCACACCGACGCGATCGTCACCGGCGCGCAGGCTGCCGCCACGCGTTTCCTGCGCGAAGTCGATTCCGCAAGCGTGATGGTCAACGCATCGACGCGCTTCGCCGACGGCTTCGAGTACGGGCTCGGCGCCGAGATCGGCATCTCGACCGACAAGCTCCATGCGCGCGGGCCGGTCGGGCTCGAGGGCCTCACGTCGCGCAAGTGGATCGTTCTCGGCCAGGGAGAGATTCGTGTCCGATGACCCGCGCCGCGCGCTCGTTCTCTTTTCCGGTGGCCAGGATTCGACCGCCTGCCTCGCCTATGCGCTCGACCGCTATGCCCACGTGGAGACGATCGGC
>Ga0075520_1000873_pt1 | contig 13931 bp, 6 predicted proteins | sample NGEPerB_FD_75100 | JGI IMG/M metagenome (GOLD analysis project Ga0075520, IMG submission 75100) | Arctic peat soil microbial communities from the Barrow Environmental Observatory site, Barrow, Alaska, USA - NGEE PermafrostAB12-B | ecosystem: Environmental > Terrestrial > Soil > Wetlands > Peat ... | reverse complement strand
GGGCGGGGTCCGCCACGGGGCGTGTACGGGGCGCTCAGTGTGGCCACCGCGGTAAACGTATCTGGCTCCAGCAGCGCGGCGTTGGCCGCGATCAGTGACCCCCAATCGTGGCCGATGACCGCGGCGGTCGTCGCGTCCATCGCACGGACCAGGCCCGCGGTATCGGCGACAAGTTCCACCATCCGGTAGTCCTCGCTGTTGGCCGGCTTCGACGAGCGGCCGTACCCACGCACGTCCAAGGCCACCGCGCGATACCCGGCGGCCGCTAACGCAGGCAGCTGATGCCGCCATGCGTAGGACGTCTCGGGGAAACCGTGGATCAGCAGCACCACCGGGCCCTCGCCCTGCTCGACCACATGCAACCGAACATCTCCAAGTATCACGCGGTGGTCGGTCACGATTGCTCCCTGCTGATCCGGCACCTGTCGCTGTAGATCATCCCGGCCGGACCGATCGGCGCACCAACAAGCAACACGATCTGCCCGCGGAAAGTCGCTGACTCAATCGAAGCACCCCGCGAACACTCGCTCGCCAATGCATTGTGTCAGCCGATGGCATCGGAGCTGCAGCTGTGCCATCGAGGGGTTGTGCTCGATCTCCTGTGCCGGGACCGCTTCCCGAAGACGAAGTCGAGTTGCGGGGGCGGCGGCTCTCCCGTTAGGCACCGTCGTTGTCGAACACCGCAGCCAGTCCTTTGCCGGCAGGTGAGAGTCCTTCGTGGGTTCCGAGTGTGTCGAGACTGCCGAAAGGGCCGGGTCGGCCGGGGTCAACAATGCAGGGATCGGCCGCGAGGGTGTCGGCCGTCGGATGGAAAAAAGGAGCGCGTCGTGACCAGACTTGGCTACCAGATCCCTAACTTCACCTATCCAGGGGTTGCGCCGGATGGGCTGTTCGACGCCGTCCGGCGGCAGGCCATCGAGGCTGATCGCAGTGGCTTCGACACCGTCGCCGTGATGGATCACTTCTACCAACTGGCCGGGCTCGGCACGCCCGACATGGAGATGGTTGAGTGCTACACACTTTTGTCGGCCCTGTCCCAGCACACGTCCTGGGTCCGATTGTCCGCACTGGTCACCGGAAAACCTACCGCAATCCGACGCTGTTAGCGAAAACCATTACGGCACTTGATATCGTCTCCGGCGGTCGCGCGCAGCTGGGGATCGGCGCCGGCTGGTTCGAGTTCGAGCACGACAGTCTCGGTTACGAGTTCGGCACCTTCACCGACCGCTTCGAACGGCTCGAGGAGTCGTTGCAGATCATCCTGCCGATGCTGCGTGGGGAGCGGGCCACGCTGAACGGCAAGTGGTACACCGTGCGGGAAGCGATGAACTCACCGGCGCCGCTGAGCCGCATCCCGGTCATGATCGGTGGTGGCGGTGAGCGCAAAACACTGCGGATGGTGGCCCAGTACGCCGACGAATCGAACCTGATCGCGAGGCCGGATGACATCCCGCGAAAGCTGGACGCGCTGGCCGGTCACTGCGAGCGGCTCGGACGCGACCGGTCCGAGATCACCGTCACCTTGCAGCTGAGCGCGTGTATCGGCGCCACCCACGACGAAGCGACCGCGGACGTCGACGCCTATTTCGCAGTTCGCGGCGATCAAATCGCTGCCGCCCGCCGTGCCAACATGCTGATCGGAACCGGAGATGAAATCGCCGAACAGTGCGCAAAACTGCTCACCACCGGGATCGACGGCTTCACGATCAACATGCCGGCGAACGGGCACATCGAGGGACGCGTCACCATGCTCGGCGAGGCCCTCGCGCCACTCATCCGACCCACCTGATCCGACCCACTTGATCCGACACTGCCGATGGCATCCGCAGACTCGTCCCGAAAGCCGATCCTTCAGCGGCACGGACACTTGCGGCTGGAGAGGCGGTCTACAAGAGCGGGGGATCTCGTCACCCCGGTGCTTCCACAGCCCGATCCTAACTGCGAATGTCGCAACAACGTCCGCCACGATGCGGTCGAGCGCCCGAGGCATGTCCGATCCACTTGGCGTGTCGAGGTTCTCGCTCCAGCGGACCAAACGATCCAGCCCGTTCCCGAAACGGATCGATCGCCGCCCGATGGAGGGCCGCGCCGCTGCGGTCCGTCGTCCAAGCTCGCATCATGGACGCTGACAAGCTCGGTCACCGCGAGCCGTGTCTCGCGCGCCATCCGAGTTGCGAGGGCAGCTGTGTCTTCGACCGCCTCCCGGCACCCCACGCCACCGATCGGCGTGCCATCCGATCTCGCCGTTGAACCCGCCCAGCAGGACGTTTGCGCGGCAAGCGGCGTCCAACGCGATGGGATAACCGCCTGCGAGGCACGCGCACTAATGCCTCAGGAACACTCGATTGCCGAACGCCTCGTCGCCCGTCAAACCGCGTTTCACCGGTACCCGGATTGCTGGCGACCGGCTCGGTCAGTCCCGCCGGGGCGGTGTCAGACCCTCTGTAAGCCGCGCTACTTCGATTTGGGTATGGCGTTGGCGGCGTTTCCCTTGCCCAGGAGCGGCGCGAAGACTGACATCAGGACACCCCCGCCGACGGCCAGGCAGCCGGACCAGCGTCCGAACGCGGTGCCCGATACCGATTGCAGCGGAGATCCCGACACGGTCAGCCCTGCCGGTGGTCGTTGTTGTCGTGCCCTGGGCGCCGCCGGTGTCGTCGAAGGCATAGTCACGCTGACCGAGATAGCCGGCGAGCACCGCGACGGCACAGACCAAGATCGCGGCGCCGTAGACCACCCACAGCGCGGTGGTGTACGACCCGCTGCTGGCGCTGAACAGGGCTAGCAGCGTGGTGTAGGCGATCAGCGCCTCGCTGGGGATCTGGGCGACGAGCAGTTGGCCGAAACTGGCGACGCTGGCTGTGGGCGTGTCGGCCAACCCTGTGTTCGGCGGCTCGGTGGTCTGGTCACCGGCGAGAACGAGGCGGGTCTTCGACACGGTCGCGTCCTTGGCCAGCGGGTCACCCAGACCGGCCAGATCACGACCGATGGCCACCGATCCCAACGTCAGCAGGCTCATGGCGGGTCGTCCCGCTCGGCGGGTGGGGCCGCGGACGCACCCACCGCCCCCGAGGTCTGGGTGATCGTTGCTGGCGCGGGTGTCGTGGCGTCGAAGGGTGCGCGGGGTGCGCGTGATGCGTTCGCCGCCAACCATTGCCGGTAATCCCAGGTGGTCAGGAATTGCTCGGCGGCGTTGTGCCCGTTGGTGAACAGCGTCAGCTTCTCGGCGGTGGTGAGGTGGAAGTTCGTCGACGAGAACCCGGTGGTGTCGATGAAGATCGTGCGACTGGAGTAGTACGGGTCGTCGACGTGCAGTTGGTCCCGGGCGTCGGTCATGGTCGATACCAGCGACGTGGCCAGTTGCAGCGCGTTCGCGTCGGACTTCCACGCCGCCGTCGTCACCTGTTGCCGGGCGGATAGTTTCACCCCGAGCGTGGGCCATCGGGCACCGGTGGGTCGGTCGAAGATGTCGATGGGGTAGTTCGAGAGCATCCCGCCGTCGGTGCACAGCACGTGTCCATGGCCGGCGGAGTAGTCCTTGGCGGCCGGCAACCGGAACGGCCGGAAGAAGAATGGGATTCCCGCCGACGCCCGCACCGCATCCGCGACCAATTGCGAATCGGGATCGACACCGAGTTTGCTGCGGTAGTCCCACGGCAGCCGTAATTCACGGCCGTGCGAGACGTCGGAAACCACGACGACCAGTTTGTACCGCTGCTCGGGCGGCAGTTCGTCGTCGTCGATTCGAAGGTCGGCCCAGGTGGTCACGCCGTGCTGCGCGAGGTGTTGGCCGATGAACCTGTGAAGGGCGTCCCCGGCGAACAGGCCTTCGTGGAAGAGCAGACCGAGTCCCTCACCGAACAGTTTGAAGTGTGTGAAAACGGCGGCCTCGTCCTCGAATTGGGAGAAGTCCTGATCGGTCATGATCTGCTTCAACGCGGCGGGGTTGATCCCTGCGGCCAGGAACGAGGCGACGATCGCGCCGGCCGACGCCCCGGCGATTCTGTGGAATTGGTATGAATCCTCGTGTGCGGTGAGCGCGGTGATCGCGCCGACCAGGCCGGTGCCCTTGACACCGCCGCCCTCCAGGACGAGATCCGCTGTGGTCATCGCCATCACCCTCATACGCTTTCCCGGGTCGACTGTAGACCCGGAATTCTCTGGCCACGATCCGATGACAGCTCAGGAGAGGGCCTCCGTTCAGGCCCGCTGAGGGGTGTCACCCGCGGCCGCCGCCAGCAAAAGCCCGGGCTGCCGGCCTCCGCGATGCTCGCGGTCAAACTCTCGATCAATTCGGCTGGCGGCCATCGTGCGGGTGTCTCGCCGGAGGGTCTTACCGGGGACTAACAGCATCGGCTTACGGTGGACTCGATGTCCGGATGTAACGGCAGCGTCCCGCTGCGGACCACAGTGAGAGGTACTTGTTCACAGACGGTTCGCGCAGGGAGAACCCGCGTCGAGCGTGCGCCTGCATCGTGATCGCGGATGGACCGGGAGATTCATGTGACCTCGGGAAGGGGGTACGGCCACTGCCCCTACCGCCCAATGACGCCGTCGGTGTCCCCGGGGGTGCACGCACCCCTGCGGATATGGACCGGCATGCACCACCGAATTCGCCGGGCCAATTGGCCATGCTGTGAATCACCGCGGTTCGAGTCGACGGGCCGGCCCTGCACGGCCGCCGATGAGCCAGACCACAGACCGCGGGGGCACCGCAGCGTCCCCAGAAAGCGGCCGTCCGAGCCGTGTCCATTCTCGCCGGAGGAAATGAACAAATGTCCACCACCTCGACGTCCGACATTTTCGTCAAGACCTACGCGGACCTGAACTATCGATTCCCGGCGATGGTCCGGCACAACGGCGTGGTCCTGGCGTTCGCCATGGATGCCAAACGGAGCATCTATTACACGGTGCTGGACTTCGGTGCCGGCGGTTCCATGAGCATGGTGGACGCCGACCACTGGTCGCCGAATCCGCGGCCGCTGACGTTCGCCCGGGAAATCGCGTCGGTAGGGTTCGGCGTGGCGGACCAGTCCGCGGTGCCCACCGTTCGCACGGGCAGCACCGTCACAGTACCGCCGGGTCAGTCCGTGCGTCCCGATGAGACCGACCCCTTCCTGTCCACCACCGCGCGGTTCACCGCTGCGGTCCCGTTCCAGCTCGTGTCCGACGGCCGCTACGTGTACGTGTTCCGTCAGGCCATTACCGACCCGGGCGCCGCCGCGGTCAACGCCGCGCAGCTCGTGCTGGTCGACCCGAAGGCCACCCCCGACGCGCTGACCCAGGCGCGCGACATCATCGCCGACCACCAGAACATGGCGTACGTCAGCGATGCCACCGGCGCGCCGGTGTTGGACGCCCATGGCCGGCAGATCCCCACCGTGGCGGGCACTGTGCTCGTCGACCGCTTCGTGCTGGTCGGCACCACGCTGGAACCCAAACTCGAGGTGCGCTACCAGCGCAGCCTCAGCCGCACCCGTCCCGCCGGTACCACCGACAGCCTGGGTGCCGCGGACCTGAACAAGCAACCCTTCGTCGAGCCCACGCAGAACCTGCGGTTCGTCCCGTCGATCACCCAGGGCCGGTTCGCTGCGACCCTGGTGCCCACCCAGGTCGCCGAGGTGTTCCGTTGGCAGCTGTTCGCCCATGACGCCGCGGGCGATGTCATCTGGTCCTACAGCGTCGAGCGGACCGCGGACGGGCTGTTCGACACCCTCGGTACCCAGCCGCTGACCTGCACCGATCATCCCGATGTCTATGCGGTCACGGCGGGCACCTGCCCCCGGCCTTCGGTCGACGACCCCACGGTGGTGTGCGGCAAGACCCTCGTCGCCAAGGTCCCCGACGGTGGGGCGTCGGGCAGCGCGCTGTCCTTTCCGACCGACGGTTCCGGTGTCGTCACCATCGACGGCGCCCGCACAACCGGCACCGAGTTCACCATCGAGAGCTGGCTGGCTCCCGATCCGGCCGCTACCGGGGAACGGGTGCTGATCGGCTGCGCCGGCGACCCGAAGGCCGCCGGGCCGTCGATCTGGCTGCACGATCCGCAGGCCCTGCGCATCGGATTCGGCGACGGCCAAGCCTTCCGTGACGTCACCACGCCGCCGATCCTGGCGTCCGGGGAGTGGAACCACTTTGCGGTGACCTACGCCGCCGGGCAGCTGCAGGTGTACGTGAACGGGCAGATCCAGTTCGCGTCCAATGCTCTCGGCGCTGCGGTGCCCAGCCCGACGCCCGTGGCTGCGTTCGGCGCTTCCTCCGGCGGTTTCGCCGGCAGGCTGGACGACGTCCGGATCTGGTCGGTCGCTCTGTCGGCGCAGGACATCCAGGCCGGCCGGCATTCCACCCTCACCGGCCTCGAGGCCGGGCTCGTGGGGTACTGGCGCTTCGACGAAGGCACCGGCACCGCGACGTGGGATGCCGCCTCCGGCGCCAAGGCGCTGCTCGACGGCCCGGCGTGGGTGACCTCGGACGCGCCGATCGCGGTGGGCCCCCGGGCTGTCCCGGTCGGCACTGCGGCTGACCGGCCGCAGCGTCACCGGCGGCCTGACCGCGACCCTGTACTACCAGCAGGAGAACGCGCTCCGCGGCTACCCGGGCGCGCAGCCCGCGCCGCTGAAGCAGGCCGCGCGGGTCATGCTCGCCGCCGTCACCGGCACCAACTCTCCTGCCAACACTCCTGGTGCCACGACCACGGCCGGACCGGCCACGTCCATGGTCGTGGCACTGGACTTCGGTGTCGGCGTGGACGGCACGCTGGCCCAGTTGCCCGGTGAGGTCACCCTGAGCGAGCTGGACGTCCCCGGCGGCGGGCCCGGCACCGGCGCCGATGTGCTGGCCAACGTGTTCAGCGCGAAGGCCGACGTCGCGACCCTGACCCAGACAGTCGCCGACGACAATGCAGCGCTCGCCGGCTTGCTGGCAGCGCAGCAGGCGGTGACGAACGCCCTGGCCGGGAATGTCACGGATCCGGCGTCTCTGCAGGATACCGAGGCCACCCTGGCCATCAACAACCTGGTCTTCGCAACCTCCAGGTTGAACAGCCTGCAGAACCCCGGCGGGGGTTTCGCCGTCATCCTGCAACCGTTCGTCGACTTCGCTCAGCGAGACGTCCAGACAGCGCGGACCGGGCTGCAGAACTACCAGGCCGCACTCCCCGCGAAGGAGGCCGTGCTGACCGCCACGCTCACCGCCGACCAGGGGCGGCTCGCGGCCGCGCAGGCCAACCTCGACACGCTGCAGCGTCTGCTCAACGGCGACACCGTGCTGCCCATGCCGCTGCTGCACGTGGACGGATCCGGGCTGACCACGGCCGGCGCGGTGCTGGGCTTCGCGCCGGCCACCGGTTCACCCATGCTGGTGGACGGCGCGATGGGCCGGGTCACTCTGTACTTCCAGGACGCCGGCGAGGAGTTCCTGCTCACCTACTACGACACCTTCACCGGTCGCACGATGCTGCACCTACCGGCCGAGACCGGTGAGCTCGCCTTCGTGGCGCGCTCCACCGCCGGCGAGTACGACGATCTGTCGGTGCAGGTCACCGCCGGGTCCGACGACAGCACCTGCACCCTGGTGGCGACGCTGCCCGGAGCCGTGCCGGTCACCGAGACCTGGACCGGTGTGCCGCGGGACGCGGCGGCGCTCGCCGCCATCATGAACGGAACCACTCAGACCGTCTTCGTGGGCACCGCTGCCGCCGCCTCGGGCAAGGTGGACACCCTCACCTTGACCGCCCCGCTGACCGTGCCGCTCGGCGCCGGCGCGGTGATCCGGGTGGCCGGCCAGGTGCTGACCACCACCACGGCCGCGCCGCGGGGTGCGACGTCGGTGGCCGTCGAGCCACAGACGGTGTCGATCGCCGCGGACAGCGCCGTGCAGCGGCTGGCCTACGACACCGCGCAGGCCACCTCGACCCGCGCCGGCGCAGACCTGCGGGCAGGGTCGCTGCTCGTCGGTGTCGACGCCCGCAGCGCAAGCGGCGCGGTGCAACTCGGCGCGGCGCGGTCGCTGGGCGCCACGCCGTCCTGCCGGTGGTTCGCCTCCCCTCCGGGAACGACGGTGGACTTCAATGGCACCAGCACCCGGGCCGGGGTGATGGCCAACACCGCTTTACGGCTGAACGGATCGTCCGGCGTCATGCTCGGCACGGCCCCTGATCTTGACATCACCGGCCCCATCACCCTGGAGGCCTGGGTGCGACCCGCGGCCGCCCCGAAGGGTTTCGCCAACGTCGTGGCCCGCGGCGCGTCGACCAGCCCGCAGGGCGAGGTGTACCTGCGGATCTTCAACGGCAAGTACCAGATCGGCGCCTGGAACGGCGCCGACCACTTCACCGACGCCCCGGTCCCGGCCGGCGACTACGGGACCTGGGTGCACCTGGCCGGGGTCTACGACGGCAGCGCGTGGCACCTGTACCGCAACGGCCTGCTGCTGAACTCCACCAATGACCCGATCGGTGCCGTTCCGGTCGCGGCCGGCTGGGCGGTCGGCACGAATGCCGTCGGCAACGACCGGTTCTTCACCGGTGACGTCGACGACATCCGGATCTGGAACCGACCTCTCGGTCCGCAGGAGATCACCGACGGGATGAGCCACCGGCTGGCCGGTAGCGAGGCCGGCCTGGCCGCCTACCTGTACATGGACCACGGCGTGCTGGTCGACCACGACGCCAGCCCGGTCAGCACGAAGCCGGTCGGTGGCACGCCGCAGGTCGCGTCGCCGCCCGCGCTGGGCCGGCTGGCCGGGTTCGACGTCACGGGCGACGTGTCCGTCGAGACCTGGATGAACCCGACCGGCGCCGGCGTCGGCCGGATGCTGGTGCACCACTCCGACAACTCGGCCTACGGCCTCGGCGTCCGCCAGCGCAATACCGCGCTGCATTTCGACGGGGGGGGGCCGGGCACATGGTCTCGCTGCCGAACGTGCCGGCGCTGTCGATCACCGGGCAGATCACCCTCGAGGCATGGGTGCGGCCCGCCGCGACGGACGGCATCCGGGACATCGTCGCGCACGGCTACACGCTCACTCCACCGGCCGAGGTGTACCTGCGGATCTACAACGGCGTGTACCAGATCGGTGTCTACACGAACACCGTGGCGACCGACCCGGTAGTGGCGTATCCGATGCCGGCGGGTGATCTGAACCAGTGGGTGCACCTGGCCGCCGCCTACGACGGCAGCGCCTGGCACCTGTACCGCAACGGGCTGCAGGTCGGCTCGACCACCAACCCCACCGGCGCGATCAGCGTCAACGGCGGATGGACGATCGGCAACTCGCTGGTCGGCGACCGCCCGTTCTCCGGCGACATCGACGAGGTCCGGATCTGGAGCACCGGACGCACCGCCGCCGACATCGCGGCGACCATGAACACCCCGCTGACCGGCACCGAGCCGTCGCTGGCCGGCGTCTGGCGCTACAACGGCCAGGTCATGAGGGACGGAACCCCGGCGCGCCACGACGGCACGGTCACCGGGCTGAGCGTCGCCAAACCCGGCCCGCACCCCGTCTACTCCGTCTTCGCGACGGTGGGCAACCAGGGCGCCGAGACAGTGCCGTGGGTGCCGTCGGGTGCGTGGAGCCACGTGGCCGCGACGTTCGAACAGTTCTACGGGGTACGGGTGGCCACCGGCGGCTACCTGGACGCCGGCGACGCTCCCGCGCTGAACCTGAGCCGCGACCTGACCATCGAGGCCGGTGTACGGATCGACGACCTGTCCGCGCCGCACGGGATCATCACCCGCGGGGTGCTGGACGACGGCACCGACGACGACGTCCCGTACAGCCTGTGGGTGGCCCGTGACGGCAGCCTGGTGTTCGCGTTCGAGGACAAAAGCCATGCAGTGCATACGTTCTCCTCGGCCGCGGGGGTGCTCTCACCCGGCGTTTTCCGGCGGGTCGCGGTCACCCGCAAGCACAACGTGCAGGTGGACACCAGCAACGCCGGCACCAAGGGCGGCTCCGCGGTGGTGTCCGCGTGGAACGACATCACCTTCTACGCCGACGGCGTTCAGGTCGGCGCCGTGCAGCGGTACGACGGGCCCGACGTCGGGTCCAGCCAGGGTGTCACGCTGATCGGGCGCGCCTTCGGCCCCGGCTCTACCGCGCTGGGTCTGCGCGGCGCACTGTCGGAGGTTCGGCTGTGGAGCGCCGCGCGGGAGGCACCCGTCATCGGGGCGCCCCTCACCGGCGGTGAGGTCGGCCTGGTGTCCTGGTGGCGGATGCAGGACGGGCTGGGCAACTTCGCCTCCGACAGCAAGGGCCGTCAGCACGCGACCCTGCACGGCCCGGTGTCCTGGGTGCACACCCCGGACGGGCGGGGCTCGACGCTGACGATCTACCTCGACGGAGTCCCGGTCGCCACCACCGGCCTGGACCCGGCGTCGCTGGCCCCGGCGGATCAGCAGTTCACCCTCGGCGCCCTCGGCAATGCCAAGCCGGTGGAGTTCTTCCAAGGACAGCTGGAGGAGCTGCGGGTCTGGCGGGTGACCAGGACCGCACAGCAGCTGCAGGACAACCTGTTCGGCCGCCTGACTGGTGGCTTCGCCGACCTGGTGGCCTATTACCCGTTCGGTGCCGGCGCCATGGTTCAGGACAACGGCCTGCGCGGCAACGACCTGTCGCTGACCGGCGGCGGGTGGGTGCTGTCCACCGCGCCGATCGGGGAGGACACCCCGCTGGCCCGCAACGCCGTGCTCGGCCTGCGGACCAGGTTCAACGGGCTCATCGACAGCGCACCCGCGGCCGCCGAATACGCGGCGCTGGAGACGGACGTCACCGGTGCCACCAGCGGAGTTCTCAAACGCGCGTACACGTTCGTCGACACGGCGGGCAGCTGGCGGTTGGTCACCGGCTTCAAGGTGGGTGACCTGGCCACCCAGTGGGTTGGGCAGGCGCAGTTCGACCCGCAGCTCATCGGCTACCTGGAGGGCGCGCCGCCGGTGCCCAGCGAGAACCTCACCGTCCAGGACAGTTACACCGGCGCGAGTTCGGTGGCGCTGACCGAGGCGACGACGACCACCTACACCTACGGCTCGACCCGGGATTCCGGGTTCAACGCGAGCTTCGAGCTGGCCGCCGGGCAGGGCGCGCAGGCCCAGACGTTCGTCGGGTTGCTGGAACTGGAGGCCCCGCTGGGCATCGGCGTCGGCGAGATCGAGTTGACCTCAGCGGCCGACGTCGGCGTCACCTTCACCGCGAAGGCGAACTTCGAGACCTCACTGTCCTGGCTGAACGACACCAGCAACGGGCAGGGCACCACCCACACCCGGGTCAGCACCATGAGCCTCACGGGCAACAAGGAGACAACGCCCGCGCACCCCGCGGTCGGCGCACGGTTCGTCCCCAACAACACCGGGTTCGCCCTGGTGCAGTCCCAGACCGCGGACGTGTTCGCGCTGCGACTGGTGCACACCGGCGCGCTGGTGGCCTACCAGATGAAACCGAACCCGGACATCGGCAAGGACTTCAACATCATCACCTTCCCGATCGACCCCCGGTACACCAAACAAGGGGTACTCGACGGCAAGGTCGCCGGTGAGGTGGACGCCGACTACCCGAACGCGCTGAACTACTCGCCCGACCTGAGCTACTACAAGCCCATCGAGGCATACGGGCTGAAAACCCAGATCCAGCAACAGGAAGAACAACTGTCCACCCTGTTCGCCCAGCACAGCGTCGACCCGAACCAACTCTCCGGCGGCCAGCTGCCGGACATGCCGCCGACGATCAAGCGTGACGTCGTCAACAACTATGTGTGGACGGCGGACGGCGGCCAGTTCGCCGAAACCACCTCGACACTGGACACCTACAGCGAAACCGTCGGTGGCGCTTACCATTTCCAGGGCATGGCCGGTGGAACGCTCAGTGCCGACGTGTCCATCTTCGGGTTCGCCGTCAATTTCGAACTGTCCGCGATGTTCGGCGGGCACCTCGACCTGTCGGTCACCAAGACGGTGGATTCGCAGCACGCTTTCGAAGTCGACGTGGTGGCCGGCGGCGAGCAGGACATCACAGAGGTGGACGGCACCGGGCAGCACATGAAAGCACCCGGGAAAGTGGACGCCTACCGATGGCTCACCTTCTACCTGGCACCACGCCCGGACAACTACGACGCCTTCTACAACCGGGTCGTCGACCCGATCTGGCTGGAACAAAGCGGCGACCCGTCCGCGGTCGCCCTGCGGCAGGCCCGCCAGGACGGCAAGCGGCCGGCCGCCTGGCGGGTGCTGCACCGGGTGACCTATGTCAGCCGGGTACTCGCCCCGGTCGGCAGCGTGCAGCAACCGCTGGAGCAGGCGCTGGCGTCGCTGAACATCGCCAGCAACTACGAACTGATCCGCACCCTGGAACCGTTCGTGCGGGGCCGCACCGCGAACTACCACGACTTCGTCGCCGCGGCCCGGAACGCGATCACCAGCTACCTGCCGGACCTGCTGCCGCACATCGACGACATCCTGGCGTTCCTGGTCCTGTACTACGGCGTCGGTGACGCCCCGCAGCTGGCGGGCGCGCTGCCCGCCGCGTAGGAGCGCGACCGGGATCGGCGCCGCGTCGGAGCGCGACAGGGATCGGCGCCGCGTCGGAGCGCGACAGGGATCGGTGGGTGAGCCGTTGATCGGCGAGTGCAGGGGTGGGCCCGATAAGGTGCCCACCCCTCACCTTCTCGTGAACCGGCGGGTGTTGACCCTCACCGTGGATGCCGTTGACCGCGGAGGACGTCGTCACAGGCCGATGCGGATGCCGGTGTTCCCCAGGTGTGTTCGTCGGCGTCACCACCGCGCAGACCAAGCGGGCGGGCAAGAGGAAATGACCACAGGGCAGAGGCGCCTGGGAACGGTTGCCACGGCCAGCGCGGTCACGGACACGGATCGTCCAGTGCCGAGGGAGCGGGAGTTACCTGGTCCGTCCGGTGTCAGGTCGGGTCCCGTATGGGCTGGCATGGCCCCCCCGACGGACGGGGGCACGGGGAGCACACCCGCAGCCAGGTATCGCGATCGCCGGCACCCCGGACTGTCAGGCGCGGATTTATGTGGCGTAGTTTCGCGGCTTGGGTTCCAGCGGTCGTTGCGGCACCTGATCGTTCAGGGTTGGTGATGCCGGTAGCCAGGGACCCGCGACCGGGCGTGGCGTCCCGGTATCGACGGAGCGGCCGGGGGTGTTTGTCACAGTCGTCACCTCTCGGCGATGTCAGGCGGGGCCATGCGCGCCGGATTGTTCGACCGGTGGACGGGTGAACGGTGCGGGAGCGGGTCGGGTCGTCCTGGCCGCCGGGCGGATCCGCGCCGCCCCGACCTGACCGGCCCGATCGGCGGGGTTGCCGGGGCGTCAGCCGGCGAAGGTGATGTGCAGGAGGTAAATGTTCAGCGCGATGATGATTCCAACGATGAGACCTGCTGTGGCAGTGGTGATCCGCTGGTTGGTGAAGGGTCCCATGATGTCGCGGCGGCGGGTGATCAGTAGCAGCGGGATGAGGGCGAAGGGGATCCCGAAGGACAGCACGACCTGGGAGATGACCAGGCTGGCCGTGGTGGGCAGACCGAGCGCGAGGACGGTGAGGGCGGGCAGCATGGTCAGTCCGCGGCGAAGGAACAGCGGGATGCTGGTGCGGATGAACCCTTGCATCACCACCTGGCCGGCGTAGGTGCCGACGCTGGACGAGGACAGCCCGGATGCCAACAGGGCGACCGCGAACGCCAGCGCCGCCCCGCCGCCCACATATTGGGCCAGCCCGGCGTGCGCGGCCTCGATGGTGTCGATGGCGGTCAGCCCGGCGGTGTGGAACAGCGAGGCGGCGATCAGCAGCATGCTCAGATTGATGACTCCGGCGACGCCGAGCGCGATGCAGACGTCGATCCGGGCCCAGCGCAGCAGGGTTCGGCGTTCATCGTGGTCCGCGGGCCGGATCCGCCGCTTCGTCAACGCCGAATGCAGGT
>Ga0075520_1000872_pt1 | contig 13932 bp, 10 predicted proteins | sample NGEPerB_FD_75100 | JGI IMG/M metagenome (GOLD analysis project Ga0075520, IMG submission 75100) | Arctic peat soil microbial communities from the Barrow Environmental Observatory site, Barrow, Alaska, USA - NGEE PermafrostAB12-B | ecosystem: Environmental > Terrestrial > Soil > Wetlands > Peat ... | reverse complement strand
GTTGTGGCGTATCGGTGGCGACGGCGATCAAGTACCCGGGAGCACTCGGCGCCATCATGATCGCCGTGACCGTGACCGTGATCGTGAGCGGTGTGCAGGCTCGGGCCTGGAGTCGGACTCTGTTGCACGGGGCAGCGGCGATCGCAGCCGTCGTCGGATTCCTGTTCGTGATCTCGCCGGTCCTGTTCACCAACTCTCAGGCGGTCGTCTCGTCGATCATTGGCAATACGGGGGACTCGGCGGCGGGCTCCGATGGCCTTGGATGGTTCGGAAACATGCGCTTCTACGCAGGGGGGTTTGCAGCTGCCGCAGGCCTGGTCATGCTGGCGTGCTTCGTGCTCGGCGTCGCGTGGAGCATTCGCCTGCGCCTTATGCAGTCGCTCCCCCTGTGGCTAGGCGTGATTTTCTGGGTGATCCTCAGCAGCCTGCCGTTGCACTGGGAGAGGTGGGGGCTGCCGATGTACCTCACGCCACTGCTGATGGCGCCGATCGGCGCTTACTACTCATTGCGGTATGCCTTTGATAACGGCGTGGCACCGTGGCTCCGCTGGGGTGCGGTCGGCCTGGGCGCTGTTATGGTCGTGAACCTCGTTGTCGGCGCTGTTGCTGCCTCTGTACGGTTCCTCTCCAAAGACACCCGGACCGTTGCGACGGCAGATTTCGCAGTCAGAGGCATCAACAATACGAACGCCATCTCCGAGGGATATACGCCGCAGTTTCCCAGTGAACCGAAGATCATGTTCGACAGGTTTGAAGTCAGGGGTGGCCGTCTCGTGATCAGGAGCCAGAACCACGACCCCTCGGTGCAGCGATACGTCGTTTCCAGCAGCAATCTCTACGACCGGTGGAAAGAACCCAAGTATGTCAGCGTACATAAGTTCTACGCCATGCTGAACACGCAGTATCCGCTGCTCACGACCTACAACCCGGTCCTGGTTCAGTCGACGGTCTTGGAGATCACCAGTATCTGGAATGCCCTAGGCTACGTCCGAGACGTTGCCAAAGGCGGGTTCAGCGGCTCGACGATCAAGCTCTACGAGATACCTGGCGGTCGCAGATGACCGATCACGATGGCGCCCTGACGCCCGTCGCAGGGGGGGTGACGGTCGTGGTCGTCACGTGGGAGCAGCGTGACCTCGTGCTCGTCTGCCTCCAGTCACTGGCTCGCCAGACGGTGCCTCACCGGGTCGTGGTGGTCGACAACGCGTCCACCGATGGCACGGCCGAAGTGGTGGCGCAGCGCTTCCCCGATGCCGTGATCCTGCGCCAGCGGTCAAACCTCGGATTCGCCGGTGGGGTGAGTGCGGCGATGGACGTGGTCGACACAAGGTTTGTCGCACTGCTCAACAATGACGCCAAGGCCGATGCCGGCTGGCTAGAGGCCTCACTCGTGGCGCTCGCCGACCCGTCGGTGGTGGCGGTGACCGCCAGGCTCCTGCTCGCCGAGGACACGGCGACCATCAACAACGCGGGGGGCGTCCTGCTCGCGTCGGGGTACTGCGCTGACCGTGGGCTCGGCAGCCCGGACGGCGAGATGTTCGCGTATCCGGCCGAGGTGTTCGCCTTCTGCGGCGGTGCCGTGGTCGTGCGCACCCTTGCCGTCAAGGCCGCCGGCGGCTTCGATGCTGACTACTTCATGTACTACGAGGACACCGACCTGTCGTGGCGGCTGCGCCTGGCCGGGTGGCATATTGTCTATGCGCCGGACGCCGTGGTCCACCACCTCCATGCCGCCAGCTCAGACTCGCAGTCGGAGATGTTCGCCTTCCACAACGAGCGCAACCGGCTGCTGATGTTGTGCAAGGACGCGCCGCTTGGTTTCGCTGCGTCCAGGATCGCGCGGTTTGCGCTGACGACCGCGTCCCTGGCCGGCAAACGGCTGATCGGCCGGGCCACCCCGCCGGACAACGTCTTCCGGCCGGATCTGCGTCTACGCGTGCTCGTCGCCGTCGTGGCCAGGCTCCCCATGACGCTGCGCAAGCGCCGGCACGTACCCCGTAGCGCTCGCAGGTCCGAGGTCTTGCACGAGTGGTTAGGTGTCACTGATCGGCCCCTGGATGGGGTGGGCTGAGGTGAGAATCGGCCTTGACGCCACGCCGCTGCTCGGACGGATGACCGGCGTCGGCACCTACACGTCCAACCTGCTCGGTGCCCTGGCTCACCACTGGCCGCAGGACGAGCTCGTGGCGACCGCCTTCACGTGGCGGGGTCGTGGCAGCCTGGGCGCGGTTGTCCCGGCACGGGTGTTGGTGCGTAGCCGGCCGGCGCCCGCGCGGGCGCTGCGCGTGACGTGGGCCTCGGTCGGCCTTCCGCCGGTCGAGGCGCTGAGCGGGTCGGTCGACGTCTTTCATGCGACAAACTTCGTGCTTCCTCCTGTGCGTAGGGCTGCCGGGGTCGTCACCGTGCACGATCTCTCGTTTCTGCGCTACCCCAAGACGGTGTCGGCGGCCTCGCTGGCCTATCGCGACCTGGTCCCGGTGAGCCTCGCCCGCGCGGCCGTGGTCCTGTGCCCGAGTCGGGCGGTGGCCGAACAGATTCAGGACGCATATGCCGTGCCACCCGACCGCATCCTGGTCACCCCGCTCGGTGTTGATCCGCAGTGGTGCGTGGCCCTTCCTCCGACTCCCTCCTGGCGGGCGAGGCGGGGGATCCCGTCCGACTACCTGCTCGCGGTCGGCACTTTGGAGCCACGCAAGAACCTTCGCGCGCTCGTCGCGGCCTACGCGGGTCTGGTCGCCGCCCGCGCGGATGTGCCCCCACTGGTCATTGCCGGCGGCGCTGGTTGGGGCGATGAGCTGGACCTGCGCGCGATCCCGCAGGGTCGCGTGATCCTGACCGGCCACCTGGAGCTGCCAGACCTGCGCTCGCTGGTGGCCGGAGCCACCCTGCTGGCATTTCCATCCATCGACGAAGGCTTCGGGCTACCTCCGCTGGAGGCGTTGGCCTGCGGGGTACCCGTTGTTGCCAACGACCTGCCGGTCACCCGGGAGGTGCTCGGCGACCAGGCCGACTTCTGTGATGCCAGCGACCCCCGAGCCCTGGCTGAGGCACTGCTGGCGGCGGTCTGCGATCCTCATGGCACCGGCGACTCGCGGCGCGCGCGTGCGGCCGAGTTCACCTGGAGCCGGTGCGCGGAGATAACGCACTCGGCATATCTGAGGGCGGTGGCTCTGAGGAGCTAGACGCCTGCAGGGTGAGGGCGCCGCCGATGGTGCGCCGAGTGGCGCCTTGGAGGCGCACCCCGCCGATGCGACCGTGCGCGATAAGGGTCTCCTGGGTGTAGACCCCGAGGTTCAGGGTGAAGTCGCCAGGTAGATCAGGCAGCGCGTCGATGACCCACTCGAAGCGTGACTGGTCTGGGCCGATCTCCTCCGGTGGCACGAAGTGCCAGAGAGGCTCGATCTCGATGACCGGGTCCTTATCGGCCGGACTGGTCAGGTGCAAAGAGAGCTTGGCCCCGGCGGGCAGTGGCTCGCTCCAGTCGATAACGCCCTGGACCAGAACCGAGGCGCCGCACTGGAACTCGTCGATGGCCTCACCGCTGATGGGGTCAAGGATGTTCATCTCGGTGACTGTGGCCAGGTCGCCCCGCTCAGTTTCAACCCGGTCCACCCCCAGCACGTGGTTGAGCTGGGCGACTGCCTCCCCTGGTCGTCCGTCGAAGACGACCTGGCCATGGCTCAGCAGGACGGCGCGGTTGCAAAGCTGTTCGACCAGGCCAGCGGAATGGGACACGAAGAGGATGGCCTTGCCACGCTTCTGGAAGTCGGCGATCCGGTCGAGGCACTTCTTCTGGAACGCGGCGTCACCGACGGCAAGGACCTCGTCGATGATGAGGATGTCGGGGTCGATGTGGACCGCGACCGAGAACCCGAGACGGACGTACATTCCCGAGGAGTAGTGCTTGACGGGGAACTCGATGAACTCGCCAAGCTCGCTGAACTCGACGATGTCGTCGAAGAGCCGGTCGGTCTCCGAACGTGGGACACCGAGCAGCGCTGCGTTGAGGTAGATGTTCTCCCGGCCGGTCAGCTCTCCATCGAACCCGGCGCCGAGCTCGAGCAGGGACGAGACACGTCCGGTGACGCTGACATCGCCGTCGTTGGGGCGAAGGATGCCACACAGCACCTTGAGCAGCGTGCTCTTACCCGAGCCGTTGGGCCCTATCAGTCCGACGGTCTCGCCGCGGCGGACCTGTAGGTCGACCCCCTGCAGGGCCCAGAAGACATCCGCCTCGGTCTGCTCGTGGCGCACGAGACGTTCCTTGAGACTGGTGGCGCGACGGTGATAACTCGCGAACCGCTTGCTGACGCCGTGAGCCTCGATGAGGACCTCGCCGAGGTTCTCGCTGGTGTTTTCGCTCAGGTTCTCGCCGAGGACCTCGCCGGTGTTCTCGCTCATAGGTCCTGCGCGAAGTCGGCCGACAGACGTCGGAACTTTCGCACCCCGGCGACCAGGACGACGAGGGCAACGGCGAAGCCGATGCCGAGGGCCTTGATGTAGAAGAAGACCGAGTCACTGGGCAGCAGCAGCTCGTGGGTGCAGCCGAGCGAACCTGGGATACTGCTCGTGCTCGTCGGACCGCACCCGGGGTAGAAGACCACGCCATAGAGGGCTCGCTGGAAGGCCACGACGACGCCGGCCATCGGGTTGAGGTAGTAGGACCACGGGAGGAGCCCGTGGCCCGCGAAGGTAAAGCCTGCCTTGGCGATCTGCGTGTTGACCATCTTGGCCGAGTAGATGATCGGGGTGATCCAGAACCACGCGAACAGGACGACCTCCAGGATGTGCTGGGTGTCCCGCAGCTGCACGGTCGAGGCAGCTGTGAAGAAGCCGAGGCCGAGCGTCAACGTCATGGCCACCACGAGTGCGGGAACGAGCAGCAGGAGGTGGGGCCGGAAGGGGGGCATCTTGAAGACGAACAACGCAGCGATCAGGACGAGGTACTGGAGCGCGACCTGTACGCCGGCGAAGCCGATGGAGGCCAGAGGCAAGGCGGAGTGGGGGAAAGGGACCTTCTTGACCAGGCCAGCGTTGCCGAGGATCGAACCGGCGGCACCGCTGACGGCCATGGTGAAGAAGTTCCAGATGAGTACGCCCGACATCAGGAACAGACCGAAGTGAGGCATGGCGTTCGGGAAAACAAAGGCGAACACGAAGCTGTAGACGGCGAGCAGGATCATGGGGTTGGCAAGCGACCAGATGAACCCGAGCGATGAGCCCTGGTACTTCACTTTGAGGTCCTTGCGGACCAGCTGCGAGATGAGCTCGGTCCTTAGCCGAGTCTGAACGTTGCTGCCTCGCATCGGGAGCTTCATCCGGCGCTGCTGGCGTCGATCCAGTCGCAGAGCCGCCGGACGCCCTCCTCGACCATCACCTGCGGCTGCCAGTCGAGCGCAGCCTTCGACTCCTCGATGGTGCAGGAGGCGGATCGGACGTCGCCGTCGCGGAACTTGCCGTTGACCTCGGGCACTGGCGCCCCGTAGTGCGCCGCGGTGATCTTGGCCAGGCGCATGATGCTGGTTGCCTCGCCCGAACCGATGTCGTAGGGGTACTGGTTCGCCCCGGAGTGCAGGGCGCCAGCGAGGATGGCACTGGCGACGTCGTCGATGAAGACGAAGTCACGGATGATCTCACCGTCCTCATAGACCGGGATGATCTCGCCGGCCTTCGCCTTCTGGGCGAAGAGGGAGACGATTCCGGTGTAGGGGTTGATGAGCGACTGTCCAGGACCGTAGACGTTCTGGAGGCGGTACAGCACTGGGGTGACGTTCATCGCCAGGCACCATGACCTCAGGATGTGCTCCTGCGCGAGCTTCGTTGAGCCGTAGACGCTCGTCGGGGCCGCCACCACGCGGTGGGAGTTGAAGGGTGTTGCCGTCAGGCCGGGAAAGTCCCACGTGCCCGACTCGAGCATCGCGCGCGAGCGCTGGCCAGGATAGGAGAGCGTGCCATCAGAGGCCTTCCAGGCGCCCTCGCCATAGATGGCCCGGCTTGACGTCAGGACGATCCGCTCGGGCAGTGACCGGTGGCGAACTAGGGCGTCCAGGAGCTGGGTGGTGCCCACGACGTTGACGGTTGCGTGCCGGGTGGCCTCGGTCAGGGACTGGCCGGTACCGGTCTCTGCGGCAAGGTGGATCACGGTTGTGGGCTTGAAGTCGGCGAGCAGCCTGTCCCAGTCCTGCGGGCTGGTCACGTCCCCGTGGAAGAACTCGACCCGCTCGTCCAGAGCGGCAGGGCGGTCTTGTGTTGGGTGCACCTGCGGGTGAAGATTGTCCATCGCGACCACTCGCGTGAAGTGGTCCGGCAGGATGGACGACAGGGCACAGCCGATGAAGCCGGCGCCTCCCGTTACGAGACACGTGCGGGTCAAGGTCTTCTGCTTTCTGATCGGGACGAGGGCAGCGGTGGGTGCGAGAACCCTTGCCGGTGCGTTCTCAGGGTAGTCCCCGAGCGGAGAGGTCCGTCACGGTGACTGCCTTGCTTCCTGAGCTTCGGACGAGTGTGAGCCTCTGGTTGGTGATGCCTGCGGGCACGGTCGCGAACGTCGTCGTCGGGCCCGGACTGATGCGAAGAGGGATGGAAAACGGTCCGGTCTTCGTCGTACCCGACAGGCTGACCGTCGCCGGGGCGCTGCTGTTGAGGTGGATCCGGATCGCGGTTGAGGTCGTCAGCGCCTTCGGCAGCGTCACGGTGAGTGGCCCGCTCAGATTCGTCGATCCGGCCACGGAGATGGTCGAGGTTGCAGCTCCACCGGCGGTCCACGAGGCCGCCGAGCCCTTGGCCGCCTTGTCGTAGTCCAGGGCCCCCTGCCACATCTGCAGGTCGCGTATCGGCTCGTCGAGATTACGCTCTGTGGTGATCGTCAGGACGATGTCCGGGTGGTAGCTCTCCACGAGCGCTGGCAGGCTCGGCGCCAGGTCCGGTTGGTCGATGAAGTGCCGCACGATCATCGTGCTGCCGAACCCTGCGGCCAGGTAGGGACTGAGGCTGGTCACGCTCGAGTCGGCGAGGATCAGCACGCGGTGGGTGTTTCCGGCCGTCGCGCTCGCGGTTTGCACGGGTGCCCGGGTGATGTCCAGGCTGGTTCCGGGGGCTTGGGGTACATGGGTTCCGTTCGCCAGGACGACGTCATAGCTGGGAAGTCCCGGCGAGAAATGGGGGACGGTCCAGTCGTTGGGCCCCGGGTCTTTGGTCAGGGCCGTGAACTCGTTCTGCTCGTTGACTGTCGTGACGCTGCTCAGCGTCGGGACAGGAATGGTCCCGACCTGCGGGTCGCTGGCCTTGAGCTGGCGCACAATGGACTTGAACGCGATGTAACCCCCGTAAGGGGTCCAGTGACTGTTCTTCTTGGAGTAGGTCTGGTGGTAGGCGCGGGCGGCGGCCAGGTCGGGCCTCACGTCCATGACGGACTTCGGGTCGTAGGCGAGCAGCTGGTCGACGATGTGCTGCAGGCTCTGGCCGTCGGACCAGGCCGGCAGCTTGTCGGGATAGATGCTCCAGTTCGCCGGGGCGACGATGAACTCAAAGGGGGTCTTTCGCGCCTTGAGCCATGACCGCTCGGACTCGATTGTCGCCGTCGTGGTGTCGACCTCCTGAGGCGAGTAGTATCGCCGGCCGAGCGCCTGGGCGAAGTTGGACAGGAAGTTGTCCCCGAAGAAGAGGTAGCCGTCCCGGCCTTGAACCGCCACACCGGGGTTCGGCGCCTTCTGGACCGTCTCCTGCAGGTAGAGCCGGTCCTGCGCAGCTGACGGCTTCGGATGAGCAGCCGGCTGCGTCGCGGTGACCGGTGATACACGGTGTTCATACCGGTGGGCGTAGATAGCCGGGAAGCCCCAGGTCAGCATGGCCAGGGAAGCGGCCAGCGCCACCACCCCGACACTGCGTAGGACACCTCTACTTCGCGTCACGGGTCTCCAGCTCGGGGGCCGCCACCGGGACGTCCACCTCGGGCATGACCGGGGGCATGGCCGGCGGCAGGACCGGGGGCGTGGGCGGATCGTCGTGGTGGTGATGGTCGGTGTGGATGCGGGACTCGATGTCGTGGGTCACGAGGTCACCGTTCTCAGCGGCCAGCGCTGCCGCGTCATGGCGCATGATCTTGGCAAAGTGGGTCGAGGAGTAGTCCGGGACGACGATGCGGCGTTTGACCCTCTCGCTCAGGGGTCTGGTCCGGACCAGGACGGCCGCCATCCAGTTCGGTGTCCAGTTCTTCAGCGACAGGGCCCGTCTCTCGAGCAGGTGCCAGCTGGTGTAGGCGGCGACGTGGCACAAGACGATGACGCCCACGTGGTAGGCGAGCCAGCCTCGGGTCTGCAGGTGGAAGAACGCGGTGAACTGCATGATGGGCCAGGCGTAGATGTACAGGCCATAGGACATGTCACCGTGGCGTTCCCAGTTGGTCAGCGGCAGGCGCACGGCACACCACATGAGCAGGTAGAGGAAAGCGAACTGACCGTAGATGTTCCAGCCGTGGGCGATGAAGTACGTGAAGATGGCTATGCATGCGGCCGCGAGAGCGATGCGGTCGTCGATGCGGATCTTGTCCCCATACAGCGCGAACACCATGCCGAACAGGAAGGGGGTCAGGAGCATGATGTTGAAGAAGTCCCGCATCAGTGGGTCAATCACAGAGATGTTGGCGTTGATGCTCAGGAACGTCAGGGTATTGAGCGCCAGCATCATCGCGAAGGCGGTCAACGCCAGTTTCCGGTAGCCGAGGACACCGAAGAGCCCGAGCACTCCGATGATGATGTAGCCCTTGAACTCGTAGAGCAGGGTCCACGCCGAGCCGTTCCAGTCGCGCCCGCAACAGGCAGCCAGGGGTACCTCGTTGCCCATCCCCGCGATATTGCGCTGGTGCAGACTCAGCGTCATGTTGTTGGAGAAGTACGTCAGCGGCGACTCGGTGGGCGATGAGATGTAGCCGTGAATGGTGCCGTGGACGTGCCACCAGGCTATGGGCGCCAGGACGAAAGCGGTCAGGATGAGCGCGGCCCAGAAAGCAGGGAAAATCCGGAGAGCACGCCGCCAGAAGAAGCGGAAGATCGTGGACTTGCCCTGCCGGCTCTTGGTAATGAGGAACCCGCTGAGGAAGAAGAACCCCTCGACAGCGACCCCTCCGAAGGACTGTTCACTGGACCACTGGGTTCCGAGGTTCTTGCTGCCGTAGAAGCCTGCCAGCGGGCCGGCGTGGGAGAAGATCACGGCGAACGCCATGAACCACCGCAGGAACCCGATGCTGTTCGAACGTGGGTTGAAGGACTCGTTGAGGGTCAACGCCATCGGCTCATCTCACCCCGCATGTCGGCTGGATCGAGTGAGCCGGTAGGCCTGACGCGCCACCTTGTATACGGGACGTAAGGACCTGCTGAGCCGAGGGTATCTCGTGTTCACAGCCTCCTTGATCTGGACCAGCAATGGCCCATCCGTCTTGATCTTCCCAAGGTAGTCCACCTGTTCCTGCGTGAAGGCCGGAAGCATCGCCGCCACGCGCTGCAACTTGTACTCAAGGAACGTGTAGTTAATCTCCGCCCAGTCCGCCGTCATGACGCAGCGGGTGTGAAAACCGGCTTCCATCACGGCATACGCGTACAGCCTCTCGATGACGTGGGGCAGCCCGCCGTCGGTCCACCCGGCTTCGTCCGGGAAGTCCTCCCACCTCCACTGGTGGGTCGTGAATGCTTGGATAGCTTCAGGGCGGCACCAGAACATCCCGCCGTAGGGCGCGATCGGGGTGCTGCTGTCGAAGGTTGTGTGGATACCCAGGTCCTTTGCGAGCTCAACAGCGGCGGGACGGTTGGTGAACCAGGCATGCCCAAGGGTGGGGTAGCCGATGGTGATCACCGGAGGGAAGACCATCCCCAGCGTCTGGTCCTTCGCGAAGAGGCTCAGCAGATGCGAGACATACAGTGGTGACGAGAGCAGGTTGTCGAACATGTGGTGCTTGAACAGCATGCCGAGGTTGTAGCCGTCTTGGGCTGACTTCTTGGAGTGCACCTTGCAGATGAGGTCATATCGGCCCGGGGTCAGCAGGTCCCGGCAGCCGACCAGGAACGCACTCGTCTCCCGGCCCCGGTTGGACGCAAGGACCCGTACCTCGACTCGGGCGATGTCATAGGGGTCCAGAGCCTCCAGGATCCGTAACCGTTTGGCTTCGGTGTCTGTGGTCACGACGAGGTCGTAGGACCCGGGGATGTGGCCGACGTAGGACATCATCTCCTCGACCATGTCGTCGTAGTAGATGTGGGCGATGACGCAGATCCGTGGGGCGGGCTCGGGCATCTGCCCGACGTCGCCATCAGGCAGTACCGAGAGCATCGAGAAGTTCGTGTGCAGCGTGCGTGGCTCGGCCGAGCGGACCACGTTGGCCCAGATCAGGTCCACCGGGTAGTCGGTGTCCTCCAGCCTCTGCAGGACCCGGCGGCCCAGGATGGCGTTGCGCTCCAGGTAGCTCGGCTCGTGGAAGAACATTCGGCGCTTGAGGATGGGGCACCGGTTGTCGAGCATCAGCACGGCGTTGTCGAATACCGGGTTGTCCGACGGGTAGTCCTCGGGGGGGAACGCGATCGCGTAGGTGAAGCCCTTGCTCGCGAAGTGCTGAGTGAAGCGGGCCTCATGATTGAGAACCGAGCCGTCGTAGGAGGAGATCATCGGCATTGTTGCCCAGTACCGCTGGAACTCCAAGGACGTGAACATTGCCTTGCGCACGGCGATCCAGTGCGACTGGATGTGTAGTGGCAGGACACCGGTGGCGCCGGCGAACGGGTTGGGGTCGACCGACTTGTGCGCGGTCAGGCCCCAGAAGTCCAGCTCCTGGGCGTCCAGACGCTTGAACGTCTCGACAAAGGGGAAGATCGGGCCGAAGAAGGTGTAGTTCATGAGGATGAGCTCGTCGAACTCGGCCAGACGGTCCATGCCGAATGTCTCCATGGCCTCCTTGTAGGCCCAGACGTCAAAGCCGACGTTGCGTCGCGCCCACACCGTGTCCGCCACTGACTCGAGCTTGTCGCGACCCTGCGGCGTCAGAGGGGAGTTAGAGACAACGAAGATATGGTCCGCGTGCTCGCGCAGGGCTTGCAGCTTGTACGTGACGTAGTCATCGACGACGCCCTGGGGGTCGAAGAAGAGATAGAACACAATTCGCCGCAACTGACTTCCTCCGGGCATCTTCTCGAGCACGTCCTATAACGACCGTCGAGACTATCTGTGTGGGCAGATCCCAACATAAACGTGTCAGGACCGCAGGCGCGCCCGATCGGCCAGCCGGCGTAGCTGGTGGCGGGCAACGCGTTGGTAGGCACGAACCCGGGCTCGCGGGGTCTGGGAGACGATGAGGTCCTCGAGGTGGTTGACCCGTCCTGCCAGGGCTTCAAACTGAGCGATCATACGGTTGTTCTGGCTGATCAGGTTGCGGTTGAGATCTGCGAGTTCGGGGCCAACGCGCGAAGCCTCAGCCGTCCGAATGACTTTCTCGAAATGCGCCACCGCGCCGCTGACCTGGTTCGAGCGTTCGGTGTTCGTCGTGCGAATGACTGTCTCCAGATGCGCGGCCGCATCACCGAGCTGGGTGTTGCCGCGAGTGAGTATGTCCGTGAGATACAGGAGCGTTCCCAGATGCCCGCTGCGCTCGAGATCGCCCCGAAGATAACGGTCACGAATCTCGACCTCGTATCGGACGTGGTCCTGCAGCGCCGTCACGACGCTGTTTCCCTCGTCTCCTACCGAGGCGGGGCGTTGGTGCCAGAACGCCAGTGGCGGGCCGTCGATGAAGCCCACGGTGAATCGGCTCAGAAGGCGAAGGTTGAAGTCCCAGTCCGCAAGCACGGGAAGGGTCTCGTCATACAGCCCCACCGCATCGTGGACCTCGCGCCGGTAGAGCAAGGAGATCGGCGGCGCGTAGTTGTGTCGGATCATCTCAGCCAGGCTTATCTGGGACAGGTCGCTGGCCAGGATCTCCCTGCTGTCCAGGGTGATCTCCTCGCCGTCGACATGCTCGTAGACGACCTCGGTGCGCACCGCCACCGCCTGGTCAGCAGTGTTCTCCAGGTGCCTCACGCACTGCTCGAGAAAAGTGGGCGCCCACGTGTCATCGTCGTCGTGGATGCTCAGGTAGGTCGATTCGCTGGCGGACACGCCGGTGTTCATCGCCGCTTCGCGACCCTTGGAGTGGGCGTTGTGTACGACATGGATCCGGCCGTCAGCGCGGTCTGTGAACTCCTTGACCACGGTCTCGACGGGAGTTTGTTCTCCCGCGTCGTTGACGACCACGACGACGAAGTCTGAGAACGTCTGGGCAAAGACACTGCCCAGTGCCCGGCGCAGGAACAGCGGGCGGTTCTTGGTCCGCAGGACAATGGCCACTCGCGGCAGAATGGCCCCTGTCCGGATGGGTCCCGGGTTTGGCTGATCGGCTGACACGGACGCCTTTCGGCTTGGGCGCCAAACCTCGGCGCCTTTGGGTGGGCCCCTTGTCGAGGCGATGCAAGGCTTGATTCTAGCCGCCCGGTTGTGCCCGAGGCCGACAACCGCCGCGCGAGCGGCAGGCAAGGTTGCAGAGGAAGTGGTCGGTGCGGGCCCCGGGCGCGGTCCGCCATCTAACAGGAGTCGCCCGAGGTTCGCGTTGACGTCACGCACGCGTGGGCATCTGGGTCATCATGGTGGCCTACCGACTCGGGTAGAGTCTCACACCGGCCATGGAAGGTGGATTCATGCGAGTGGCCCTGATGGTGGAGCAGCTCCAGTCGCGTGTTCCAGGTGGTACCGGCCGATACGCCGCCGAGCTGGCTCGCGCACTCGAGCAGACTCGAGCGCCCGCTGACGAGCTCGTGGGGTGGATGGCCGGGGGTACGGGTGGTCGACTCGACCTGCCGATCCGTGTCCGGTCGCTGGGGACTCATTCGCTGTTGCTGAGCCGACTCTGGGAACGTGGCCTCGGCCCAGCACCGAGGAACGCTGAGGTGGTCCATGCCACGACCTTGCTCATCCCTCCCAGGAGACCCACCGCCCTGGTGGTGACCATCCACGACGTCGTGCCCTGGACCCACCCGGAGACGCTGACGCCGCGGGGCGCCGGCTTTCACCGGCGTATGGGAGCGCGTGCAGCCAGAGAGGCTGACGTGATCGTGACGCCGACCGTGGCGGTGGCTGAACAGGTCGCTCACGTACTCGCCCCCCGCGGCGAGGTGATAACAGTGCCTCCCGGGTTCTCCAGCAACCTCACCGTTCCTGATGATGAGCGGGAGCGGCGCGCTCGCCACGTCCCCGGCGGCGACTACCTGCTCTTCGTCGGGACCTCGGAGCCCCGAAAGGGGCTGGACACGCTGCTTGAGGCAATGTCCGAACCATCGCTACGAGGTGAGTCACTGGTGGTCGTTGGCCCGCGAGGGTGGGGAGGGGTGGAGGTGGGCCAGGATGCGCAGGCGCGCGGGATCGGAGGTCGGGTTACGGTGACCGGCCGGGTAGAGGACGCCGATCTCGCAGCCCTGTACGCCGGCGCCCGTCTTGTGGTGATGCCTTCGCGCGCCGAGGGGTTCGGGCTGCCAGTACTGGAAGCCATGAACCTGGGGGTCCCGGTGATCACCTCGGACGACCCTGCGATGTGCGAGGTGGGAGGAGGGGCCACGCAGACCTTTCCCGTCGGTGATCCCAACGCGTTGGGCGTCGCGATCGCTCGGGTGCTCAATGACTCAGCGTTGAGGACGCACATGATTGAAGAAGGCAGAAAGCGCGCCCTGGACTTCGATTGGCTGGACTCCGCCAGGATTATGTGGAAGCTCTACTCGCGCCTGGTTTCGTAGCGGCCTCTGGACGCATGTCCGAACTCACCGGTCGAAGTGCCCACACGGCGACGACCCCGCACACGAGCGCCACCGTTACCAGCCCCACAACCATTGGCTGCCCCCCCAGCGGCGGGATCCACTTGGCCGTCCC
>Ga0075520_1000871_pt1 | contig 13936 bp, 13 predicted proteins | sample NGEPerB_FD_75100 | JGI IMG/M metagenome (GOLD analysis project Ga0075520, IMG submission 75100) | Arctic peat soil microbial communities from the Barrow Environmental Observatory site, Barrow, Alaska, USA - NGEE PermafrostAB12-B | ecosystem: Environmental > Terrestrial > Soil > Wetlands > Peat ... | reverse complement strand
GCTGAAGCTCCAGCGTGAAGATCTCGCCGCGGCCAGCCGCGCGCTGAAGAGCGTCGAGGGACCCGTCGCCGCAGAGGTCGCCGCGACGAAGTCAGCGTGGCCGCTGATCGCCAATGGGCTACCGGCGACCACGAGCAGCCTGTCCGGCGCCGGGCAGGTCAAGCAGGCGACCGAAGCGGCTGCGCGGCTGCGGCTGCCGGCGCTGTTCGGCGAAGCGCAGGCGCGCTCGCTCACCGGTCCGGCGTCACAGCTCGCGGGCCTGTTTGGCAGCTACGCGCTGCTGAGCGCGCGCGGCTGGAAGCTGCTCGACGCGGAGCTCGCGCAGATCGCGTCCGGCCCGCCGGTGAGCGCACGCTTTGCCAGAGAGAACGCGCCGATCTACATCGAGAGCATCTACGACGGGCACTTCACGCTCGCGCAGATCGGCAAGAAGCTGCTGGCCGCCTACGACAAGCTCGGCGGCGCCGGCGCCTTCGGAGCGTCGCTGACGCAAAGCCAAGTCGACGCGCTCGCGCGCACGTACTCCGAAGACCGCGACCGGCTGCATCCGCACGTGGCCGTGCGAATCGGCTCCTAGCTGACGGGTCGTGGGGGCTACCAGGTGGCTGTTTCGGCCCCGGAGCAGCCTGTTTTGGCGACTGGACTTACGCACTGGCGTGTTATCTGACCTGCGCTCATACTGATCGTGTATTCGTTGCCGTCGGTCGCGGTGGCGGTGGCGGTGTAGCTGGTTTTGCTGCCGGTCGCGGCGCTCAGATACGCTTCGGCTTTGCTGGTGGCCGTGCGAAGCGTCGGTTCAACCCTGTGCAGTTCGGCGGGTGTCACCTTTTCAAATGCGCCGTCGTTTTCGCTCGCGACCGCCTCGGCGGCTATGTGCGCGGTGCCCACGAGCTGCTTTGCCTGGACGTCAATCGCCTTGCTCTTCTGGCCGATGAAGGACGGAATCGCAATCGCTGCGAGGATGCCGATGATCAGGACGACGACAAGCAGCTCCGCCAACGTGAAGCCGCTCTCATCCTGGTAGCGCTGCCGCGGGCTGCGGTCAACGAAGCGGCGCTGAATGCTGCGGTACAGGCGCTGCGGGGAATCTGAAAACACGATAGCCCTCCGTGGCGTCTGCTGGCGGCCGAGCTATCTCATCGAGATCCCTGACTTTGCGCCCTCGTCTCACGACGAGTTTGCCTTTTTCAGCTGGTTGATCGAGACCGCAGTGTGAAGCAACACAAGCACTTTGTGGGTTGGATGGACAGATGTACTAGTGCCCGCTTTGGTTGGAACGCTCCGCGAAGAAGCCGAGGCCGATCGCCTCGGCAGCGCCGCCGGTTGATCACCGCGGGCGCGGCCGCTGTCTAAGATGGCGCGCGTGGCGCCGTTTGGGCGCCGCGGAGCAATCCACGAGAGGGGGAGCGAGCATGGCCGAGCGCAATCGCCGTCTGGTACTGGCCGAGCGACCGACGGGGATGGTCGACGAGCAGACCGTCCGGATGGAGGAGGTCGACGCGCCCGAGCCTGGGCCCGGCGAGGCGCTGGCGCGCGTACGCTACCTGTCGATCGACCCGACGATCCGCACGTGGATGGACGACGCGCCGGGGTACCTGCCGCCGATCGCGATCGACGAAGTGGTGCGCAGCGGCGGCATCGTCGAGGTCGTGCGCAGCAACTCCGAGAAATACAAGCCGGGCGATCTGCTGTTCGGCTTCACCGGCTGGCAGGAGTACGTCGTCGCCAGCGAGGCGACCGGCTATCAGGCGCTGCCCGACGGCGTCGCGCCGACGCTCGCGCTGAGCCTGTTCGGCATCACCGGCATGACCGCGTACTTCGGGCTGATCGACGTCGGCAAGGTCAAGGAGGGCGACATCGTGGTCGTCAGCGCCGCCGCCGGGGCGACCGGCTCGACGGTCGGTCAGATCGCCAAGATCAAGGGCGCTGCGAAGGTCATCGGCATCGCCGGCGGCCCGAAGAAGTGTGCGGGGATCATCGACGAGCTCGGCTTTGACGAGGCGATCGACTACAAGTCAGACGACGTCGCCGCGCGCCTGCGCGAGGCCGCGCCCGACGGCATCGACCTGTTCTTCGACAACGTCGGCGGCGAGATCCTCGACGCGTGCCTGGCGCAGCTGGCGCTGCGCGGGCGCATCGTGCTGTGCGGCGCCATCTCCGGCTACAACGACCGCGGCACGGCCAAAGGGCCGGCCAACTACGCCAACCTGATCATCAAGCGCGGGCGCATGGAGGGCTTCTTGATCCTCGACTACTTCGACCGCCTGGACGAAGGACGCGCCGAGGTCGCCGGCTGGCTCGCCGAAGGCAAGATCAAATCCTCCGAGCACATCGTCGAGGGCCTGGAGAACGCGCCCGAGGCACTCAACCTGCTGTTCACCGGAGGCAACACCGGCAAGGTGATCGTGCAGGTCTAGCCGCGGTCATCACTTGCAGTGCTGAAGGCGAGCGTCAGCCCAGCGCGTCAGCCGAGCGTCGCGTCACCCGGCACCTCGGGCGGCGTGTCGCGGGCCGACTCCTCGCGAATCAGCCACTCGGCGACCGTGCTCACGACAAGCCCATCGCCGACGCCGGGTAGCTTGCCGAGCGTGTCGCCGAGCTCGCTGGAGACGAACGTGACGTCGCCCGGCGCGAGCAGCTCAGACCACTCGGCGTGGTCCTCGTCGAGACGCTGCGCCGCCCCGCTCGCGACGCGCCGGGCCATCTCGGCGGCGATCGACGGCGACTCGAGCTCGTCGTCGTCGAGGCGCACGCGCACGACTCCCAGGCGATCGGCGTTGCCGCACACGACCGCGACGGGCGGTGCCGGCGAGCGCTCCCACGCGCGCTGCGGCGCTCCGGCGGCGAGCGGCGTGGCAGTGGACTGCGCGTCGTCATCGGGGACGGGCTCGGCGACGAGCACGAGCGTCGCTTCCTGCGCGCGTCCGACGCGCAGCGCGCCGTGCAGCACCGAGCGGTCGACGATCGTCAGCGCCTGCCCGTCGACGCCCGCCGCCGCGACGACCTCGCTGAGCCGCGCAAGCGCCTCGCGCGGCGCAAACGGCGCCGCTTCGGGCACGACCAGCAGCGGGTGCACGACTCCGCCGTCGGCGCGCGCGATGCGTCGGGCGAGCGTCAGCGCCCCGAGCGCGAGCTCGGGCTCGCCAAGTCCGACGACGATTCGCGTGCCCAGCGGCCTCGGCCCGTCGGGCGATGACGCACGCGCGCTCGCGCGCGTGCCGACGATCGTCGACGCGAGCACGCTGACGAAGATCAGCACGAGCACCGCGTTGACGACCGCGCTGCTGAACAGGCCGAGTTGAAAGCCGATCACCGTCGCCGCGAGCGTTGCCGCAGCTTGCGCTGCGCTGAGCGAGAACAAGAGGCCGGCCTGCGAGCGCGAGAAGCCGAACAGCCGCGCGGAGATCTGCGCGGCGATCGCCTTGCCGCCGAGGCAGGCGACGATGAACAGCCCGGCGAGGCCGAGCGTTTCGCCTTTGACCATCACCGACGGGTTGAGGATAAAGCCGACAGACACGAGGAACACGGGGATGAACACGGCGCCGCCGAAGAACTCGATGCGGTCCATCAGCTGCCCCTCGTTGGGCACCAGACGGTTCATCCCCAGGCCGGCGAAGAACGCGCCGACGATGCCCTCGATGCCGAACAGCTCGGCGACGGTCGCGGCCGACAGAAAGGCGGTGATCGCTACGACATATCGCACGGCGCGCTCGGTGCCCAGCCAGCGAAACGCCCAGCCGGCCAGCTGCGGCAACACGAACAGGCTGTAGCCGATCAGCACGACCAGCCCGACGGCCACCTGCGCGGCGACTTCCACGCTCGAGCGCCCGCCGGCGACCGAGCCGGCGACTCCCGCCAGCACGATCAGCGCGAGCGTGTCGGTGAGCACGGTCGAACCGACGGCCGTGGCGACGGCGGGGTCGGAGGCCAGGCCAGCCTCTTTGACCGCCGGGTAGGTGATCAGCGTGTGCGAGGCCAGCAGTGAGCCGAGCAGGATCGCCGCGAGCGTTTCCCAGCCGAGTGCGAAGCCGACAAGCGCGCCGAGGACGAACGGAATCGCGAACGTGAGGATGCCGAAGGAGATCGTCGAGCGCCGGTACTTGTTGATCAGGTTGAGATCGAGCTCCACGCCGGCGACGAACATCAGGTACAGCAGCCCGAGCTGTCCGAGGTCGGGCAGCGTGCTGTTGCCCGCGCCGATCAGCGACAGGCCGTGCGGGCCGATCGCGTAGCCGCCGACGAGCAGGCCGATGATCCCCGGGATGCCCGCGCGGCGGAAGAGGACCGGACCGAGCAGCAGCACCGCGAACACGACCAGGAACTCCCACGGCGCGCCTTTCGGCGAGGACAGCTCGATCAGCGCGAGCATCGCTTCCACCCCGCTTGCCGGCTCATTCCTCGGCCCTCAGCACGGGCACGTCTTCGGCTGCGCCTTCTTCGATGTTCGCGTGCAGCCACCGATGACCGAGCCTGTCGATCTCGCCTTCGGCCTTCAGGGCGCGGATCGCCGAGTCGACGGCTTCGACGTTGTCAGAGCCCTGCGGCAGCGCCACGCCGAGCTGCGCTTCGCTCTGGAGCTGCGCTGCCACCGCGTACTTGTGCGGCGATTGGTACGCGTACGCCAGCGCGACCGGCAGATCGAGCATCACGGCATTGGCGCGACCGACTTCCAGCGCGACCAGCACTTCGCGCTGGTGCTCGAACACGAGCGTCTGCGTCGTCGGTTCGATCGATCTTTCCAGCGCCACTTTCAACGTCGTGTCGTGCTGCACGGCCCAGTGCAAGTCGCGGGCGGCGTTGACGTCGGCCACCTCCGTGCCCGGCCGCACGACGGGACGTCGAGAAGTCCAGGTGCTGCGCTCGTTCATCGGTGATCGTGATGTCCGACAGCGCCAGGTCCGCGCCGCCCAGATGACCGCGGACGAGTTCGTGAAACGGCACTTCGACGACCTTGACCCTGGCGAGGTGCAAGCGCGCCGCCAGCTGCTTGGCCAGGCCATACTCGAAGCCGCCCGTCGGGTGCGCGAACGTGCCCGCCCAGAAACCCGGATCGGGGATCTGCGCGGTGGCGACCGTCAATGTGTTCGGGGTGCGCGGTCTGAACGAGCCGGACGCGCCCTTGACGGCGTTCGCGCAGCCGACGGCGCCAAGCGTGAGCGCGCCGGCGATCGCGGCCAGCGCAAGGGGTCTGAGCGAACGTGAAGCCGGCATGCGCGCACTCTAGGTATCGGAAAGGCGCCGGGGTTTCGCGATGGCCTCCCGCGCAGAGCCGCGTCGGACAGACCGCGCCCATTAGACTCGGGCGCTCAGGGCGCGTAGCTCAGTGGGAGAGCGCTCGCTTCACACGCGAGAGGTCGCAGGTTCGAAACCCGCCGCGCCCATTGCTTAAGCTAGAACGCAGCACTTCGCACATGAGCGCAGAATAGCTCGATTAGCAGGGGCTTTCGGCGCATCACCGCGCAAGACCACGCACCAGCGCGAAGACCCAAATGAAGCTCCGGGTCGCAAGAAGGTAGCGAGGACGTTGCGCCTGGGTAGCAAATCGGCCACGGCGCTACTTCCACAGCCACGAGGTCAAGCAACGCGCGAGCCTGCTCCCGGCAAACGTGAGCGTCAGCCCGGCTTCCAGGTTGCGCTTATCCGGCGACGACCACCGACGCCTTCTCCAACGCACCGTCACAGGTCGGCCCATTGCTTCGCTCGGCGCGTCGGCGACGGGGCAGGGTTGGGCGTCGCTCCGCGATAGCGCTTCGGCCTCCACGATGAACGCGGATGCGCGAATGTCCATCGCCTCGGCGAGCCGCAACAGCAACTCAAAGTCGGGATCAAGCCGACCCTGCTCCAAGGCCGCAAGGCGCGTTGGGTCAACAGCAGCGGCGAGAGCCAGATCGTCCAAGCTCAGGAGTTGTTCCGCGCGCATCGCGCGAACGGCGGCGCCGAGAGTTGCGAGCTTCCGCGCGTCCTCGCTCATCGCTACGCCGCCACTCGGCGGCGAGCCTCCACCGCCGCCATGAGCCCGCTCACGGGCAAGCCGAGCGCGCCCGCGATCCGCTGCATCGTGTCCCACGACGGCGCCGCGTAACCAAGCTCGGTCCGCGCCAGCGAGCCTGTCGTGATGCCCGCCTCCGCCGCGAGTGCTTCCCGCGAGACACCGCGCTGCTCGCGCAGCGAGCGAACGACGATCGCGAGCGTCAGGTCAGGCTTCGGGTAAGGCATCAGTCGTTCATCGCCTCGGCCAGGAGCGCGTCGCGCGTCGCCCACACGAAGCCCCCAAGCTCGTGGGCAAGGCCCGCGCCTTGAAGGTGGCGTATCGCGTCATGGGCATCGACCTGATCGCCGATCTCCAAGCCGATCTCGTGGACGCTCCACGGTCGCTGCTCGTCCCGAACCGTGAGCAAGCAATGGACCGCGTGATCAATCGCGTCCGGTCCCCGATGCTCACGCGCGTCCTGCGCCTCTACGTTTCGCCGTTCCATTGAGTCTCCTTATTTCGACTATCGAAATAGTAGCTCGACCGTATGGCACGTGCAACCCGGCACAATCGGGTAGGCTGCCAGCGATGAGAGGCTCAGACAATCGTGCGCCTAGCGCTCGGGGCCGCGGGCCTGCACTACCGAGATTGGCCCGCGCCTATCCCCGCGCAGGCGTGGCGACCGTGGTTGCGGCGCTTGCGCTCCTTGGGTGTCAGAATGCGCTCGCCGTCGGACACGCTCGCGCCGTCGAGTCTCAGACCGGGACTGCTAAGGCATCGCTTGAGGGGCTTGCGTGCCCGTCGGCAACTCAATGCAGCGCGGTCGACTTCTATGGCGGGGTCGTCACGTTCAATCCTCATGCTGCGCACGTCGCCGACCCGATCACGGTCGACCATGACGGGCCGGCGGCGCTCAACGCGTACTTCATCTCCTGCCCGACGACAACGCAATGCACGGTCTTCGATGAGGATGGCGGCGAGGCCACGTTCAACCCACGCCGACCCGGCAAGACAAGGCGAGTCGTCGTCGACAAGCGCAGCACCCCCCAAGCGGGCGTATGCCTGACAGCGAGCGAGTGTGTGCTCGTGGACAACCTCGGACGCGTGGTCACGTTCTCGCCGAGCTCACCCGCTCATCCGCGAAGGGTGTTGCTGGACAGTGCTCTTGGCGCGCAGCTGACCGTCTCGTGCCCATCGACGAGCCAGTGCTCGACGATCACCGAGTTCGAGAACGCCTTGACCTTCAACCCGCTAACGCCAGCGCTCGCTACGCCAAACCCGATCGATCACCCCACGCCTGAATCAGCCATCGCGCTTATCGGCCTCTCGTGTCCATCCGTGAGCGAGTGTGTCGCCACCGACGTTCATGGCCGCGAGCTGACATTCAACCCACACGCCGTCGGAAGCCCGCCCCCCGTCGCGGTAACGAGCGGCGATCCGATCTACGCGCTCAACTGCATCTCCACGACCTCCTGTCTCGCGACGAGCGAAGGCGCCCTCGTGACCTTTGATCCAACGACTCCAGGGCACGTAGCGAGCACGAAACTTGCGACGTCAAGGCCCGGTCTCGGACAGATCGCGTGCCCGTCGGCGACTCAATGCTCAGTGATCGCGCGACCGACTCGAGAGCTTACGTTCGATCCGAACGCACCCAGCCCTGCGCGCTCGGCAATCGTCAGCAGCGGACGCCATCCCCGCGAACACTGACTCGCCCCGCCAGCCGACACCTAGCCGGACCTGAATCGTCCGCCCTGGCGGGAAGGATTGCGTCTGGTCATGCGAGCGATCCCTGAGTGTTCATCGTGAGCCACGTGGCAGCCGAAGACATCGCGCAGGGGCCGCGCCTCCCGGCGCGTGCCGCTGCGCTCGCTCGCGGAGAGGGCGTCCTCGTTGCTCTCGTTGTCCTCGGCGGAGTTCTGCGCTTCGCAACGCTCTCCAGCCAGAGTTTTGATCTTGATGAGAGCGTTACGGTCGCCCTCCTGCATCATGGCTTTTCGGGGATGCTCAGCACGATCCCGGAAACCGAGAGCACGCCACCGCTTTACTACGTGCTTGCCTGGATCTGGACGAAGCTCTTTGGCTTGAACGAAGCTGGTCTGCGCTCGCTCTCCGCACTCGCCGGGACCGCCATGATCCCGCTCGTCTACCTCAGCACGACGCGCCTGATCTCTCGCAACGCGGCGCTGATTGCCGCGGCATTGACCGCGGCGAGTCCTTGGCTGATCTGGTACTCGCAGGAAGCCCGCGCGTATTCGCTCTTCGCACTGCTCAGCCTCGCATCGTTCGCGACCTTCATGGTGGCCATCGACACGCCAACGAAGCGCGTGCTTGCAAGCTGGGCGATCCTCTCGGCGCTCGCAGTTGCCAGCCACTACTTCGCGGTATTCCTCGTCGTGCCAGAGGCTCTCTGGCTCGTCGCGCAGAAAGAGGCGCGGCGCCGGGCCTGCGCTGCCGTTGCATTTGTAGGCGTCGTTGGCTTAGCGCTCATGCCACTCGCGCTCGAACAAGCCCACGGGATCAAGGGGAAGGCTGGCTTCTTGCAGACCCCCCTGTCGTCGCGGATCACGGCGATTCCGACGCGGTTCCTGCTCGGCGAAGCGGCACCGCCGAGCAGTAAGGCAGGGCTCGTGGCCCTCGCGCTAATCCTCGTAGTGGCGGGAGGATTGTTTCTCCTGCAAGGCGGACCCTCAGCTCACCCACGCCCACTCTGGATTGGCCTCTCGGTAGCGGCATTTGCCGTACTTTTCCCGATCCTCATGGCTCTGGCCGGGAACGACTACTTGGACGCGCGCAATCTCGTCGGGGTGTGGGCACCGCTCATCATCATCCTCGCGGCAGGCTACGCCGCGATGGACCGGATCGGCCTTCTCACGGCAGCCGCGCTTGTCGGGCTCTTCCTCGCTTTGGTAGTCATCGGTGACACTGACACCGCGGTTCAGCGCACCGACTATCGCGGCGCTGCGTCGGCGCTCGGGGTCTCGCCCGGTCGCGGCGAGCGAGCAATCGTCGTCTCCCCCGACTTCAACTGGACGCCGCTCGCGTACTACCTGCCGAACTATCCACAGCTCGGCTCAGGCAATGTCGGTGTGCGAGAAATTGACCTCATAGGTTGGGACACTCAGGCATTGTCGCGCGAGACGCAACGTACCCTCAACCACTATGGATTCCGCCTGACGGGGACACGTAAGCTTCAGAAGCTGAAGGTGGTGAGGTTCGCTGCTCCGGCCCCGGTGGCGGTGTCCCGCGCGGAGCTGCTTCGGAGCCACCTCGGCGACGGCAGTGCCACGGTCCTGATACAGGCCAGCGACTAAACCGACCTCGGCTGTCTCGCCGCTTGCGTAGCTTGCAGCCGCACCGCCGGTCGGCCCTCAACCAGTCCGACCACCAGCAGTTTATATACGGCCGCGTCTACTTGGCCATTAGTGAGACGTTTAAGCGATAGCGGGCTTACCTGAACGGAGAGCGTCACGGTGGGCGCGGTATCCGACTGAGCCGCCAAAAACAGACTCTTCATCTCTGGCGTCGCCTGGCAGACGAGCTTCAACTTCTCGCCACTCTTTGTGTCTCCCATCTCAATCAGCAGCGTGTTACTATCTCCAGGACACCGGGGTAGTTGTTTACTCGCTCCGAGTAGCTTTCCGCTTATCGTCATTACCATACTTGTATTATACCTGATTCGGCGTATAAAGTCAATAGGGTAAACACTATTATCTGCTGTCTCCGAGAACCTTTTGATTTTAACACGGATTGCTACAAAGTCAATAACCAACTAGATAACTGCCCACATTTTCGCAGGACTAGCCGACGGTTTCGCCCGACTCGCCCTGCTGCTCGCGGTACTTGTCTAGTGATGTCACATCGTTCTCAGGCGAAGGGCGCCACAATGCATCCTCTATCTCGGACAACTCATCGTCCTCGTTCGGATGCCCGTACAGGGTTTCCACGAGCTTCGCGTCGGCATGTCCGAGCTGCATCGCAGCGTGACGCGGGCTAATGCGCATCACATAGACAAGCCACGTAGCGCAGTAATGGCGCAGCTCGTGGAATGCGTATTTGGGCTTCCCAAACTTGACGCGGATGGGGTTCCAATAGTAGTGCCAAGTGCTCTTCGTATAGAACTCTGCCGACGGCGGCGCAAACACCCGGTCGCGGTGAAGCTGGCGCGGTATTTCTCGCAAGGCTTGCTCCGCTATCGGCGGCAGCACGACCTTTCTAGGCTTGCTGTTCTTCGGCGGCAGGATTTCCTTGTCGTTGGAGACCGTCTTATTGACTGTGACCTTTTTGGCGGTGAAATCGATGTCGCTCCACTCCAACGCAGAACACTCCCCACGACGAAGCCCGGTGTAAGCGGCGAACAGGATCATCGCCTTTAGTTCGTGGCCAAGACCATCGCCCCAAGTCTCAACAGCGCAATCCGCCAGTCGCTGCACCTCATCGGCTTTGAGCACTTCTATGTCTCGGCGACCACGACTTTTAGGGTGGCCGAGATTTGCAAAGGGATTGCGCTCGCAGCATTCCATCTTGATAGCGTCGTTGAACATGGCTCGTACCGCTTGCACGCGCCATTTGTTATTGAGCGCCCATTCCTCGGCTGCCATCGGCATCACGTCAAGCAGGCGTACCCCCTTGAAGTCTTCGGAGAACTTCTTGAGCGCCGCCTGATTGAGATCGTTGGTAACAGCCCGCGCTCGCGGCCTAAGCTCAAGCCACTTCTCGGGGAAGCTGTCACATGTTGCGTCGCTCGCTGACGGCTGCACCGTCCGCAGCATTTCTTCGCACTCAACCTGCTTGGCCTCCGTCTTTGTGTCGTACGTGCCGACCCAACGCTGCTGTCCCTTGACCTTTATCTTCACGCCCCAACGGACGCCTTTCGGTCCAGTCCTCTTGATGACACTCATTGTCGTGTTCCTTTCGCTTGCTTGCTTATCCAATTTTCTACCTCGGACGCCCTGAACCTCGGGCGACTGCCGAAGCGCATCATCGGCATTCCATCCCGAACGCACATCTCAATCCAGCGCACCGACATGCTTAGGTGATTTGAGAGTTGTTGCTTCGTCATCCACGGCTCCAACTCGTAGACAACACTGACGGCATTCGTGTTGTTGCTATTGAGGCTGTCAGTGTTTGTGTCCATACCTCTTATGTATCGCACCCCGGCGGTTTTGTAGAAAATCGGCGCAACTTGCTTCCCACGCCTCGTCAATACGGGCTTTTGAGGAATCCGCCCGCCCTTCCAGCGGCCTTGGACGGCTTCCCAGCTCGTCGGCGGCTCCCTGGGGCGCTCTGACGCCGCCTCGGCCCGCTCCCCGCCCGTTATGGCCTTGCCAGCGGCCGCCCCTCACATGCCCACGCCGATGGCGTTCTAGGGGCGTTCCCGAGCGCTCTCGCCGAGGAACCGGGGTAGCAAGACCGACGCTAGAGCTGACCCCTGGGTAGCAATCGGGTAGCAAGACCCCTGAGATCCCCAGTGTTGCGGCCATATCTGCGCCCCAATGGAACCTATCGCGCCCATCGAGATTTTCGGGCTATAGCTGTCGCCGGAAACGAGTGCCGTCGGCGCCGGCACCTCCCCGTCCTCCGAACCGGTCGTCTCGAGCGAGGCGCAACGGACGCTCGCAGGTCGCGCTAAGCGCAAGTCTGCGGCTGCGCGGGCTCGACGAAGGAGGCGTCCATCGAAGCCACGAGGGGGTATAAGACTTTACAGTTCAGCGTCCCGACTCCGCAGTAGGCAACGATGGCCACTCCAGCCACTCCATATACCGTGAGGAAGCGGCAGCGCGGCCCGCGGGAGTGACGGTTCCGAGGCCCTGCCGCGCCTGGGCGCGCCCGTCCGCTCAGGGGCTAGCAGGTCCCCGAGTAGGCGGCCGAGCCAGGCCCGAGCGATGGTTCGTCGACCACGCCCGCATCACTCGAGCGCAGGATCGCACCGAGGTGCACGATGTACCAGACGCCGCGCCAAGAGATCATCGAGGCGATGCCGAACGAGCGGATCTGTCCATACTCGCGATAGACCAGGCGCGCATTGGGCATCTCGTAGTAGCCGACGCGGTTGTAACAGACGTCCGGGCTGATCCAGTGCCCGAAGCCTCCATGGACATCGACCGCGATGAGCCGCGCCTGCGGGGCACCGCGACCGAGCAGCCTGTGCGCGGCGCCGATGTCAAGGCCGTAGTCGTGCACGAGGCGGTTGGTCCAGTCCGAGCCCGCCGAGGGTATCGCCTTCAGCTGAAGATAGGCGCCCCTCGGGAAGAACGCGGCGAGCGCCGGCGTGAGCGAGCCTTGCACGACGCCCGCCCACAGCGACGCCATCAGCGACTTGAACTGGGCGCTTCGCGCGGAAGGATAGGCGTGGGTCTGCGGAAGCGATCCCGCAGAGGTCCGCTGACTCTGCGCAGGCGCAGGCTGCGGGGCGGCTGCGGGCTGCTGGGTGCTCGCCGCTTTGGCCGTTGGTGGGGCGTTCTCGGCACGGCCGGGTCGCGTCGGCACCGTTCCGCCGCCGACGCTGCCGCTGATCAGCAGCGTCGCCACCGCTCCCGCCGCCACCAGCGTCAGGCCCCCGACGCGGCGACGTCGCAGTCGCACGCGGCGCGCTCGCTCACGCCGTGCACGATGACGATCGGCGTCGCCGCGCCGATGACCATCGGGCCGTGCGACCGGCCCGCGGGGCTCTTCGCTGGCGGTCATGATCGGGCGCCGTACTCTAGTCGAGCGGACAGCGCCGATGTAGGGAATGAGACGTGAGACCTCTCTCACCCCGGCTTTAGGACGCGCTTACGCGACGGATCGAAAGTTGGCGTGTGGGGCTGCAGTCTCATCGCCGGCCGGGCTTGCCTGCGCACCAGCACCGGTGCCGCGGGTGCCGCGCGCGAGGAGCGCTCGACCCCGCCCGCCCTCGCTCGACGGTCATGCGCGGCCACGCGCGCGCGCTCGCGCTGCTCCTGACGCTTGCGCTGGGCGCCGGGGCAGCCGGCTGCGGCAGCCAGTCAAGCGCGGCCCAGGCGCATCATGGTGCACAGTCATCCCATGGCGCGCGGTCATCGGCTAGCGGCCATGCTGGCCGCGTGCCCGCCGCGACCGTGAGCAGGCGTCCGTCGGGCGCCCCGATCGTCTCCGAACCCGGCCAGCTCGGACCGCGATGGGCCGCGGTGGCCACCGTCGGCGGTGCGCCTGCGACTTGGATCGACGAGCGGTCCGGTGTGACCCTGCTGCGCTTCAACCAGCAGCTGGTTCACCTCGATCTGCACGCCGGGTCAAGCGAGCCCGAAGGCCGAGGCTGGGGCTATGGAGACCAGATCGCCCCGAGTGAGGTACACCGCGTGATCGCGGCCTTCAACGGCGGCTTCAAACTGGACTACGGATCCGTCGCCTTTGTCTCCGGTGGGCGTGTCGCAGTGCCGCTGCAAGCCGGCCTCGCCTCGATCGTGACCTACCGCAACGGGGTGACGGCGATCGCCGCTTGGCACGAGGGTGTCCCGGCGCCGGGATTGAAGATCGCCTCCGTGCTCCAGAACCTCCACCTGCTGGTAGATCATGGCGTAGTCGCCCCCACCGCCACAAGCTGCGTGATCGCCTGCTGGGGTCGAACGCTGGGAGGGGGAACGGACGTTCCCCGCTCGGCGCTGGGGATCACCGGCGAAGGGCAGCTGGTGTGGGCGGCCGGCGCGAACCTCTCGCCGGCCGCGCTCGGGCGCGCGATGGCGGCCGCCGGCGTCGCGCGCGCCGTGGAGCTCGACATCAACCCCGAGTGGGTCGCCGGATATCTCTATGTGCACCACGGCGGTGGGCCGACCGCCGTGCCGGTCATGCCGGGGCAGCTGGGGATCCCCGGCCACCTGCTCGCGCCCTACAGCCGCGACTTCTTCACGATCGTCGCCAACTGACGCACCTGCCTGCCCCCGGGGGCGGTCAGCTCAGGAGCGCTGCGCCGGGGCTCTCAGCGCTGGGCTCTCGGCGCCGCCGCTTCGG